>WNFZ01015770.1_pt1 | contig 15015 bp, 12 predicted proteins | sample 5400081 | NCBI WGS metagenome assembly WNFZ01 (sample SAMN13153365, study PRJNA577476) | soil metagenome | isolation source: 80 cm soil or saprolite under grassland replicate 1 | place: USA:California | collected 2016-06-15 | reverse complement strand
CTTTCGTCGCTGCCGCCGAGCGGCTCGGCACACCGCTCGGCGGCAGCGACGAAAGCGGCATGGTCACCGTCGAGGAGGTCGAGTGCCTGGCGGCCTGCGACGGCGCTCCGGTGGTCCAGGTGAACACCGAGAACTACGAGCGGCTCAGCAAGGAGCAGGCGCTCGGGCTGGTGGAGGCGCTGCTGCGCGACGAGGTGCCGCCGCCCACGCTGGCCGGCGCCGGTGCGGTGACCGAGCCGTCCACCGCCGCCCTGCACTGGCGGCTGGCCGGCCTCGGCGAGCCGCCGGCCGAGCTGGCCACCCGCAGGCCCGCCCCGGCGCCAGGGGGTGAGCTGCCGTGACCGGGCGGGGGCACGGCCCCGCCGCGCAGCCCGTCAGCGTCCTGACCAGCCGCTGGCGCGACGGGCGGGCGCACGAGATCGACCGCTACACGGAGCTGGACGGGTACGCGAGCCTCGACGTCGTCCTGTCCAGGGACCCGGCCGAGCTCGTGCAGACGATCAAGGACTCTGGCCTGCGCGGGCGCGGCGGCGCCGGCTTCCCCACCGGCATGAAGTGGGGCTTCCTGGCCAAGGGCACGGGCAGGCCCACCTACCTGGTGGTCAACGCCGACGAGAGCGAGCCGGGCACGTTCAAGGACGTGGAGCTGATCGAGCGCGACCCGCACGCCCTGGTCGAGGGCACGATCGTGTCCGCCTACGCGATCGGCTGCCACCAGGCCTTCATCTACCTGCGGGGCGAGTGCGGCTTTGCCGGCCGGCGCCTGGCCGCCGCGGTCGGGCAGGCCTACGAGCGCGGTCTGCTCGGGCGCAACGTCAAGGGGTCGGGCTTCGACCTCGAGGTGGTCCTGCACCGCGGCGCCGGCGCCTACATCTGCGGCGAGGAGACCGCCCTGCTGTCCTCGCTGGAGGGCGAGCGCGGCCAGCCCAAGCTGCGCCCGCCGTTCCCCGCGGTCGAGGGCCTGTACCGGGCGCCGACCACGGTCAACAACGTCGAGACGATCGCCACCGTGCCGTGGATCTTCCGCAGGGGCGTCGACTGGTTCCGCTCGATGGGCACGGAGAAATCGCCGGGGCCGAAGCTGTTCAGCGTCTCCGGCGACGTCCGGCGGCCCGGGAACTACGAGTACCCGCTGGGAACGACCGCGAGCGAGCTGATCATGGGGGCCGCCGGTGGCATGCTCGACGGCGGCCAGCTCAAGGCGTGGACGCCGGGCGGCTCCTCCACCCCGGTGCTCACCCCAGACCACCTGGACACGCCCATGGACTTCGAGAGCATCCAGGCGGCCGGCAGCCTGCTCGGCACGGCCGCGATGATCGTGCTCTCGGAGGACGTCTGCATCGTCGGCGCGTGCCTGAACTTCACCGACTTCTACGCGCACGAGTCGTGCGGCAAGTGCACGCCCTGCCGTGAGGGCACCGACTGGATGGCCAAGATCCTCACGCGGCTGGAGACCGGTGAGGGGCGCAAAGAGGACATGGACACGCTGAAGGACATCTGCGACTCGATCTTCGGCCGCTCCTTCTGCGCGCTCGGCGACGGGGCCACCAGCCCGATCGTCTCCGCCCTCGAGCACTTCCGCGCAGAGTTCGACCAGCACGTCGACGGCCACGGCTGCCCCTTCGGCGGGGCGCGCGTGGCGGTCGGCGCGCACTAGGGAGCCACTCCATGGCCAACGACAAGCCGACCACCGTCAAGGTCACCATCGACGACCACGAGATCGAGGTCGCGCCGGGCACGCTGGTGATCCGGGCCGCCGAGCAGCTCGGCACCCAGATCCCGCGCTTCTGCGACCACCGGCTGCTGGCCCCGCTGGGCGCCTGCCGCCAGTGCCTGGTCGAGGTGGTCGGGCAGCGCAAGCCGTTCACCGCCTGCACCACCACCGTGACCGACGGCATGGTCGTCAGGACCCAGCTCACCAGCGACGTCGCCCGCGCGGGCCAGGAGGGCACGCTCGAGTTCCTGCTGATCAACCACCCGCTGGACTGCCCGATGTGCGACAAAGGCGGGGAGTGCCCGCTGCAGGACCAGACGATGGCGCACGGCCCCGGGGAGACCCGTTTCGTCGAGACCAAGCGGCACTTCACCAAGCCCGTCAAGATCGGCGAGACGGTACTGCTCGACCGCGAGCGCTGTGTGCTGTGCGCCCGCTGCACCCGATTCTCCAGCGAGATCGCGGGCGACCCCTTCATCGAGCTGTTCGAGCGGGGCGCGCTCGAGCAGGTGGGGATCTGGTCCGACGAGCCCTACCGCAGCTACTTCTCCGGCAACGTGGTGCAGATCTGCCCGGTGGGCGCGCTGACCTCGCCGTCGTACCGGTTCCAGGCGCGGCCCTTCGACCTCTCCTCCTCGAGCGGCGTCTGCAACCACTGCGCGGCCGGCTGCAACCTGCGGATCGACGCCCGCCGCGGGATGGTGACCCGCCAGCTCGCCCGCGACAACGACGACGTCAACGAGGCGTGGAACTGCGACAGGGGCCGCTACGGGTTCGCCTGGGCCCAGGACCCCGGGCGGGTGCTGACCCCGTACCTGGCGGAGGACGGCGGGATGCGCACGGCCTCGTGGCCGGAGGCGCTGCGCCGCGCCGCCGACGGCATCCGCGCGCAGCGCGGCAAGGGCGCGGGGGTGCTGGTCGGCGGCCACCTCACCGACCAGGACGCCTATGCACTGCAGAAGCTGGCGCGGGTGGCGCTCGGCACCAACAACGTCGACGCCCGCAACTGGCCGGGCGGCGAGGCCGAGACCGCGGTCGCGGCCCGGGTCGTCGGCACCGGGCCCGGCGCCGGTGGCGGGGGCGGCGGGGTGACCTACCGGGACCTGGAGGGGGCCAGGGCCGTGGTCGTGGTCGACCTCGACCCGCACGAGGAGTCGCCCATTCTGTTCCTGCGGCTGCGCAAGGCCGCGCTGCGGGGGGTCACGGTCATCGCGGTCGGCCCGCGCGCCGGCCGGCTGGCCGAGTTCGCCACCCTGGTGCCGTCGCCGCCCGGCGGCGAGGTGCAGGCCCTCGCCGGGCTGCTGCGCGGCGACGGCGAGGCAGGCAGGCTCCTGGCGACCGGCGACGGCGAGGGGGACGACGACGGCGAGCGCCGGCCGGTGGTCGTGCTCGCGGGCTGGCGCGCGGCCGCGACCGGCGCGCTCGCCGCCGCCGCCCGGCTCGCCGACGGGCTCGGCGGGTCGTTCGCCTGGGTGCCGCGCCGCGCGGGCGACCGGGGCGCGCTGGACGTGGGCGCTCGCCCGGACCTGCTGCCCGGCGGGCGGCCGGTGGCCGACGCGGGCGCCCGCGCCGCGCTCGGCGACGCGTGGGGCGCCGAGCTGCCGGACGAGCCGGGGCTCGACGGCCCCGCGATGGTCCGCGCTGCGGCCGAGGGCCGGCTCGGCGTGCTGCTGCTCGCCGGGGTCGACCTGGTGCGGGACTACGGCCCCCGCGGGCTGGCCGAGCAGGCGCTCGACAACGCCTTTGTGATCGCCGTCGACCACACGGTCAACGACACCACCGGCCGCGCCGACGTGCTGCTGCCCGGCGTGGTGCACGCCGAGACCGAGGGCACCTGGACCGACTGGGAGGGGCGCGTGCAGGCGCAGCGGCCGGCGGTCGGGACCGGCGGGACCGCCCAGACGGTCTGGGAGCTCGCCCACCAGCTCGGCGCACGGCTCGGCGCCGACCTCGGCCTCGCCACCCAGGAGCGCGTGGCCGCCGAGACCGAGCGCTTCCGGGCCCGCCCCGACGGTCTCCGGCCTCCCGAGCTGCCCGCGCTGCCCGCGCCCGGCTCCGGCTCGGCCGAGCCGGCCGGACCGCCCGAGGGGCTCGCGCTGGTCACCTACCCGCTGCTGCTCGACGGCGCGTCCATGCTGGCCCGCGCCGCCGACCTGAACCGCGCCACCCTGCCGTCCTTCGTCGAGGTCCACCCCGAGGACGCCGAGCGGCTGCGCCTCGCCGACGGCGCGGGGGTCGAGGTCGACTTCGGCGCCGACCGCGTGGTCGAGCTGCCCGCCCGGGTGAGCCGTGCGGTCGCGCCGGGCTGCGCGTTCATCCCGGCCAACCAGCCGGACCTGGCGCTCGGGGAGCTGCTCGGCCCCGCCCCGGCCCTGCGGGTCGGGCTGCGCGCGGTCGAGGGGGCGGCCGCATGAACTGGTGGGACTTTCTCATCATGCTGGTCAAGGTGGTCGGCGTCTTCGCCTTCCTGCTGCTGACCGTGCTGTTCGTGATCTGGTGGGAGCGCAAGGTGGTGGCCTGGATGCAGACGCGCGTGGGGCCGAACCGGGTGGGCCCCGCCGGTCTGCTGCAGTCGCTGGCCGACGGCATCAAGCTCTTCTTCAAGGAGGACGTGCGGCCGAGCAACGCCGACCGCTGGCTCTACGGCCTCGCCCCGGTCCTGCTGATGGTGCCGGCGTTCCTGTCGATCTCGGTGCTGCCGTTCGGGCGCAGCTTCGGCACCCAGCACGCGCAGCTCACCGACCTCAACGTCGGCATCCTGTTCGTCCTGGCCATGGGCAGCCTCCAGGTCTACGGCATCGTGCTGGCCGGCTGGGCGGCGGGCTCGAATTACCCGCTGCTCGGCAGCATCCGCTCCTCGGCGCAGATGATCAGCTACGAGCTCGCCCAGGGGCTGTCGCTGGTGGGCGTGTTCATGCTGGCGGGCACGCTGTCGGCCGCGGGCATCGTGGCCGCCCAGCACGGCACCTTCGAGGTCAGCGCCGGCAGCCTGCACTTCCCGGTCTTCCCGCGCTGGTACGTCGTCCAGCAACTGCCGATGTTCGTGATCTTCGTGCTGGCGGGGATCGCCGAGACCAACCGGGCGCCGTTCGACCTCCCCGAGGCCGAGACCGAGCTGGTCGGCGGCTACCACACCGAGTACTCGGGCGTGAAGTTCGCGCTGTTCTTCCTGGGCGAGTACCTGAACATGGTGACCGTCTCGGCGGTGGCCGCGACCCTGTTCCTGGGCGGGCCGGACGGGCCGGTGCTCCACAACCCGTCCTGGCTGCAGTGGCTCTGGCCGATCCTGTGGTTCGTGGCCAAGGTCTACCTGTTCCTGTTCGTGTTCATCTGGCTGCGGGCGACCCTGCCGCGGCTGCGCTTCGACAAGCTGATGGCCTTCGGCTGGAAGGTGCTGATCCCGTTCGCGCTCCTGTGGGTCCCGGTGACCGCGCTCATGATCGTCCAGCCCTTCCCGGGGGGCTGGCGCAGGGGGCTCGGGCTCATCGCCGCCGCGGTGCTGGTCCTGCTGCTGATCTCGCTGCTGTTCACCAGGCAGGCACCCGAGGAGGAGCGCCAGGCACCGAGAGGTTCGACCCCATGACACCCGAGATCCTCAAAGGACTGTCGATCACCTTCCGGAGCATGTTCCGGAAGCGCAACACCATCCAGTACCCGGAGGAGAAGAAGCCGACGGCGCCGCGCTTCCACGGCCGCCACCTGCTCAACCGCTACGACGACGGCCTGGAGCGCTGCATCGGCTGCGAGCTGTGCGCCTACGCCTGCCCGGCGGACGCCATCTACGTGCAGGGGGCCGACAACACCCCGCAGGCGCGCTACTCGGTGGGCGAGCGCTACGCCGCCATCTACCAGATCAACTACAACCGCTGCATCTTCTGCGGCCTGTGCATCGAGGCGTGCCCGACGAGGGCGCTCACCATGACGAACGACTACGAGCTGTCCGCCGAGACCCGCGGCGAGCTCGTCTACTCCAAGGAGCGGCTGCTGGCGCCGGTGCCCGCCGGCGCCACGGAGCCGCCGCACGCCGACGCGGTCGACGGGCCGCCGTCGATCGAGCGCTACGGCCCGCAGGCGTCCATCTCGCAGGAGTCGGTCGAGCCCGTGTGGGCGCTCCTCCAGGCGCAGCAGTCGCGCCAGGCCGACCGCGAGCTGCCCGACGACGAGGCGGTGCCCCGGTGAACGGCGCCGCCGCCGCGAGCCTCCTCCGCGCCGGCGCCGTGCTGGCGGCGACCACGCCGGCGCAGCGGGCCGAGCTCATCCTGTTCGTCGTCCTGGCCCCCGTGTCGGTGCTGACCGCGCTCGGCATGGTGCTGAACCGCCGCGCGGTCTACTCGGCCCTGCTGCTGGTGGTCAACTTCTTCTGCCTGGCGGCCTTCTACGTGCTCCTGCAGGCGCAGTTCCTGGCGGCGGTGCAGGTGATCGTCTACGCCGGCGCGATCATGGTGCTGTTCCTGTTCGTGGTCATGCTGCCGGCGTCATCTGGGCGATCTTCGCCCACCCGTTCAGCGGTGGCGGCGTCGACCTCGCCCGGGTCGCCGGCAACGACAACGTGCGGGCGGTCGGCCAGCTCCTGTTCACCCGCTACTTGCTCGCGTTCGAGGCGACCGGCCTGCTTCTGGTGGTCGCGGCGGTCGGCGCCCTGGTGCTCGGCAAGCGGAGGCGGCCATGAGGGACGGGGCCCGGGACGGGGGCGGGGACGGGGGCGTGGGCCATGAGAGTTGAGCCGAGCTGGTACCTGGTGCTGTCGGCGCTGCTGTTCACCATCGGCGTGGCCGGCGTGCTGATCCGGCGCAACGCGATCGTGGTGTTCATGTGCGTCGAGCTGATGCTGAACTCGGTGAACCTGTCCTTCGTCGCCTTCTCGAAGCTGAACGGCGACCTGAACGGCCAGATCCTGTCGTTCTTCGTGATGGTGGTGGCCGCCGCCGAGGTCGTCGTGGGCCTCGGCATCCTCGTGGCCATCTTCCGCAAGCGCTCGTCGGCCAACGTCGACGACGTCAACCTGCTCAAGGGGTGACGAGGTCCTGAACCCTACCGGCGCGATCCGTCTCGTCTGGCTGCTGCCGCTGCTGCCGCTGGCTGGCTTCGCCGTCAACACGCTGCTCGGCCGGCGGCTCGGGCGGGGCGCGGGCTGGCTCGCCACCCTGCTGGTCGGCGCGGCCTTCGCGGTCGCGGTGGCGGCCTTCGTCGAGCTCGTTGGCAAGGACGCAGCCTCTCGGACCGCGGTCCTCCGCGGCTACCAGTGGTTCGTCTCCGGTGACCTGCGGGTGGCCTTCGACCTCCGCTTCGACCAGCTCTCCGCCACGCTCGCGCTGGTGGTGACCGGCGTCGGCTTCCTGATCCACCTGTATTCGGTCGGCTACATGGCGGCCGACGAGCGGCGCGGCACCTACTTCGCCTGGCTGAACCTGTTCGCCGCGGCCATGCTGACCGTGGTGCTCGCCCAGAATTTCCTGGTCATGTTCCTCGGCTGGGAGGGCGTCGGGCTCTGCTCGTACCTGCTGATCGGCTTCTGGTTCACCCGGCCGGAGGTGCCGCCGGCGGCCAAGAAGGCGTTCATCGCCAACCGCATCGGCGACGTGGGCTTCCTGCTGGCGATGTTCCTGATCTTCGCCAAGTTCGGGAGCCTCGACTTCGACCAGGTCTTCGGCCGCGTCTCCGGGCTCGCCGGAGGCGCCGCCACCGCCATCGCGCTGCTGCTGTTCCTCGCCTGCACCGGCAAGAGCGCGCAGATCCCGCTGTACGTGTGGCTCCCGGACGCGATGGCGGGCCCGACGCCGGTCTCGGCCCTGATCCACGCGGCCACCATGGTCACCGCGGGCGTCTTCCTGGTCGCCCGCACCCACGCGCTGTTCGAGGCCTCCAGCGCGGCCGCCGCCGTGGTGGTGGTGATCGGGGCGCTCACGGCGCTGCTCGCCGCGGTGCTCGCCATCGGCCAGGACGACGTCAAGCGGATCCTGGCCTACTCGACGGTGTCGCAGCTCGGCTACATGTTCATCGCCGTGGGGCTCGGGCCGGTCGGCTACGTGGCCGGCATCTTCCACCTGGTCACCCACGCCTTCTTCAAGGCGCAGCTGTTCCTCGGGGCCGGCTCGGTGATGCACGGCAACGACGGCTCCACCGACGTCAAAGAGCTCGGCGGGCTGCGGCGGGCGATGCCGCTGACCTTCGTGACCACCATGGCGGCGTGGCTCGCGATCATCGGCTTCCCGCTCACGGCCGGCTTCTACTCAAAGGACCAGATCCTCGACGCCGCCTTCGAGCACGGCGGGGTGGGCATGCTCGCCTGGGTCGTGGGCGTGCTCACCGCCGGCCTGACCGGCTTCTACATGTCGCGGCTGGTGTTCCTGACCTTCTTCGGCGAGCGCCGCTGGCCCGAGGGCCGCCACCCGCACGAGTCCCCGCCGGTGATGACCGTGCCGCTGGTGGCGCTCGGCCTGCTGGCGCTGGTCGGCGGCTTCACGCTGAGCACCTTCACCGGCGTCGGGGGCCGCATCCAGGACTTCCTCCAGCCGCTGCTGGGCCAGCCGCCCGAGACCGCCTCGACCAGCCTCGCCTTGCGGCTCAGCGTGGTCGCCACCGCGGTCGCCTTCGCCGGCGCGGGCGTGGCCTGGTATCTGTACGGCGGTGCGGCCGCCCGCTGGCAGGACCTGCGCGAGCGCTACGCGGCGGCGTGGCGGGTGCTCGCAGGCAAGCTGTACGTGGACGAGCTGTACGAGCTGTTCACGGTCAGGCTCGGCGGCGCGCTTGCGGGGTTCCTGGCCGGGCCGGTGGACCAGGGCGTCATCGACGGCGCCGTGAACGGCCTGGCCCGCGAGGTCGGCAACGCGGCCAGCGGCGGCCGCCGGCTGCAGAGCGGCTTCGTCCGCACCTACGCCGTGGGCGTGCTCGGCGGCGCCGTGCTGCTGCTCGCCTTCCTCGTCTTCCGGACTACCTCATGACGACCCGATGAAGGGGGAGAGCCCGCACCCGTGCTGCTGACCTTCACCGTCTTCCTCCCCCTCGCCGGGGCCCTGGCGCTGCTCACCCTCCCGCGCGACCGGGACCGCGCGGCCCGCTGGCTGGCCGTGGCGTTCAGCCTGGCCACCTTCGGCCTGGCAGTCGCGCTCGCCGTCCGGTTCGAGGTCGGCCAGGACGGGTTCCAGCTCGGGGTCACCGCCGACTGGGTGCGCTCGCTCGGCGTGCGCTTCCGGCTCGGCGTGGACGGCGTCAGCCTGCCGCTGGTGCTGCTCACGACCGTGCTGGCGCCACTGGCCGTGACCGGCTCGTGGCGCATGAGCGACCGGCCCCGCACCTATCTGGCGCTGCTGCTCGTGCTGGAGACGGCCATGCTCGGGGTGTTCGTCTCCCTCGACCTGTTCCTGTTCTACATCTTCTGGGAGGCGGTGCTGGTCCCCAGCTACTTCCTGGTCGGTTCGTGGGGCGGCCCGCGGCGCATCTACGCGGCCGTGAAGTTCTTCATCTACACGCTGCTCGGCGGGCTGCTCATGCTGGTCGGCATCGTCGGCCTGGCCTACCTGCACGCCAAGGCCACCGGCTCGCCCAGCTTCGACTACGAGGCGCTCAGGGACCTCGGCAAGAACCCGGTCACGCAGCGCTGGCTCTTCCTCGCCTTCTTCGCCGCCTTCGCCATCAAGACCCCGCTGGTGCCGCTGCACTCCTGGCTGCCGGACGCCTACGTGCAGGCGCCGACCACCACCACGGTCCTGCTCGCCGGGGTCATGTCGAAGATGGGCGTGTACGGCTTCCTGCGCTTCTCGCTGCCCCTGTTCCCGGACGCGGCCCACTGGTTCCAGCCCCTGCTGCTGACGCTCGCGGTCGCCGGCATCCTGTACTGCGCGGTGGTGGCCGCCGGCCAGCGGGACTTCAAGCGCCTGGTCGCCTACTCGTCAGTGTCCCACCTCGGCTTCATCGTGCTCGGCATCTTCGCGTTCAACGTGCAGGGGCTGCAGGGCGGCGTGTTCTACATGGTCGCTGCTGGAGCGGCGCGGCACCTCGGAGATCGCCGCGTTCGGAGGCATGCAGCGGTCGATGCCGCGCATGGCCGGCGTCATGCTGGTGATCACGCTCGCCGCCGTGGCCCTCCCGGGCCTGGTCGGCTTCGTGGGCGAGTTCCTCACCCTCATCGGCGCGTTCCTGGCCAACCGCGCCTACGCGGTCCTCGGCGCCGCCGGGGTGATCCTGGGTGCCGTAACTCGCCCACGAAGCCGACCAGGCCCGGGAGGGCCACGGCGGCGAGCGTGATCACCAGCATGACGCCGGCCATGCGCGGCATCGACCGCTGCATGCCTCCGAACGCGGCGATCTCCGAGGTGCCGCGCCGCTCCAGCACTCCACCCACACCCGCACCGTGACCGCCCGGGGGAGTGGCCCCGGGCTCGATGGAGGACCCCGTGCACCTGCTGGCCCAGATCGCTGAGTCGCCGCTCCCGGCGCCCCAGGTTGCCTGGCGGGCAATCGCGCCCGAGCTGGCCCTGGCCGGCGCCGGGCTGGTCCTGCTCATGGTCGTGGCCTTCTGGCCGAACGCCCGCCGCGGCGCGCTCGCCCTGCTGACGCTCGCCGGCCTGGCGGTGACGGCAGGCCTGGTGGCGTGGAACTGGGACCTCCGCGCGGTGGCCTTCGACGGCGCCATCTCGCTGGACGGCATTACCCGCTACGCCCGGGTCGTGCTGCTGGCGGTGGGCGTGCTCACCACCCCGCCAGAGGTGTTCCCGCTGATGCTGTTCGCGCTCACCGGGATGGTCCTGCTGGCGGCCGCCAACGACCTGCTGATGGTCTTCATCGCGCTCGAGATCCTGTCGCTGGCCCTGTACGTCATGGCCGGGGCGACCCGCCGCGCCACCGCGCAGGAGGCGGCCATGAAGTACTTCCTGCTGGGCGCGTTCTCCTCCGCCTTCCTGTTGTACGGCATCGCGCTGTGCTACGGCGCCACCAGGACCACCAACCTCGCCGCCATCGCCAGGGCCACGGCCACCACCCAGATCAACTCGGCGCTGCTGCTCGCCGGCGTCGCCATGCTGGCGGTCGGGTTCTGCTTCAAGGTGGCGGCAGTGCCGTTCCACATGTGGACCCCGGACGTGTACCAGGGCGCGCCCACACCCGTGACCGCGTTCATGGCCGCCGGCACCAAGGCGGCCGGGTTCGCGGTCTTCCTGCGGGTGTTCGCCGGCGCGCTCGGCGGGCTGGTGCTCGACTGGCGGCCGGTCATCGCGGGAGTGGCGGTAGTCACGATGCTCGGCGGCGCGGTGCTGGCGACCGTGCAGACCGACCTCAAGCGCATGCTCGCCTACTCGTCGATCGCGCACGCCGGCTACCTGCTGATCGGGCTGGCCGCCGCGCCGACCAACCCCGAGGGCATCTCCGCGTCCATGTTCTATCTGCTGGCCTACGCCTTCATGGTGATGGGCGCCTTCATGGTGGTGCAGTACGCCTCCCGCGTGAACGAGCCGCCGGCCAGCGCGCGCTCCCCGGTGCCGGGCGGGGACGCCCCGAGCGAGGACGCGCCAGGGGGAGAGGGACCGAGTGGGGACGGGCCCGGCGAGCGCTCGTCGCTGGACGACTTCCGCGGCTTCGGGCGGCGCCACCCCTGGCCCGCCGCGCTGCTCGCGCTGTTCATGTTCGGGCTCGCCGGCATCCCGCCGCTGTCGGGCTTCTGGGCCAAGTACTACGTGTTCCAGGCAGGCATCAACGCAGGGCTCGCGTGGCTGGTCGTGGTCGGAGTGGTCAGCTCGGTGATCTCCGCGTTCTTCTACCTCCGGGTCATCATGGTGACGTATCTGCAGGAGCCGCCGTCCGGGGTCGAGGTCGTCGCCAGCACGGAGCCCACGGAGCCGGACCGCCGCCAGGTCGCGCTCAGCCTGGCGCTCGGCGTGGCCGCGGTGCTCACCGTGGCGATCGGGCTCGCCCCGCAGGTGCTCGTCACCGCGGCGCAGACGGCAGGAAGGATTCTGGGGTAATTGGTTCCAGCAGCACGACCGCTCATGGCCGGCGACCTCGACGCGCTCCAGACCAGCGTGCGCGCCGGGCTCGAGCGCGTCGAGGTCGCGCTCGCCGAAGCGGTGGCCAGCGCCGACCCGTTCGTCAAGGAGGCGGCCGGGTACCTGGTCCGCGCGGGGGGCAAGCGCTTCCGGCCGACGCTGGTGCTGATCTCGGGCCACCTGGGCGACCCGGAGGAGCCGCGACTGGTGGGGGCGTCGGTGGCGATCGAGCTCACCCACCTGTCGACCCTCTACCACGACGACGTCATGGACGAGGCCGAGGTACGGCGCGGCGCCCGCTCGGCCAACGCCCGCTACGACAACAAGATCGCCATCCTCACCGGCGACTACCTGTTCGCCCGCGCCTCCGACCTCACCGCCGACCTCGGCACCGAGCCGACCAGGGTCCTCGCCAGGGCCATCGGCCGGGTGGTGCAGGGGGAGATCCGCGAGGTCCGCGGAGTGCTGCCCGGCGAGGACTCGGTCGAGCACTACCTCGGCGTGCTGCGCGACAAGACCGGCGCGCTGATCGCGGCCGCCTGCCGCCTCGGCGGCTGGCTCGCCGGCGCCCCGCGGGCGGAGGTCGAGGCGCTCACCGAGTACGGCGAGCACGTCGGCGTGGCCTTCCAGCTCGGCGACGACCTGCTCGACATCACCACCGAGACCGCCACCGCCGGCAAGGAGCCCGGCACCGACCTGCGCGCGGGCGTCCGCACCCTGCCCGTGCTCTACGTGCTGCGCCACGGAGGGCCGGAGGCGGAGCGGCTGGCCCGTCTGCTCGAGGGCGAGCGCGACGACCGGGCTGTTGCGGAGAGCCTGGCCCTGCTCCGCGGGTCGCCCACGCTCGCCGAGGCCCGCGCGGTCGCCCAGGCGGAGGTCGACCACGCCAAGGCGGCGCTGGCCAGGCTGCCCCGGGGCGCCGCGCGCCTCGCTCTGGAGATGATCTCGGACCAGGTGTTCGACCGGCAGGCCTGAGTCCTTGGGTGGGTGCGAGGTGCAGTTCTTGCTCGGGTTGCCGGTGACAATCCCCCGGGCTGCTCGGTGGTCGGGGCATGGTGGGTCGGGTCACCTTCGGTGGTTGCGGGCTGGGACTGCGCCGGACTGCGCTGCGGCGGGGGTGGGCCGGGCGGGTGTCCCCGCTCCGCTCCGGCTGCGCCCGCACTTCAGTCGCTCGCGGGGACACCCGCCCGGCCCTACCACGGGAACCAGACCCACCGCGGTCGCGACTTGCCGCAGCGAGCTGGGCTCACCGAGGTTCCGAGCGCCTCCCAGCCGGTCTGGCAGGCTGGCCGCACCACCGAACTGCCTACGTGGCGCCTATCTATCCAGCCGCCTTGGCAGGTAGACAGCGAACGGCGGACCTATACTCACCCCATGGCCAGCAGACCCTCAGCATCACGGATCTCCTACGCGGAGGCGCGACCCTATACGCTCCCGCATGCGCTGGATGAGCTTCAAGGTCCGATATTCGGGCTCGTGGAGCTTCCGCCGGTCGTTGGCGTGGAGCGGGAAGCGCACGTATGACGCAGGCGATCTGCGGCAGGCCGCTCGCATGTACAAGATCGTGCTGGAAGAGGCTCAGCAGGTCGACCAGCTCCAGCGTTACGTCAACGGCGACTTGTTGCGCCGGCTGTGGCGCACGATGGCCCTGGCCCGGCCGGTACGCAGCCTGTGGGAGCAGCGGTTCCCCGAGCTTGCGCGTTAGTGGACCCGTTCCAACAGCGGGTTGCCCGCATAGGTCTCGAGGTCGCGGCGCAGTTTGGGTTTGCGCTCCCTGGAGGGAACGCGGTTCAGGCTCACGGCCTGAACCAGCGGCCAACCGAGGACGTCGATCTGTTCACCGTAGAGGATGGTGGACCGGCGCGAGTGGTGACGCTGGCGGTGGCTGCCTACCGAAACGCCGGGCTTGGCCTGCCGGTGAGCTTCTCCTCGTCGCGATCGAGGTGACGGATCGTGGCGTCCAACTGCTTGACCTTCTTTTCGACGAGCTTCGCGACGTCCTGGTCGAAGTCGGCTGTCGTGCCCCCGGCGAGCGACTTCTGTGTCAGACGCCCGGAGACGATCTCGATGCAGATCCAGGCCCAGCCGTAGTCGATGGCGATGTCGCAGACCGACACCATGGCTCGCTTTGGCCTTGGGTAGCGGGACGTTGTCGTAGTAACCCCGCTCGAAGCGGACCCGGCCCTGGCTGGCGGCTCCGGTCACTGGGCCCCCTACCAAAAGTAGGTCGTCCAAGGCGACCCCGGTGACCTGCTCGAAGACCCCCTCGACGTCGACCGCGCCTGGCTCCCCAGCGAGCTGACTGGGCAGGTCGTGCCACAGGCGCTGGTAGCGGGCGAGCAGGGCGCCGAAGTTGTGGTCGGCGTTGAAGGACTGGTTGCGGGCGACCTCCAGCGACACGTCCGTGGGATAGCTCCCCCACAGCTCACCGCTCTCGTCGGGTTGCATGCCGAGCCGGTCGGCCACGCCGAGCATTGCGAAGGTGAAAGGGTTGGGGCCGTTGTCGTCGGCCCGGGCCGGCGTGCCAGGAGGGGAGACCAGCAGGGCGGCCTTGATGACCGCCAGCAGGATCTGGGGCGCGAGCAGGCGGTACCCGCTCCTGATCAGGTTCTGCACCTTCGTGAGCGCCGGCTCGACGGACATCTTCGCGGCCGCCGCAAGTTGGAGGTCGATATCCAGCGAGCCGTGATGCTCCAGGCGTGCGAGCCAGGTGGCGGCCTCCATGACGAAGTACTCGTCTGTGGCCGACTTGAGCTGCTGCTCCAGCTCCGCATCGGAAAGCGGTCGTCCTATGACATTGGTGCTGGTCAGGTAGACCGACATCGCATCGATCGGCGCCGGGCCGGAGACCGCCGAGGCCGGCACGGTCAGCCCCGAGGGTGTCTGGGTGATGGGGATAACCCCGAGACGGGGAACGGTCGTCCCTGGCCACACAGGGCGGCCTGCTTCCGGCCGGGCGATGTAGGCGCGACGAAGCTCGGCCGGCTCCTGGCTGGCCAGCTCCTGCCGGAGCCGCTCGAGTTCACGGTAGGGGTCGAACGGGCGGGGGGTCGTCATGCGGTGGAGTATGCCCGGCACCCAGCGGGACCGTCCAGCGAGTTCCGTCTGCCGAGAAGCGAGTGCCCTGAACTTCATAGAGCCCTCGCCCGCTGACTACACCTGGGCCAAGCAGGCTCTCGGGATTGAATGAGGGACGCTCCTATGGATGTCAAGCGGCTGGGGTGAGGGTGTCGTGGCTTGTCTGGTTGAGTGCTGCGAACACCTCCCGGGCGACGTAGCGTTTGAGGCAGCGGATGATCTCCTTTTTGGACTTGCCCTCCTTGA
>WNFZ01008000.1_pt1 | contig 15015 bp, 8 predicted proteins | sample 5400081 | NCBI WGS metagenome assembly WNFZ01 (sample SAMN13153365, study PRJNA577476) | soil metagenome | isolation source: 80 cm soil or saprolite under grassland replicate 1 | place: USA:California | collected 2016-06-15 | reverse complement strand
GTTTTTCATTCCCTGTCGGCTACCTCCATTATGTGCCATGGAAAGATTGTTTAGCCCCATCAGATCAACAACCTCACCTGGATACATGTACTTGATTCCTCCCGATGAAACGACACCAACGCTGGGTGGCTTTGTCAAGCGGCTAAACAATGCGGCCATAAATTGTCCCGTTTCCCTCCCCTCTTTAGCGATTGCAAATTCCTTCAACATATCGGATTTATCACGGAAAGAATGCCAATCAAATACTTGATAAATAACAAAACCTAAAATAAATATCACAACTACGCTGGCACCAAAAACAATTTTTGTTCGCCATGGCAAATGGGGCCTACCTTTAAGTTCAATGTATTCAGGCAAGAGTCTGCCAACACAATAAATTAGACACAAAACCAGAATCGGATAAACACCTTGATAGAAACGAAAAGAACCAAAGTGGTCACCGCCTGTAAATACAGGAATAGAGAGTCCTGTGATAGCAATTACCGGTAAAAATAGCAATCCTTTATCTTCGAAATTTCTTGTTGACAGACTAATGATCGTATGAATAAAAGCAACGGCAACAGCCACAATAGAAATCCGTACTATAGCATTTGATAAAAAATAATGGACAAAATAGGAAGTTCCCTTATAAACATCATAAAAAAGAGAAGGCGACACCTTTGCATAAAATGTATTAGGAAGAGGATATCCAAAATATGAGATCCTGAATACGGTTAGAACAATAATTGTGATCCCGATCACTACGAATGAAGAAAATGTTGTTCTTAGTGCTTTCGTCGTTCCATGTACCAATATCCTTCTGACAAGAAGGATACCTGAAAATACAAAAACCCATAAAAACGCCTCTGGTCTTGCAAGTAATAATAAAACTGAAAGGATCGCTAGATGCAAATCGGTTTTGGAAGGCGAAATATGATCACTGGTAACTAGAATAGTTGCAGCTAACAAAACAGTACTCCAAATCGAGTTTTCCATTAAAGTAATGGTATTCCAAGTGACATAAGCTGGTGAAGTCAAGAGTAAAACTACAAGGATTAACATCCACAACACTTTTCCGTAATGGTTGATCTTGGGAAGAACCACAGATTCCAAATAAGACAAGGAATATGTTATTCCTATGGAAAGAACAATAATATTTATAATGAGTAGAGTCAATTCGGGTTTAGTCGAGAGGTAAAAAATCAATGTACATAATAAGGTCCAAAGGAGTGACGAAAAACCTTCAACTCTCTCTCCGCCAATGTTGTATACAAGACCATGGCCAGTTCCAATGTTTTTGGCATACACAAAAAAGATGTTGGCATCATCAATACCTATAGGTGGGCGATCCAATATGGTCCAAGCCAATAAAACAGAAACAGAAAGAAAACTAAGGATGAACAGATATCTGAACAGAATATTCTTCATAACTTACTCACTATAAACGACAAGCTTCAAACGACTAGAGCTATTTATTTTATTAGCATGGAATGGGTTTGAAACCGTTAGGTTTCGTGAAAAGATTATGTTTCTGGAATTGTCCATCATAAATTTATGCCTACTTACGGAAAGGTTATCCTCAATTTCAAAGCATGCCGCTAGAGACTTGCTGTGATTTTCATGAGTGTCGGGAAATCTTGTCAAGCCAACTCCAAAAGAATTGGAAGTTCATTATCCCGGAAAATTGGCAGCAGGATAAGATAATTTCAGCAATTTAATTTGCAGTTCGAAAGAAATACAAATCAGCCAGATAAAGATATTTGCAAAGAACGCATAATATCCAAAGTTGTAGCCAGAGAGAAGATATACAAGGATCACAACTATAAACACTAATAGTTGGTCTCTAATTGTCTGGCCAGGCGCTTGCAACAATAATAAAATGGGGATAATCAAGAATACTCCGTAGTGCTCAAGAGTAGCGGGATAAACACAAAAGGCGAAAAACAAAATAGAAAGCAGGAGCCAATTTTCCTGTCTATAATTTCTGATTCCTACTATAAAAGTCACAGCCGCCAGCATTAGTGCTCCCAAAATATAAACGGGCTGAAACAATAGAGAACCAGAACTCTGACTAATAAATGGAGTACGCAAAACCCACGATAATAAAGATTGATTTATGGGCTCGCTATAGACATAGGGAGGCATATTGCCTAAAGAATTTCCCGAGACGTACGAGTTGATTACATCAAAACCAAACAATAGTCCGCTAATCAATGTGAGAACAGCCAAAGAAATCATGGGAATAAATAACTGCTTCCACCGGCGGGTAAATATTGGATACAGTAAAACCAAAGCTAGAAAGGGCTTTACGAGAATGCCTAGCGCTAGGAAAACTCCACTCCACTTCTGATCTCGAAATTTCCAGAATAACAGAAAAACCATCAAAGCGATGAAGTTCGTCTGGGCATAGAAAAGGGTTGAAAATGTTGCTCGCAACAAGAGCAACATTGCCAAGCTAAAATAGAATCCTGAAGCTCCCTCATTTCTCAAGAACAAATCCCAAAGTAAACCAGCACACATGAGACATAAGAGTACATTCATTAACTGCCAAAAGATATATGCCTGGGTATAAGCAAGGCGTCCGAGTGGCAGAAATAAGAACATCGTGAAAGGAGGATATCGAAATCCGACGTCAAGAATCTCTTTTACAAATTCTTCATCGGGCGGATAGGGAAGATCAATTTTTTGATAGTTCGCAGCGTCATAAAAGTTTTCCCCCTTAGCAGCGACCTGACCATCAACCCAGAATGTCAAGAAATCCCATTCTGGTGGTTTAGTGAATGTTGCGTAAATGCCTCGACCTAGATTAAATAAAAGAATTAGATCTAGGACGACCACCAAAGCAGTCAGGGCCGCTTTATATCGGGGGCCTTGTGAACGAACTAGCATCCTCAGAAACAGCAATATAGGTAAAGCAAGCAAGGCAAGTCGGAAATTATAGAACATAGAGTTACCAATCCATATAAATATTCATCTAGGCATGCTTCAGATCATTTAGAAGCATAGATATATCTTGGCCAGGTGTGACCTCCAAATCTTCCTGGCATTCCCCTTAGAGATGCGTAACGATCACCTAGATCTTGCACAAGAACATAATCCTCTGAAAGAAAGCCAATAAGCGGGTCATCCGCCAAAGGCCAGTTAGTAATTATGTAAGTTTTAGATGTAGGATTTTTTGCTTCCACCAATATATTTGCGATCAGCGGATTCTTGCTGGTATATCCGTTGGGATTTCGGACCATATCTTCCATTGGGACCCAGTGCGCCGTCCACTCAAGCCTGCATCCACTTGGTAGTTGTCCAATTTCAGGCATATAAACTTGACCTTTTAGGTTGCAAACACGATTCAATAAATCATAATAGTCACCCCATGCACCGTGAGGAACAATTGCTTTCTGAGGAGGAAAAATATTTATCACGGCCGACAATAAAATGGCAAAAATAATAATCTCATTTCTTCCATTAAGCATTCTATTGATTAACGGAACATGTTTTCCTCCTAAATATTCCTCCGGCATCATTTTCAGATATTCACTCATACCCAACATTCCAGTAATAATCAACCAGGTATCAGAAACAAGAAAAACATTATTTTCAGAACCAGGATCCAATACACCTAAAAAACCCACAGCCAAAGCAAAAGGCAAGCAAAACAACCAAACAGTATCAAGTCTTCTTTTTTGCAATCTATACGTAAAAAGATAAACAGCAAAAACGAACAGAAATGGCCAGTGTCTTATAAAATGCTTTGCAAACCTAAGTAAGGCATCAATTGTGAATTCAGTCCACTTTGAAGGTACTTGATAAGTAAAATATGAAAAGTAATTTCCAAAAATCTTTGGGCCCAAATAAATATATGAAACCGGAACAATCAGACCGGCAAGAACCCAGTACGGTATAGATCGTTTTACCCCTAGCTTCACAGTAATAAAGATGAGCCCGGCAATTAACAATATCAGGCCCTGCTGTTTAAACCAGAAACTCAGACACAGAAATAGAATCCCCCAAAACGTTTTATTTGGGGATGCAACATCATTTAATAGGAAAAACCCCAATAATGCACAAAACAACATCCAAGTATCGGCATTGGCAAAGTCATAATAGGCATCCAAAACAAAGTAGGCTCCGGCAAAGATCCCTGCTCCCGCAAAGCCGTACCACTTATTCTGAGTCTCCTTAAATAAAGCAAGATAAATTATTATGCCGGCCCCCAACGTCCCGAGAATTGCTGTTAATCTAACCCCAGAAACGGATAACCCCAATAGTTTGGCAAGAAACGCACTAATCAATATGAAAAATGGATTATACGCTAGACTTACATAGTTTATGGTTGGCGCAGAATATATTGGTTGACCCTTTAAAAGACGATACACTTCCTCATACATCGGTCCCCGGTTAATATCGGGAGATATTAAGTGGTTATCAAATATGAATAAAAGTAATATTATGTTGTATAAAAGCAAAATACTTGTTACTGATGTCGTAACTTGAATAAATCGATTTGAGCTTAGTGGTCCTTGATGTTGCATACTATTTCCTTCTCAGGTAATTAAAGATCCTATATTCAAACAATTCAGTTCTTCAAGGCAATGGAACTCTCAGTAAAATCTCTTGGCTTCTCATAAGACTCCATATCATCTCATGTCTTATCCTATAGAGGGCTGTTTAGGACAATAGCTAATAGAAACCGGTGAATCAAATTAGTTATTTGATTACGCGGAAGCACGGGCCTTTAATTGTTTCATTATTTGTCTTACACCAAAGTATTTATGGTTTTTCTTTGTTATATAAACCTACTGTGCAACAAGAACCGTCTCCAGCATCTGAGTTGATGTACTCTTGGATATAAACAGACTTCCCTACTGCGAATTGAATGGGAGGACTCGATTGTAATGAAATAATGGTACACGGGTCAAAGTCGAGATGAGAGAATTGTTTTACTTCAGAACCATTCGCAACCAAAACATGCTTAAACCTGAAATTATCCCCAAATTTATTGGATAACAATTTCCAAACTGGGTATTCAATCTGACCGTCCCCTGCTAAAAATCCAAAATCTCTACATGTTGATGATTCGGCGAGATGGTTGATTGCCAATTCAAGAGGCTCGCGCAGGGGTTCGATCTCGTGAAAGAGTTGTATATTTTTATCGCTGAAAACACTATATCGTTCGGTTGGATCCAGCACATTGGATGAACGAACACCCCTAAGTGAATTAACGAGTTGTTTGACATCGTAAATAGGAATGAGAGGACGCATTTGGTTAAACAGGACCCAAGGAAGCGAAATAAACAGCAAACCGATAGGAAGCAACGCCAAAACAGGTGACTTAAGTCGTTCTGTAATGACAAAGGCAACGAATGGGGCAAGAGATAGAAAAAAAGGTAATTGTTGTCTGCTATGAATTGGCTGCCATTTCAAAAGTATACTGAACAAAAAGAAAGTACTTATGCTCGCCAACCAGTATCCCCTTCTGAAGCTCTTTAGCAAGTCGACCCTCATCGGCATGTGCAAAAAATAGATGAAAGAACAGAAGACGATTAAGAGCAAGTGCAAAAAATTGCCGGCATATAACTCGTGTCGAATCGCAGTTGACAATTGGTATTGAAATTCGGGGAACTGTACCAAAAACGTTGTACGCGGATCGTTTACATCTATTCCAATTAAGACGTTTCGTACAAGATTAGATATAATTGCGGCGGGGGTATGAATTTCGTTTAGATATAAACTGCTCTCAGCTGGAGAACCCAACAGGTTATCAAAAGTTGAATAATTGCGGATAAACTGTCCAGCATTAATGGCCAACACCAAAAGACCAGTCATCATCACAATACTGACAAGTTCCCTTTTGTGCTTGAAAATAATGTAAATTCCTAACCAAATTAAAAACGGCGTTGCATAAATAAAAGCAGTGCTTTTTGCCAAAATGGCCAGCCCAAGGCTAACACCCAGACCAAATCGGTTAATAAAATTCAGGTTACCGCCGAGCAGTTCTAATGCAAACCACGTAAAACACATCAACCAGAAGGAAACATAATAGTCGTTCAGGGTACTCGAGGCCTCCAAAATACCAACTGGTATGCTTACAGCAATTACTGCAGCTAGAGTTTGTCCAGAAGGCGGTGCTCCCAGGCGTCTCGCCAGTAAAGTGGCAACCAACACACTGCCTACCATGCTGACCCATTGTGCTATAAAGGCAAATCGATCACTTTGACTTAACAGTACAATATGGAGCATGACAAATTCAGAGCCAGGGCTCATTACTAACTCTCGAATCGTTGTCGTGGGAAAATAAGCAACATCTCGATTCTGAATCCAATGATCGATGCGGGAGAGATGATATTGCATTGAATCATAACTGTTGGGCTCATACAAAAGCCCGGTTAGGCCAATCAGGATGATTACCAAAATCAGGCCGATGATCAACCACTTTTCCAATCCCAGGCTTGTTCTTTGAACAAATGATTTTGCGCTTTGAAACGATAAAAAAAGGAGTTTGAGGTTCCTGTAAACCAGCAGTAAAGAAACCAATCCTACAACTAGCCAGCTCACCGAAACGAAGTAATAAGTGATCAAATGGAAAGCACCTAATATCTCGGTTATCGCAACTAGGATTGCATTCCAGGTGAGAACAGCAATCAGTAAAGACTCCCGCCACCCATAGCCAGTTGCCCACCAGTTCAAGAATAACAAGAATAACACCAACATCAGTACTATACTGTTCATTGATTCCACCAAGAATGACTAGCTTAATTTAATCCGATATAGAGAAAGCTTGTTGTTAGGACCAGCAAGGTAATCGATTATTGTTATCCAACCAGAATCTCTTTTGACATAATTTCTTTCTGGCGAAAGAATTTTATTGTTAAGACGAGAATCAATTCCAAAAATATCAAGCCATATAGATATGCACCCGTCAGAATTGCATACTTTTGGCTGACAAGCGCGTTGTGATACATAAGATTTTCCCAGCCGTGATAGATCGCGTCGTGAAGATCCGGATCCGCTAAAAATAAAGCAGACAACACTGTAAAGAGAGAGAGTACAGATCTGTTCCTGATGGATATACTTTTATAAACCAATGCCAGCAACGCCCCGAGAGGCAACAGCAACCAAACATAGTGAATGTCATCTACGAGTGGCGAAAGAAAAAGCATTGTGGAAAGAGTAAGCCCATATTCAAGGAAACCCGCAACGCTTGCTCGATTATCTTGATGAGTAACTGACTTGAGCCATAAAACTATCACTGTTAAGGAACCAAGTACTCTGAGTAGAGCGACCAGAGGTGGAAAGACAAATAAAGGCTCGATATACGCATTGTGAGTAAAAAGACGTATCCCTATTCCGTTAAGCGATTGATTGAATGGATACGAGAGCATCGCAGTAACGTTCCACAAATAGTTCACTTTGATAAAATCACCCAATAACCGCCACCCGGCAACCGAAAAACCGATCATTGTCAGGAGTCCAAAAGTAGCGAACGCAACGGCGCTTGTTTTCCAATCTTTTTTCCATAAAAAGTACACCACCAAAGGCGCGACCAACAATTTCAATGATATGGCGAGGCCCAAAATAATACCGGCATAAATCGACTGTTTCTGATAAAGAAAAAAAGTAAGAGAAAGAAGAAACAAGATCAATATATCTAGCTGTACTAGGGTGAGATTTAAGTGTACGGGACCGTACATACAAAAAAACAGTAAAACAGCCAGAAGTTTGAAGAAGTTTTTCTCCTTCAAAATCCCTATTACAATGAGGATACTGCTAGCAATAAGCAGCAACCAGGAAAGGGCTGTCCAAAAAGCCAAGACTGCATCCTCGTCAAACACTGTAAAAGGCATTGCCAACACCGCTACAATTGGAGAGTAAGGATACGGGGCGGCGGACCACATTTTAAATTCAGCAAAATTGGGAGACTCGGCATAGGGAATAGCATGCTGATAAATATTTTCACGCTCTAAAATTTCCCGGCTCGCTCTTAATATCTGACGAAAATCCTGACCGCCAATTCCTCCAAATGGAGGACCCAGCAGCCGAAAGTTTGTTCCGCTATAAAACAAGAAAGCTAGGAACAAAAAGATGACTGACAAGATTCCATAGAACAGCCGATTGCCGTACATTTTTCCATCCGGCAAATCAATGGCAGCATCAAATGCCTGTTCATCATTATTTTGAAACAACCAAGGGATAATTGATTTTATATACTTCATAAGATGTAGGACCTTCACCGATCTGGGCAATTAATTCGGAATTATTCTCTAAAAACCCCAAGTCGTATATTGGAAATTCCCTATCAAACTTACCAATTACAACATAGGCAGGTTGAACGGTCTTGAAATAGTCATAGCCTAAAAGATAATCTTGTGGGGCACTTCGATACTTGTCAGCATGTACTTTTATTAGAAATGATTGATCGGGGTAATGATATTGACGATCAGTTAAGATCCCTAATTCTCTTTCCCAAGTTTCGATAACTGCATGAGATTCCACCTCAGTATTCAGAAGATTTGCGGTACGAAATGGAAAATCATCGTTTTCAAAGACACTAAATTGCACAGCGTTCTGAAGTGGATAAAAAATAAACATGAGTAATCCTGCACAAAGTGCAATGAACAGTGCTGCTGTGGCTGGCTTACCAGTTTTAACCTCTAGAATGATGTTCGTATAGAAGGCTGCAAAATGGGAAATTAAGTCAAACAGGAATTTACCGGTCAATAACGCAACCACTGCCGCAGGTGCAACAAGATAGGCCGACCATGGCACGCTATAGAAATAATACATGAGCCATAGAATGGAAAAGGAGGTCATAACACAGGTTATAAAACCGCGTTCATCCCTTTGCAGACAGAGCATCACAGAATATATGAGCACCGGAATCCCCCATAAGAAATAAAAATGATCGTTTTTTGCACCAATTAGAAACTTGACTTGTTCTACCAGTCCATGAATGCTAAAACCTGTAGTTGATTTCCCCAGTTGACCCAACAAAACCAAGTTTTCACCAAAGACTTTTGCACCGTAATACTGTCTTTGAAAGATAGTCCAAATTGCAAAGATGACTATAGAAATTCCCGCCACCCAAAATAGTGAAAAAAAACTCCCTAGTTTATAGTAAATCAAATCCAGAAAAGTCACAATGACTAATACAGCTCCTGCGATAAGCAAATATGAGCTTTTGGTGACCATGGACGCCCCAATAAGGAGTCCGGCTACACCGAAATACATTGGCTTTTTGGTTTCTTTTCCTAATAGCCAGAAATACCACCCACCCAGAAAAAAACCTAATGCTGGTACTTCGCCCAACACCTGTCTCCCAAAATACAGAAACTGGGCTGATGTTGAACCCAGCAAAAGCAATATACCGAAAATTGCGATGGGAGCATTGAAGATCTTGACAATTAATTTGTAAATTATCACTAAAGTTAAAAAAGAATACAGAGCAGCAATTAGCCTACCCTGTAGAAGTCCCACACCAAACAATCTAAAGCTGAGAGAAACGGGCAATATGACGGTTGGGCCAACACTTTGTACTGCGCCAAACGTTTGATACCCTGTTGATGTTTTTACAGCATAAACCCCATCCTGCGCCAAGGTCTTTGCAAGCAACATGGCATTTCCCTCGTCATGCCAAGTACGCGGGCTGGTTCCCAGATTATAAAGAAGTAGAAAAGGAATTATCAGTACGAACAGGAGAGTCGCCGTAATTCTTGTTAAAGTTTCGGGATTGAATGATTTCATGTATTTTGTTTGCCTGTCGAAGTCAATCATGCCAGGTTTATATTGAAAACATCGACCTGCCTGGATCTATAAAAAATTCGGACTTCCATCCATACTGACACAAAAAACATTAACAATAATGAGACTGTGGAAACAGGATTATAAGAAGTCGAGACTCCTGTGGCTTCCGTTGAATGCCAGATATAGGAAATTAATTTCCCCGGAACTGTCGGGAAAATCAATAATGCCATCAATAGCCATTTCGAGGAAATAATTAACAGATGTTCCCACGAGAAGGAGAAGGTTTTCCAGCTGTATTTCTCTGCTAACATCATGGTGAAAAAGAATAATATTGCAAATGGCATATCATGGATACGGTGATATACCACCAAGAACAATGCAATGGTCAATAAATTGAGTATATTCAACGGAATTTTGGAATCCTCAGGTGCAGAACTTTCAATGTTGAAAAACGCGGTTCTCACTACGAAAATAAGAACAATGAGCACCACTAATATAAATAAGTAAACAATAAAAGGATGCTCAGGGGATCTTGCAAGCAAATGTATACCTTCTTGCAAATAATTTAAATCCATCACCTGCAGATACGCTTTGGCAGTTTCATCCAAAGATCCATGCGCAAGTGGAATCAACAAAACCACTCCAAGGAGCTGCACAAATATGCTAGTAACGATGATTCGCGTTTCCTTCTGCATTAAGAAGAGCAGAAAAAATGGTAAACCAACAGAATATTTGGAGATGCCAATTCCAAGCAGGAGACCTGCAAGCAACCAACGATCTCTCACCAACAGCGCCAGTAATAATAAAAATAAACAAATCACAGATTGCTGCCCAACAACCAAGGATTGTCGGAGTCCATAGAAGTTATAAAAAGCAAAAGCAAGAACAAGTTTATCAATGGGATCAATCTCTTTTTGACTCTCCACCAAACGAAAACCAAGCCATGGGATCAGAGCGGCGAAAATGATATTAATCCCAAGCCAAAATATCCGCGCAACAGACCATGAAAACCATGAAAATAACCCCATTAACAAACTAAGGGGTGCAGTCGTGGATGGAGCTCCAATCAACACTTGGGCAACTGGATATTCCTTCGTCACGCGTCCATCCAAATATCGAATGGGCAATTTCAATATTGATTCAAAACCGCCATTTTTGCTGGCCGATGGATCGGTAAGACCAGAGCCTAGGTATCGGGGATCCCAGTAAATATGCATCTGATTCCTATCAAGAATTGCCCAATAGGGATTTATCCCCTGACGGGTATAGAGATTTGCATACCAATAGGCGTGAAAATCAACTCCTGAATATTCGCGATCGGCTGAATACTTGATGATCCATGGCAGCGTATAAGTGAATAGAATTAGGAGCAAGATAATTGCTATGCATAATTTAATCTGCTTTTGGAAGCGTTCAATTTTGAGAAGAACTTGCATATAGTTTTCCTGGGAGAGAATGGTCCATCACAAAATGAAACTGAAAGACCTAATGGATATGATGAGCAGAATTTGGATAGATTAAGATCCCGAGCGGTAAGGATTAACTTGCTCGTCGGAATTTGGTACGACCCTTGTCACAACATGATTTCTTACGCTATATTGACCTGTTAGGTCATACCACCGTATGCGAACGATATCCATGAGGTTTCGCCAGGTATCTTTTATGGGATTGACCTTGGTTTCGGCTTTATAGATCCACTTTATTGGCACTTCTTTTACTTTGTATCCTTGTTTCATTGCTAAGAACAATAATTCAACATCAAAGCCCGTGACAGCGGGGCCTTTTACTTGTTTCATATTGGCACCGTAGAGTAGAACCTGAGAAAAAATATGTTGAGCTGCATCACGTTTGAAGACCTTGAAACCGCATTGCGTATCCTGAAATGCGCCCAAAGCAAACATTCTGACAATCAAATTGAAAACCCGTCCCATTATATGGCGGTAGTATGGTTCACCAATTCGACATGCACCCTGCCCCTCTCGGGATGCAATTACAATATCGTAACCGGATGCTAAATAAGGCAGAAGTTTTTCAAGTTCTTCTATGGGAACGGCCAGATCGGCATCAGAGAACAAAATAAATTTTCCAGTTGCTGCAAGCATGCCGGTGCGGACTGTATAGCCTTTGCCGCGATGCTGATTCTTGATGACCACAATGTTCTGATGTTGATGAATCATTTCCTCTAGTACGGTGACCGTGTTATCCACACTACCATCATCTATAACTAATAGTTCAGCTGTATAGGACTGCTGCGCTAAATAGCTCAGGATATGATTTAGTGTCAAAGGCAAGCGGACTGCTTCATTGTATGCCGGTATAACAATTGAGAGAAACGGCGTTTTATCCATAGATCTCGCTAACCCTTCTTGGGAAGAAAATCATAAGAGCAAGATATTTACACACCACCGAGACAAGAGGCACACCGATGAAAAGAATATATCCTTTTGATGGTTACTCTATGAATCCTGATGTGGAAACATCAGTTATGAGAATTGCGCCACAACTTTGTGATCGCCGACAAAGACCGGTGCCCACCCATAATCCACGTTATTAATTTTCCGCTCCACCAAATTTACAGGCGAGCCATCGACCATAATCGAAGTCAAATGAGCATTCCCATGCTTGGCAGGCAGCATAAGTGCCAATTCGGTTTTTGCTGTATTCTTAGATTTTGGTTGGACTTGGATCAAAAACTCCAAGCGTTGTGTTTTGTCATCCCATTTGATCGAAGAATAACTTACACCATTCCGTAGTTGAGTAAACTCCAGCCAACCCTTAGCTGACCAGATAGGAATACCTTTTTGGACGGCATATTCCAATGTTCCTTTCAGCCACTTTCCCGCAATTTCTGCTGGACTGCCTCCATAAGCAAATGGATCTGTATGAAATTGAAAACAAAACGCAGCAGGAGAATTATTTGCCAAGCTAGAATCCATCAGACCGGTTGCAACTTCTAACGCAGCTTCGGCCGTATAGTTTCCTACAGCAATCCAACTAATCTCAGGAAATGAAAAGAAGTGTTCATCGGCTAATTGAGTGAGTTGCTGGTATATATCCAACAAATGACCATGTTCATCCATGAATCGCATTGGCAATCCACTACCAGTGAAGTATCCATAGGCCCATTCTCCATTTTTTTTACGAAAGGCGGGCCCCACATGGTAATAATCAAGATTCATTCGAATACCATAATTCGCTTGCAGGCGTGCTGTTTCCGCCCAACCCTGCCAGAGGACACAATGTGTCCTTACTGTATTAGAAACCGGTCCATACCCTAAACCCGTAAACTGCCGCCAGTACACCTTCCATCCATCCTCCAAATGATTGAATGTCACAGGGCCATTTACGCTAAATCCGCCGCAGGTCCCGCTTCCAACATGTGGATGAACCGTGAACTCATGCCCTCTCGCACGCCAATTGGCAACCTGATCCGGTGTGGGTGTCTTGTAATGCTCTTCTAACATTTCACCAATAACAGGCAGCTTCCCTGCGTAAAATCGTCCTCGTTGGGCAAACCTGTAGAGATCGTCGTGAAGGATGAATGAATAATAGATCGACATATGCCCGCCAAAGCTTTCCACCCTGGTTAACACATTATTGATCGTTTCTCCTCCACTCATGGGATGAGCATCTCCAGTAGCTACTAAGAGTGCATTGGCATGCCCAGGAAAATACCACAATCGTGGTAGCGGGATTTTGGTTTGAGACAATTCGTAAATCAGTTTTACAAACAAACGCTGTTGTTCATCTGCCTGTTGGATACCGATTCTTTCCAGGTCCAACCAACCTACAAACATATCCGTCGCACGAATGAACGGATGGCCATCATGCTCCTGATTGCTAGACTCAGGGTTTCCCTGCCGCATATAAACAATACTTTTCGCCAGATCGAAAGCAAATGCGAATGCCATTCCGTTGTTAACCTGATTAAAGGTTATGGCAGGGTATTGGGTGGACGTCTCCCGATCTTTATAGAGCCATGCCACTGACTGCGCGCCCGCTAAAGGATAGAGGTTTGCAGAACCATGGTATTGCAGTGAAGAAGAATTGATTCCCTCACTGGCTGGATATTCAGGTTCCATTTTCAGATAACCTTCGGATAAAGATCCCACGCTTCTTTCAAGGCCGAACATTTCCCCTATGCGTTCATCTGGTTTCATGCTGATGAGTCTTCCGCCGCGCGCTACATAGCCTCTAAATATTTCCGCTTGCGCATTACTTAACGGAGTCTCTGCCAGGATGACAACATCATATTTTTCGAGAGATCCACTCTGAATGTTAGAAAGTTCTGCTGTGTGAAAACAATTTATGCCCTCAGCCCGCAAAATTTCTCCCAAGTAGATCCCGAAGGGATTCGGGGATTCATGATTCACAATCAACAATATCGGCAACGAACCATCTAAATTCGTCGATAGTTGGTTTGCTACATATGGAGAGCCTTTAACAGGCTCCTCACCCTGCGCTGAACGAAAGATTTCATAGCCCAATGCGCCAGGCACAGTAGCAGCAGTACCGATTCCGACAATCTTCAGAAAATCTCTTCGACTCAGTTTTTTCTTCATGGGTTCTTAAAGATCGATTTTCCGACCAGTCCTTTAAGATAATTCTTCAATTGATCCAATATAGATCTGGACGAGGAGTCACCGACCAAATCTTTTGTCTCACCTGGGTCAACTCGCCAGTTATATAATTGATCGCCGAACTTTTCATGAACGATATATTGCATCTTAGTATCAAACACCGATTTCATCTCACCATAAGTAGTCGGGTTTTGCTCTGCCGCGCCGCTGAATTTCGCAACTTCCGAAATCGGATCGGGCCAGGTTGCCGGAGCGTCATTACTAAACATTAGTTTTGTTAAAGATGGACCGGGGAAGGTAGTATCTTTTTTATTAATTAGAGAGAGAATCGTGGAAGGAAGTGCCGTTGTGGATATGGGTATGTCAATCTGTTTTCCTTGCGGCACATTCGGACCTACTATGATCAATGGCACATGAATCTCCTGAATGTATAAAGATGCGCTGTGTTGGAGTAAGCCATGTTCCCCCAGCGATTCACCATGGTCAGAAGTGATAATCACAATTGTGTTTTTTAGCAGCCCACGCTGCTCTAGCTGCGTCATAAAATCTTTTATTTGATCATCCATATAGGAAATCGAACCATCATACGCATCAATTTCACTCTGTAATTGCTCAGGAGTCAATTCCGGGTGATAGCGCTCCACATAACCATTAATTAAGCCTCCGGGGTTTGGAATGGAAGCATATTTGCTCCGGTATGGCTGGGGCGGCAGATAGG
>WNFZ01010619.1_pt1 | contig 15016 bp, 14 predicted proteins | sample 5400081 | NCBI WGS metagenome assembly WNFZ01 (sample SAMN13153365, study PRJNA577476) | soil metagenome | isolation source: 80 cm soil or saprolite under grassland replicate 1 | place: USA:California | collected 2016-06-15 | reverse complement strand
GACGTCGCCGCCAACGAGGCCGGCGTGCCGGCGGGCGAGGAGCTGGCCGCTCTACTGGCCTGCGAGGAGCGGGCCGGGCGGACCGATCCCTACCGTCGGGTGGCCGCGCTCACGCACCTGATCGCCGGCCGGGCCGCCCCCTGAGGAGGGTCGGCGGCGGCAGCGCCCGCGGCAGCCGGCGAATAGCGTACGCTCGGTGGCCGGGGCTGTACGCGAGTGGAAGCAGGGTGACTCATGGACGAGGGAGCCGCGGTGGTCGACGGGCGGCCGGCATCGATGGCGCGGATGATCCTGGACCGGGTCGCCGCGACGCCGGATCGGGAGGCGTTCAGCCATCCGGTCGGCGAGCGGTGGGAGTCGCTCAGCTGGCGGCAGGTCGGCGACCGGGTGCGCGCCATCGCCGCCGGTCTGCTCGCTCTCGGCATACGGCCCGAGGATCGGGTCGCCATCACCGCGGCGACCCGGCTCGAGTGGGTCCTCGCCGACTTCGGCATCCTGTGCGCGGGAGCGGCCACGACGACCGTCTACCCCGCCACGCCCGCGGACGACGTCGCCTTCATCCTCAGGGACTCGGGCACCCGGATCGTCTTTGCCGAGAACGACGAGCAGATCGCCAAGCTGCGCGAGCACCGCACGGACCTGCCCGACCTGGTGAAGGTCGTGACGTTCGACGGCACGGCCGACGGCGGCTGGATCATCGCACTGTCCGAGCTCGAGCAGCTCGGGCGCGACCAGCTCGTCGCGCAGCCCGCGGCGGTCGACGACGCGGTCGCCAAGGTCGGGCCGGAGAGCCTCGCCACCCTGATCTACACCTCCGGCACGACCGGCCGGCCCAAGGGGGTCCGGCTGGTCCATGACAACTGGACCTACGAGGGCAGGGCCATCGAGGCGCTCGAGATACTCGGTCCCGATGACGTGCAGTACCTGTGGTTGCCGCTGGCACACTCGTTCGGGAAGGTGCTGCTGTCCGCCCAGCTTGCCATCGGGTTCGCCACGGCCGTCGACGGGCGCATCCCCAACCTCGTCGACAACCTCGCCGTCGTCCGGCCGACCTTCATGGCGGGCGCGCCGCGCATCTTCGAGAAGGTCCAGCACCGCGTCACGGCGATGGCCGGCAGCGGCGTCAGGCGGCGCATCTTCGACTGGGCCGTCAGGGTGGGGCATCGCGTCGCCGAGCTGCGCGGGGCGGGGGGGGAGCCGTCCGGCCTGCTCAAGGTCCAGCACGAGCTCGCCGACAGGCTGGTGTTCAGCAAGCTGCGCCAGCGCTTCGGCGGGCGGGTGCGCTTCTTCGTGTCCGGCAGCGCGGCGCTCTCGTCCGAGGTCTCGAGGTTCTTCCACGCCGCCGACGTGCTCATCCTCGAGGGCTATGGCCTGACCGAGACGTCCGCGGCCAGCTTCGTGAACCGGCCCGACCGCTTCCGCTTCGGCAGCGTCGGCCTCCCGCTGCCCGGCACGCAGGTGCGCATCGCCGACGGGGGCGAGGTCCTGCTCCGCGGTCCGGGAGTCATGCGCGGCTACCACAACCTGCCTGAGGCGACGGCTGAGACGCTGACCGGCGACGGCTGGCTCCGCACCGGCGACGTCGGCGAGCTGGACGGCGACGGCTTCCTGCGGATCACCGACCGGATGAAGGACCTCATCAAGACCTCCGGCGGGAAATTCGTGGCCCCCCAGTCGATCGAGATCCTCTTCAAGGCGGTCTGCCCGTACGCGAGCGAGATCGTCGTCTACGGCGAAGGTCACCCCTACTGCACCGCGCTGGTCGCGCTCGACCCCGAGGCGATCGTCCCGTGGAGCCGGGCCAACGGCCTCGGTCACCTGTCCTTTGCCGATCTCGCCGCCCACCAGCAGGTGCGCGCGCTGGTCGCCGGCTACCTCGAGGAGACCAACAGCCGGCTGCCGCGCTGGGAGACGATCAAGCGGTTCGCCATCCTGTCGCGTGAGCTGACCGTGGAGGACGGCGACCTGACGCCGAGCCTCAAGCTCAAGCGCCGGGCCGTCGCGGCCAGGCACCGGGACCTGCTCGAAGCCCTCTACGACGACGCGTCCCCGGCCGCCGAGGCGCGACGGGCCGGCTGAGGCCGAGCCTGCCCCACGCGAAGGAGGGACCGGCCGCCATGGTCGGGCGGCCGGTCCCTTGGGCCCGGGTCCGGGCCGGTCAGTCCGGGCCGGTCAGGCTCCGGCGTCGGTCCCGGAGGGCACCACCTGCTGCTGGCCCTGCGTGGTGTCGGTCATGGTGTAGTCGTCGGTGATCAGCGTGCCGATCTGGGCGAGGCTCAGCCCGAAGCTGAGCGCGGTCGCGCCCGCCGGCACGGCCGGCGTGGTCCAGCTCGCCCGGGTCCAGCTCGACTGCGCGGTCAGCAGCGGGCTCTGGGTCCAGTAGCGCCAGACGCCGCCGGCGTCACGGTAGTAGGCGACGAACCTGGTCGGTCCCTGCTTGTACCAGGCGCCGAGCTGGTAGCTGTGCCCGGAGGTGGCCACCGGAGAGCAGCCACCGGTGTCCTGCCTGGTCACCAGCTTGCGGTCGCCGGTGGTGTAGCTGGTGACGTCGACGCGCTCGGCCCGGCCGCCGCTGTGCGCGTCCGTTGTCCTGGTCCAGGTGGCGGTGTTGCTGCCGCTGGCGCCGAGCTGGTAGCAGTCCGGGACCCCGTCGCCGTTCCCGTCGACCTCCAGGGAGGCGTTGTCACCCAGGGCGGTCTGCACCGGTGGCGGGGCTACGCCCGCGTCGTCGAGCGCGTAGTCGTCGGTGGTCAGCGAGCCGACGGCGGCCAGGTTGAGCCCGAAGCTCAGCGCGGTCGCTGCCGCCGGCAGGGCCGGCGTGGTCCAGCTCGCCTGGGTCCACGTGGCGGCCGCCGCGGACAACGGGCTGGAGGTCCAGTAGAACCACTTGCCGGCGGCGTCACGGTAGTAGACGACGAACTGCGTGGGGCTGGTGCTCTTGTACCAGGCCTGGAGGGCCTGGCGGTGGCCGGGCGCCGCGCTCGGTGTGCACTCGCCGAGGTCCTGCGTCATCACCAGCTTGCGGTCGCCGGAGGTGTAGCTGGTGATGTCGACGCGCTCGGCGTAGGCGCCGCTGTGCGCGTCCGTGCTCCTGGTCCAGATGGCGGAGTTGCTGCCGAAGGTTCCAAACGACCAGCAGTCAGGGATGCCGTCGCCTGCCGCGTCGGCCTCCAGCGAGGCATTCTGCAGCGGCTGGCCGATCGGCGGCACCGGGCCGGAGACACCCGGCTGCAGCGATCCGCCGATCACCTCGTGCACGGTCTTGACGGTCGTGCCCTGCCCGGCGCGCTGCGCCAGCCAGTCCAGCAGCGCGGTGAAGTTGGCCGGAGTGATCGAGTACGCACCACCGTTGTCGCTGATGTGGTGGAAGGTGAGCTGCACCCAGCCACCACCGTCGCTCTCAGCCTGGGTGACCAGCCTCTCGATGTCAGCGAGCGACCAGGTGGCGTCGACCGAGTCCGGCGCCCGGGTGAAGTAGGGGTCGGCCGGCGGGATGGACTCGGCGGTGGGGCAGCCCGTGCAGCCGGTGTTGACCGGCGTGCGGATGTCGCCGACCTGGCGTGCGGAGTTGTAGCCGCAGCCGGCCACGATCCGCTCGACGGCCGCGTCGGCGTGCCCGTAGGGATAGGCGAAGTCGGTCGGCTCGAATCCCCAGTTCAACAGGTTCACGCGGTCGTTGCAGACCTCACGGGTGGCCTCGTCGGTGCTGAGGGTGGTGAGGTCGGCGTGCTGCACCGTGTGGCCGGCGATCTGGTTGCCATCCGCGGCCAGGTCGCGCAGCTGGGACACGGTGAGGAAGCCGGATGTGGTGTCGATGCGGCCGGAGTTGACGAAGAACGTGCCATGCAGGTTGTGCTGGGCCAGGATCGAGCGGGCGGCGTACTGGTCGGCGTTGCCGTCGTCGAACGTAAGTGAGACGACTGTTTGATCCGGGACGGTCAGGGCCTTGGTGATGGCGGCGCTGGCCGGGTTGGCCACGAGCGCGATGACCAGCGCGACGAGTAGCACCGCGGGAAGCCGGACGATCAGCAGTCGCCGGCGCCCTCGGGTGACGGGTTTCATGGAGATGCTCCTCCTCGGATGGTACGAGAGTGTGGGTACGTGCCTGGTTGGATGGTTTGCCCTGGGTGGTGGTTGGCCCGCTCATGTCGCGGCCGGCGCCCCTCGCAGGTCGACCAGGCGGGGGCCGAGGAATGTGAGGGTCTTCGCCGCCTGCGCCGCGATCCCGAAGTCCACCGCGCCGGTGGCCAGCGCCGGAGCGAGTCTGGCCGTCAAGGGCGGGAGCCGGTCGACGCGGACCGTGATCCGGTCGCCCTGGACGGTGATCTCGACCTGGTGGTCGTCGCCCGGGGGCAGTTGCCTGACCGCCAGCACCTTGACCCGCGAGCCGATGTGCTCGCGGACTCGGACGACGGACTCGCCCAGTACCACCTCGGCGCGGCCTCTGCTGCCGGGGGTGAGCCGCACGCGCACGCCGATGAAGGCCGTGGCGGTACGGTCCACGCCGACGACGTCGGCGCTGAAGCGGTAGTCGGTCCATTGGATCGGGTTGACCGGGGCGGCGCAGCGGCCGTAGCCGGCCGACGACAGCAGCAGAGCGGGCGGGCGACCCGCGGTCCGGTCGACCGTGCAGCCGGCGTTGCCACCGGCCCAGTGGAGCGCGGTGAGGTCGGGGGCGATCGGGTCGGGAGCGGCCTTGCGGAGCGCGGCGAGCAGGTCCACCGGGCCGAGGTCGCCGGTCACGGTGACCCGGGGCAGCCGGTACGGGTCGACCCCCGGCGTCACCGGCACCTCGAGCTCCCCGTTGCCGCGGTTGAGGTCCTCGCCGGCGAAGGCGAGCTTGAAGCCTGCCTCCTCGAGCAGCCCGTTGATCTGCTTCGGGATGGCGGGGTCATCGGTCGGCCGGTCCGCCGCCCCGAACGGGAACGCGAACGCGCGCACGGGGTGGCCGAGGACGCGGACGAAGAAGCGCTGGTTGCGGGCGAGGTCGTCGTGGACCCGGGCGTGCCACTGGGCGAGGCTCTCCTGGGTGCCGGCGACCAGCCGGTTGATGAGCGCCGGCCGCTTCGTCCCGTCCGGGGTGACCCCGAGGCGGTGCAGGTCGTCGGTGTGGCCACCGAGCTCCCAGCGCCCGCTGGCGGCCATGCGGCGCACCTGCTCGGTCGACAGGTGATAGCTCGGCTGGTACGGCTGCACGATCTTGCTGGTGATGAGGAACGCGACCGCGGTGAAGCCGTAGCGCCGCAGCACCGGGTCGGCGTCCAGCCAGTTGGAGGCGGGGCCGTCGTCGAAGGTGAGCAGGACCGGCCGTGGTGGAAGCCGCACCCGCCGGCCCGTCACCAGGGCCTCCATGTCCGCCAGGCGGACCGAGTGGAAGCCCGCCTTGCGCAGCGCGTCGAGCTGGGCGGCGAACGCCCTTGGGCTGACCGTGTAGCGGCTCGTGCCGGAGGCGGAGACGTCGTGGAAGTTCAGCACCAGTAGCGCATCGCGGTAGACGGGAAAGCCGCGGGCGGCGACGTCGACCGCGGGAGCCTCGTGCTGGGCGGGGTCGTAGGGGCGGGTCTTGAGCACCCACAGGCCACCGGCGCCCACCAGGCTCGCCATCAGCGCGACACTCAGGAGCCAGCGGGTCCCTCGGCGCAGAAATCTAGACGCCACTGGGCACCGCCTGGAGGTCGCGGGTGCCCCACTTGCCATCGCGGATGCGCAGGATCGCCCAGAGGAGCTGTGCGGAGAAGGCGACGTAGAAGAACGTCCCCAGGAACGCGTGCCGCCACAGTCCGTCGTGTCGCAGTGCCCGGTACAGCAGCCCGTAGGCCATCGAGACGAGGTAGAGCCCGAGGGCGTAGACGATCGGCAGGATGCCGGGGCGTGCGAACGGGTGCACCAGGTTCCAGACGATGATGACGGGACTGAGCAGCCCGGCCACGGTGTTGACCAGCACGCTCGGGAAGGCGCGGAGGCGCGTGCGCCAGATGTGGGACAGCATGATGGGACCCTCCCGCGCCCACGACTTCTTCCAGCGGAGCTGCTGCTTGAAGAACGTGCGGTAGTGCTCGGGGGCGTCCGTCCAGGCTTCGGCGCGGGCGTCGTAGATGGTGGTCCAGCCCTCCCGGAGCACCATGTTGGTGAGCGAGCGGTCGTCGCCGTAGGTGCACTCGACGCCGAGGAAGCGCTGGTGCTCCCAGCCCTCGAGCAGTCCGATGACCGCCTCTCGGCGGTAGGCGGCGAAGCAGCCAGAGCAGCAGGCGACCGCCCCGAGCGCGCTCTCGGCCGCCTTCAGCAGCTGGTAGGAGATGTAGTAGCGGGCCGCCTGGATGCGCGTGAGCGCATTGGTGCCGGTGTTGCGCACGTAGGTGAGCCCGGAGATGGCGCCAACCCGCGGGCTGGCGAACCCCTGCACCAGCCGGCGCAGACCGTCCGGGGCGGGGACCGAGTCGGAGTCGACGAACACCAGGATCTCCGCGGAGGTGGCCCGGATCCCGGCCGCCATCGCGGCACGTTTGCCCTGGTTGCTGCCGAGGTCGACGAGGCGGACCCGGCCCTGCTGGTACTGCGCGGCCGCCTGGTCCATCTGCTGCCAGGTGTCGTCGGTGGAGCCGTCGTTGATGACCACGATCTCCAGCTTGGAGGCCGGGTAGTCGAGTGCCATCAGCGCGTGGATGGTCCTGGCGACGGCCTCGCCCTCGTTATAGGCGGGCACGATCACCGCGCAGGCGGGCTCGAGCCCGGCGTCCTTGGGCGGGCGGTACAGCGCCGCGAGCGCGAAGCGGCTGAGCACGTAGGTCGAGATCAGGATCGTGTACAGCCCCGTCAGGCTGTCCGGGTGCAGTTGCACCGTCTTGCGTACGACGTGCCACGCGATCAGCGACAGCACGCCGAGCAGCAGCCCGATCGCGCCGATGCGCATCGGCGTCGAGGTCCTCATCGGCGTCGAGGTCCTCATCGCTCAGGCCGCCCGGATCAGCGAGCCGTGCGGCGCCGCGGCCGTCCGGTAGGTGTGGTCGAGCAGCCGGCGTGCCTCGCCGAGCACGGCGTAGTCGACCTCTGGGTGGCGGGTGCACACGACCACCAGGTCGTAGGCGGCGGGGTCCAGGGTGCGCTCGCTGTGGCGCTCGGCGCCGTCGCACGGACGTCCCGCACGCCAGGCTTGTAGGCCACGCCGACCAGGAGCACGCTCGACCCGGCGACCCCGAGCCCGTCGGAGGAGAGCCGCTCGGCGACCTGGGACACGACCCGTGCGGGTCGCATGGCGATCCCGGTCATGGCCGCCTCGACCACTGGGAGCTGCAGTCCGGCCGCACGGCCGTGCCACAGCAGGTAGTGGGGGTCGACGGGGATGCAGTGGCCGCCCACCCCCGGCCCGGGGTAGAAGGGCATGAAGCCGTACGGCTTGGTCGCGGCGGCCTCGACCACCTCCGCGGGGTCGAGGCCCAGCGGGGCGCAGACCTCCGCGAACTCGTTGGCCAGCGCGATGTTCACCGCCCGGAAGGTGTTCTCGAGCAGCTTCACCAGCTCGGCGGTCTCAGGCGAGCCGACGGTGTGGAGCTTCCTGGTGATCGCGGCGAGCAGGTCGCGAGCCGCGGTGGTGCAGGCTGGGGTGGCTCCACCCACCACGCGCGGGACCTGCTCCTGCGGGAAGCGTGCGTTGGCCGGGTCGATGCGCTCGGGTGCGAAGGCCACGTGCACGTCGTGCCCGACGCGCAGGCTGTGCGCCTCCAGTGGCTCGATCAGCAGGTCCCTGGTCGTGCCGGGGTACGAGGTCGAGGTCAGCACGATCACCTGGCCGGGGCGGGCGTGGTCGATCACTGCCTGGCAGGCCGCCTGCAGCGGCTGCAGCAGCGGCACACGGTGGTGGTCGACCGGTGTGGGCACGCAGACCAGCACCGCGTCGGCCAGCGCGAGCACCTCCGGGTCGTCGGTCAGGCGGAAGCGGGCCTGGTCGTCGAGCGCGACACCGAGCCGCAGGTGGTCCTCGGCCAGCAGGTCGACGTCGCCGTCCCGGATGGCGGCCAGGCGGGTCGGGCTCACGTCGAGCCCGAGCACCTCGAAGCCGGCCTCGTGGAACGCGAGCGCGGTGGGCAGGCCGACATACCCCATGCCGACGACGGCCACGCTGCGGGGCGGTCCCGCGGAAGCCCCGTTCGGCCCGTCGCTGCGTGCAGCTTTTTCGTTATCGGACACGTTTGTTTCCCCCCGCATGCCACTGTTATTGTGGATTTCGCTTCGCTCAGGCCGGCGCATTTACGTCCCGCGATCCAGACGCGATGGCCGATTTCTGCCTTGGACGTAAGTGAACCAAATTGGCCGGCCTAGGGGCATCGAGAGAACTACCAGGCGCCCCCTACGCATACCTGAGTCACAGAAAAGCCACATCGAATCACACACCGGTCGCACCGCGATCCGCCGGACGGCGGTGATGGCCCTTTGCCGCGTGAATTGTCGCTAGAACTTCGCATATAGAGCGCTTAAACAACACTTTGCGCGGCAAAGCGTCACCGCCGCGGCAAAGGGCCACCGCCGCCCGTGGCGCGCCACCGTCAGCAGCCCGGCGTCGACCAGCCGGGCCAGGTGCTCGCTGGCGGTGGATGCCGCGACGCCGGCCTCCGAGGCGAGCATGCTGGCGGGAAGCGCCCTGCCGTCGCCCAGGGCGGCCAGGACCCGGCACCTTCTCGGGTCCGCGAGAACGGCGGCGAGGGCGGCGATGTTCGCGTCTCCAGCCATGGCCGCGATGCTACTACGGCGATGTTTCGGCCCTTACCGAAATGATCCTCGATAGCGGTGGGTCCGAGACCTCGAGGGTCAGGGCGAGGACCGGGCAGGCGCTGACCGCACGGCGGGCGTGGGGCGCGAGGTCGCGGCCCAGCGGGGTCGGGTCGACGATGGGGAAGCCCCAGTCGTCCAGGGCGACGCGCTCGGGGAGCAGTTGCGCGCACAGTCCATGGCCGTCGCAGGCGATCGGATCGACGTTCAGCCGGCGGGTCAGCGCCATGGGAGCCCTCCGCTGGTCGGGTTCGAAGCGGGGATCGGGAGCAGGGCGGGACCTGTGGCGCCTGGGCAGCCGCCGCCGCTGAGGTGGCGCTGGACGTCGTCGGCGAACACCTCGAGGGAGGTGCGCAGCAGGCGGACGGCGCCGTCGGGCAGGCGGCAGGCGCCGCGGCCCTCGATCTGCCCGGCCCACCGTCGGAGCTGGCCGAGGGCCTGGGTGCCGGTGGGCCCGCGGGTGCCGGTGGGCCCGCGGCTCAGGTGCGTGACGGTGGCGGCGATGGCGGCCAGGCCGTGGACGCACGGGCCGCACTGGCCGGCGGTCTCGCCCGCCAGCCAGGCGAGGACGCGGGCAGTCTCGTTCAGGCCGCAGGCGCCCTCGGGCAGCAGCGTGACGGCGCCGCAGCCCAGGCCGGCGCCGAGCGTGCGCAGCGACTGGTTGCTGAGGTGGGCCCTGCTCGCCTGCTCGGCGCCGAGCCAGCTTCCGAAGTAGCCTCCGACCAGGACGCCCGCGATGCCCGCCAGTGGGCCGCCGGCGATCCGGAGGGCGTCGGCGAGGGCCGTGCCGACGGGGAGCTCGTAGACGCCGGGCCGGGCGACGGCGCCCGAGACGGTGACGAGCGCGCTGCCCGGCTCGTCGGGCGTGCCGAGCTGGCGGAACCAGTCCGGTCCGAAGCGCATGATCTGGGCGAGATGGGCCAGGGTCTCGACGTTGTCGACCAGGGTGGGAAGGCCGTCGACTCCGCGCTGGAACGGGCGTGGCGGCGTCAGGGTGGGCGTCGCCGGGCCGCCGTTGAGCCAGTGCACCAGCGCGGTCTCCTCGCCGGCGACGTACCGCGAAGGGATGGCCGCCAGCCGCACCGGCAGGGCCGCCTCCGCGCGCTGGCGCTCGGCGAGCGCCCGCTGGACGGCGCCGAGCGCGGCGGTGGCGGCCTGGTCGACGCAGACGACCACCTGGCGGGCGCCGACCGCGGCGGCTGCCAGCAGCGCGCCGTCCAGGACGAGGTGCGGAGCGGTGGTGAGCAGGAGCTTGTCCTTGCCGCTGGTGGGCTCGCCCTCGGCGCCGTTGACCACCACGATCGGCCGCCGCCTGGCGTCGCGGACGGCGCGCAGCTTTCTCCCGGTGGGGAAGCTCGCGCCGCCGCGGCCTCGCAGGCCCGATCGCTCGACGGCGGCGATCAGGTCGTCGCGGGCCCGGCCGGGCAGGGGAGGTGTGGGGAAGGCGAGCCGGTGGCGGGCGAGCGGTGTGGCGTTGCCGTGCTCGCCCGCCACGGCCAGCAGGCGGGGGAGCCCTCGGCGGGGTTCGGGACCGGCGCCGGCTTGCGCTCGGGGTGCCAGAAGATCAGCGGTGGTGCTCATGGATGCTCACGTCCTCTGCTCATGACCGGTTGCCCGCGCTGCTGCCGGACCGAGCCGATCTGGAGCCGCCACCATCCGGCGGCCACCACCGCGACGACGGCGAGGCTGTCGATCAGCAGCAGCCACGCCTGGCGGGAGTCGCTGCCGATGCCGAGCCCGTGGACGACGGCCACGGGCCAGCAGCCGTAGGCGAGCCAGTGCACGGCCCGCCAGACCGGCTGGCTCAGCCTGCTGCGCAACAGGCTGGTGACCAGGACCGCGGCGAGCAGGTCGAAGGCGATGGCGCCGAGGCCGAGCCACAGCGGCTTGTAGGCGGAGACGAACGGGACCACCACGTCCAGCCAGCGGATCGGCACGTAGCCGTCGACGACGGTGGTGGTGGTGGTGATGTGCAGGCCCAGGAAGGCGACGGCCAGCAGGGAGAGGTTGCGGTGCAGTCCCACCACGACGAAGCGGGGCCAGTGCGCCGTGGCCCAGCGGGCCGAGGTGGTGATACCGAGGACGACCGTCACCGTCAGCAGGACAAGGGTGACCACGCCGCTGCCGCGGCTGAGGTACCACAGCGCAGGGGTGTCGGTCATGCTGCCGTGGCCCCCTCTGGCTCGGGCCAGCCGCCGACCCGCACGAGCGACCCGTCCGGGCGGACCAGGCGGGCGGGCAGGCCGAGCGAGCGGAGCCAGGCGGGGCTGCGCTGGCCGCGGACGATCGCGGCGGTCGCCGCGGTGTTGGCGTCCACGCAGGTCGCGGCGGCCACGCTGACGGTGCGCCACACCACCGGCGCGGGCCGGCCGGTGGCGGGGTCGATGACGTGGTGCAGCTGCTCGTCGCCACGGGTCCAGCGGCGCACGCTGGTGCTGGAGGTGGCGAGCGCGCCGCCGTGGATGCGCACTGTCTCGCCCCTCGCGTCAGGACCGGCGGCGTGCCAGTCGGTGACCCGCACCGCCCAGCCGCCGGACGGCGGCTCGCCCGCCGTCGCGATGTCGCCGCCGAGGCTCACCAGCACCCCGCAGCCGGCCGTGGCGGCGGCGCCTGCCGCCGCCCGGTCGGCGGCGAGCGCCTTGGCGGTGGCGCCCAGATCCAGCCGCACGCCGGCGGGGACACCGACGACCCCGCGGTCCCGGTCGAGCCGGACTTCCCGCCAGCCGGCGACGGCGGCCACCCGCAGCAGCGGGCGGCCGGTCGCCGGCACGGCGGCGAAGTCGCGGTCGTAGCCGAGCACCCGGACCGCCTCGCCGACCGTGGGGTCGACGTCGCCGTCGGTGAGGCGGGCGGCGCGCAGGGCGGCCTCGAGCGCGTCGAGCAGGACGCCGCCGACCGGCAGCGCCCGCCCGCCGGCGCTGTTGACCCTGGTGAGCTCGGAGTCGGGGCGGAAGCGGCTGCAGGCCCGGTCGATCGCGTCCACCTCGGCGGCCACCGCCAGGCACGCGTCTCCCAGGCGGGCCTCGTCGGTCGCGAGCACGACGGCGCCGGTCCCGAGCGCGAGAAAGCTTGCATGCCCGATCCTGCCCATCAGGAACCTCCCGAGGTGACGCCGCCCGAGCCGCTGGACGCCGACGGCGTGCTGGCCGGCGACTGCAGCGTGCCGGCGCTGTCGTCGCCCTGATCGGAGCCGGAGGAAGGGCTCGAGTCGGAGCTGCTCGTCTGGCCGGACTGGCTCGTGCTGGTGGAGCTGGTGCCCTGCCCGGGCAAGGTGCGGGCGGCGATGGCCGAGAACGCGGCGGTGAGCGTCAGCGCCCCGGCCAGCAGCCAGCGGGTCAGCCGCGAGACCCGGCGGAGGCCGGCGTCCCGGCGGGCGACGGCGCCGCGGTCGGGTGGCTCGGGTGGCCCGGGCAACTCGGGTGGCGCGGGCGGCATGGGGGCTCCTCTCGGTCGGAAGCTGGACACCTGGCAGTGTCCGCGGCCCGCTCAAGAGGCCGTCGAGCACAGTTCGAGAACTCGGTAAGAAGCCCGCCGTCTCTTACCGTCCCCTCACCCGGGCGTTGCACGATCGCGAGGGTTCGACGAGGAGAGGGCTGATGACGACGCTGTGCGACGCTAGTGTTGGTCCCATGCAGAACCGGGTCATGCTGGCGGAGGACGACCGCGCCACGCGCGAGGCGCTCTCTCGCGCGCTGGAGCTGGAGGGCTATCGGGTCCGCGCGGTCGCGGACGGATCCGGCGTGTTCGACACGATCGCCGAGGAGCCGGCCGACGTGCTGGTGCTCGACCTGATGATGCCGCACGTCGGCGGCCTCACGGTGTGCCAGCGGCTGCGGGCGCGGGGGGACCGCACCCCGATCCTGATCGTGACCGCACGCACCGAGGTGTCGGACCGCGTGGCCGGGCTGGACGCCGGCGCCGACGACTACCTGCCCAAGCCGTTCGCCCTCGACGAGCTGCTCGCGCGGGTCCGGGCGCTGCTGCGGCGGGCCAGCTACGACGAGCCGGACCGCGAGCTCCACGTCGCCGACCTGCGCCTGGACGAGGCGGCCCGGCGGGCGTGGCGCGGCGACCGCGAGATGGGGCTGACCAAGACCGAGTTCGACCTGTTGCAGCTACTGGTCCGCAACGCCGGCATCGTGCTGACCCACTCCACCATCTACGAGCGGATCTGGAACTACGACTTCGGGCCGGACTCCAAAGCGCTGTCGGTGTACGTCGGCTACCTGCGCCGCAAGATGGAGGCGGGCGCTGAGGCGCGGCTGCTGCACACCGTCCGGGGCGTTGGCTACACCCTGCGGGCGCCATGACCCTGCGGGCCCGCCTGGCCATCGCGCTGGCCCTGCTGGCCGGGCTGTCGGTCGTGGCGGTCGCGGCGGTCAGCTACGCGGCCACCGACCAGCGCCTGCGCGATGAGGTCGATTCCAGCCTGGTGAGCACCGCGCGCCAGTTCACGGGCCCGGGCCGAAGCCCCGACGATCGGGTCTGCTCCGAGATGGCCCGCGGCGAGCGGGGGGGCCCGCTCGCCGGCCTGCGCGGCACGATCGTCCAGTGCATCGATTCCAACGGTCGGGTCGTCGCCTTCCAAGGTCCGCCCGGCGTTCCCGTGGACAAACCGGGTGTCGACGTCAGCGGCAGCGACCGCCCGGCCGATCGTTCCGCCAACACCTCGGACGGCGAGGATCACCCTCCCGGCCCGGCCGCTGCCCTCTCCAGCCCGTGGACCCAGCGGTTCGGCACGCAGACCTACCGGGTCGTGGCCATCGCCCAACCCGGCGGGGGAGAGATCCGCATCGGCCGCAGTCTGGCCGAGACCGACCGCGTCCTACGCTCGGTCCGCAACCGCTCCGTCCTGGTCGGGCTGCTGATCATCGCGCTCGCCGCCGCGGCCGGCGTGCTGATCGCCCGCCGCACCACCAGGCCGGTGACCCGCCTCAGCGCGGCGGCCGAGTCGATCGCCGCCAGCGGCCGCCTCGACATCGCCGTCCCGGCGGGCGGCCGCGACGAGATCGGCCGCCTCGCCCGCGCGTTCGCCTCCATGCTCGCCGCCCTGACCCGCTCCCGGGACCAGCAGCAGCGCCTGGTCCAGGACGCCGGGCACGAGCTGCGAACCCCGCTGACCAGCCTGCGCGCCAACATCGACACCCTGCGCCGCCACCCTGACCTGGCCGCATCGCCGCGCGACCGCCTGCTCAGCGACCTCGACAGCGAGCTGCGGGAGCTGTCCGCGCTGGTGAACGAGCTCGTCGCGCTGGCCGTGGACCGCCACGACGACGAGCCAGAGCAGAACCTCGCGCTCGACCAGCTCGCCGAGCGCGCCGCCGATCGAGCGCGCCGCCGCAGCGGCCGCTCCATCCTGGTCGACGCCGAGCGCACGGCAGTGATGGCAAGGCCCGAGCAGATCCTCCGCGCCGTCGGCAACCTGCTCGACAATGCCGTCAAGTTCAGCCCGGACGGCACACCGGTCGAGCTGACGGTGCGCGATGGCGGCCTGCAGGTCCGTGACCACGGCCCCGGCATCGCCCCGGAGGACCTTCCGCTGGTCTTCGACCGCTTCCACCGGGCGGCGGAGGCGCGCAGCCTGCCGGGCTCCGGGCTCGGCCTGGCGATCGTCCGCAAGATCGTGGAGGACGCCGGCGGCACCGTCGCGGCGGCCAACCACCCGGAGGGCGGCGCGGTCTTCACCGTCAAGCTGCCTCCAGCACCCCCCGCGCCGGCCGCCGCCCCTCCTGCCTGAGCGATCGTTGCCGGCTCGTCGGGGCCGCCCGGCCGGATCACCGCTCTGAGGTTGTCGACGAACCGGGCGGCCCCGCTCTGGCATCCGCGGTGAGGACCGCCGCGGTGCGTGCGCCGACAGGGGTGGCGAGGAACCGCTCGACCGCGGCCCGCACGGCGAGCTCGGCGCCGTCCTGTATGGCCAGCGCCGCGGCGTGCGTCTCCCGCGCCCAGTAGCCGGTGCCGAGCAGGCCGAACCGGAGTGGCATCGTGGGACTCCTCACGGTCTGGAAAGGAGGCGACGGCCCGCCGAGTCTATGGCCGCAGCAGCGGCATGACGAGGCCGTCGACGACCGACACGAGGTAGTCGTCGGGCACCGGAGCGCCGTCCGCCAGGTCGCGGTGCACCACCATGGCCGGGCCGACGTCCATGACGAGCGAGTTGACGGCCTCGGGCCGCACCTCCCCGCGGTCGGCGGCGCCTCGGAGCACGGCAAGCAGCATCTGCTTGCGGGGCTTGAGGATGCGCTCGTGCACC
>WNFZ01003354.1_pt1 | contig 15017 bp, 11 predicted proteins | sample 5400081 | NCBI WGS metagenome assembly WNFZ01 (sample SAMN13153365, study PRJNA577476) | soil metagenome | isolation source: 80 cm soil or saprolite under grassland replicate 1 | place: USA:California | collected 2016-06-15 | reverse complement strand
GATTTCCAAACCGTGATGAGTCAGGAACATTGCTCAAAAGCCCTTCGATTCGTTCTCGCCAAACGCCCATCCCTAAAAACACTCTCATGAATTGGCGCTGGCGGCCCGCGCTCCGGTGGTGCGGCGCCTTGACATCGCGGCAGCCTTCACAAACACTGCCCAACCTGTATGTCCGAACCCAAATCCAATGAACTGATGGAGAAGATCGTCTCCCTCTGCAAACGGCGTGGATTCATCTTCCAATCTTCGGAGATTTACGGGGGCCTCAACGGCTTTTGGGACTACGGCCCGCTGGGCGCGGAACTCAAGCGCAACATCAAGGAGCTGTGGTGGCGGAGCATGACGCAGCTGCGGGACGACGTCGTGGGCCTGGAGGCGACCATCATCATGCATCCCAGGATCTGGGAGGCCAGCGGCCACACCAGCACGTTCAGTGATCCGATGGTGGATTGTTTGCTGACGAAAAAGCGCTTTCGCGCGGACCAGATCGAGCCGCAGAGCGGGCTGGCTTATCACTACAGCGGAGCCAAAGCCGAAGACGGCAGCCTGCACTCGCAGCCCTATTCGGTCCTGGTGGCGCCAGGGAAACCGCCCGAGAGCGCGCGCAAAGCGGCCAGGCTCTTTTACGAGCAGCGCGGCATCAAGGTGCAGGAACTCGTGGGGGAAACGGGCGAAAAAGTGGAGAACACAACCCGCTACAACCCGGAAAACGGCAGTCTCCTCACCGAGGCGCGCGCCTTCAACCTGATGTTCAAGACCTACGTCGGCCCGGTCGAGAGCGAGGAGAACCTCGCCTACCTGCGTCCGGAGACGGCGCAGGCCATCTTCGCCCAGTTCAAGAACCTTCTCGACGTCTCGCGGCAGAAAGTCCCATTCGGCATTTGCCAAATCGGCAAGGCGTTTCGCAACGAGATCAACCCGCGCAACTTCACTTTCCGTTCGCGCGAGTTCGAGCAGATGGAGCTGGAATATTTCATCAAACCGGACGACGTGGTCGAGCAGGCGGCTGGCTCTCTGGCCCGGCTCCAGGCGGACACGGACCTTTCGACTCCGCAGCCCAACTGGGGTTGGGAAGTGTGGCACAAGTACTGGGTCGAGCAGCGGATTCGCTGGTACGAAAGCATCGGCCTGCCGCGCTCGGCCTTCGAAGAGTATTGGCAGAAAAAGGAGGAACTCGCGCATTACGCGAAGGCCACCGTCGATCTGCTGTACAAATTCCCTTTCGGCACGCAGGAGTTGGAAGGCATCGCGGCGCGCGGCGACTTCGACCTGGCCCAGCACCAGAAATTCAGCGGCAAATCCATGGAAGTCTTCGACGAGCAGGCCAAGGCCAAAGGAAGGAGGGCACACTACCTCCCCCACGTCATCGAACCAAGCGCCGGGGTTGACCGTTTAATCCTCGCCTTGATTTGCCATGCCTACCACGAAGAGCAAGCGCCGGACGAAAAGGGGAACCTGGAGTGGCGCGTGGTGCTCAAGTTCCACCCTCGCGTGGCCCCCATCAAGGTCGCCGTCTTCCCGCTCCTGAAGAATCGACCGGAACTGGTCGAGAAGGCGCAGGCCGTGCGCGAGTGGTTGCGCCCGCACCTGTCGGTTTTCTACGATGAGGCCGGGGCGATTGGACGCCGCTACCGCCGACAGGATGAAGCCGGCACCCCGTTTGGCGTCACGATCGACTTCGATACCCTGGGCGAGACCCCGGCCTTAAAGGATACGGTGACGTTGCGTGACCGCGACTCGATGAAACAAGAGCGTGTTCCCATCGCGGAGTTGCTCTCTCGTCTCCTGGAGAGAATCCGTTGATGCCTGCTGCCGTCGAGCGCCCGGAGAAGCGTCCGCCTACCTACGTGGGCATCATCGTTTTCAAGCTGATCAAAGGATCCCTCTTTTTGATCCTGGCCGTGGTGGCCTACACGCTCTCCGACAATAACCTCCCGGAAGAATACCGGCGCCTGATCGGATCCATGCAGCCGCTGCTGGAGGTGCTGCGGGTCCATCCTGCCAACAAGTTCTTTACCCACATCGCCGAGCAAGTAGGCGCATTGACCGAGGCCAACGTCCTGTGGGCCGCCGCCGGAACACTCGTCTATAGCATGTTCTCCGTCGTCGAAGGAGTCGGTCTGCTCTTCCGCATCAGCTGGGCCGGGTGGCTGGCGATTGTGGAGTCGGCCTTCTTTGTCCCCATCGAGATTTACGAGCTGACCCGGCGCGGCAAGTTCTCCTGGTGGTTGCTCGGCGTCCTGATGATCAACGTGATCATCGTCTGGTACCTGTTCAAAAACCGGCATCGTCTCTTCCACCATGCTCACCCGCAGCCGACGATGGAAGTCCTCGAACCAGGCGATTGAACGCGGATCCGGCGATGGTCACCGGAGACCATTTTCCGTAACTCTTCAAGTCTGAGGTTGCTTTCGCCCTCACCCCGGCCCTCTCCCCGGGGGAAAGGGCCGGGGTGCACTGCCGTTGAATTGAGCCTGGCGTTCTCTCGATGGCCTTAATGACCAATGCCCAATGCCCAATGACCAAAGAATGCCCAATGACCAATGACCAAGCGGCGACGACGACGGCCCCTGCGGCGCGACGGGCCCGCGCCGGTGTGGGCCGGCCGCGCTACAGGGCCACCCGGGGCCCGTTCTGCGCCGGTGCGCCGGCTCAGAATGCAGGTTAAGTCTTTCTGAACCGAACCGATATTGGTAGCGTAGCGAAGCCTGCTACCTCTAGTGCCAAGCTACAACTCCTGGCCCGCCTTGCCTTAGGCGGGCTTTTTGGCTTTCGTGGGATTTACGATTTTGGATTTGCGATTTGCGATTTGCGATTCGAGGATCGAGAACTTGTGGCGGATTGGGTGGAGGTGCTTAGCGTCTCAGGATCGCCCAAGATTACGCTGTGCGCGAAGCATTTGGAATGCGGGAGCTTGCCCTCTTTGGCGCGTCGGAAAACGGGAGCAAGCTCCCGGACTCCAAACGCTTCGCGTTTTTGCATGCCGCAGGTCCGCCGATGGCGCTAAACATTCACGGCCGCCTCGAACCGCTTCCCGCAAATCGCAAATCGCAAATCGCAAATCGCAAATGGCCTGCCTCAGAATCCGCTTTTCTTCACGGCCAACGTCGCTATCGTCTCGCGAATCAAACGCGGTCATGGTGGTTCAGGGCCGAAGGTGAAAGAGCAGGGCAGGGCAACGGGCGAACCGTGCCTCGCCCCAAGCAGGGCTTGTCGCCCCGGCTTCAGCCGGACCGCGCCGCCTAAAGGCGAGACTACAGGCGGCGCTGCCAGCCTGGAACGCAGTGACGATGGACCTAAAGCACATTAGAAATTTCAGTATCATCGCGCACATTGACCACGGGAAAACCACGCTTTCGGACCGGCTGCTTCACCGCACCGGCACGATCAGCGACCGTGAGATGGAGGACCAACTCCTGGACTCCATGGACCTGGAGCGCGAACGCGGCATCACCATCAAGGCCCACCCGGTAACGATGTATTACCAGGCGAAGAATGGTGAGACCTACGAGTTGAACTTGATCGACACGCCGGGGCACGTGGATTTCTCCTACGAAGTCTCCCGCAGCTTGAGCGCCTGCGAAGGGGCCTTGCTCATCGTCGACGCCGCGCAGGGCGTCGAAGCTCAAACCGTGGCCAACGTCCACCTGGCCATGAAACAGAACCTTGCCATCATCCCGATCATCAACAAAATCGATCTCCCGCACGCCAACCTCCCGCAGACCAAGGCGCAATTGGAAGACATCCTGGCCATCCCGGGAGACACCGCCATTCACGCCAGCGCCAAGGAAGGGATTGGCATCGATGAGATCCTGGAGGCCATCATCCAACGGATTCCCGCGCCAAAAGCCACGGGCGCCCCCTCCTTGCAGGCGCTTTGCTTCGATTCCTATTTCGATACTTACAAGGGTGTCGTCATCCACGTGCGCATTTTTAACGGAGAATTAAAGCCAGGCATGCAGGTCCGGCTCCTGCATTCCGGCCGCAGCGTCGAGGTCAAGGAGGTCGGCAGCTTTAACCCCAAACCTTATCCCCGCGAGAAACTCGAAGTGGGCGAAACCGGCTACTTCACCGCCAACATCAAAAGCCCGAAAGAAGTCAAGATGGGCGATACCATCACCGATTCCCGGATCGCCTCGCCAACGCTGCCTGGATTTCAGGAAATTCATCCCATGGTGTTCAGCGGCATTTATCCCATCAACACCTCGGATTACGAGCACCTCAAGGCCAACATGGGCAAGCTCCAGCTCAATGACTCCGCTTTCGTCTATCAGCCGGAAACCTCCGTCGCCCTCGGCTTCGGCTTTCGCTGCGGTTTCCTCGGGTTGCTCCACCTGGAAATTGTCCAGGAACGCCTGCGCCGCGAGTACGGCATGGACATCATCGCGACTTACCCCAGCGTCGTCTATCGCGTCACCCTGACGGACGGGTCGGTCAAGGAAATCGATAATCCGGCTTTCCTGCCCGAACCCACCTACATCGCCAAAATCGCCGAGCCGACCGTGAAAGCTTTCCTGATCTGCCCGAACGAATATATCGGCGACCTGATGGCCCTGGTGTCGGAAAAGCGCGGAGTGCTCGAGCACACCGAGACCCTCGACCCGCGGCGCGTCATGCTCACCTGCGTGCTGCCGCTCAACGAGATTCTGATCGACTTCCACGATCGCATCAAAAGTCTCACGCGTGGTTTCGGCTCGATGGACTACGAGCATACCGGCTACATTGAGTCGGACATGGTCAAACTCGATATGCTGGTCAACGGCGAGTCGGTGGATGCCTTTTCCTGCATTGTCCATCGGGACAAGGCCGAGGGCAGGGGACGCGCCCTGGCCGCCAAACTCAAAGAGGTCATCCCCAGGCAGCAATACGCCGTGGCCATCCAAGCCGCGATCGGCGGAAAGGTCGTCGCGCGCGAAACCGTCAGCGCCCTGCGCAAAGACGTCACCGCCAAATGCTACGGCGGCGACATCACGCGCAAACGAAAACTGCTCGAAAAGCAGAAGGAGGGCAAAAAGCGGATGAAATCGTTCGGCTCGGTCAACATCCCTCAGGAAGCTTTCATCGAGGTTTTGAAGGCGTGAACGGACAATCCGCCACCGACGCCGGGCGGCGGCCCGGCAGCGCCCATCCTAATTTATGAATCCAAACTGGTTCCTCTCGCGCACCGTCCGGCACGCCACCCACATGCGCAAGCATGTCTGGAAAATCCTCTCCGCCCAGCGTGACCTGCTCTCGCCGCAGGCCATTGGCGCCGTGACCGCCGCGCTCCGCGAGATCCAGCGCGTCTGTGAAGGCAAGCTGGACAAAAAGGCCGTGTTAAACCAGATGAACAGTCTGGAAGCTGTCGCCAATACCTGGCTCAAGCCCTATCCCAATGCTGCCATCCGCGAAAATGTCGAGGTCCTGCTCGTCGCCATCGCCGTGGCCATGGGCATCCGCACCTTCCTGGCGCAACCGTTCAAGATCCCGACCGGTTCGATGCAGCCGACCTTGTACGGCGTCACCTCCAATCCGAATTTCAAGGACAGCTATGGCCCGGTGACCGACCTGGGCCCGAATCCCGATTTCGAAGTGCCGCCCAAGTGGAAATCTTTCTTCCTCTACTGGATCGACGGCGTGGGCTACGACCTGGTCGTCGCCAAAGCCGATGGCGAAATGAGACCGGTCGAGGATGTTCCCCAGAAATTTCTTCTTTTCAACCTCAAGCAAACCTTCTTTGTGGGCCACGAATCCTACACCGTCTGGTTTCCGCCCGACAACCTGCTCAAACGGGCCGGCCTGGTGGATCACTCCGGCCAGGTCACCCCGAGAGTGTTCAGGAAAGGCGACACGATCCTCAAGATGAAGTCGTTCAGTGGCGATCACCTTTTTGTCGATCGCATCACCTACAACTTCCGCCGGCCCAATCGAGGCGAGATCATCGTTTTTGAGACCAAGGACATCCCGGGGATGGATCCGCGCCAACAAGGCCAATTCTACATCAAGCGCCTGGTGGCGCTGGGCGGCGAGAGAGTCCGGATTGGAAACGATCGCCATGTCTACATCAACGGCCAGCGACTGGATGCTTCCACGCCGCACTTTGAAAAGGTTTACTCGTTCGACCCGGCCAAACCTCCCGCCGATAGTGAATACTCCGGGCACGTCAACGGCCAGTTATTGAGTTTTCCCACCAGGTATTTCCCGGACGAAAATACCGAATACACCGTGCCCCCCGACAACTACATGGTGATGGGCGACAACACGGTCAACAGCTACGACTCGCGCGGCTGGGGGCCATTCCCGCAAGAGAATGTCATCGGTCGCTCCTTTTTCGTTTACTGGCCAATCGGCACGCAGGATGGACGGAAAAGCCGCTTTGGCGGGGCGAATCATTGAAGGTTGAGCCGTGAACACGAGCCGGGCGAAGTTCGTTCAGAGGCCGCTTCGCGAAGGCTTAATTAGATCGCACAATGAACCTTATGTTAACTTAAAGTGAGACACGAATTCCACCAATTGGCACGAATGAATTAGTGAAAATTAGTGAAACTAGTGTCTTCCGTAGTCATTGGTGAAAATTAGTGAAATTAGTGTCTGACGGGCTCGCTCGGACCCGGTAGCGTCCCTGGCTATGCCGCAAAAAAACTTCGGTGACGTCGCGATTGTCCTGCGCCCCGGCGACCACGTCGCCGTGATCAAGCGCCCGGTCAAAGCGGGCGACGAATTGGTCAACGGTTCGTGTCGCATCACCGCTGCGCAAAGCATCGGCGCAGGCCACAAAATCGCGCTGGTTGAAATTCCTGACGGCGCGCCCGTGAAGAAGTACGGGCAAATCATCGGCTTCGCCCAGGGCCGAATCGCGCCAGGCCAACACGTCCACACCCATAATTTGCTCCTGAAGGATTTTGGGAGGGACTATGCCTTTTGCAGCGATACGAAACCGGTCGCGCTTTATCCGCCCGAAAAAATGCGCTCCTTTCCGGGCTATGCCCGGCCGAACGGCCGCGTGGGCACGCGCAATTATCTCGCGGTGATTTCGAGCGTCAATTGCTCGGCGTCGGTGTCGCATTATGTCCGTGATTGTTTCCGCAACGCCGACTGCCAACGCGATTTTCCGAATGTGGATGGCGTGATTGCCTTCACCCACAAAGCCGGCTGCGCGATGGACCCGGGCGAACCGCAGCAGGTTCTCCAGCGCGTCCTGGCGGGCATCGCGCGCCATCCGAACATCTCCGGTTACGTGATGATCGGCCTTGGCTGCGAAGTCAACCAGGTGGAAGCGGTGCGCCGGGCTTACAAGCTCGACGAGCTGCGTCCGGGCGAAGCGGCGCCGAGCTTCCTCAACATCCAAAGCACCGGCGGCGTGCGCAAGACGGTCGAAGCCGGCGTGGCCGCCGTGCGCAAGCTTCTTCCCGTGGCGAACGAGCTGCGCCGCGCGCCTCAGCCGCTGAACAAACTGATTCTCGCCGAGAACTGCGGCGGCTCCGACGGCAACAGCGGCATCAGCGCGAACCCGGCCCTCGGTGTGGCTTCGGATGAATTGGTCCGCTACGGCGGGACCTCGGTGCTGGCGGAGACGCCCGAGATTTACGGCGCCGAACATCTGCTCACGCGGCGGGCGGTGTCGCGCGCGGTCGGGGATAAGCTGGTCGAGCGGATTCACTGGTGGGAAAACCATGCCCGCCAGTATGAAACGACGATCGACAACAATCCTTCCTACGGCAACAAGGAAGGCGGGTTGACCAACATTTACGAGAAGAGCCTGGGCGCGGTGGCCAAGGGCGGGCAGTCGCCGCTCGTCGCCGTCTATCAATACGCCGAGCCGATCACCACGCCCGGGTTCTGCTTCATGGACACGCCTGGTTACGATCCGGTGAGCATGACCGGGCTGGTCGCGGGCGGTTGTAACATCGGCGTGTTCACGACGGGCCGCGGCAGCGTTTACGGCTGCAAACCCGCCCCGTGCATCAAAGTGGCGACCCATACGCCACTCTACCAGTGGATGGAAGATGACATGGACATCAATGCCGGCACCATCCTCGACGGCATCGAGACGGTCGAACAGGTGGGCCTGCGCATTTTCGAAAAGATCATCGCCGTGGCCGGCGGCGAACGGACGAAAAGCGAGCTGGCCGGCATCGGCGACGAAGAATTTGCTCCCTGGCAGTTGGGGCCGACGTTTTGAGTCGGAATGCTGTTCGGGCGTGTTTTTAAAATACCCAAGTACCCAATTACCCAAATACCCAAAGATTCCTTGGGTATTTGGGTACTTAAATCTCCCTCCCCTGCCCTTTCTTCCGGAGCCATAGCCAAGCGACCGCGCCGAGAGCCAACAATATAGGAGAAGATGGTTCCGGACACGACAGGACAGCGAATGCCCGCAGATTGTCCATGTAATAAGCGTCGGGAAACGAGAGTGGTTGTGGAACCGTGTAAAGGAATGGAGCAGAAGCGGTATACTCACCATGCGCGAAGGCATCCAGGTAAGTCGCATACTTGGTGATGTCCCACACCCTGACCTGGAGCGTGGCGGCTTGTCCCACATCGACGCCATCCAGAATTCGGTTATTATTCGGAAGTCCACAACGCCCTGCGCCAGCACCGATACCGCGCTCACGACCAGCATAAGCAAGGTCTGGAATGTTTTCACTAATTTGCCTCCGTTCGTTGGGTGTGAATCTCGATCGGTTTCCGCGCTGTCAGTTCTAGGCAGCCTTGTTCGTCCCCTGCCTTTTCTTCCGGAGCCATAGCCAAGTGAATGCGCCAAGAGCCAACAATACCGGAGCGGAAGGCTCCGGACACTCCAGGGAAGCGAAAGCCCGCAGATTGTCCATGTAATAAGCGTCGGGCCGCGCAACAGCTGGGGGAACGGTGTAGTTGAACGGTACGGATCTGATATGCATACCACCAGCGGCGAAGGCATCAAGGTAGGTCGCATACTTGGTGATATCCCACACTCTGATCTGCAGGGTGGCGGTTTGTCCCACATCGACGCCATCCAGAACTCGGTAATTTCCGACCGGGACGGGGTTCAACCAAGTGCCCGGCTGAGCAGTGGTGGGTTGGCGGAAGGTGGCAAGTGCCCCTGCCTGAGTACCGGATGTCAGACTATCAAAGTTGACGTTCGCGCCTGGAGCATAGAACAGGGCTGCAACATAGTTGGTTCCGACCAGCGGCCCGCACCCGCCTCCTCCGCTGGATCCAATCGGTCCTAGATAAACCCGTCGATCCGCCACCGTCGGAAACGTGACGCCTCCATTTCGGAAGTCCACTTGGCCCTGCCCCAGCACTGAAACGGCGCCACCGACGATGATCATTAGCGTTTGGATCGTTTTCACTGATTTGCCTCGGTTGGTGTGGGTGTGAGTCGCGATGAGTTCTGCAAATCGTCACTTCTGGATATCATTCCTTTACTTCGATCCGGGACCGGAGGCAAGCCTGCGAACAATATCTATTGGGAGCGCCAGCTTCACCGAAACGGCCGCCCTCTCCCCTGCCCTTTCTGGCGCAGCCATAGCCAGGCAAGTGCGCCCAGACCCAACAATGCCGGCACAGAAGGCTCAGGGCACGAGGCGGGGCCGAAAGCCCGCAGATTGTCCATGTAATAATCGATGGGTTCCCCGGTATAGGGAACCGTGTAGTTGAACGGGGCCGAGGCGAGATGGAACCCGTCACCGTGCAAGGCGGCGTCCCAAGAGGAGAACTGAGTGATGTCCCACACCCGGACCTGCAGCGTCGCGGTCGAACCCGGCACAACGCCCTCCAGAACTCGAGGGTTGCCCGCCGTGATTGGATTCAACCAGACGCCCGGCAGAGCAGTGGTGGGCGGACGAAAGGTGGCGAGCGGGCCAGCCTGAGTGCCGGCGGTCGAACCTGAGAAGTCCTGGTCGGCGCCCGGAAGATAAAACAGTCCCGCGACATAGTTCGTTCCGACCAGCGGCGCGCAGTCGGGTCCATAGACCCGTCGGTCCGCCACGGTGGGAAAGACGGCAAATCCATTTACAAAGATCACGCTCCCCTGTGCCAGCGCCGAGCATAGGCCTGCGAGGATGATCATAAGGGTCAGGATTGCTCTCATCGGTTTGTCTCCTATGGTTGCGTGTGAATCCCAGGTAATTTTCCAAACCGTCAAAGATCGGTATCTTTCTCTTACTTCAATCGCAGATCGGATACAAGGCACGAACCAGCTCAAACTTTGGAGGTCAGCTGGGGCGATCATTCTGTGCGTGGCTGATGGAAAAGGGCGCATCTCAGTTGCGCCCCATGGAAAATGCCTTTGAACTTGTCACCGGCAGGTTGTAGCTGGAGATTCAACGAGGCGCCGCATGAATATCTGCAAATCGCCAATTACAAGTTACCAGTGACAAGTGACAAGTCGGTTCACGGAACGGACTGGCGAGAGCGGTCGTCTGATTAAATTATGAAAAGCAAACACCTCCTTCTCACCTCCAGCCTCCTGCTTGTCGCCTGGCTGGCGCACGCGCAGTTTCGCGCCGGTATCGCGGTTCGAGTCGTCACGCCGGACCCACTTCTGCCTGTCTCCGGTGGCCTTGGACCCTCCAAGCCGGCCACAAAAAAGGAAGGTGACCTGACGGTGCGCGCGCTCGTGTTCGCCGAAGGCGAAACCAAGGTGGCGATTGTCAGCGCCGACTTTCTCGGTTTCCCGGCGCTGCTGGGCAACAAAGTGCGCGCGCAGGTCAAAGACATTCCCGCGGAAAACATCCTGATTGGCGCCACGCACACGCACAGCGCGCCGGATTGCTACGGCTTTCCCGATGGGAAAGGCGGGACCGGAGCGGATCTGCCATATCTCGAATCGGTCTGCCGCCGCATGGTGGAAGCGATCCACGAAGCGACGACCAACCTGCGCCCGGCCAGCCTCAAGATCGCCACCGGCGAAGCCAAAGGGAAAATCGCGTATAACTACTACGCGGATCGACTTTACGACCCTCGCTGTCACGTCATCCAGGCTCTCGGCGCCGACGGCAAACCATTCGCCACGCTGGTGAATTACGCAGTGCATCCCGAGGTGATCGGCTCCAACCAGGGCATCTGCGGTCCTGACCTGGTCGGTCCGCTCTACGATCAGCTGCACGAGAAAGGCGCCGGGGTTGGTCTCTTCATGAACAGCGCGCAGGGCGGCATGGTGACGGCCGACAATCGCGGTCCCGAGGGCAAGGACATCCGCACCTGGGCCGAGTGCCGCCGCATCGGCGGTCTGCTGGCCGAGGAGGCCATCCGCCTCGTGCAGAACGCGCCCGAACAAAAATCGCCCCGATTGTTCTGTGCGGCGCGGACCATCTCCTTTCCGGTGGATTCGCCGCAACTTCGGGCCGTGATGGCCTCTTCACCACTGGGCTTTGGCGCCAAAGACACGACCAAAGTGAGCACGCAATTGAACCTGGTGAATCTAGGCAACGCGCAGATCCTCACCATCCCCGGCGAGGCCCTGCCGAATATCGGCTTTTACCTGAAGCGCAACATGCGTGGCGACCACCACCTGCTCTTCGGACTGACCAATGACGCGTTCGGCTACATCCTCACGCGCGTGGACTGGAGCAGTTTCAAAGTCTATGACTACGTGTCGCGCACCTGCCTGGGCGAAAAGACCGGCGAAATTTATCTCGAAGAAGCATTGCGGTTCGTGGCCGAGTCGCCCGAGCCGGAAAAGTTGAACCAGGCCGGTTTCTGACCGGGGTACGGGTTGCCGACTTGAGATTTGAGATTTGCGATTGCCGACGGTCAGTTCCACGCAACCAAATCGCAAATTGCAAATCGAAAATCGCAAATCCCACGGGGTTCTTGACGCTCGGCAGGTCCGTCCGTAGTCTGCATCGAAAGACCAATTATGGCCGTTGAGATCACCATCGAGTATTGCGCGGCTTGAAACTATGAGCCTCATGCCGTCGGTCTGGCGGAAAAGCTGTTGCGGCTCAAACAGGATATTCGGGCCCTTACGCTCGTTCCTTCCAGCGGTGGCGCGTTCGAAGTCACTGTCAATGGACAGAAGATTCATTCCAAGCTGGCCACCGGCGAGTTCCCCGAGCCGGAGGTCATCCTTAAGGCGGCACGCTCGAAAAGGTGAACGACCATCCGATTGCGGATTGCGGATTGCGGATTGCGGATTTGCGATTGGCCATGGTCGGGGCCACCCAACCAAATCCGCAATCCGCAATCCGCAATCCGCAATCCGGAGAGTGACGGGTGCCTGGTGGTCCCCACGGTCTTCAAAACCGTTGTCGGCTCGTTTCACGGGTCGAGGTATGTTCGATTCGTACCCTCTCCGCCTTCCCATTGCGGATTGCGGATTGCGGATTGCGGATTTGCGATTGGCCATGGTCGGGGCCACCCAACCAAATCCGCAATCCGCAATCCGCAATCCGCAATCCGCAATCCGAAAGGGGGTGATGGGCATGTCGCGTCGGCAAACGGTTAGGTTGACCTCGCTTTCGTCCTGCGCGGGTTGAGCGTCCAAGCTCAGCCAAAAGGCTTTGTCGCAGGTCTTGCGACAACTACCCGCATTGCGCGATCCGAATCTGCTGGTCGGGACAGCGACGGCCGATGACGCCGGCGTCTATCGCCTGGACCCGCAGCGCGCGCTGGTGCAAACGGTGGATTTCTTCACCCCCATCGTGGACGACGCGTTCACTTACGGACAGATCGCGGCGGCCAACGCGCTTTCCGACGTGTATGCCATGGGGGGCCGTCCGCTCACGGCCATGAACCTGATGGGGATTCCGACGGAGTTAATTCCGCCACGCATGATCAACGCCATTCTCCGAGGTGGCGCGACGAAGGTGAAGGAGGCCGATTGCGTGCTCGTCGGCGGCCACACCATTCGCAACCCGGAACCTCTTTACGGATTATCGGTCACCGGCCTGGTGGCTCCGCGGCGCATGCTGACCAATGCGGCGGCACGCGCGGGTGATTGGCTGGTCCTGACCAAGCCGCTTGGCACCGGGGTGGTCACCACCGGCATCAAACGGAACCTGACTTCCCCTGCCCTGGCCCGCCGCGCCGTCGCCGTCATGAGCCGGTTAAACGTCGCCGGCGCCGAGGTCGCCGAGCGTGGCCTCGCGCGCGCGGCGACCGATGTGACCGGTTTCGGCCTGCTTGGCCACCTCCATTCCCTCTGCCTGGCCAGCGGAGTCGGCGCCGAGATTTCGGCGGCCGCCGTGCCCGTGCTCGCGAAAGAGGTCTTCGATCTGATCCAACGCGATTGTATCCCTGGAGGCAGCCGGGAGAATTTGAAAACCGCCGAAGCCTTCACGAGATGGGACGGCGCGACTGCCGCGCAAAAAATTCTCCTGGCTGATGCGCAGACCAGCGGCGGTCTGTTGCTTTGCGTGAGGTCAACCAACCTCCCGGCGCTCGAGAAGCTCCTGAAACGATGCCGGACCCCTTGCGCAGCCGTCATCGGCCGCATCGTTCGCTCCGCCCAGGCCATCATCCGGATCACGCCGTGAAGCCGCCGACGCTACGCTCCATTCCCGCGGTCGAAAAGGTCCTCCAATCCCTGGGCGAGGTCGGTCTCCCCCGCCCGGTTGTCGTGGCCATCGTCCGCCGCGAACTGGCCGCGTTGCGCGCACAGCCGGAAATTCCCGCCTTTGATCGTGTGGTCGGCCAACTGCGGTCGACGCTGGCCACCTTCCGTCATGGGCGCCTTCAGCCGGTCATCAATGGGACGGGAATTGTGGTGCACACCAACCTGGGTCGCGCGCCGCTTCCGTCCGCCGCGGTCGAAACGCTCACGTCCATCGCCGCCAGTTACAATAACCTGGAATACGACCTGGGCCGGGGCGAGCGCGGCGGTCGCGCTGAATATCTCGAACACAATCTCGCCCTGCTCTGTGGGGCGGAATCGGCCACGGTCGTCAACAATTGCGCCGCCGCGCTGGTGCTCATGCTCCGGCACCTGGTCCGTTCGCCGCGGGATGAAGTCATCATCTCGCGCGGCGAGCTGGTGCAGATCGGCGGAGGCTTTCGCATTCCGGAAATTCTCGAAGCCAGCGGCGCCCGGTTACGCGAGGTGGGCACGACCAACAAGACGACGCTGAGCGATTATGCCAGGGCGATCGGCCGCAAGACAGCGCTCATCCTCAAAGTCCATCGCAGCAACTTTTTTATGGGCGGCTTCGTCGAGTCGCCCGCCACCGAGGAGATCGCCGGGCTCGCCCGGAGAAAGCGGATTCGATTGGCCGAAGACCTCGGCAGCGGCGCGGTCATTGCCACGGAAAAGCTGGCGGGCGTGGAGCACGAACCGACCCCTGCGGAAATACTCAAACGCGGCGTGGATTTGGTGTGTTTCAGCGGCGACAAATTGTTCGGGGGCCCGCAAGCGGGCATCATCGCGGGCAAAGCCCGGTTGATCGCGGGGCTGAAGCGGGAGCCTTTCTTCCGCGCCTTGCGCTGCGACAAATTGATTCTCTGCGCGCTGCAGACCACGGTGGACCTGTACCTGGGCGGCGCCGCGGCGGAAGGCGCTCCGGTCCTGGCGATGTTGCGCGGGTCGAATGAAGAACTGCTCAGGCGGGCGGAAAGAATTATTGGGGCGCTGGCGGGGGTGCCGCTGGCGGCAACGGTGGGTCAGGGACACGCCCAGATTGGAGGCGGAACCCTGCCGCGCTCGATGATTCCGTCAATCACCGTCGATCTGCGACCGACGGATCTCGGCCTGCCGGAGTTCGCGGCTCGTCTTCGCCAGCAAGCGCCCCCGGTCATTGGGTTCATTTCCGGCGGGGCGTTCAAACTGGATCTCCGGACCGTCTTTCCCGGGCAGGACGCCGCGGTGATCCAGGCGCTGCGCGCTGCGGTGGTTTCCCAGGGTTGAGGGCGTTTAGTTCATTGTTCATTGCTCATTGCTCATTGCTCATTGCTCATTTGTGATGGTTGAGAGGGGATGGAAAGAACGAAATGAGCAATGTGCAATGTGCAATGAGCAATGAACAATGAACTAAACGCCCTCAACCCTGGGAAACCACCGCAGCGCGCAGCGCCTGGATCACCGCGGCGTCCTGCCCGGGAAAGACGGTCCGGAGATC
>WNFZ01006920.1_pt1 | contig 15018 bp, 17 predicted proteins | sample 5400081 | NCBI WGS metagenome assembly WNFZ01 (sample SAMN13153365, study PRJNA577476) | soil metagenome | isolation source: 80 cm soil or saprolite under grassland replicate 1 | place: USA:California | collected 2016-06-15 | reverse complement strand
ATCGAAAAAACGGTCGCGCAATCCTCGGCGAAAAAATAGCCGGCTGACGCGGCGGCAGCTGACGCGGGCCGCGCGGCGTACTCATGCGCACCTTCAACCGCGTCCTCGATCATCTCGAGGAATGGCTCGTCGCGAGCTTCATGGCCCTCGCGACGGGCGTCATTTTCATTTCGGTTTTGTACCGCTACACCGCCGATGTCGCGTGGATCTGGAATGTCACGCGGCACGTCAACCTGACCTGGGCGCAGGAGCTGTGCATCTACCTCTTCATCTGGATGGCGAAGTTCGGCGCGGCCTACGGCGTGCGCACCGGCATTCACGTCGGCGTTGACGTCCTGGTGCGGCTGCTCGCGCCCGCCAAGCGGCGCTTCTGGGTCACCTTCGATCTGCTCGCGGGAGCGTTCTTCACCGGCGCGATCGCCGTTCTCGGCGGCTTGTTCGTGTGGCGCATGGTCGGCACCGGGCAGGTTTCCCCCGATCTCGAGCTGCCGATGTGGGTGGTCTATTCTGCGGTGCCGCTCGGCTCCTCGCTCATGTGCTATCGCTTCCTGCAGGTCGCGTGGCGCTTCCGCCGCACCGGCGAGCTGCCCTCGCACGGCCACGCGCGTGTCGAAGGACTGCAAACGGAGGCGCGGACGTGAACGGCTGGATCATTTTCATCCTGCTGATCGCGCTCATGCTCACCGGCATGCCGATCTCGATCGCGCTCGGCCTCACCGTCCTCACGTTCCTGTTTCTCATGACCGACCTGCCCGCCGAGCTGGTGTCGCAGCGGCTGTTTACCGGGCTCGACCAGTTCGCGATCATGGCGATCCCGTTTTTCATTCTCGCAGGAACCTTTCTCACCCACGGCGGGGTGGCGCGGCGCATGATCCGCTTCGCCACCGCGCTGGTCGGGCATTTTTACGGCGGGCTTGCGATGTCGGGCGTGTTTGCCTGCGCGCTGTTCGCCGCGGTATCCGGCTCGAGCCCCGCCACCGTGGTGGCGATCGGCACCATCCTGATTCCGGCGATGGAAAAGCAGGGCTATCCCCGTAAGTTCGGCGTCGGCTCGATCGGCACCGCCGGCGCGCTCGGCATCCTGATTCCGCCTTCGATCGTGATGGTGATCTACTCCGTGTCCACCAACACCAGCGTCGGGAAGCTCTTTATTGCCGGCGTCGTGCCGGGCATCCTGCTCGCCGCGATCCTGATGGGCATCACCTGGGTGATCGCCAAACGCCACGGCTACCCGCGCATGCCGCGCGCGAGCTTGAAGGAAATCTGGGCGTCGTTCTGGGACGCGATCTGGGGGCTGCTTCTGATCGTGGTGGTGATCGGCGGCATCTACGGCGGCGTGTTCACGCCGACCGAGGCCGCGGCGGTGAGCGCGGTCTACGCGTTCGTGGTCGCCGTATTCGTCTACCGCGACCTCAAGCTCACCGACGTGCCGAAAGTGCTGCTCGATTCGGCGAACATGAGCGCGATGCTGCTCTACATCATCACCAACGCGATCCTCTTTTCGTTCCTGCTCACCTCCGAGAACATCCCGCAGGCGATGGCGCAGTGGATCATCGACAAGCACCTCTCCGCCTGGGTGTTCCTGCTCGGGGTGAATATCCTGCTCCTGATCGCGGGCAACTTCATGGAGCCCTCCTCGATCGTGCTCTTGCTCGCGCCCATCCTTTTTCCGGTGGCGATGAAGCTCGGCGTCGATCCGATCCACTTCGGCATCGTCATGACCATCAACATGGAGGTCGGGCTGATCCATCCGCCCGTGGGCCTCAACCTCTACGTCGCGAGCGGGATCGCCAAGATGGGGCTCACCGAAACCACCGTCGCTTTCGCGCCCTGGATCGTGATCATGGTGTTGTACCTGCTGCTCATCACTTACGTGCCCGAGATCGCGACCTGGCTGCCCAATACCCTATACAAGGTCCCAGGCTAGGCGGGCGCGCCTGACGCGCGGCGCGGCTTCCGCTAAGCTTCGTCAGATGAGAATCGCCTTCATCGCCGACCCGCTGTCCTCGTTCAAGATTTACAAGGACTCGACCTACGCCATGATGGTCGAGGCCGCGCGGCGCGGCCATGAGCTCTTCGTCATGATTCAGGAAGGGCTGATGTGGAAGGGCGGCCGCGTCGTCGGCGAGATATCGCGGCTGACCCTGGCCGGGGAAAAAGACCCCTGGTACCGGACCGCATCGCCGAAAGAAACGCCGCTCGCGGAGTTCGACGCTGTGCTGATGCGCAAGGATCCGCCCTTCGACGCCGAGTACGTCGCGAGCACCTGGCTGCTCGAGCTCGCGCAGCGCGAGGGCGCGAAGGTGTTCAACGACCCGCGCGCGGTCCGCGATCACAGCGAGAAACTTGCGATCGCAAAATATCCCCAATTCACCGTGCCGACCCTGGTCACGCGGCTTGCCGGGCAGCTCCAGGAGTTCATCGACGCGAACGGCGACGTGGTGTTGAAGCCCCTGGACGGCATGGGCGGCGAGTCGGTGTTCCGCGTCGCCGAGCGCGATCCCAACCGCAACGTCATCATAGAGACGCTCACGCGGGGCGGCGAAAAGTCGGTGATGGCGCAGCGCTACATCCCGGAGATCAGCGAGGGCGACAAGCGCATCCTGTTGATCGCGGGGAAACCCGTGCCGCATTGCCTCGCGCGCATCCCCAAGCCGGGCGAAACCCGTGGCAATCTCGCCGCCGGCGGCACAGGCGTCGCGCGGGCGCTTTCGCCGCGCGACCGGGAAATCGGCGAGGCGCTCGGGCCGGAACTGGCGCGCCAGGGCTTGCTCTTGGTCGGCCTGGACGTGATCGGTGATTACCTGACCGAAATCAACGTCACCAGCCCGACCTGCTTTCAGGAGATCACGCAACAGACCGGATTCAACGTCGCCGGGATGTTCCTCGACGCCGTAGAAGCCGCATGCTCAAGCTGACTCCCCCTTACCGAATTTCCGCCGTCGCTGCACAATAAGCCTTTCGCTGCGGCTTCCTCGTTCGGCTTGCAAAGGGGTTTTCATGATCGGAATTCTGATCGTCTCGCACGGGGCTTTCGGCGAGGCGCTTATCCACAGCGCGAGCCACGTGCTCGGCAAGCGGCCGCTGCAGGTCCAGCAGCTGGGCGTCACGGTTCACGACGATCCCGACGCCATCCTGCCCCAGGCGCAGGAGCTGGCGCGCCAGCTCGACAGCGGCGAGGGCGTGCTGGTGCTGACCGACATCCTCGGCGCGACGCCCTCCAACATCGCCACGCGCCTGCTCAAGCCGGGCAGGGTCGAGGGCCTCGCGGGGGCAAGCCTGCCGATGCTGATCCGCGCGCTCACCTACCGCGAGGAGCCGCTCGCCGCCGTCGTGGGGAAGGCGGTGAGCGGCGGGTGCGACGGCGTGGTCCGGCTGAATTCCGAGCTCCGCGATGCCGCGAACCGAGGTTGAAATCGTCAACAGGCTGGGGCTGCACGCGCGCGCCGCGGCCAAGCTCACGCAGGTCGCGAGCGGCTTCGCTTCGGAGGTGTGGCTGTCGCGCAACGGCCGGCGCGTGAACGCGAAGAGCATCATGGGCGTGATGATGCTCGCCGCGGGCAAGGGCGCCCGCATCACCATCGAGGCCGACGGCGAGGACGCCGAAGGCGCGCTCGCCGCTCTCGTGCGGCTCATCGCCGAGCGCTTCGGGGAACAGGAGTGAGGCCCGGGTGAAACCTGCGGAAAACTCCTCCGGCGTCGGCGCGAGCTTCACCCTGCACGGCGCCGGCGTCTCCGGGGGAATCGCGATCGGCCAGGCGCACCTGGTCTCGACCGCGCGGCTGGAGGTCGCGCACTACGAGGTCGCGCCGCCGGAAATCGAGGCCGAGCTCGAGCGCTTCGACCGGGCGATCGCCCAGGTCCAGGGCGAGCTCGCCGCGCTGCAGGCGGGCATTCCCGCCGGCGCGCCGGCCGAGATGAAGGCGATCCTCAGCCTGCACGCGATGCTGCTCAACGACGCCAACCTCTCCACGGTGCCGCGCGCTCTGATCCGCAACCGCCGCTGCAACGCCGAATGGGCGCTGACGCTGCAGATGGACTACCTCGCGTCCCAGTTCGAGGAGATGGAGGATCCGTACCTGCGCGAGCGCAAGCAGGACATCGTTCAGGTGGTCGAGCGGGTGCTGAAGGCGATGCTCGGCACCGGGCACGCGCCCTCCGCACCCTCGCACGAGGAGGACCTGATCGTGGTGGCGCACGATCTGTCGCCCGCCGAAATGATTCTCTTCAAGCAGCACCGGTACGCGGGCTTCGTGACCGACCTGGGCGGGGTGACCTCGCACACCGCGATCGTCGCGCGCAGCCTCAACATCCCGGCGATCGTCGGCCTGCATCACGCGCGCAGCATGATCCGGGAAGGCGAGCCCCTGATCGTCGACGGCCGCGAAGGCGTGCTGATCGTCAATCCCGGCGGGCAGGTGCTCGACGAGTACCGTGAGCGCAGCCGCCAGATCGAGATCGAGCGGCAGAAGCTCAAGCGCCTGCGCAACGCGCGCTCGGCCACGATGGACGGCGCCGCCGTAGAACTGCAGGCCAATATCGAGCTGCCGCAGGACGTGGAGGAGGCGAGGGAAGCCGGCGCCGCGGGCATCGGCCTTTTCCGCAGCGAGTTCCTGTTCCTCAACCGGGACGATCTGCCCTCCGAAGACGAGCAGTTCGAGGCCTACCGGGAGGTCGCCGATGCCATGAGCGGCCGGCCGGTCACGATACGCACGCTCGACCTCGGGGCCGACAAGAGCATCAACGGCGCCGACCGTGCGGGCCCGAACCCGGCGCTCGGCCTTCGCGCGATCCGCTTCTGTCTCGCCGAGCCGCAGATGTTCCTCACGCAGCTGCGCGCGATCCTGCGCGCCTCGCGCTACGGAAAGATACGCCTGCTCATCCCGATGCTCGCCCACGCCCACGAGGTGGAGCAGACCCTCGCCGCGGTCCGGCACGCCAAGGAAATGCTCGACGGCCAGAGGATCCCGTATGACCGGCGCATCGCGATCGGCGGCATGGTCGAGGTGCCCGCTGCGGCGCTGTCGCTGAAATACCTCGCCCGCGACCTCGATTTCCTGTCGATCGGCACCAACGACCTGATCCAGTACACGCTCGCGATCGACCGCACCGACGATGCGGTGGCGCACCTGTACGATCCGCTGCACCCCGCGGTGCTGCAGCTGGTCGCGCAGACCATCCGCAGCGCGAAACGCGCCAAGACCCCCGTCGCGGTGTGCGGGGAGATGGCGGGCGATGCCGCCATGACGCGCCTGCTGCTCGGGTTCGGCCTGCGCGAGTTCTCGATGCATCCGGCGCAGCTGCTCGCGATCAAGCAGCAGGTGCTGCGCACCCGCATCGGGGAAGTCGAGGCTCTCGCCGGGCGGGTCTGCCGCGCGCACGATCCGGCAAAGGCCCGCGCCCTGCTCGCCAGGTTGAACGCCTGAGCCTCCCGGCGATGAGCGGCCCTCTTGCCGGCGTGCGCGTGCTCGATCTCACACCTCGTCGTATCGCATATGAAGAAAATGGGGCGCAAGCGCGTGCGGCGCGAGCGCTGGCAACAGCGCAAAGCCCAGCCCAAAGCAGCTCCCGAGAATTGACGCCGCCGCGCCGCTGAGGTAACTTCTTTCCTCGCGCCGATTTGATCATCAGCTTGCGGGCGCAGGAGCACGAAGCACAGGCTCCAAAATTCCGCTAAAGCGAGGGCAACCCGTTTAGCCGCTGATGAGCGATAGGCTGAAACGGGTTTTTTTATGACGCCGAGAAACCACATAGAACCGCGCTCGGTCGGGGCCGTGAAGCCGCAGACGCTGCATTTCGCCGAGCCGCTGCGCTTCCAGAGCGGCGCGGTGCTCGACTCGTACGATCTCGTCTACGAGACCTACGGGACGCTCAACGCGGCGAAATCGAACGCCGTGCTCGCCTGCCACGCGTTGAACGCTGCCCACCACGTGGCAGGCTACTACGCCGACGACCCGGACAACGTCGGCTGGTGGGACAACATGATCGGGCCCGGCAAGCCGGTCGACACGGAAAAATTCTTCGTCATCGGGGTCAACAACGTCGGCGGCTGCTTCGGCTCGACCGGCCCGAAGAGCGTCGATCCCAAAACGGGCAAGCCGTACGGCTCGTCTTTTCCCGTCGTCACGGTCGAGGACTGGGTGAACGCGCAGGCGCGGCTCGCCGATCGCCTGGGCATCGATTCCTTCGCCGCGGTGATGGGCGGAAGCCTCGGCGCGATGCAGGCGCTGCAGTGGGCGATCGGCTACCCTTCGCGGATCCGCAACTCGATCGTGGTCGCGGCGGCGCCCAAGCTCTCCGCGCAGAACATCGCTTTCAACGAGGTGGCCCGCCAGGCGATCACCACCGACCCCGATTTCCACGGCGGCGACTACTACGGGCATGGAGTCGTGCCGCGCCGGGGCCTGCGCCTTGCGCGCATGATCGGCCACATCACGTATCTGTCGGACGACGCGATGATGGAGAAGTTCGGCCGGGCTCTGAGCTCGGGCTCGATCGGTTTTCACTTCGACGTCGACTTCGAGATCGAATCGTACCTGCGCCACCAGGGCGACAAGTTCTCCGAGTACTTCGACGCGAACACCTACCTGCTCATCACCCGCGCGCTCGATTACTTCGATCCGGCCGCCGAGCACGGACATGACCTCACCAAGGCGCTTGCCGCCGCGCGGGCGCGGTTCCTCGTCGTGTCGTTCACCTCGGACTGGCGTTTCGCGCCGCAGCGCTCGCGCGAGATCGTCAAGGCGCTGCTCGACAACCGCCGCGACGTTTCCTACGCCGAGATCGACGCGCCCCACGGGCACGACGCGTTCCTGCTCGACGATCGGCGCTACCACGCGCTGGTGCGCGCCTACTTCGACGGCGTCTTCGAGCGCCTATGACCGGGCAGGAGCAGGGCGTTCTCTCGGGGCGCTCGGACTTCCAGGCGATCGCCGCCTGGGTCAGGCCCGACTCGACGGTGCTCGATCTGGGCTGCGGCGACGGGCTGCTGCTCAAGTACCTCGAGCAGACGCGCAACGCCCGGGGCTACGGAATCGACATAGCCGACGCGAACGTCCTTGCCTGCGTGAAAAACGGCGTCAACGTCATCCAGAGCGACCTCGAGCGGGGCCTGGCGGGCTTCGACGCCGGCTCCTTCGATTGCGTGATCCTGTCGCAGACGCTGCAGGCGGTGCGCCACACCGAGGAGATCGTTCTGGAGATGCTGCGCGTCGGGCGCGAGGCGATCGTCTCGTTTCCCAACTTCGGACGCTGGGACCTGCGGCTTCAGGTCGCCCTGGGAAGGATGCCGGTATCGGCCGAGCTGCCCTTTCAGTGGTACAACACCCCCAACGTGCACCTGTTCACGATCGCCGATTTCGAGTCGTTCTGCTCCGGCCACGGCATCCGGGTGCTCGAGCGCGTCGCGCTGCACGGCGGCCATCCTGTGAGGACATTTGCCAACTTCTTCGGCAGTCTCGCCGTCTACCGCATCGAGAAGCCCCGCTAGCGCGGGTCCCGGCGTGCGCTACGACGTGGTCATCGTCGGGGGCGGGCACAACGGCCTCGTGTGCGCCTGCTATCTCGCCGGCGCCGGTCTCAGGGTTCGGGTCCTCGAGCGCCGCACCGTCGTCGGCGGCGCGGCGGTCACCGAGGAATTCGCCCCCGGCTTTCGCAATTCGACGGCCGCCTATACGGTGAGCCTCCTCAACCCGAAGATCGTCCGCGAGCTCAGGCTCGCCGATCACGGATTGCGGATCGTCGAGCGTCCCTTCGCCAATTTCCTGCCGCTGCCCGACGGGCGCTCGTTCAAGCTCGGCCCGACCCTGCCGGACACGCAGCGGGAAATCGCGCGCTTTTCTGCGCGCGACGCGCAGCGGCTGCCCGACTACTACCGCACGATCGAAACCGCGGCGGACGCGTTGCGCCGCCTCGTCCTCGAGACGCCGCCCAACCTGGGCGGAGGCTGGCGCGATTGGCTGCGCGCGCTCAGCCTGGGCAGGCGGCTCGCGCGCCTCGCCCGCTCCGAACAGCGCGACCTGTGGGAGCTCGTGACGCGCAGCGCGGGCGAGCTCCTCGATTACTGGTTCGAGAGCGATCCCATCAAGGCGGTGTTCGGGTTCGACGCTCAGGTGGGGCATTTCGCGAGCCCCTATTCGCCGGGCTCGGCCTACGTGCTCCTGCACCACGCGTTCGGCGAGGTGAACGGAAAGCGCGGAACCTGGGGGCATGCGATGGGCGGAATGGGCGCGATCAGCGAGGCCATCGCGAAGGAGGCGCGCGCGCGGGGGGTCGAAATCACAACTGGGGCGGACGTGATCGCCGTACGCGTGAAAGGCGGCCGCGTCTCCGGCGTCGCGCTCCGGGACGGAACCGAGATCGAGGCGGGCGCGGTCGCAGGGGCAGTCAACCCGAAGCTCCTCTACCTCAGGATGCTCGAGCCGGGCGCGCTCGACGCCGACTTCCGCTCGAGAATCGAGCGCTGGCGCTGCGCCTCGGGGTCGTTTCGCATGAACGTCGCGCTGTCGGAGCTGCCCGACTTCGCCTGCCTGCCCGGAAAGCAGGCCCAGCCGCACCACAGCTCGGGGATCATCATCGCGCCCTCGCTCGCCTACATGGAGTGCGCCTATTTCGACGCGCGCACGCTAGGGTACGCGCGCGCGCCCATCGTCGAGATGCTGATCCCGAGCACGGTCGACACCACCCTCGCGCCGCAAGGGAAGCACGTCGCGAGCCTCTTCTGCCAACACTTCGACCCGGTCCTGCCGGACGGGCAAAGCTGGGACGACGCCAAAGAAGCCGCCGCCGACATCGTCGTCGAGACAGTCAACCGCTACGCGCCGAACTTCAAGCAGAGCATCATCGCCAGGAAAATACTCTCCCCGCTCGACCTCGAGCGCGAGTTCGGCATGATCGGCGGGGACATCTTCCACGGCGCGCTGACGCTCGACCAGCTCTTTTCGGCGCGGCCGGTACTCGGCTACGCCGACTACCGCTCGCCGGTGCGCGGACTGTACCTGTGCGCTTCCGGTGCGCACCCCGGCGGTGGCGTCACCGGAGCGCCGGGCCACAACGCGGCGCGGGAGATCCTCAGGGACTTAGGGCGTCGCTAGGCACTTTCGTTGTTATTTTGCGACGACCTGACGCGTCAGGGAGCACGTACACGAGGAAACTTGACGCGAAGACCGGCGAGCACCTTCGACCAGCCGACGCGGCGCTTCCACTCCACACCGTCGGCGACCGCCCGGTAACAATCAATCCGCGGCGTACGGTAGAGATCGATACGGTGCTCGACCCTGCCGAAGTCGTAGTCGATAATGATCAGCGTTCGGCGCAGGGCCGGCAGCTCGCGGGGATAGTGCGGCTCGACACCCTCAAGCCACCTGCGCTCGCGGGCCTCGCGCATGGCGCGCAACTTGCGGCTCATCGAATCTCTTTGGCGGTATGGCATTGGAGGTGACCTTGCAAGGTTTGGGTGTAACCTTACACGGTCCGTATACTTAACGTTATGCAGCACGCTAATACCGACTAGTGATGAAGAAAGCCGCAGACACTGCCAAACGCGCACACCGAACCACAAGGGAGGGACTATGAAGCGACGCATTGCGCTCATGATGGTTTTAACGACGGCGATCTGGCTCGCATTCGCGCTGCCTGCTGTCGCGCAGCAGAAATCGCTGAAGGAGCAACTCGTAGGAACTTGGACGTTTGTCTCATCCAACGCCAAGCTGCCGGATGGAGCCCCCCTGTGGGGGAACAATCCCAGGAGCCTCCTTATTTTCACAAACAATGGCTACTATACGTGGCACGTCTTTCGCTCTGATCGTCCAAAATTTGCGTCGAATAACCGCATGCAGGGGACGCCGGACGAAAACAAGGCCACGATGCAGGGAAGCCTTGCCTATTTTGGTACATACTCGGTCAACGAGGAGGACAAGACCGTCATGTTTCGCGTTGAGGGAAGTACGTATCCGAACTCGGAGGGGGAGGAACTGAAACGAATTATCACCAGCCAAGTAGGCGCTATAGGGCCTAGCCTCGACTCGAATGCCTCTCTCCACGAATCGAGCGGGGAAAGGGACTTCTAGTGGCAAAGCTGCATAACTTTAGTTCGAGCGGACGCGCTGAAGCGCGCCGCTCAACAAGACGTTAGACCTCTCGAGCTTCTCTCCCAGAAATGCTCCATCACGTCTCGCTCGGCGTCGCAGACCTTCAGCGCTCCTCGGTGTTCTATGACGCCGCTCTTTTGCCATTAGGCTATGTCCGAGTTTGGTCCGATTCAACGGCCATTGGCTATGGCCTGCCAGGCGGTGGCGACAAACTGGCGCTGAAGCTCAGGCCGAATGGTCTGGTCGTGCTCGGCCCTGGTTTCCACCTTGCCTTAGCCGCACCAACGCGGGAATCGGTCATGGCTTTCTACAAGGCTGCCCTCTCGAACGGCGGCAAAGACAATGGCGCACCTGGCCTGCGACCACACTACGGGCCAAACTACTATGCCGCATTCGTTGTCGATCCAGACGGCCATCACATCGAGGCAGTCATCAATGCTGCAGCGTGAAGTGTCGTTCCGTTGTGCCGGCGAGCAACCGTTTCTCCTAAGCTGGTCAACGGGTTCATGCTCAACGGAGAGGTCTAACCCTTCCATCGAGCGGACAGCTTCCGGCGGGCTTCGCTGAGCGGTCGGGGAGATAGGTGACAGAAGTGTCTGGGGACATGGGTAACAGTATTCCATGCCTTGCTGCTTCTGTTCGATGCACGTCTGAGATCGGCAGAGCGGATCGACGACGGAGCGTAGCGCAGTTGTCGATCCGCGCGCAATCGCTGGAGGGCTCAGGCGCCCTGGCGCAGGAGTCGGCCATAGGCATCCTCAATTCTCATGTGGCGCTCGTGCAGACGGCCAAGCTTAAGCGGCCCGAAGTACACGTCCCAGATGCCGTCGTCGATTTCCTCAAGGCCCACGTATTCGCCGATGCACACGGTGGATACGTTGATCCAGCCCCGGTTCCAGCGGATGCCGCCGTTGGCGCTGACGTAACGCACTTCGAAGCGGTCGGGATATTCCAGCGGCGGCAGCCGGCTGGGCATTTCGCGGGCTGAAGGCCGATACAGGCTGGCCGGTGTTTGCTGATCGAGCGCCTCGTGCGGTCGCTCGTCATTGAACTCCTCGCGAAACACGTTGAACTTCCTTTGCTGTGCGGCAAGGCTCGCCGCGGCAGGACGCGTGGTCTCGTCCTTGAGCGTTTTGTGCATACGCTCATGGCGCCCATTCTGTTGCGGTTTGCCCGGCTCGATGAGCTCGGGCAGCACACCCAGGCGTACCCACCAAGCCGACAGCCTCGATAGGCGCGCCAAGGTATTGGTGGCGAACGGCACCCCGTTGTCGGTGCGAATGCGCTTGGGCAGCCCGTACTCCTTGAACAGACGCGTGAACACAGGCTTTGCTTCTTCTACGGCAGTCGAGTTCAGCCCCTGACAACCCAGCAGGTAGCGGCTGAAGCCATCGGCCACGGTCAGAGGAAAGCAGTAGCGGCCGTCGCCTGTCTTGAACTGGCCTTTGTAGTCGGCGCTCCACAAGTCGTTGGGCGCGAGAATCGAGCTCGAAGGCTTACCCGGATGGCCGATGCGGCGACGATTGCGCTTCTTGGGCACCATGCCGTGGCGGTTGAGGATGTCGCACACGGTGGATCGCCCCGGCAGATCCCAGCGCGGGTGAGCCTTGTGCAGTAGCGTCAGCAGCTTCTTGCCGCCCCAAGAGGGGTGACGTCGTCGTGTCTCAAGGATCGCCGCCACGATCTCCTCAGCGGTGCGGTTCGGTGAAGCGTGCGGCCTGCGCGATCGCTCCTCGAGCCCAGCCGGGCCTTGCCGCAAGTAGCGGTCAATCCACTTGTAGCCGGTCTTGCGCGACACGTCGTACAGCTCGCACAGCTCGGTGATGCTCAACACCTGGCGCAAGTAATCTGCGATGAATTGCGTTCTCTGATCCATAGGCGACGTTTGGCTCCACGGCATGGGCACCTCCTGCGGTGCCCGTTAGTGTCAACAAACTGTTACCTATGTCCCCCGACTATACTGTTACCTATGTGTCCAGACCGTACCCGCCCGCCTCCAGCTGCCGCTCATGTCAAACGTTAGAACTCATGCTCACGGACAAGCAGCTCAACGATGCGAACGCCTACGGTGAGTGGTTGCGCCTCGCCGTACACGAAAAGAGCTTGCCTGCGAACAACCGTGTGCGGGCGGCGGGTTCTTGTTTGAGCATTGCACAAGATCATCATCACGCGATCGTCGTGCTCCTTGACGCCAGGCTTTATGCGTCGTGTTTTGCGCTTCTGCGAGTTGCGTTTGAGGTATACGTTCGCGGTGAGTGGCTTGCCTTGTGCGCGACAGACACTCAAGTTCGAAAATTCTTGAATGGGCAGGAGCCTCCGAAGATCGACAAACTGCTGGGTGCGCTCGCGCGAAAGGATGCGTTCAAAGAGGGACGACTTTCCCTGATTAAGAAGCGCAATTGGAAGGCGCTTTGCGGATATACCCATACCGGCGGCATCCACGTTCAGCGCTGGAACACGTCTGACGGAATCGAAGCAAATTACTCTATAGCCGAACTCCTTGAGGTCCTTCGATTGGCCGACATCGTTGCCACACTCTCTGTGCTCGGCGTTCTCTCCTTGGCGGACGACGCCGAGACCTCCGAGAAGTTGTTGGAGCGCTTCAAGGCGAGGATGGGAGAATGAGTTCTAACAACGCGTTCGAAAACGGACGCTCGCAAGCGTCGCTGCGCTCCCTTGCTCGCGCCGTTCAACGCGGACGTTAGATTTCACTAGGGGTCGCCCGTGACATTTCACCGAGCTACAAACACGATTACAGTCGGCCCTGGTTCTGACTTCACGGCTGACTCAGGGGTCTTCTTCGTGACCGTCGTATTGAGAGACTTAGCGTCCAAGTCGGATGCCCCACTCCAGATTCAGAACGACTGGGGCGTCATAGAACATTGGCTGGGCGCGAAAGGCCGTGCAATCACCAAAGACGACGAAGCAAAGGTCGCCAAGGCATGGCGCGCTTACATAGCCTTGGGAGTAGCTCCATCGGAAACGCTGCGCCCTGTCTTCCAATCTTTGGCTCATGACAAGCAACAAGATCGAGCTAGGTACTTGGCGGATACGCCCCCCGGAGAAGTTCTTGAAGTGTTCGAACGACTCCTAGCCACGGATAAGGAGCTAAATCAAAAAAAGACGGGACGACGCGTCGATCCACCGACACGAGATCGATCTTTCAAAGAGACGATTCTGCAACTGTCTCGTCCAAAACGGGCGTTTGTTGTCGGCACGGTTGTTTGGTGCCTGTGGGTGATCTTCCGCACCTCGGGGCATTATCAGCTGCTCGGCATTGACTTCGATTACTGGGACGAGCACATGTTCTTGGTCAACCTCCTAGCGCTGCCGGTTCTGGCCGCTGGCGCCTTTGCAGCATACAAATGGGTCACGAAGTGAAATCTAACCCGGCAGTGGTGCGGAGGGGCTGGACGCGCCGCGCCACATTCGACCGTCGCGCCGCCCGCTTCCGCCGGTCGCACCGCTCATGGAGACGCTGACACACCCTGCGATCATTGCCGCGCTCGTTACCGCGGTCGTCATGCTTGTCGGAATACTCGCTGCTCACCGCTTGTCAATGTCGCGAGAGCGCCGTGCGCAACGAGTAGCAGCGTGCTCAAAGTTTCGGTCGATCGTATTGGCAGGCAGTTCCCTCGTGCCCGCAGCTGAATATCAGTGGGATAAGACAGTTTTGCCGGTCCTGCAGACAATAGCCAACGACATAGGCGTAGCGGTCACGGAGTTTGCACCACACATAGGGACTAGAAAGCATCTTCTACAGCGGGAGTATCAATCCTTCGCAGTCCATTGCCGAGAAACCATCCCCAAAGCTCTTGATGCCGCCGAAATCTTGTATGGTGGCGGCCCAACCTCAGCCGCTGTCGCTAAGCAGGATTATTATGCCCGCGTCCAAAGACTTGTCGCTTACGCAAGTGAAATCTAACCAGCCATTCGAGACGGACCTTCGCAAGCGGGCGTCGCCCGCTTGCTCGGCCGCTCAATGGCGACGTTGGGCATCATGAAGCGGCTCCTAGCAGTTTGCGCGGTGTCTGTTCTGGGCGTGGCCTGCACACCCGACATCTCGGAGGTTGAAGCGTTCAACCTTGCACGTGATGCTGCACCGTTATTTCAGCTGAAGGCTTCCGCGAGTTCTTTGCCTCCAACATCGTGGCCCGCCGCGGTCGTCGCGCTTAAACCCGAAGCCGTCTATCTGCGGGCCGAGGGGCTGTACATCACCACCTCATCGTTCTTCACCAACGAGCGCGGCGTGTTCGTGCTAAATCCGACCGCAGGTTTTACGCCGACACAGGGTTCTGATCCAAGCTATAAGCCGGTGGGCCATGGTGTTTTTGTCTACCGGGTGGCAGGATGATGCCCAACCAGCCATTCGAGGCGGACCTTCGCAAGCGGGCTTCGCCCACTTGCTCGGCCGCTCAATGGCGACGTTAGGTTGCATATGGCGCGAACACAGAAAGCCATGCACACATCGGTCGCTGTCTTGTTTTTGATCGCCATCTTTTTCTACTTTTTAGGTTTCGCCACTCCGGCGATCATCTTCAGTGTCATCGGAGTTGTCGTCGAGGCGACCGCATGGGTCACGTGGTTCGCCACTTCATTGCGAACTGAAGAGCCCAAAGGCCCTGACCGCTGATGCAACCTAACCCCTCAATCCAGGGCGGACGGGCCGGAAGCGCGGTGCCTCGCTTTGCACCGCAGCGGCCCGCCGCTGATTTCGAACGTTGAGGCTGTAGAAAAACCTCTCTTTACCTCTTGCCACTTGTGAGCGTCGGCGGCATGATCGCTGCCATCATTTTCGCTGCGCGAGGTGAGGTTCAATGGCTCGATTCAAGCCGATCGACATGAGTCCGAAGCTGATCCCAGTCGACTTCGCACAGCAGATCCTGCCCGGCTCCTTCGAATACGCGCTGTGCCATCTCATCGATTGCGA
>WNFZ01008417.1_pt1 | contig 15021 bp, 11 predicted proteins | sample 5400081 | NCBI WGS metagenome assembly WNFZ01 (sample SAMN13153365, study PRJNA577476) | soil metagenome | isolation source: 80 cm soil or saprolite under grassland replicate 1 | place: USA:California | collected 2016-06-15 | reverse complement strand
CTCGCGCAACCCGCGCAGAACACCCCACGCTTTCCAGAAGCGTTTCTCCCTGTAATGAAGCAGCATCTCCTCGAGCTTGGCGGCGGCGGGTCTGACGCCGCGCGCGTGTTGGATCAGCAGAGCGGCGGCGATCACGAGCACATCCTCGCCCTCATCGTCGGCCGCGATCTGCGTGAGAACTCGGTCGAGCTCCTCGCCGCGGCCCTGGTCATCGGCGAGCTTGGCCGCGCCGATGATCGAGTAGAAACGCGTGTAGCGCGCGTACCGACGCGGGCGCCGAGTTGGATCCGGCGAGACGCCACCTTTGATGAACGCCAACAGCGCATCGAGCGCGCTCGCGCCTCCGATGGCGGCGAGCGTCGTCGCAGCCCAGGCCCGGGTCGGGTCCGAGTGCCCGCGCTCGGCAAGCGGACGCGTGAGCTCCTCAATCGCCGGCTCGAGAAACGACTGCTTGTCGTCGACGGCTGCGAAGTGCGCGAACGCCGCGCGCTGACGCCTTCGGTCGCCGCTCGCGAAGGCTTCGAACAGCTCCTCCGGGCTCATCGACGATCCCCCCTCGGTTCGTGGTCAGCGGATGGAGGCATGCGGCGCCTCGGTCCCCCTCTCCATCAGCATGACACCCCATATACCGGAGTCAAGCCTTCTCGTCATTGCTCTCATCAGCGGAGCGCTCGCCGCGCTGCTTTTCCCCTGGTTCACACGCCAGTGGCAAGACAGGCAGAAGGAGCTCGCGCTCAAGCAGAGTCTCGTCGACCAGATCGCAACCTCGTCGACGTCTGTGGTGCGACACGGCGTTTCGCTGGTGAACGGTCAGGTGCGCGCAGCAGGGGGCCAGCCCGGTGAGTCACCCGCCGAGATTTACGCCGTCCTGCGCAACTCATGGCTCATCGAACGCGCGAGTGCACGCTCGGCGATCGTCACATATTTCCCCGACCTTCAGTCGTGCTGGTACCGCTACGAGCGCGTCATCGCTTCGTTCCTGGGTCTTGTCGACCGTGACCTCCGCAAGCGCAAGGGCAAGGTCGAGGAAATCGAGGGCTACGTTCAGGCTGAGCCGAAAGACGTCTGCAAGCCGCTGAGTACGCTCCCTGCCGTCGTGGTCAGCAGGTACCGCAACCTGCAGGGACTGCTCAAGTGGGATGCATTCGAGCAGAACACCGACACGGCAACCTTCCGCGGCGCCTACGCAATCCTCGCGGAGTTGTTACTCATCGACAAGGACAGGCTGATCAAGAGCATTGTCTCCGCCGACGCCGAGACCTTCTACCACGGCCCCTTCGGTTGATCACCCGAGGGAGTTGGCGAACGCCGTTGAGCCGCCGACCACCGGGATCGCGAGCGAGCTGCGCGCCAGGTCGAGCGTCAGCTGCGTGCCGGCGGGCGGCCGGATCGTGAAGTCGCGGTCGCTGGACAGGACCATCAGCGCGAGCCGGTTTCCGGCCGGGACGACGACGTCCTTCGGCTGCATGTCGAAGTCGATCCGATAGAAGCTGCCCGGCTTGACCGGGATGTCGGCCCAGTCGGTGTTGCGGTTCGCCGGATCGATCCAACCGCGCGTCAGGATCGTGCCGTTGCCGGTCGGCGGGTAGCTCACGAGCGCCGCGGTCAGGTTCGCCTTCGACGCGCTGAAGGCGATCTTCAGCGAGACCGTCGGCGTGCCGCTGAGGCGGACCTGCTGCGTCAACGCCGGCGTCTGGTAGATCAGGCGCACGTTCGAGAAGGCTGCATTCGCCGACGTGATGCCCGCGATCGACGCGTCGTCGATGAGCGTCTCCGTCGGGACGTCCGGTTCCGCCGGCGCGAGCGTCAGGCCGCCGCGCGCCGGGGCGCCCGGCGTGACGTGCAGCGTGACCGCGTCAGAGGCCGGGTCGGGCCACTCGGCGTACGGCGTCGGGTTGGCGGTGCCGCAGACGAGGCTGACGACGGTGCCGTCGGCCACCTTCTGGCCCGTCAGCGTGGCCACCGCGGACGCAAGCACGAGGTGCGTCGAGTCCGGGATGTCCCTGATCAGGCGCGTCGTGTTGGTGGTCGTGCCGTCGGCATTCCTCTGCGGCACCGTGAGCGTGAAGCCGATTCGAAACGGGCTGGTGTCCGCCACGACCAGCGTTGCGGTGTTCGACTGATCGCCGGTCACCGTCGTCTGACGCGGTGGGCACGACGCCGCCTCGCGCACGACCCATGAGCGCGGCAGGCTCTCGACACCGTTGTCGACGCCGTAGAGGTAACGCGTGAACCAGTAGTTGACGAGCACGTCCGGCGGCGAGCCGCCGTGGCCGCCCTGATGGAAGTAGAACATGTGCGGCACGCCCTGCCTCTTGAGCGCGTCGTAGAACTGCGCCGCGTTCTTGGTCATGACGTTGAAGTCGTTGTTGCCGTGGGCGAGCAGCGTGGCGGCGTGGACGTTCTCGACGTCCTTCATGTAGTTGCGCTCTTGCCACGCCCCGCTGCGGTTGCCCGTCGCGCGATCGATGTGCGCCTTGAGGTAGTCGATCTGCGGCTGGCAGATCGTGCGCGAGTTCGGCTCGTCGATGCGCGAGTACACGACGTCGGCCAGCACGTCGAGGTCCTCGCCCTGGAAGCCGTTGTTGTTGCCGGAGGGATTGGACGACGAGTGCGGCGCGCGCACCATGCCGTTGGCGCGGTAGTAGTCGTACCAGTCGGAGATCGCCGAGATCGGCACGATCGCCTCGAGACCCTCGACGCCGGTCGTCGCGGCGGCCTCGGGGATCGTCCCGTTGTAGGACGTGCCGATCATGCCGACCTTGCCGCTGGTCCATGACGCCACCACCTGCGTGTTGCCGGTCTGCGTGGTGTACGCCGGCACGCGGCCGCCGAGCCAGTCGATCACGGCCTTCGCCGCGAGCGTCTCATTCGTTCCGCCTGAGGTCGGGCAGCCGTCGGAGTAGCCGGTGCCGGGAGACTCCGCGTGCACGACCGCGAAGCCGCGCGGCACCCAGGTCGACTCGTAGCGCGTGCTGATCGTCGGGCTCGTGTTCCCGGCTACCCAGAACGGCGTCGCCGGGCGCCACCCCGGCGGCGCGCCGAGCTCGTGGTCGACGGCCCAGTTGCTGTATTGCGGCGCCGTCCCTGCGTAGTACGGGCTGTCCTCGAAGACGACCGGCACCTTCAGGCCGTCCGTGAGGACCTCCCCGGGTGCCGTGAAGTCGGTGTGGATGCGATCGAGCCTGCCGTCCTTGTCGCTGTCGAACGGCGCCTGGACCCAGACCTCGCCGCTGTGCCAGTCGGCCGGGTTGGTCGAGAAGACGGCCTGGGCGAGGCCGTTGACGAACGTCGGGACCGCCGGCTGTGGCGCGGGCGTCGGCGTGGCGACGTCAATGGTCTCGGCCTCGGTCTCGGCCTCGAGGTTGCCCAGCAGCGCCGACGCCGGGCTCGGGGCTACAACGGCTGCGAGAGAGGTCGCCGTCATGGCTGCCAGAAGTCGTGTTCTCAACTCTGCTCCCCCTCTCGAGCGTTCACGCCGGCAGGGTCGATCCGCGGAACCCTGCTGCCCCCGGCCGGAAAAGTCAAATCCCACGACCCTGCCTCGATCAGAACAACAATCTTGACATATGTAAAGCAGTTCTGCTCTACTTCCTGGGTGGCGCCGCCGCCCCAGTTGCTCCTCCTCGACCTGTACGTCACCTCGCAGCTGGCCGGCTCGCTGATCGAGCACGAGTTGAAGGGGTCGGGCCTGACCGCCGAGGAGTTCGCGCTCGCGAGCGTGCTCGGCCACGAGGAGGAGCTGACCCCGACCGAGCTCGCCGCCCGGCTCGGGATTCCGCTCAGCTCCGCGATCTTCCGCGTCTCGAAGTTGATCGAGCGTGGGCACGCCGAGCGCCGGCGGAACCCGCGCGACCGCCGGTCGGCGCTGCTCGCCCTTACGGACGAGGGGCGCGCCGCCCACGCGCGTGCCCGCCCGGCGTTCACGCGCGTGCTCGAGCGCGTCCGGCAGCACCTCGAGCGCTCGCCCGAGGAGGTGCAGCTCGCGCTCCGCGCTCTCGCCGCCGCGGTGTCTGCCGCACTCGCAGAGGTGAAGGACGAGGAGCTGATCCGGAGTCGGGCGGCATGACGGCGCTGCTCGTCGCGCTCGCGCTGACGGTGCCCGCGCCGCGGCTGACGGCGCACCCGCCGCAGCTCGTCGTCGGCCAGCGGTGGACGGCGACGCTCGTCGCGCCCGCACCTCCGCGAGTGCGCGCGAGGCTCGGCGGGCGGACGGTCACCTTCCGCACGACGCGCGTCGCCGCGGCTCGCTACCGCGCCGTTCTCGTGTTCCAGTCGCCGGGGACCTGGAGGCTGACCGCGACGATCGGGCGCCGCGAGACGCCGCTTACGCGTATAGCCGTCGTCGCCAGCTACCCGCTCGCGTCGCCCGCAGGGATCCTGGCCCGTGACGACCGGTCGCTCCTCGTCGTCGAGCGCGGCGGCCGCGACCGGGTGCTGCATGTTCGAGGGGATGGGCGCTTCACCACGTTCGCGCGCGACGTGCCCGCGCCGTGGGGGCTCGCCGCCGCCGGCGGCGGCGCTCTCGTCTCCGGGAACGGCGGCATCTACCGCATCTCGGGGCCGCGCGTCCGTGCGCAGCAGGTGGCGTCCGTCGACGCCGGCCCGTTCCTTGTCGCGCCCGGCGGCGACCTGTACTACGCGAACCGCTCCGAGGTCGGACGCGTTCGCGCCGGCTCGACGCGCGCGGAGACGTTCGCGGCGGAGGTGTCGGCGCAGCACGGTCTCGCGCTCGACGGCGACGCGCTCTACGTCAGCGACAGCGGGAACGGCCGCATCCTCCGCATCGACGTTCGCAGCGGACGCGTCACGGTGCACGCGGTCGGACTGCGCAACGTGCTCGGCATCGAGCTCGAGCCGGACGGAACGCTGCTCGCCGTCGAGTTCGACACAGGGCGTCTGCTTCGGATCGACGCGGCCGGCCGCACGAGCGTGGTCGCGGTGAGGCTCGTGAAACCGTACGCGCTCGACCGCGCGGCGGACGGCACCGTCTGGGTGGTCGAAACGGGCGAGCTACGGACGCCGACCGGCCGGATCGCGCGCGTCGGCGCAGACGGTGCGGTGGCCCGGCTTCGGCTCGTCCCCGGCTAGCCGCGCTTGGTCCGGAAAAAGTTCACGGCGGCACGCGGCGGCAGGATCGGAACGACCGGCAAATTCCTAGCTCGGCTGACTCCGTCTGCCTGGGCATCGTCGAGCGAAGGCAGGTCGGCATGGGTGATGGTGTGCGAGCCTATCTCGACAACCGTCTGCTCGAGGGCGCGAAGCATGCGCCGCCGGATCGCAAAACTCCGCCAAATCCGACGGGCGGAACCAGACATTGCGCAAACCACGTCGTCGTGGTGCGGGCGAGGGTAATCACCCTGGATTAGCTCGACGGGACCGACGGTCGGGTGAGCCTGAGATGGCATGCTGCGAAGCGTGTCTGTCGAGTTGCCGGAGCTGGTGGTGCCGGATGCTTGCACCTGGAGGGAATGGCTCGGTGAGCACCGTGACGAGTCGCCCGGCGTCTGGCTGGTGCTTGCCAAGAAGGGCGCGTCCGAGCCGACCAGCCTCACCTATGAGCAGGCGCTTGAGGAGGCACTGTGCCACGGCTGGATCGACGGCCAGGTCGGGCGTCGCGACGATGCGACCTACCGGCAGCGCTTCACGCCGCGGCGGCGGCGCAGCGCTTGGTCGCAGCGGAATGCCACGATCGCCGAACGGCTGCTCGCCCAAGGCCGGATGCATGCGGTCGGGATCGAGGAAGTTGAACGGGCGAAGGCTGATGGCCGCTGGCAGACCGCCTATGCGGGATCAGCCAGTATCGACGTGCCGCCCGATCTCATACAGGCACTCATCGCCGAACCGAAGGCCCAGGTGATGTTCGACCGCCTCAGCCGCAAAAACCGCTACGCGATCCTCTACCGGATCGCGACCGCTAAACGCGCAGATACGCGAGCTCGGCGACATCAATGCCGTTTCGCACTCACCCGACACGGTTTGCGCAATGTCAGTTATGGCCCGGGCAGGAATCGAACCTGCTTGCAAATAGCCACTTTTTCTCTGCCGAGGACAGCACCGGGGACAGCACCGCGTGCGCGCGTATGGGCTCATTTGGCACGTTTTCGCCCTTTTGCACCGCCCGCGGACGCTAAGGAACTCTCGTAAAGCCTCTATCCCTGTATTACGATTCGTGGTACGATCGGGGAGTGGCGCGGACTGTGCAGGCTCGATTGGACGAGCATTCCGAGCAGGATCTTGCAGTTCTGCGCAATGAGGGCCACAGTGACTCCGAAGCGATTCGGCTGGCGCTCCACGAGGCCGCGGAGCTGCGGAGGCGGAAGAGCGCGCTGCGCCTGGAAGCCGAGGCCGCGGCCGCCGACCCCGATGACCTCGCTGAAGCGATAAGCGTCCGCGCAGAGATGGACGCGATCGCGGCAGCCTGGAACGACCCCGGATAACGCGTGGTCCGCGGTGAGGTCTTCCGCCTGCGCGTCCCTCGCGGCACGCGCGGCTCAGAGCAGCGAGGCGCCCGCTATGCGGTGGTCGTCCAAGCGGACGAGCTACTCGCGCTCTCTACGGTGCTGGTCTCGCCGACGTCGACGGCGGCGCCACCCCGGTCTTTCCGACCGACAATCGACCTCCACGGCTCATCGACGCGCGTGCTCGTCGAGCAAACGACCGCTGTGAGCCCGGACAGACTTGGCGAGTCTGTTGGCCGTCTCAGCGCGAGCGAGTTGCGCGACCTCGATACAGCCCTCGCGCTCGTCCTCGGACTATGAGCGGCGAGTGCCTTCAGTTCCGCTCGAGCATGCCTGCGTAATCGAGCTCTGCCTCGTCGGCGAGCACGTGGCTGTAGGTGTTCGCTGTGACGGCGAGGTTCCGCTGCCCGACGTGCTCGCCGATCCGCGCCCACGGTACGCCCCCGAGGTGGAGCAACGAGATCCGGCGGTGCCGCAGGTCGTGCGGCGAGAAGGCCGGGACCCCGGTGGCGGTGCAGGCGCGAGTCACCGCCGTTCGGAATCTGTCGCCGCCGAAGCCCCGGAAGACGCGGCGGTCGGAGACGCGGTCGTGGCGGGGCACGAGCTCGCAGACGGCCTCGAAGAGGACCGGCGGGACTCCGACCCAACCCGCGCGTCCCGTCTTCGACACGGCGCGCGAGACGCGCCAGCGCTGTCTCTGCTCGTCGAGGTCGCCCCAGGTGAGCCGCTCGAGTTCGCCGAGGCGCATACCGTCGCGTCGAGCAAACAGGCCTTCGAACGCCTTCCTTCGCGTGCCGCGCACGAAACTCGCGCCGGCCAGCCTGAACTTGTGGCCGGCCGAGTCGATGACAACCTGGTCCACGAACCACCCGTTCTTCAGCGCCTGTCACGTGCACGTGCGAAACGTCTCCGCGCGCTGATGCACCAGTTCAGACCGTTTCCTTTGATCTGAAGAGCAGGGAAGGCGATTGCTTCCGTGGCTAGTTGCATCCGCATTCAGCTCGGTCCGTTGGCGCGTTGACGGCCGAGGGTACACACGCGTCGCGTGGGAACGTCCGGGTGCACGAGCAAGGGACCGCAAATGTCGATGTGACGAATTCGAGTCTGCCGGTGCTGCTTACGTTCGAGCGCCGAGGCAAGCGCTGCGCTCTTCACGTGGGTCGCATCGCTTCTCAGTCTTCGATCGAGATCGCCTCCGCGATGCGGTCGAAGGGAATCGCGGCCCTCTGGTTCAACTCGGCGACGTCCGCCGCCGACCCGGCCCGGAAGAGGCTGAAGACGGCCTCGTCGGCCGGAATGAGCGTCGTCTGGAAGTGGCGGACGAAGCGGCCTTCCCGGGCCATCTCCTCCTGGGCCGTGAGCCCGCGTTCCAGAGCAGCGGCGAGCGTTTCGCGTGTGACGTCCGGCCAGTACCGCTCGACGAGGAACGTCTGGTTCATCGGCGCCTTACCACGTCCACGAGTCACTCCCCTCACGAAGCTCCAAAACCCGGGCGGGGAGCCGATGGAGCCGGCTCCCCGCCTGCAGGGTTCAGCTTGTCTGGATGTTCCCGCTCGCCAGCGACCTGAAGCCGGAGTCGTAGCCGTCCGCCAAGCGGATTTGGAAGAAGTCGGCGCTCGGCTCTCCGCCGTCCACGGCATCGGCGCGGAAGTCGACACCGTTGGCGCCGTTGACCGTCGCCGTCCCGAAGATCGACGCGTGGTTTCCGTCAATGACGATCGCGGTGATCGCCGTCGCGACGACTGAGCGCGAAGGAGCGCTGTACGCGAGGCTGCCCTTCGGGTAAGCATCGGCGGCCTTTTTCTGGACGGCGAAGCTGAAGCGTGCCGAACCGCCTTCGGAGGGCACGATCGTTCCGCCTCCGGTCGCCTTCGCACCGTCGGTGCTCGAAGGCAGCAGCCACGTGACCGTCGTTTCGACTGCTTCCCCGGAATCTTCGGTCCCGTCCTCGTCGAGGTCGGCGAACACGTGCAGCGTGTCGGTGCCGGGAAGCGCGTTCGTGTACTTGAAGTTCGCCGTGCCGGCCGGTCCGGTCACCACCGAGCCGCCCACCGACGACGGAAAGCCGGAGCTCGTCACCGCGAACGTGACTGGAATGAACTGCTCGGCCTCGCCGTGAGCGCCCGTGACGGTCGCCGTGAAGCTCGCGGTCGTGCCTACCACGAGGGAAGCGGCCAGCGGCGAGACGGTGAAGGCGGTCGGCGGCGAGAAGTCCATCCGCGCCGTGTACGCATCCGTCTTACCGCCGACGCCCGAACGACCGTCGGTCCAGGCCGGATGCAGGACGTCGTCCGAGCCAACGAAGTTGCCGGTGTAGTCGCCGATGAAGCCCGTCGTCGGTGGAGTGCTCGCCGAGCTCACCGTCACCTCCGTGAGGATCGGGGCTGCGGTGGCGGCTCCGTAGGCGACATGCAGGTTCCAGTTCGTGCCGTCATTGGCCCGCGAGTAGTAGGCGACATGGACGCGACCCTCACCCACGGCGACCCAGGGCAAGACCTGCTCGGTCGTCCCGACGTCCTGGTTGACTCGAAGCGGCGCCGTCCACGAGCCCGCCGTCGCGTCCGGCGAGGAGACGACGTAGATGTCCGGGTCGGTCGTCGGCGGCGTTGCGTAGGAGTTGTACGCGACGAAGACGCGCCCGGTCACCTGGTCGACGTCGATGCTGGGCATGCTGCGGGCCCGGAAGCCGGGATCGATTTTCGCGTCCGGTGACACGTTGTACAGCGTTGCCGCTGCGACCGGAGTCGACCAGCTTCCGCCCTGGTCCGTCGACTTGGTGACGTAGACCGTGCCGAAGTCGCCGTCGGCGCCGAGGTCGGGGCAGAACGTCGTCCAGGCAACGTAGAGCGAGTTCCCGGCGACGGCGAGGTCGGGCCCGACGCTGCGACAAATCCCGTCGGAGAGCAGCGTCGGGGACGAGAAGGCGAGCCCGTCGGAGATGCCGTTGAGGTCGCGCGAGAAGGCGACCTGTCGGGAGTAGGTGGTCTCGTACGGGTTCCAGGCGACGTAGACGTTGTCGTTGTTGGCCCGGTCGACCGCGATCATCTCCTTGTCGTTACAGACGAGCGGCGCCGTGGCGGCGGCGACGACCCCGTTTGCCGGGTCGCTCCAGTTCGCTCCGTCGTCCCCGCTGGCGGTGACGAACAGCGTGCACGTACCGGGATTTCCGAAGTGCATGAGGGCGCCGTAGTAGATCTCCCCGTCAGAGCCGAAGTCGAGCGAGGGGTCGCTGATCAAGGTGTCCGTTCGGCCGAGCACGGTCAGCGTGCCGGGCGGAAGCGCGCCGTCCGACCACGTGCGACCGCCGTCGCTCGACACGTACCAGTGCTGCCCTCCCGGGCGTTGGTTGGCGCCCGCTGCGACGTGGTGAGGGTCGCTCGGGTCGACGACGATGCTGAGCTCAGCTTCGTCCTCTGGAAGGTTCGCCATGTCGACGTCGCGAACGGTCGGCGAGACGTGGCTCGCGGCTGCGCCGCCGACGAAGGCGACGGCGCTGAACGCGAAGAGGGCTGCGAGCAAAAGAGACCGGAGCCGGCGAATACGAAGACGTGTTGTCATTTCCCTCTCTCCCCGGTTGACGTGGCCGCGCGAGCAACCCGCGGTCGGGCGCGTGCGATGGTGAGAAGCTACGGAGGGAAGGCCGGTGAGGAAACCGGGATTTCCCGGTTCTTGTTCAGTCAGTCCCGGGCTCGCACGACCATCCGCGCGCCCAGCTCCGCACGCGAGTGGATGTCCAGCTTGCGGTAGACGCGGTGGAGCACGTCCTCGACGCTCTTGGGGGTCAGGAAGGCGCGCTGGGCAATCTGCTTGTTCGTCAGGCCGGAGGCGGCGAGCTCGGCGACTCGGTCCTCGGTATCGGTCAACTCACTCGGCGCGGAGCGCCGGAGACCGATGCGTCCGAGCTCGTTCCGCGCCGTCTGCGCCCAGACCAGCGCACCGAGCTCTTCGAAGAGGCTGAGCGCGTGCTCGAGGGTCTCGTGGGCCGCCCGTTTCTGCCGTGCGCGCCGCTGGATCCGCCCGCGGACGAGGAGGCTCCGGCCGTGCTCGAACGGCATCGCAACGCGTTGGTGCTCGACCAAGGCGCTGTCGATCGACGCGAGGGCGGCGTCGAGGTCGCCCTGAGCGGCCTGGATCAGCGCCCGGCAGCGGCCCGACGTGGCCAGAGCCCAGGCACGATCGAGCCGGCGGCCACACGCAGCGAGCTCATGGGTCAGCGGCGTAGCCCGCTCGAGCTCGCCGATTCCAACGAGCGCCTCGATGGCGTCCGGGATGTACATCGCCGTCGCCCAGTCGTAGAGACCGAGGGCCTCCACGGCAGCGACGACAGGCTCGAGCGCGTCGGCAGCGCCTCGGGGGTCTCCCTCTGAAACAGCGAGGAAGCCGAGCGTCCAACGTGCGGCCAATACACCATGCGGCCAGCCCACGCGCTCGGAGATCGCGAGCGCCTCCAGGCTGTCCTCCCGCGCCCGCGGCATGCCTCCGACTCGAGCGCGGACATGCGCGCGGATGTTGAGCGCGAATCCGCGCAAGAGCTCGCTCCCGACCAGCGCTGCAGCCTCGAGCGCCTCGTCCGCGTAGCGCTCGGCGGCGTCGTGGGCGCCCGCGAGAAAGTGGGTGGCGGCGAGGTGGATGAGCACGAAGGGCAGGTCGCTCTCCTCGCCGCGCTCCGTCACCCGCTCGCGGAGCCCGAAAAGGAGCTCGTTCGCGCGCTCGAACTTGCCGGTCCACTCGTATAGCTGGGCGGCGGTCATGGACGGGCGCATCTGCACCGGCACCTGTCGCTCGGGATCCTCCAGCGCGAGCGCCCGCTCGAGGATTGCGTCGTCCACTCCGCGCGCCATGAAGAATCTGCACATCTCCATCAAGGCCAGAGCCTCCGCGAGTACAGCGGTTGCACCGAGCGACTCTGCGAGCTCAGCGGCGCGCCGCCCGTGGCGCTCCATCTCGGAGAGGTTGCCGGTGGCGACTGCGACGAAGGCCAGACTCTCTTCGATGTCCACCACTGCGGCGGGATCGCCGGCAACGGAGGCAAGCGCCTCCTCGAGCAGCGCGGGAGCATCCGCCATCCGATCCCGGTAGCAGGTCTCTGCGATGAGCCGGAGCGCCCGCCCGCGAACGGCTCCCGAGGACGAGTCGGCGACTACGCGTTCCGCAAGACTGCGCGCCCGGTCTCCGTCACCGGCATGGATGAGGTGTTCCGCGGAGTCGAGCAGCCGCTGCCATCGCGCTGCGTCTGCATCCGGCGGCGTACGGTGAGCCGCTTCCTCCTCGAGCTCGGCAGCAACTTCCGGCGCGCCGCGGCGCGTCGCATGGTCGGCGGCTTCGTCGAGAGCCAGCGCCACTTCCTCGTCCGGTCCGGCGGAGGCACGCACGAGGTGCCTCGCGCGCTCCTCGACGTCCAGCACAGATTCGGCGAGCTGCCGGTGGAGCCGCAGGCGCCGGCGCTCGGGCACGTCGGCGTACACGGCCGATGCGAAGAGAGGGTGTGCGAACGCGATCCGCCCGCCGTCGGCGATGCGCACGAGCCCAGCTTGCTCGGCCTTCTCCAGAGCAGGTCGGTCCACGAGATCGGTTGTCGGCTGTGACAGCGCCGAGGCCACGATCAGGGCGCCGCGCGTGCGTGCGGGAAGCCGTGAGATCCTCTCGGCGACGAGCTGCTGCAGGTCGCCGGGGATGGGGATGTCCTCTCCGAGCGGCGGCATCCCCGTTCGGAGGAGCGCGCGCGCGATCTCGAGCGCGTAGAACGGATTGCCGCCGGCCGCGGCATGCACCCTGAGGAGGACGGGCCGCGGGAGCGTGAAGCCGAGGCGGCTGCGAATCAGCTGGTAGACGGCGCCGAGGCTGAGCGGCCCGAGGGCTATCCGGCTCACGAGCTGCTCCGGAAGCGAACGGTCGAAAGTGGCGGCGGTATCCGAATCCACTCGAACCGCCGCGAGAATGCCGATGCGATGGGTCCGGAGCCTGCGAGCTGCGAAAGCGAGCGCTCGGCTGGAGGCGAGGTCGAGCCACTGCGCATCGTCGACGCCGACGACCACCGGGCCCTCGCGGGCCATGACGCCGAGGCCGGAGACGAGCCCCGTGAAGACGGCGCGCTGATCGGGCGCGCGGCGGCCTGGATCGATACGGAGGCGCGCGGTGTCGAGAGCCCGTCTCTGCGGCTTGGGTAACTCGGCAATCACGTCGTCGCCCACGCCAACGAGTAGGTCGGTCAGAGCTCCGAACGACAGCTTGGTCTCGGCGGCCGCCGGACGGCAGGAGAGAACGTGGTACGAGCGCGTCGACGAGAGCCGGAGGGTCTCTTCCCAGACCGTTGTCTTGCCGATACCGGCCTCGCCCTCGATGAGCAGGGCGGCGGGCCCGTCCGCAACAGCATCGAGAAAGTCCTCGGAAGCCCTGATCTCTGCATCGCGCCCAATGAGGCGCTCGGCCATGACCTACCCCCCACGCGTCGAGCCGTCTGCAGTGGAAACGCTTCCAGATGGGGACCGGGAGGTCAATCCCACTCGCGGACAACACGCAAGAGGCCGACTTGCCCCGGCGAGGGCGAGCCGGCCTCTCGGCTGCTTGCTCAGCGGCGACTCACGGGATGACCGTGAAGGAGTCCGTCAACCCGCCTACGGAGCTGTCGCCGGCGTAGACGTCGATCATGCCCGGCTCGACGACGAACTTTCCGGAGTTGTCGTAGAAGCCGACATCGTCACGGTCGAGCGTGAAGGAGATTGTTCTCGTCTGTCCCGGATTCAGCGTGACGCGCTGGAATCCGCGCAACCTGCGCACCGGCTGCGAGATGGTCGCGACCGGGTCGTGGATGTAGAGCTGCACGACCTCGTCGCCGCTGCGGCTCCCGGTGTTCCTGACGTCCACCAACGCCGTCACGCTGCCGTTGGACCGCATCGTGTCGGAGCTGAGCCTCAGGTTCGAGATGGAGAACGTCGTGTAGCTCAGCCCGTACCCGAACGGGTACAGCGGGGCACACGTGGGGATGTCGCGGTAGCGCGAGTTCCACTTGAACGTGGGATCGCAGGGTCTCCCGGTGGGCTCGTGGTTGTAGTAGATCGGGACCTGCCCGACGTTGCGCGGGAACGTGACGGGCAGCTTGCCGCCTGGATTGACGTTGCCGAACAGGACGTCGGCCACTGCGTTCCCGGCCTGGACGCCCGGGAACCACGCCTCGAGGATCGCGGGCGCGGCAGCGTCGACCTTCGTCAGCGTCAGCGGGCGGCCGTTGAAGAGCACGACGACGAACGGCTTCCCCAACGCCGCGATGCGGTCGATGAGCTCCTGCTGCTTGCCGGGGAGGTCGATGTTGCTGCGCGACTCGGCCTCGCCGCTCTCGCCGCGCGTCTCACCGAGCGCGAGCACGACCTGGTCGGCCGCCTGAGCGGTGGCGACCGCCGCGTCGAAGCCGGCGTCCGAGCCGCACTCGTCGTTGGGCGGATCCGGCGGATCCTTGTCCAGGATCTCGCAGCCCTGGGCGAAGGTGGTGTTCGGATCCTGCGCCATGATGCCGTCGTCCACGGTGACCGCGTCTTGGTCCCTGCCGACGCCCCACCATGGACCGAGCATGTCGTGCTGGTTGTTCCCGAGCGGGCCGATCACCGCGACCGACTTGGTCGGATCGAGCGGCAGCGTGTTGGAGTTGTTCTTGAGCAGCACCATCGAGCGAGTCGCTGCTATGCGCGCGGCCGCGACGGCATCAGGCAGCAACTGCTTCGATTCCGCCTGCTGCCAGTCCACGTAGGGATGCTCGAACAGTCCCGCCCGGAACTTCACGCGCAGGATGCGGCGAACCGCGTCGTCGATCTGATGCATCGTGATCTCGTGCTGCGCGAGCAGCTGCTTGGCGTGGTCGACGTAGTTGGTGCTCACCATCTCCATGTCCGTGCCGGCGTTCAGCGCCACCCGGGCTGCGTCGGCGCCGTCGGCGGCAACGCCGTGGTTGATGAGCTCATTGACAGCCGTGTAGTCGCTCTCGATGAACCCGTCGAAGTGCCACTGCTTCTTCAGGATCTCGGTCTCCGTCTCGTGGTTCCCGCACCCCGCCACGCCGTTGATCGCGTTGAACGAGCACATCGCGGTGTCCGCCCCCGCGTCGAACGCCGCCTTGAACGGCGGCAGGTAGAAGTTCCACAACCGCTGCTCGGACATGTCGGTCGTGTTGTAGTCACGCCCGCCCTCGGGCTGACCGTAGGCAACGTAGTGCTTCGGACTCGTGACGACCTTGTCCGCGGCGCTGTAATCGGAGCCCTGCGCTGCATGGACGCGCGCAGCGGCCATCACCGACCCGAGATACGGGTCCTCGCCCGCGCCCTCGGCGATGCGGCCCCAGCGCGGCTCATGTGAGATGTCGACCATCGGGCTGTAGATCTGCTTGAGCCCGGTCGCCGCTGTCTCGCGTGCGCCGAACGTGTCGTCCGCCGTCGCCACGTCGGGGTCGAAGCTGCTCGCCTCGGCCAGTGGAATCGGGAAGATCGTCCGGTAGCCGTGGATCGTGTCAAAGGCGAACAGGATCGGGATGTGCAGCCGCGACTCCTCCACGGCCACGTGCTGGAAGTGGTTG
>WNFZ01009101.1_pt1 | contig 15025 bp, 11 predicted proteins | sample 5400081 | NCBI WGS metagenome assembly WNFZ01 (sample SAMN13153365, study PRJNA577476) | soil metagenome | isolation source: 80 cm soil or saprolite under grassland replicate 1 | place: USA:California | collected 2016-06-15 | reverse complement strand
TCGAGATACCTCTGATAGAACTCGAACGACACCGCGCGCCGCCGCCTCATGAAGTCGAGGATCGCGCGCACGAGCATTGCGCCTTTCTCCACCGTGATCCGGGCCCGCTGGCAGCGTTCGCCGAAGCGGCGATCGGCGACCAGCTTGTCGAGGAATTCGTACTGCACCTCGACGAGCGCGAGGTTCTCCAGGGCGATGCGCTGATGCGTAGCGCGGCAGAACTCGCCCGCTACCTCGTATTCGAGGGTATGCCGCCAGTACTTCTCTTCGTCGCGTGTGAGGTTGTGCTTGGCGAGTCCGATGCTCTTGAAAATCTCAAGCACCCGGATCGGCAGGTCCTGAAGCGCGATGCCCGCGCTTCCCGCCTGCGCGACGGCGGCTTCGATCGCGTGTCGCAGCGCGAACTGGCGGTGCCGGTCGCTCATGTAGCCCGCCTGATGCGCGGCGTCCTGACGGTTATCGGCGAAGATGAGGAGCTTGCGCTCGGTATCCGGCACGCGGTCGAGGTGATGGGTACCGAGCACCGAGACGCTCGAGGCCACGCCGGTGCGCAAAAGCGTCAGAACGTCGCCGCGCGGGTAGCGGCTATTGCACACCGGGCACGTGCTGCCCCGGCCGCGCATCACGTGCTGCAGGCTCAGGTTCTCGGCCGGCACGCCCTCTGGCCGTGCATCGAACACTGACCCTTTCACGTGGTCCACATGCTGGCGCTGCAGCCGGCGCTGGGCCGCCGTCGTACGCTTGCGGCGCGCGTGCGGTACATCCTCCTCGGAACTTTCTGCCCCATCCCCGTCCTCGCCGTCGTCGCGCTCGCCCACCAACTCGGGGGTGATGAAAGCTGTTTCCTCGTCGCTCAGAAAATCGTCGTTTGCGACCGTCAGCTCAGGATGATCCGGGTCAAAGCGCACCTTGACGAAGTCCTGGCCGCAGGTTCGGCAAAGAACCGCGGGGCGCACCGCGCTGCCGCACTTGCATCGGTCGGCGCCGTCGGTGGAGAGCGTGCGGCACGCCGGATTCATGCAAAGTCCGACGTCGTACACGCCGTGAAAGAAGGTATGCAACTTGGGCCTCAGGATTGGCGGTTCGGCATCATCACCAAAGCTTCCCACCAGCAAATATGCCTCGATCAACTGCGCGAGCGATGCAACCGGTGTTTCGCGTAGCGCCGGAACGCGCTCCTGCAATGCCTGCGCCATTTCCTCGAGCGAGCGCGGAGTCTCCGCCACTGCCGCGAGAGCTTCGACGAAGCGATTGCCGTCGAGCAGCGCGCGCAGTTTCGCGTGAGTCGTGCCGCTGGCCGGCGCCTTACGGCCGCAAAGCTTCTCGGCAAGCCGTAGCATCGCGGCCTCGTCCTGGTGGCTGAAGAACGCGGCCTCCGCCTCCGAAAGCGTAACCGGGGGCGGATCGTATGGCGCCGCCGCCACGGGGGGTTCGGTATAGCGTTCGCCGACGATGTCCCGCACTTCGAACGGCTCGTCGAACAGGTCCGAAGCGAATCTTGAGAGGGCTTCGTCTCCGCCAGCGTCCTGGGACACCGTTGCGGAAGTTCCGAATGCGCGCAGCTCACCAGCTTTGAGTCCGCAGCGTGCCTTGAGGCGCCGCAGCAGGCACGCAAGTTCGGTGGCAAGCGCGCCGCGGTAGCTGTGGATTTCGTCGAGCACCACATGACGCAGCGCCGGTGTGAAGAGTGCGCGATCCGCCTTGCGCACGAGCAGAAACTCGAGCTGTTTATAGTTGGTCAGGACGATGTCGGGCGGATTGCGGCGGATGGCTTCCCGCTGCGTGATCTCATTCCCCGCGACCGGCTCACCGAGCGCGGCCGTCACTGTCTGGCTGTCGCCAGTGTAGAGCGCGAATGTGATTCCGGTCCCGGAGTCGCGGATGAGTTCGCGCATGCGCACGAGCTGGTCGTTGGCGAGCGCATTCATCGGATAAAGCAGGATCGCCTTCGTGCCCTGGACACCTTGGTCGCGAAGCTTCAGGGCCCCGGAGAGCACCGAGAGCAGAAACGCCTCGGTCTTGCCGCTGCCTGTGCCGGTCTTGACGATGACGTTGCGCCCGCTCTCAGCCGCGCGCAGCGCCGCCTCCTGATGCGCGAACAGCGCGCCTTTTCCGAAAGGCCAATGTAAGCGCGCGAGCTGGGCGTGCCCGCAGCCGGAGGCCAGTACCTGCGCCAGCGGCAGGCCCGCGGCGAAGTCGCGCGCGAGCGTCACGTAAGGACCCTTCACCAGCACCTCGGCGCGGTTCACGTGGTCCTCAAACTGCACACGCAGCTTCGGGTCCGCGAGCCGGTAGGAACTCTTGATGAAGCGCCGGTACTGACCGATCAGATACCGGACGCTCTCGACAACGGAGAAACGGCTCACTTGACGCCCCGTCTGAGCAGCGCTGCCGTGCGCCATGCGGACAGGCGTGCTGATTCGAACTGCGGCTTGAGCTGCTTCACCGCATGCCTCGCACCGGCGGCGCCGGCGAGTTCCTCAAGCGAGAAGAGCCGGTCGCCCCAATCGAGCCTGACAGCGATGTTGATCGCCGCCTGATCGCAGCAGCAGGCAATCCAGGCGTCGGTCCTGCCAAGCGCGTGCGCCCACAGATGGCGCTCCCCGGCGTCGAGACGGAAGGCCTCGGCGTCGCGCACGCTGAGGGTCGCCAGTTCAACCTCCGACACCCGATGCACCTCCAGTCTTTCGCGCAGAATCCTCTCGCTGACCTCGACGTAACCCGGGCGATGCGCCTCGCCGGTGCGGGCCTCTTCGCAGCATTTCTCGACCGTCTGGATCCCAAAGTACGCGATGAGGGCGCTCCAGCAGTTCGTGCGTACGGCCTCGATGATGATGTTGGTGTCCACGAGTATCGCCTGTCCACGCTGCATGGCATAAGCCTCGCCATTACAGGTCGAACGGGACAGTCAATTGGTACTCCCGGAAGAGATCCGCCAGATCCTCCACGGTCGTCTCAAGCAGCGATGCCGCGCGGCGCACCGACAGATCGCCCACGGAGAGCGCCTGGTGCAGTCGCTCAACGAACTCCTGGCCGAGGAGCCTCGGTTCTCGTTGTTCCTTCTTTGGACGGCCGTTCGCGGTCAGCCTGTCGTCCCGGATGTCGAGCAGGTCGGCCTTGCTCAGCGAACCAAGCTGGACCAATCTCCACTTCAACGCGACCGCGGTCACGAGAAACTTGCTCGCCGTCTCGTTCAGCCACCCATGGATTTCCCGATCTCCGCGCGCTTGCCAGAGCGGCGAAAGGGCGCGTTCTGGCATCAAAAGCGCTGAGGCGAAGTTGTCTGCCAGTTGCTCGACTCGCTTGCCTTTTCCGCCCCGCGGAATGTCTGACTCGGTATGCTCGGGCGGCATTTGCTCCCAGGTGAGCAGATGAAACGTCTCATGCGCGAGGTCGTAGTGACGCCGGCCTTCCGGCTCCTTCCGATTGATGAGTATCGTATTCAGGCCCGGAAGCTGGCATGCCGCACCGGAGATGCCCGCAGGCGCGTCCACATACAGAACCAGCGCGCGGAGCCGCTCCCTGACTCGCTTTTCGAGCAGCAGCGCGGGAATCTCGCCGAGATCCCATTCAGTGCCGAGCGCTTCCGCAGCAGCGCGTGCCTCCTCGAACGTGCTTCTCTCTGTCAGTGGCAAGCGAGCCTGAAGCGTGCTGGCGGGCCTATCTTTTCCCTCGCCAAGGTTTCGATACGTCGCGATCCATCGTCCCGCGCGAGCTTCGAATTTGTCCAGCAGCCCCGGCGCGGCGTTCTTAGCGCGCCACGAGAAGCTGCCTTCTCCTACCAGGCGAAAGCCATCGGTGAAGTATTCGAGATCCACACCGAACACCTGCATTGCTCGTACGAGCTCCTCAGCCGAGAGCTTGCGCTGCCCTGCTTCAATCGCCGCAAGGGTTTGACGGTCCTTAAAGCCGAGCTTCTCAGAAAGCTGAGCTTGCGTAAGGCCGGCTCGGTCGCGCGCGGCTTTGAGTCGTCGTGTAATGAGTTCGCTCATAAGGCCTCAACAAGACATGCTATTGGCTTCTCGGCAAATACGTTCGTGACCAAGTGACCAAGCGAGACAGAAAATGCTCTCGGGCTGCTTGAACACTCGGCTTCACCGAGGGAAAACATCGGACATATACATCGGCAGCAGCGGCAAGGCGCTTCGTCAACTCTTCAAGCAGGGCCTTCAGGTAAGTTTCGTCGAAGAACGGCCCGATCTTGCTCATCCATTTCGGCGAGAAGAGTTTGAATCCAGCGTGAGTCGGATGTGAGGCGTAGTTGGATAGAAGCTTGTACGCTTCGGCCCGATTCTTTTCAGTGAAGCCGTCTCTCTTGTCGAGCGCATCGCGAATTTGCCAGGGCTGGAAGTTCCTTCTGCGCTCATCGTCAGACGAATCACGCCAGATCTTGACTTGGCTACGTTCTGTCCTGAAGTAGTCCACGAGAAACCCGGTCTCAAGCAGATCGCGGATCGTCAACGCCGCGTTCTGGTAGTACCCGGAAAGCAAGAGTGAAAGCGCACACGAACTCGAGTTGAACAGGCGGATACCCAGGCGCTGCAGAACGAGTTCTTCTTCGTCCACATTCTCATGGCTGATGGTGTGTACATGAATTGCGTCAAGGCAATCATGTACGAGTGCCAGATGGTCGACGAACGACGCGTTCCCGTTAATATGAAGAAGTGATTGCGCGCGAACTCCATCCTCCTCTTTCCGAAGATTCTGGAGATTCTCTGGAAGCTTAGGGAGTATGAGGTTAGCCATCATAGGAAATGTCGGGCCGAGCGACGCTACTGGTCACTTGCCCTGGTCGTTGTACTTCGGCTTCGTGCGAGCGATAACGCGAGACTCAGCCTCTTTAGCCTGGTCAACAGTCTTGCGTTGCTCAATCTGAACCTTCGCGCCCGGAACGTAGTCCTTCGCCCCAGGCAGATGTTCGGCCAGCCGTTCCTGGACGCGACCGCGCTTTGCGACCCCCGCGTAGTTAGTCTTGCCGCTGTCGGTCTGAATCTTGTAGAGAACCGGCTTGTCGTTCGGGAGCTTGCCGATGCCGGACTTGTTGAAATCAACTGTCTTGCGGGCCATGACCCATCTCCTATATGACGCCAATCCGGCGTCGACCGGAGGAGAGCCTATCATTGCAAAAGTAAAAATGCAATATTTCGTTGCTAATCTTCTTTTATGCTAATTTTAGATCTTTCCATTCTCTTACCCTTTGTTCCATAAAATCCATAAATTTCCTGCGCTTACGAGCAAGTCCCGGAAACGCGATTAGAACGTGGCTGAAGTCCTCCGCGTCGAGCCCACAAGCTTCGGCAACAGCTTTGTTCAAATCCCAGAGCACCGGCCACAGCGATTCGTCTGATGTAATGTGTTCCAGCCCAACCTCCCACGCGAGCCGCGTATTGAATGCCGGCAGCCGATTGACCACATCCGCCGGAGGTACCGGCATTGGCAGCATGTATGTAAAGCTGACGTGAGTGCCGGCAGTGCGGAGCCGTAGTGCGAAGTCAAAACAGAGCGAGTTAAGAATTGCGGCTGCTCTTTCTGAGTCGACGTGATCTGTGACCAATCCCGTCAATGTGTGCGCTCCTGCCGAATGCTCTGGAAGTACTGCCGCGATGCATGTTCGTTCGTTGGTGTTGCTTGCTGTTTCACGAAAGACAAGAGTACGCTCCGCGCGCGGCTCTTTCTCATACTTTGCTTTTGCTTGCTCGACCGAGAGCCACCAGCGGATCGGCTTCACGCCGACGAGGAACTGATCCACGTGCTTGCCTTCGAAAACTGGCCAGAATCCCTTCTCGCGCATCATTTCGCTTGCCTCGCCCACGTTGGCGGGCTCAATCCCGAGCACTGACTTAGGGGTGTACGGCTTTCCGGTCTTCGGGTCAGTGAAAAGATCCTTATCCTCGGCTGAGTTGTAGATCGCTTCGTGTGCACGCCAACTCAAGAGGCGCGCACCCCAGCTTCCCGGTCCCGTTCCTCCAAGCGTCGGTCGCCCAGCGGACATTTTGCATACGATCTCCTGATCTCGCGGGCTGCGGTACTCGAGGAACGCGAACGTTTCCGGCGACAGTCGCGTGACCTCATCGCGAGTTACGCGGACTTCCCAGGGTTTGGGGCCATCAGTCGAAAGCTCCTCAACGTCGTGGCGCATGAAGGAGGCGTTAAATGCACCAGCGCCCGCCTCCTTCTTCCGCGCAACCAGATTTACAAACTTGTAGCTCGCATGGATCGGGAATACCTTCTTGCGATTTTCGAATCCGTAAAAGCGTTCGACTGTGGCTTCTTCGAGCAGGTAGCGACGAACTCCTACGCAGGCATCGCCGTTGTAGAGCATGGAAGGAACGACGAGACCCACAGCGCCGCCATTCGCAGCGACGTTAAACGCGCGATCGACGAAGTATTTGAATAGGTCCTCGTGGGCCGCCTGCGATTTGGCCTCAGCCAGCGGGAAATCGCCACCGCCACGCAGCGTGCGTGCGATGGTCTTGGCGCGCTCGCTGTAGGCGGCAAACTCTGCTGCGAGGCTGGGATGTTTCGCGTGCAGCTCGCGAGTGCGGCGATCAAGTTCGTTGCCCTTGTAGGCGCGGATCAGCGCGTCGTATTGGCCGTAGAACTCGTGCTTTGAGGGCAGCACCTTGTCCCATGGTGGATTGCCGAGCACCGCATCGAAGCCTGGGTGCTCACTGTCGAGAAAAACTTCCGGGAATTCGAGCTCCCAGTGGAAGAACCGCTCCCGGTTGCGCACTTCCTCGAAGCGCCCCCACCAAAGACGTTTTCGCGCGACCCCGGCAGGGTCCGGCTCAGCGGCGAGTACGGGGAAATCACGCCAAACCTCCGGCAGAAAAGGTGAAGCGCTCCGTAGATCGAGAAGCAGCTTCGCATGCACTAGCGCCGCGTCGGCGCGCTTGAGGCGGTCTTCCTTGTACGCATATTCCTCAGGCGTATCGCGGCGCACCTCCGGCGGTAAGGGCGCGTCTATGAGCCGGCGTTCGGCAAAGGCCTGTTCCAGTTGCTTTCGAAGTTCAGCCTCAAACAGGCCTCGCGTCTGACGGTCATTCGGCTTCCCCAGTTTCGGATCGGGTGGAGTATCGAAGCGCGTCAGCCAGGTCCCAAGCAGTGAGGTCCCGCAGCGAATGTGATGGGAGAAAAAGGACAAAGGCCGGTCGCCAGCAAGCGACTCGATCCAAAGCGCGACCTGGGCGAGCTGGACCGCGGCAGGGTTCAAGTCTACGCCGAACAGGCAGCGCTCAATCACGCGACGTCTACACCAATCGGGTCCATCGGCTTCCCAGCGAGTCTTGACCTCTGCGGTTAGCGCCCGATCTGGATGGAAGTCTGGCGGCGGATTCGCGCCGTGTTCTCGACGGTAGGCGTCAAGCAACTTCGGTCCGAGAAAGCGTGCGGCGCCAACGAGGAAATGGCCTGAACCGCACGCGAGATCGATGATGCGCAATCGCTCGATATCCGCCGCGCTGCGGTCTTCGGTGAGTGGCCCGAGAGCGTGCCGCGTGAGATCGTCCACCATCGCGGTCGGCGTGTAGTACGAACCGCTCGCCTTGCGCGCGGACCCCGGCTTGAAGTAGAACTCGCCCGGGTCGATCCGGCGTAAAAGCTTGAGCGCCGCGCCGCGCTGGATCGCCGGCTCGGATTCCTCCGCTTCCGCGGACTCCTCACCGGCGCTATCGGCATCGATGTCCCCATCGCCCTCTTCTTCCGGGTCTTCTTCATCCGGTGCCGAATCAGGGTGCAGTCGCTCGGCAGCAGTGCCGGCGACGATCGCGGCATCGCCGCGCACGTGCAACTGCTTCTGCTCGCACAGGCGCAGAACCTCGTCGGTAGTAAGCGCTAGGTCCCGCCCGCCAACCTGAACCTCGATCATCGGCTCCGAGGCCTCGGCGGGCTCGTATTCGAGCAGGCCTTCGTACACGTGCCCGAGCTGCTCGATCTCCAACTCAAGGAAAGACACCCGTTCACGGCCGACACCGCGCCGCGGACGCGTCGTGGCGAGCGAAAGGAGAATTGCCGCAGCCTGACGGTCGTCAAGCCGGAGTTGCTTGAGCAACCGACCTTCTGCGGTTTGCTCGCTGAACAGACGCCCGCCGCGCGGCGGAATGTTCTCCAATTCGGGCAGGTTCGTAGCCATGCCCTCATTGAAGATGCGGAAGATGGCTTGCAGATGCGACCACAGGCTCGACCGGTTCGCAGCCAACGCTGCTAGCGGTGTCCGCAGCAGCTTTGCCACGATGCCGTCGAGGGAGTAGCTGCGTTGATACAGGCGATGACCAATCAGTCGCTTGTCGCGCGCTTCCGCGTACAGAATGAAGAGCAGGCGGTAGAGTGCAAGGAACCCGGCGTCGCGCAGCTCTGGCGCGGAGGGCGGGACTGAGAAATCCTCGGGCCGCGAGCGCACGTCAGAAAGGAACCCGCCGACGATACGTTCTGCAGCCTCGAATACCGCGTCCTTGAGATCGTTCGAGACCTTAGCGCTATGACGCCGGCTCTCGATTTCGAGCGTATCAATCGGGCGCGTACCGGCGGCATCTGGCACGAAATTCTGTGCCGCGAGCACGCGATAGGCCGCCGCACGAGCCGTATCACCTGCGGCGTGAGCAACAAGCCATAATCGAGTTCCTGGGCCATCAGCCCCGCCTCCAATTTCCGGCGGGCACCGGATGAATCCAGTTCCTCTGCTTCGGGAAGCAACCACGCCAGCGCGACAGGAGCGCCGCCGTTGCCGTTAGGCGCACTGAGCGGGCGCAGCCGCGGCTCCGCCGGGTTCTCGGCCAATGCGTAGCCGAGAAGTTCTTCCAGAACAGGGCGAGCAAAGCGCTCCCGGAATCGTGTGAGATCGGGTGTTTCCGCTCCCCCAGCTGCTTCTATCAAGCGGCCCACGCGATCGAGCGCCTTCTTCGCCTGCGTTGCGCTCAAGCGCGCACCCACGGCACTGCGCGCGGATAGCAACGAGCCGAGCCAGTAGTCGGAAAAGAATCCTTTGCGGTTCTGGATAGAGGCGAGCGCCATGATTAGGTTGCTGGAAACACGAGGAGCACGCCGAGCGCCTGCGGCTCCGGCGGCTCCGGAAGCTCGGTGAAATGTTCGATATCCGCGAGCCGGCGGCTGTAGTTCGTCTCCACTGCAGCACGGCGCGCCTGCCAGTTCGTGGCGGTCTCACGAAAAAGCTGCAACTGCTCGCGCGTCCCCGCGCGTTCGGTACGCTCATCCGCGTCGATCTCTGCGACCCGGTCTACCTTGTAAAGCCCCGCTTCTTCGCGCAGCACTGAGGCGATCTTCGTGCGCTCGGCACGCAGCTGTTTCAACGCCTCGCGCAGGTGCGCCAGTGCTGCCTCAGCAGCGGTGGATTGAAGCGTGCCGAACCCACTTGAGAACGCACGTTCGCACTCGTTCCAGGCAACCTCTCCCGGAACCGGGTTTTCATCGAGAAGTACCGTCTCGGCGGTGCGCCGGTTGAGCACCTCGCCGTTGGCGTCCACCGCGATCCCGAATACTATGCCTGCCGGGTGGCTCTGTCGCTCAAGGAATGTGAACAGCGCGAACGGTCGCTTTGCGGCAGCGGCGTGGCGGCGAACCGCGATTCGCGACCCGAGGTTATTGCGCGCAGGCTCGAGGGTGAGCTGGCCAAATGCGTGTACGCCGAGCGCTCGGGAGAGCGGGTGCAACCGGTGGACAAACTCGATCTCGGCAACCGGATACCGAGCGGCTACCGATCGCCGAAAGGTCGCGCATTCGTAGCGTGGCGCGACGCCAGGGCCTTGCAGGTGTCGCGGCACGTCGATTCGCCAGGTATCCGATATCGCGCCTGGGCGAAGACCACTACGAAGCGCCTCAAGCATGAGACGCTCGAACGCAGTGTCGTCCTCAATCATCGGGTCGGCGGACACCGCATTGGCGTAAGGAAGTGCCGAGTCGTTCTCCGCCCCGGCAACGAGGAACGGAGCAATCTGGTAGGCGAACTCCTCCTGTCGCACCTCGAACAAACGCATCAGCGATTCACCCTGCGACTCGCCATCCTTCTGCGATTCGATCCGGCCAAGCACCTCCTCGAGACGGCTGCCTTCGAGGATACCGAGAATATCGGGTGTGGATACGCGGTCATCGTGCATCGTTGCGATTCGCTGAACCAGCCGGTCAAGCACTCGGTCTTCCGGCGAGTCGGGATAGAAAAGGTATCGGACGATCGGTGGGCGAGTCTGGCCGTGCCGATCCACCCGGCCGTTTCGCTGCTCGAGACGATTCGGATTCCACGGAAGCTCGAAGTGATAGATGCGGCAGCACTGGTCCTGCAGATTCAGGCCCTCGCTCGCCGCATCGGTCGCAAGCAACACGCGACAATCGGACTCATGAAACTGCGCGATACGGACCTTGCGTTGCCGCGCCGAAAGTCCACCGGTCAATTCCGCAAAGGACTCGCGCAGCACCGGATGCACCGCAAAAGCGTCGCGTAGAGCGGCGAGCGTGTCACGGTACTCGGTGAAGACGATCGCCTTCTCGCCCGGCACCGTGAGTACGTCTCGCTCCAAGTCTGCAACGAGCGCGGAGATCTTGGGGTCTGGCTGGTCCGCGACCTGACCTAGAAGTCTTTCGATTGTTCTTAGTTGCTGTTTTTCCGTCGCACGTCTCTTGGCGTCGCGAGCGATCGCCGCGCGCAGCACGCGGGTGGCCGTGCGTTCAGCCACTGCCTCGGTCAGTTGCAGATCGCCTTGGAGTTCGCGCAGTTCAGCCCGTGCCGGCGGCTCCTCGAGCTGACGGCTGGTGAGAGCACCGAGCCTGTTCTCCACGGTCCGCCGAAGCGCCGCGCGGCTCGATAGCATCCGCTTTTTGACGATTTGCATCGCAAAAGATACAAGGTCGGCTTCCTGCGATCCGGTTGCCGCCTTAATGGTTCGGAGGCAGTAGTCCGTAACAAGCCGAAAGATCTCTTTCTCGTCTGGCCCCAAGCCTGTGACCTCGATCCGCTGCACCGGGAGGCGAATCGGGAACGCAGGTGCTGTACCGCCGTCCTCCGCAGTCTTTACTATCTGGGGCTTCAGTCGCCGAATCATCGAGCGCGACACGCGCCGCTGAATCTCCTCGTTGCGGCCATGCAGCGTGGCGTTCGTCGGCTCAACAAGCTCAAGCAGCGAACGAAGGCTGTGACGGTAGCCGTTGTGCGGGGTCGCGGTCAGCAGGATCAGCGCGCGCGATGCCTCGCGAAGTTTCGGGCCTAAGCGCGTGCGAGCCGTAGCGTACGGATTGGCCGCGGTGCCGGACTCCGAAATATAGTGGGCTTCATCAACAACAACGGCGTCCCATGGGTGCGCAAGTGCCGCCGCGTGGATTTCCCGGCGCTTGAGGTACTCCGTTGACGTAATGACGCGGTCGAAGTACGCCCACGGTTGCAGGCCCTCCGAGAGATCCGTCTGTGCCCGGTCGAGCGCAGACGAGTTCTCAATCGGTCGGAACTCGAGGCCGAACTTGTCGTGCATCTCGTCGATCCACTGTGGGATCAATCCCGGCGGGACAACGAGAAGAATGCGCTTGCCCGCGCCGCGAGCGATCAACTCGAGCAGGCAAATTCCCGCTTCGATGGTCTTGCCAAGCCCAACATCGTCCGCAATGAGCAGGCTTCGCCGCGGACCGCTCAGGAGTCTGGCGAGGGGCGCGAACTGGTACGGCTCGGGCGAGATTCTGCCAGCGACGAACGCGGCGTAGCGGCCCTCGGGCGGGGTCTGCACTCGAAGCGCGTCATGGAATGACTGCCAGATAGCGAATGGAGTAAGGGAACGTCGGTCCAGGGTGGGTGCCGGTTCGACAATAGGCTCGAATTCGTCGGGCGGGCAGAGCGCCTCGACCAGTTCACCAGTGGCCGGGTCCTCCAGCTGAAGGCGCGTGCGAGAGCCAAGCTGAGTCTGCTCTCGAACGAGCCATACGGCGTCGCGAAGCGTCACACGGCTACTCAAACTGCTTCTCTCCCTAAAGAGCCTTTATCACGGAGAATGCGAAGTACACGGGGAGGGATAGTTTTATGAAATCTCCGTGCTCTGTATTTTCCCCGTGATGACAGCTTTTCAGTACCATTTGCCCTCTCCCGGAGGTCGCGTTTTAAAGCGCTTGTGCGTCCAGAAGTACTGCTCGGGCATCGTTGCAGCAGTTCCAGAGCTATTGAATGAGAGTACTTGAGTTCAACGTTTCCAATCGCTCGTCACTGGCGTACTATTCGTCGTATGGCTCTCAAGCAGTCCAACCCCCACCTCAAATCGGCTCCGGCTCGTAAGGCGGCCTTGCGCATCTCGGCGCAGACGTCCTCTGCGGTCGAAGGCATCCGCGCGCCCTTCGCCAAGGGCAAGCGCGGTAACGCTCCGGCCAGCACGGAAGCGTTCATCGCCCATTGGAAGCGTCGCGTCGCCGCGACCGCTCGATAACGCGCGCGAACATCGCGGCCAACGGTGCGTAGTCGCGGTCCATTGCGGCATGAATGCCGGCGATGTAAGCGTGCCTGCCGCGCCCGGACAACGGACTGAAGTCCAGCGGCGGTAATCCCGCCTGCAAGGCCATCAATAGGGCCAGCAGGCGGGCAAGACGACCATTTCCTTCCCGAAACGGGTGCACGAGGATCAGCTCCGCGTGTACCTCAGCCAAGGCTCGGGCCACATCGGCGTCGTTCGCCTCGCGACAAGGCGTGTGCCGTCGCAACACGTTCCGATCGAGTTCCGCCATCAAGCCCGCGATCAGCGGTGCATGCGCGAACTGGAAGCCGGCCTTGCCGATGTTGACGCTGCGGTACTCGCCCGCCCAGGGATAGATCGGGCCGAGCCAGAGCCGATGCAGCGCACAGATGTCATCGGCTGTGAAGCGATGGTCCGGTCCGTATCGGTCCAGCGCAGCCTCCTGTGCGAGCTCCAGCGCCTGCGACTCGGCCTCGTTCATGTCGCGCACCCGGGTGATGCCCAGCAGGTTGCGCAGCACACGGCCGCGCGAACCCGGTTCGAATTCGGCCTCGGGACCCGTGGCTTCGTACTTGCCTCTCAATACCATTTGGCCTCCCCCGGAGGCCGCGTCTTGAAGCGCTTGTGCGTCCAGAAGTACTGCTCGGGCATTTCGCGCACGCGCTCCTCGATGAAGGCGTTCATGCGGCGGGCGTCGGCGGCATCGTCGCCGCTCGGGAAATTTTCCCAGACCGGATGGCAGGTGAGCTCGTATCCCGCGCCGCCGGGCAGCATGCGCGTCACGCACGGCAGCACGCGGGCGCCGGTGAGCCGCGTCAGGCGCGAAAGCCCGGTGATGGTCGCGGCAGAGGCCGCGAAGAACGGCACGAAAATCGCATCGCGCGCTCGGTAGTCCTGATCGGGCAGATAGTAGAACGGAATCCCTTGTTTTATTGCGTCGAGCGCCGGACGCACGCCCTCCTGCCGCGAAATCGCGCGCTGGCTCCCGAAGCGCGTCCGCCCGGAGAGGAGGAGCGCGTCGAACAAGGGGCTCTTCTGTTTCGAATAGATCCCCGCCATGTCGATCTCGCAGGTGAGGCGGGTGCAGCCGGCGTCGAGTCCCACGAAGTGCGGCGCAAGCAGCACCAGCGGCTGTCCCCTGAGCGCCTGGAGCCGCTCCATCCCGACGACGCGCACCATCCGCATCACGCGCTCGCGCGGCGCCCACCACAGAATCGGGCGCTCGAGGACGCTGCGGCCGAAGGCGCGGAAGTGCGCCTTGGCCAGGGCGACGCGCTCGGCCTCCGGCAGGTCCGGAAGGCAGCGCTCGAGATTCGTCAGGCAGACCTTGCGGCGCTCGTGCCCCAGGAAGTACAGGATCGTGCCGAGCGCCTCGCCGACCGGCGCGAGGAGGGAGAGCGGCAGGAAGTGCAGTACCCAAGCGAGCGCAACGGCGATGCGGATCGGCAAGACCGGCTCCTCGGGCGTCAGCCGCCGCCCGGGGGCTGCGCGCCCGCGGGCACCTTGTAGCGGTTGTAGGCCCACAGGTACTGCTCCGGGCGGCGGCGAATCATCTGCTCGAGCGAGCGGTTGAGCGCGCGCGCCGGCGACTCGGGCGGCCGCGGCGCGAGCAGCGGCTCGACGACGAAGCGGTAACCGCGGCCCCGGGACAGGCGCTCCGCGCAGCACAGCAGCGCCGCCGCCCCGGTCTGCTCGGAGAGCCGCCCGACGAGGGTCATAGTGTAGGCGGGCCTGCCGAAGAACTCGACCCATTCGCCTTCGCCGACGCCCGGAACCTGGTCGGGCAGCATGCCGATCGCTTCACCGCGTTTGAGCGCCTTGAGCATCGCACGCACGCCGCGCAGGTCCGCGGGAACGCTTTTCATCGCGCCGCTGCGGGTGCGGCCGGCGCGCATCACCGCTTCCAGGGCCCGGACCTTGGGCGGACTGTACATCACGGTTATCGGCATGCGGCTCGCCACGTACTGTCCGACGATTTCCCAGCAGCCGATGTGCGGCGTCACGATCATCACGCCCTTGCCGCGCTTCGCTCCGTCGTCCACGTGCTCCCATCCGCTCACCTCGACGACGAGGTCGGCCACCTGCCGGAGCGGGCGCAGCCACACGGCCGGCGCTTCCATCACGCCCTTGCCCGCTTCGGCGATGGCGGCGCGGCGCAGCCGAAGATCGCTCAAGCCCGCGGTTTCGAGGTTGCGCTTGAACTCCTTGCGGTAGCGGGGCGAGCAGATATAGACAATCCAGCCCGCCGTCGCGCCGAGCGCGTGGAGCAGCGGCAGGGGGAGACGCGCCGCGAGCCGCAGCAGGAATAGCATGTAGGTGGGACGGAAGTGGGATCGGAGTGGGTTGGGTGGGCCTGAGTCGCTGTGCTAGACTGGCGAACCTTTTTTCGCAGGAAAGCCGCCAGCATGAGCAGCTATCTTTTCACCTCCGAATCGGTGTCCGAAGGGCATCCGGACAAAGTCGCCGACCAGATTTCCGACGCGGTTCTGGACGCTATTTTAGCGCAGGACCCGCGTTCCCGAGTCGCCGCGGAGACGCTGGTGAAGGACAACCTGGTCGTGCTCGCGGGCGAAATCACCACCGGCGCGCGGGTC
>WNFZ01013032.1_pt1 | contig 15031 bp, 17 predicted proteins | sample 5400081 | NCBI WGS metagenome assembly WNFZ01 (sample SAMN13153365, study PRJNA577476) | soil metagenome | isolation source: 80 cm soil or saprolite under grassland replicate 1 | place: USA:California | collected 2016-06-15 | reverse complement strand
CGTCGAGATGAGAGAACCAATCATGAGTCATGAACTGGATCCAAAAGGCCGCCAGGATATTGATATGCGGAGCCATTTGGTAGTCGCATTGAGCCAGCGCCGAGTCGTCCGGCAGTCCGTGACCGTCGTTACATTTCTCAGGGAATGACTGGCGACGGGTAAAGAGTTTTCGGCTGATGACCTGCGGGTCAGGGCTCAACAGTCCGAGACGATGACCGTGGCGGGTTTTCGTAAGCTCGCTTGATGCCGATTCCGGAAATGTCGAGGGCTCCCGTTGGCTTGTTTTGGTTGCGGGCGTATTCTGCGTATGTCCCGCTGTTGTCGAAAAGATTAAATTTGAGAAGCTCGATGCGCTGATATTCGAGGTCGAGAAGCGCGCCATTTATTCCCCGTTGGTTCGGGCTTAGAACCCCTAGCTTGCCGGCGATTCCAGCGACGAGGCTTTCCGGGCCCGCCGCGCCCCGGTAGCGCTGCCAAACGATCCACGGAGCCGACTGCATCGCGGCGGCGGCGTCGCCACCGCGGCAGCGTTCCGTATCTTCATCCACCTTACCGAGAAATCTGTCGGCTCGGTCCAGCGCGACGTCACGAAATCCGCCGAAAGCGTAAGCGAGGCAGCTTTTAAACTCGATGGTTTTCAGGATCGGGTAAGCGCCAAGAACCGCCAGCGCGACGGCTGCAAAGCAACAGAGAAGCTTTTTTTTCATTCGATGTACGGAGCGGATTCACTAACGAAAAGATTTAAAGATTAGAAACGAGGTTAATCGATGGCCGGCTGGCGTGTCAAATTTGGTCGAGCCCGGTCGTGAGCGTAATTGCCCTTTCACAACAAAGCCGTTATAGCTCGAATCGAGAGAACGCAGCCACGGTTTGACTCGACTCATACTCGCCTATAATTCGTTTGCTCAAAAATGACCTCGATTCCGGCGGAATTCTACGCTCTCGCCAACGCATTCCTGTTCGCGTTGCACAACCTGTTCGCGAAAATGTTCGCGTTGCACAACCTGTTCGCGAAAAAAGCATTGCGCTACTCCAATCCGGCCACTGCGGTGATCAGCAGTCTGCTGATCAACATTATTTTTCTCTGGAGCGTGTCGATCCTGTTCGTGCCATTGTCGTCGTTAAATAGCACTTCGATCCTGATATTCGTTGTTGTTGGGTTTTTCCAGCCGGGACTGACCCGACTGCTCAGTTACAAAGGAATCGACGCGCTCGGCGTGGCGATCACCGATCCAATCCGCGCTACCACACCTTTGTTTAGCGCCGCGATGGCGATTATTTTCCTCGGCGAGAAGATCACCTTACCGATCATCATTGCCACTTTGATGATCATCGCGGGTATTATCCTCTTATCCTGGAGCAGTGGCTCGGTGAAACTCGCCGGTTCGGCGGTTTTCCTTTGGTACCCATTAGCCTCGGTATGACCTGTATCTACTACGCTTTAGATCTTGGAAAAGTATCCGTCGTCATTCCGATCAGCAGTACCGGCCCATTCTTCTCGCTAATTCTGGCGGCACTTTTCCTGCGCGATGTCGAACGCGTAACGTCTCGAATTGTGGTGAGTGCTGCTATGATCGTTGGCGGAGTAATGTTGCTGACCTTGTGGAAATAATTTTCGTGGCCAACGATAACACGACGCGAGCCTCCCCCCTAGAGCGCGCCTAACTGGCGTAGAAACGTCGCCATGTCGTAGTAGTCGGTTACCTTAAAAATCTTGGCGTCTCGGAATGCGAGGATTGAAGCGCCGCGCAGGCGAAAGCTATTGCCGCTCGCCGGCAGGTTCCTATCGGCCCGGTTTGGATGCCTTCGCTCACCCATTCGGTTGCAGCGGTATCCGTACCTACGGTCAGAGACAACATGGTTATCCGGAAGTCTGGCGCCCACTCGAAGGCGGCGCGCAGGAGTTGTTTGATCTCTTGTTTTCCTTGCTGGTTCTTGCCGCCGGCAATGTCGCTGTAAATGGCGTCGTCGGTGAAAATCGCATCGATTCTATGCGGCTCGTGGAGAGACCAAGCCGCATAGAGCTCATTTACCAGCCAGCGTATCTCCTCAGGCGAAGTTGGCGAGCTCATCAGCTAACCGATTAGGACATTTGAATGCCGATGTCGAACTTGGCCGTGTAGCCCTGTGAATCCTTGGTCAGAGTCGGGATCAGCTGCTTGCCGCCGCGGCGAAAGATGAAGTCGGCATCGTTCGCCGTCGTGCGACGGCCTTTAGAATTGTATGGAGCCTGCTTGTGGACCTGCTCGGTGATCGCTTCATCGAAGTAAAGCTGCGACGTGAACTCGCGAGCGCGCGACGCGGCGGGATCGATACGAATCTTGAAGTGGATGTGAACCGCGCGCCCTTCGTACCAACCCGGGTAGATCGTGAGAAATTCCGCCACACCTCTTCCATTGGTCAGTTGATATCCGCGTAAAAACTTTCTTCCGCGGGTGTCAAAGCCCGCATCGCGGACATCCGAATAGACACCGAGAGCATCGCAATGCCAAATATCCACCATGGCGCCGCTGAGAGTCGCGCACGAGCCAGCCGTGACGTGCGACACGTGAAATTCCAAACGGAGCGGCACGCCGGCCTTGGTCCCGTTGTCCGATGTGTCTATGCGGATATCGGAGCGGTTGAGCTTCTCATCGACGAAATATGGCCCTTCAGTTTGTTCTGGCCGTACGACGCAAGCGGGCAATACTGCAGCCAAGGCCGTGGCATCCAATGTTGACGCGCGCCGCAATTTCTCGGCTGCTGACGGGTCACGCCCGCAGCCAAGAAGGGTTTCGGCGGCCGCCGATCCGAAAAGGAGCAACAACTGTCTTCGGCTGAGATTTGGAATCGACGAATCCATCTTTGCCGTGCGATGATCCATAGCGTCATTAGAATTTATACCACCGCGCTTGGCGGTTCGAAACAAGGGCTACGGATCACGTGGCACCGACGGCCAGACCTCCGACGACTGCTATATTACGGGGAGATGGGTAGAGTCGTGCTTATTGCAGTCTCGGCATAATCTCTTTTTTGAAGAGATTGAGCGAATTGACCACTTTGTCATGGGCGAGATTGCCGATGTGGAACATACCCATGAAATGTTCGGCGCCGACTTGTTTCATTTGACTTTGAATCTGATTCGCCACGCTGTCGGGATTTCCCGCGATCAGATACCCGGTACTGCGCAGGCCATCATAGTCGAGCTTGGAAAAATCACGTCGCTCGCGGTTGCCTTCGCGGAAGTAGTCGAAGGACCGCGCCGTCGTCAAGGCCGCCGACAGCCGCTGCCCTACCGCTTCCTTGTTGATCGCTTCGTTGAAACCGCGGTTAAAGACTGTGAAGAAATAAGCCATCGCCGGCTCGACGAACTGGCGTGCCTTCTGATCGGTCTCGTCAATGTAGATATGCCGGCAGAGGATGAACTTATTCGACGTCGCATCCCAGCCATCCTCTTTGGCTTTACTCCGATAGTAGCCGAAGGTGTCTTCGATTTGCCCGGTCGTTTGGTAGACCTGCGCGCAGGGAAGGTGGCGCTTCACGCACCATTCGACCGACTCGGCGCTGCGCGCCGCGATCCAGATCGGCGGGTGAGGTTGCTGCAGTGGTCTTGGCCAGATCGCGCAGTCTCGGAGCTGGAAGAACTTACCCTCATGGCTCCAGACCGGTTCGGTCCACGCGGTCATGATCAGATCGTACGCTTCTTCAAAACGTCCGCGTGATTCTTCCGGGTTGACACCGTACCAGATATATTCCGGCGGGATCCCGCGAACGAAGCCGGCGATAAGTCGACCATTGCTGAGGCAGTCGATCATGGCGTACTCTTCAGCGACGCGGACCGGATGGTTGCGCAGTGGAAGAATATTGCCGAGAACGCCAATCTTTATTTTTTTCGTTTTCTGACTCAGTGCGGACGCGATCAGGTTAGGCGAGGGCATGGTGCCGTAGGCGCTGTAATGATGCTCATTGAAAACTACGCCGTCGAAGCCTAACTCTTCGCAGTAGGCCATTTCTTCCAAATGCTCCGCATAATTTGCCGCGCCCTTTGCTGGATCGAAAAAGCTACTCGGCACCGGCGTGCGCGGCGCTTCTCTCGGCACGTGGGGATAGGCGAGGAGATCAAAGTTATACAGCTTCACGAAATTTTTACTCCTTAGGTCAACCTTCGCGGGATGCTAACACCCGACTGCGGTCGGGTCAAACCTAGAGAGGTCGAATATCGAGGATGGAAGATCGAGGATCGCGATCCTCAATACTCTATCGTCGATCTTCAACGATCCTGAAGTTCGGGCTACTTGTAGTAGCCTTCTTTCACCAACTGGTCGACAATGCTCGTGTCGATGAACGAAGCGGGATTCGCCGTGGCCGCTTTGGGCGTGCTTTTCTTGATCGCCTCCAGCGTCGTGCGAATCGTGTCAACCTGCGGGCGCGGGACTCGGTCAGTCCATCTCTTGTATTGATTGTACGCGTACTCGGTTTCGTCGCGGGGGCGGCCGAGGTATTCCATCATGATATCGATAGTCTTCTCCTTTTGTTCGAAGTAGAACTTGGACGCTTCCGCCGTCGCCCTCATCAAGCGTACCACGTTGTCGCGATTGCTCTTCAAGTAGGACACCGGAACTATTTCGCCATTTTGTTGCCAGGGAATTCCCAGCCCGGGAAGGGCGAGCAGCATTTCGTAGCCTCTTCTTTCGGCAATCAGATCAAACGGCGGCGCGAGAATGCCGAATTGAACCTCACCTTTTTCCATCGCTGCGAGAATGCTCGCCGGATCCGCGTTGGAGTGCTGCACGAGTTTGACATCTTTTTCCGGGTCGATTTTCAGCCGGTTGAGAGCGAAGCGCAAAGCCGTGTCGGGGATCGTGCCGAAGGGCGCGCCGACGTGGCCGGTTTTGCCTTTGAGATCTTCGATTTTCTTGATGCCCTTATGCGCCATGATCTTGTAAGGAAACACGTTGACCCAGGAACCGACCAGGACAAACGGTTGGGGCGCCCCCTCGAGGGTCGCCGTGACGAACGCGGCGGCGCCGGCACCGGTAGCCATCTGCATTTTGCTCGCGAGCATCGCCTGAACAGCGGCGGTGGTATTGGTCTTGATGATTTCCACGTCCAGCCCGTGCTTTTTGTAATAGCTCTGGTTGACGGCAATGCTGAAAAGTCCGGCGCCGGGATTTACGCCGGCCTGGCCAACGGTCATCTTGCGGGTCTGCGCATCAATAGCCGAGGGGCAAAGAAGTCCGGCCGTCGCAAAGAATAGCAAAGAAAACGAAACCATTTTCGCTGTGAAATTCATTCCTTCCTCCCTGAATCTATTTGCGCGAATTATTTCTGCGGCTTCCACTTTTCCAGGCGCCGCTCAAATGTTTTGAGCAATTCATTCAAACCGGCGCCCAGCCCGGCGATGATGACAATTGGCACAAACATCGCCGCCATCTGGAAGCGTTGCACGGCGAGCGAGCTCAAGTAGCCAAGTCCCATGGCCGCGCCATACTGCTCGGCGACGACGATGTAGACCAACGCTCGACCGAGCGCTACGCGCATGCCGGCGACGATGTAGGGAAGCGAGCCGGGAAGCGAAACCTTTAGAAAAATGTGACGGTCTTTTGCGCCAAAGGCGCGGGCCATGGTGATCAAACGATGGTCGGTATTGGCGATACCGATCATGGTATTTATCAAAATGGGAAAAACTGCGGCCAACACGGTCATGATGATCTTCGATATTGCTCCGAGGCCAAACATCATGATGATCAGCGGCAAAAGCGCGATCAAAGGAGTGGCGTAGATGCCGGATAGGAGCGGATCGAAGGTTTTGTTGACGCCTTTGTACCAGCCCATCGGGACGCCCAATATCACGCCCAGGACAACCGAGACGACAAAGAGCCGTTGGCGAATTGCTCGTAACCTTTGGCGATAATTTTGCTGAACGGCGGGAAATAAAAAGGACTGAGAATCTCGAAGCGGGTCGAAAGCTCCCAGGTAGCGAAGAACAAAACCACGCCGATGACGCCGAGCCAGTTCGATATCCCGGCACGCAATCGTTGCCACGGGCGATTGGTGGTCAGCGGCTTCGACGGATCAACGGAAACCAGGTCGAAGGCGTCTTGTTCTTGTTTCGCCGTGAGTGGCTCCTCCAAGCTAGTTGCGAGCGAATGTATTCACCGTGATTGCAACTGTCAAGCAGCACGCGGCGCTTCGCTCACTACTCCCAACGCTTCATTTTTGCGAAATCGTAATCCACGGCGCTGTCGGCTTCAAAACGCCAGATGGCGCGGTCTCTACGCCATTCTCCGGCGAAAGCGGATTTCAAAAACGATGTAATCTGATGCCATGCGCGTTCCGTCTGAGCAGGACGATAGCGGCCCGGCATCGTGTCATTCAAAAATCCATGGGGCGCATCGGAATAGACCCGGATATCGAAACTTTTTTTCGCCTGCGCCAGAACGGTGAACATGCGCACGATGTTGTCTCGATGGATTAGATTATCGAGCTCGCCAAAGACCGCTGTGAGCGGACACTGGATTTCTTGCATGAGCCTATCGATCGGTTCGGGCCGGATCGGGTGAGACTTCCAATCGGCATCGTAAACCGCGCCGTAAAGCACCACGGCCGCTTTGAGATAATCCCGTTTAGCGGCGGCCAGGATGGGTTGCCGGCCGGTCTGACATACGCCGGACATGGCGATCTTGTTCATGTCGGCTTGCGGTATTGTGCGCAAGTGCGCCACGACCGCATCCAGATCGAGCAAAACTTCGTCGTCGCCGAGCTCACAACGGTCATCGCCGCGCGCCAGCGCTTCGCGATCGCCGGTAAAGCGCGAAAAGAAGTCCGGCACGATCGTGAGGTAGCCGGCATCGACGAATTTTTGGCCGAGGTCCGTCGTATGCTGCACGATGCCGTAGCGCTCATGCAGATGAATCACCACGGGTTTTTTGCCGGAGCTGGGCGGGATGCCAAGGTGAGCATTGATTCGATTAGCGATTTTAATGGATGTGAGCATGATCAATTACCTTTCCAATCATTGGTAATGAAGATCGTGTGAGAGCACCGCATGCTACGGCAATTTGCTCAAGATGTGCCTCAGCACTGCCTTCGTCGTCTCCAGCGACGAATCCGGTTTCTTCCAGGCGCCGGCGCTGCCGCCAACTTTCCCTTTGTAGAAGACGATCAAAGCGGATTTGTAGCCGGTCTTCGGATCGGTGACGGCTTCGAGAACGAAGGCCTTGTCGCCGAAGCCGTCGATGGGCGTGATCGTGGCGTTTTTAAACGGCGCGTCGGGTGCCTGCGCCATCTGGCGATATTGGTCGATGGAGCCTTCGTAGATCGATTTCATTTCGTCTGCGGAGTTCAAAAAGTGCAAAGTTACGTCGAGCAATCGGGATGCGGCTACGGCATTCTCGAAGTTGCCGCCTTTGGCGATGTAAGTGCATATCGAATCGTAAGTGCCTGGACCATTGGCAGTGGGGATTTTGGCAAACTCCTTTACGTCAAGCGGGCCACCGACAAACTTCTGTGCGTCGGCGGCGGAAACGATTCCGCAAGCGGTGGGTTCAGGCGTGTTAGCGGCGATCATCGAGCTACCGCCGGCGACGTTTTGCACGACCAACGCAGGATTGCCGGGAATATCTTTCCCCATGTATTGAGGGTAGAGACGCGGCCACAAATCGATGATGCCGGCCGCAGTAAAGCCGACGACGATTTTGATCTGCTTGCCTTTGAAGAAGTCCGGTTGGGGATCCGCCGGTTGAGTGGGTAGAAATCCGGCGATCAGAAGCAAGCATAAACCTACTGGGTTTTTCATCGGCAGCGCACCGCAGCGTTATGAATCGAATCTAAGGCAACTTGCTGATGATGTACTTTAGCACGGTTTTCGTCATTTCCACTGATGAATGAGGTTTGTTCCATGCGGCGACGCTACCCGCGACTCTACCTTTGTAGAACACAATTAAAGCAGATCTATAACCGGTTTTCGTATCCGTGACCGCTTCGAGTAGGAATGCTTTCTCGCCGAAGCCGTTGATGGGGGTGATGGTTGCGTTTGTGAACGGCAGATCCGGCGAATTAACCCTCTGGCGGTACTGCTCGAAAGAGTTCTCGTATATTTGCGCTGTCGCGTCCGCCGTATCTAGGAAATGGAGGGTAATGTCGAGCAAGCGGGAGGCAGTCAACATATCTTGAAAGTTCTCGCCTCTGCCGAGGTAACTACAAATTGATGTATATGAGCTCGCGCCCTCGGCAGTGGGAACCCTTGCGGATTCCTTAACATCGAGCGGACCGCCGATGAATGTTTGGGCATCAGCTCCCGTGACGATACCGCAGGCGGTCGGTTCTGGCGCGTTAGCGGCTAGGCTGATTGAACTGCACAGCAAAGTAAGAATTGCGATGAGGATTGAATAATTTCTAAGCGGCATGCTGTCACTCTTTCGTGACGAAAATAGCAGGTTCGGTCTTGAACACGCAACGCCGTACATCGGAATAGTCTCAACGGTAATGTTGAGGAGATTAATATTAACGAAGGCGCAGAGCCATCCGTAGATCAGCCCAGTAAGTTGGTGAATTCGAGGCGGCAACGATGTTACTACTGATGCGGTTATAATGATCTTGGAGAAGATCACGATCTTTAAAAAAGCGTGCTTGAGTCGCTGAGCTCTTGATAAACGTGCCGGACCAATCTTGCATCTCACGAGCGTACTCGAGAAACCATGCTGACCGAACGTGATCATCGTGCTGGGAGGCAATAGACTGAATGAGTTCGTCGGCAAGTTCAGGAAAAGCAGGGAACGATTGGATGTCTTCTATTAACTGCATGACGCTCTGACTGTTCTGTACGATATCTTGGTGATCCAATTCCCAACCTCGTTCTCGGCAAGCGTCAGTACCATAGTGAATCACTACGAATTCACTCGTCCATACTTCAAAAATTTCGTGGATAGCTTCCGCGGTTTTCCGATGAAGTGAATCGGATTCCAAACTGCGAATGTTACTTTCGACAAAACAGAGCACGCCAGACATGAATTCCAGCGCGTCACGAGGATTGTTTTTTATGTGATGAAGCGCGCGAGGCAGAAAATATGCAATTTCCTGGTAAGTACCCGCTGGAGTCCCCCAATGAAAAATGATGTTAAAATGAGACCACGTTAGTCGATCGTCAGCGGTTTGGATGATCCCGCCAACCTCTTTCTGGGAAAAATGTCGATGTGGATTGGACAGTTTTGTGGGACGGCGATACGGTGTTCGGAACAGACTATTCATTATCCTGAACAGTGAACATGAAGGACTACTTTTTATATAACCGCGCAAAAAAACCGTCGTCGTCGAGCTTTTTCACGAAGCTCATATCGATGAACTCTTCCGGGCGGGCGCTTTTTGCCTTTGGATTTTTCTGCGCGAGCTCGTCGATAATCACCTGAATGCCGGGCAGCGTGGCGTAAGGTTTTTCCGGCAATGTCTTTAGAGCGACCTCTTGATAGGTTTCTTCCAGTGCTTCATGGTCGTTGGTTTGAAGGTAGCGGCTAAGGATTTTGATCGACGGCTCTTTTTCGCGTTTATAAAAATGGACCGCTTCCGACAGCGCGGTGACGACCGCGGCGACCATTTCTCGCTGTGCTTTGATGAAGCTCCGGCGGGTTAAGAGTGCCGTTAGTTCAAACGGAATGTTCAACTGGGCCATATCGACCAGTGTGTTGTAGCCGTGCTTGCGAGCAGTCAAGGTGAACGGCGGCGTGATGATCGTCGCTTGAACTTGTTTCGATTGTAACGCCGCGAAGCGCGTGGTCTGTGTGCCGATTTGCAAGATGGTCACGTCTTTATCTGGATTTAAACCGACTTTCGCCAACGACATGCGGACGCTGACATCGGTGGCGCTGCCGAAACGGCTTATCGCGACTTTGCCGCCGACGAGCTGATCAACTTTCTTGATTTCGGGGATCGAGATCAAACTGTACGGAAAGGTATTCAAAAAACTTGCGATGATGACGACGTCGGCTCCGGCGAGATTACTTGTCACCGCTGCGGACCCATCCGCCATGACCATCGCTACGTCCCCGCCCATCATTGCTTGAAATCCCAGAGAGCCGCCGGGGGTGAGGATCAGCTGCGGGTCTAGTCCATGCTTCTTAAACACTCCCGCCTCTTTGGCGATGATCAGAACCGCCTGATAGGGACTCGTCGCAGTGTATGCGATGTTGAGCTTGCGCAACTGCGCGGCCGTAGGCGCGGCCAGCGTCAGCAGAACCAAACTCGCTAATAGCGTTCGAGTTCTAAGACACATATCTTGTCCCATTAAATTCCCGCCTCGATATTCATGGTGTCTCGTTATCGAGAAACGAGAAACTTTGAACAGCTATTTACCTTTTCGCTTCGTACTGCAAGTTGGCACGGGTTGAGTGCTGACAGGCTGTTCACGTTCGTCCTCGTGGCAGTCATCGAATGATTCTAATGTCGGAGTTTACCTCTCATAATTAGTTTCTTTTATCGAAAATTCCTCCAAAATATTTGCAGCAGCACAACATCAAAAGCGAGACATCTCGTCTTTTTGTCTTTGGCACGCTGTTTGGATCATTCCTATCTTAAAAACGAGATGGCGGCGAAATCACACGGTCATTTGCCGGTTTCGTTCGGAGGAGAATATGGACTCACAAACATTGATGATTGTCGCAATTACGGTTGTCATATGCGCTCTGATCGCCGTGGGTGCTTGGATTGCCCTTGACAGAGCGAGATCGCGGCGGTTGAGGGAACATTTCGGACCAGAATACGATCATGTCGTTCACCGCATGCAGAATCGGAACTTAGCCGAAGCGGAGCTGCAAAGCCGCGAACAAAGAGTGAAGAAGTTTCGTATCGTTCCGTTGTCATCGCAGGATCGAGCGCATTATCGGGAAACATGGGCGGCGGTTCAGAACCGATTTGTCGACGACCCTCAAGGCGCAGTGAAAGAAGGCCATGGGCAAATCTTCGAGGTGATGGAGAAACGCGGCTATCCCGTGACCAACTTTGAGCAGGCCGCGGCAGACCTGTCAGTAGACTATCCGGATGTAGTGGAGAATTACCGGGCGGCGAGCGCTATCGCGGGGCGCAATCGCAAGGGAGAGGCGGGTACGGAGGAGCTTCGACAAGCTCTGGTCCATTATCGCGCGCTTTTCAACGAATTGCTGGAAGGCTCGCAGCCGAGCATTGAAAAAGCGAAACCACTGCAGAGCCGGAGCAGGGCCAGATTTCATTTTCGAGGATTCAGAAAAGGCAGTCGAGGAGGTTTACGGTCATGACGATTTCCGAGGATAGAAATGTGATCGCAGTAGGCGACGATGCGGCAGCCGAACAGAAAAAGAAGCTTCACACGGACGATATCGCCGGCACGGCGAAGCCGGATTCTGAAGAATTTAGCGAAGTGGAACACCGCGAAGACAGTGGTGCCGATGCCGATCTGCAAGCGCTTTTCGCCGCTGACGTGGAGCGGGATTTTCGAACTCGATGGCGCGATATTCAGAGCGGCTTCGTTGACGAACCGCGTTCGGCCGTAGAGCGGGCCGATGCGTTGGTAGCACAATTGATGCAGCGACTGGCGCAAAGCTTTTCGGAACAGCGAAAAAACCTTGAGAAGCAGTGGGAGGAGTCGGAGAAAGTTTCCACTGAGGAGTTGCGGGTCGCGCTCACACGATATCGCTCTTTTTTTGAACGCCTACTATCGGTTTAGAGACGCCAAAATCGATTCGTTAGTTTGCCGGCGAGGGCGAGACGAAATAGGGGTAGGAGCAGGTTTGAAACCGCCCCTACATACGTCGCCATGAACACGGCAGAATCCTCGAAACTTGGAGTCCGGCATTAGCTGCCGGTACATGGTCCGCGGTTGTTTAGCGTTACTTCTCCGGCTCATACTGCAAATTATCCCGGATCAGATTCGAAATACCTCTCGCGATCGGCCTGCGGATTTCTTCTCCCACGTGCGCCAGACCGCCAAGCGCCCGACCCAAGATCGCGAAGCTCTTGGACATCTGCCAGTGAATCCCCATATCCAATGAAATGGCAGCGATGGCGCCGGTCACGTTTACGGGCAAGTGCTTGCCGACTTTTTCGTCAGCGACCTTGCCGATTTTTTTGAGGAGCTCGCAATAGCGGCCATAAACTTTCGTTTCTTGCGCAACCTCAAACAGTCGATCGGCCCGCGGGTCTCCCTGCGTGTGAATGCCATGGCCGATGCCAGGGATCAATTGCTTATTCGCCAGCCGTCTTTCCACCGTTTTGACGGCAATGCTATCGAGGTCGGTTTGTTTCGATTCGGCCGGCAATGCGTCGTGCAACATCTTTGCGCAGTGCTCCGATGAACCGAGATGCACGCTGCCCGCGCCGAGAATAGCCGCGGCCACGGCGCCCTGTATCGCTTCAGGGGCGGAATGAAACGTCATGCGGGCTGCGGCAGCGCCGGTGGTCATGCCGTGGTCGACGAGCACGATCAGCATGGTGTCGACCATCCGGCCTTCTCCAGCCGTGGGCGTACGCCCGACAATCATCAAATAAACCATTTGGGCAAACGTAATCTTGCCGAGTAGCTCCCGGTTCAAATCATAACCGCGCACGAAGATCCGATCGAGCTCGGCTCTGCCCATCGATGAAACGAGTTTAGGAGTATCGGCCATATATACCTCCAGTCAATGGTTTAGAGGAGTGATGGACTGTTGGGAAGCCGCAGGAGCCGCGCGGCATTTTCGCCCATAATTTTTCTTTTTGTGTCGGTGCTCAAGTCGTTACGGTTGAGAATCATGTCCGTAACTCCCGGAAAGGTTGCATCCCAATGCGGATAGTCGGAAGCGAAGACCACCCGATCAGCGCCGATGGATTCGATGACCGCGCCCAAGCGAGTCTCGTCGGCTTCGAACGAGATGAAGCACTGGCGCCGGAAGTAATCGCTCGGTTTCATTTTCAGCCAGGGAACTTGGAACGGCAGGATTTCGTAGTGCTCGTCCATGCGCCAGAGCCAGTAGGGAAGCCAACCGGCTCCGGCTTCGAGAAACACAACTTGTAAGTCCGGATTGCGCTCCAAGGCTCCTCTGCATACTAGACCCAGGCTAGCGAGCATTTGCTCGACCGGATGGGAAATCGTGTGGGTGAAAAACCACTGGCCCGCGAACCGATCAGCGCCGGCAGTGGGAAGAAATGCTCCAGAGCCCTCGTGAATCAAGAGTGGAACACCGAGCTCCTGAATCGTTTTGTAGAGCGGATCGTAATACGGATCATCAATGTTGCGGCCCTTGATCGGGTTGGGCCTAACGAAGATGCCCTTGAAGCCGAGTTCCTTGACTACGCGCCGGGTTTCCTCGATGGCCAATTTAACGTCCTGCACTGGGATTATGCCGACGGCCATGAGGCGTTTGCGATCCGCGGCGCAGTAATCATAGAGCCAATTATTATAGGCACGACACAGCGCGGCGCCGTAGGCTGCTTCTTGCACGGAAGGCAAATACAAACCGGCGGACGGAAAAAGTAGGCCACGTTCGATGCGGTCGCGGTCCATCGCGTTGAGGCGATCGTTCGGATCGGTGGCGAGATGGCGGTTTTCGTTGGCAGGAGAAGCGTCCTCTTTAACACGAAAAGGAGTTTCATCTGGCCGACGATGGTGACGATCGCCCTCGAGGCGAAACAGCAGTTGGCCATTGGCGACCTGCTCCACTTTCGGCGCGCGGGCACGAAACGGCGGCTCCAAATATTTTTCCCACAGATCATCGGCCTCTCGCACATGGCCGTCTATGTCGATGATCCGCACTGCGTTTTCTGACATGCTTACCTCCGTTCGCGCAAAACTTCTTCGACAAGGGTCGGATCCGCTAAAAGACACCATGCCTTGCTGAAAAAACCTCGCTTAACGTGCATCTTCGTTGCTGTGTATCCAGCCGATCGAAGGATTGCATGATTCCTTTGCACTGTTGCAAGCGACAATTCGTCCAAGGTAAAGTTGATCCGTGATAATGGCTCGTGTCGGGCGACTCAACATAATGATCGAAGCGGCTTGATCTGAATTCAATTGCGGCGTATCGGAAAAGAAGGAAATCCTGTTTTCGTAGAGGAGGCAAGTCATGATTCAATATGCGCCGAAGCTCACTTTTGGTCCTGAAACGGCGGATTGGCAAGAACGGCTCAATCCCGACCGCATGCGTCGGCAGCGCGTCGAGCGCGCCCAATCGCTGATGCGCAAGCATGGGATCGCGGCGATTGTCGAAGCCAATCATCAAAACATCCGCTACCTGACAGCGCTCAAAGGCTTTGCTTATCCGATGTGTCGTTACGTGCTTTTCTTTGCCGAGCATGACCCCGTGATGTACGAGCATGATGGTTACTACCATCAGATGCCCGACCAGTGTCCGTGGGTCAAAGAATGGCGCCCGGCGCGTTCGTGGCTCACCGGCGCCCCCGGTCCTGAAGCTTGCGCTGCGGAAGCGAAGGCGTTTGCCGGGGAGATCAAGGAGGAGTTGGAAAAGCGTGGATTACTCGGCGAGAAGGTCGGTCTCGGCAGCTTCGACGGCTATGCCCGGGAGGCGCTTGTCAACGCGGGCGTGAAGAACATCGTCGACACGCGTCAGCTCATGCTCGAAACGCGCATGCTCAAAAATCAGGACGAAATTAATTGCCTTAAAACTTGCGCCGCGATGGTCGACGGGGTTTGGTTCCGCATCTGGGAGAATTTGAAACCCGGAATGAAAGATACCGATTTGATGACTCTCGGCTCGACGGCGGGCTACGAACTCGGCTTGGAGGCGGCGGTTCCAGGCGGCTGGCGCACCGGGCCAATGACATTTGATCGCGGCCCGCATGCGACCAGCCGTGTGGTCCAGTTCGGCGACCTCGTTTATGGATCGTATTGCGGCGCGACTTACATGGGCTACGGCAGTTGCACTTATCGAACTTTCATCGTCGGCCGGCAACCGACCCCTAGAGAAAAAGACTGGTACAAAGTCATGCGCGAGCGCATCGATGCGATCATCGGAGACATCAAACCGGGCAGGACGACGGCCGACGTAGCGAAGCATTTTCCGCCGGCTACCAAATGGGGATATCAGAGCGA
>WNFZ01003346.1_pt1 | contig 15034 bp, 14 predicted proteins | sample 5400081 | NCBI WGS metagenome assembly WNFZ01 (sample SAMN13153365, study PRJNA577476) | soil metagenome | isolation source: 80 cm soil or saprolite under grassland replicate 1 | place: USA:California | collected 2016-06-15 | reverse complement strand
CACGGACTTCGATAAAGCCGATCTGGCTGCCAGTGTTCAGCTCCTGCTTGAAGAGATCGGTATCCAGTTCATCCAGTACTGGCTGCGAAAATCCGGCATCCGCTCAATCGCTGTAGCTGGCGGTGTCTTCTCCAATGTGAAGTTCAATCAACGAGTTCATGAATTACCCGAAGTGGATAACTTCTTTGTACACCCCGCCATGGATGACAGCGGTTTGGCTGTCGGCGGGGCCTTCGCGGCGTTGGCAGATGAACCGGGTGCAGACCCGTCGCGACTGTGCCAGCGATTGAAAAATGTGTACTTCGGTACCAGCTACACGGATGATGAGATCCTCCAGTCTATTGATAAGTTTGGTTTTGAATACACACAGGAATCCAATATCGCGGATGTGATTGCCAGGCTTCTTGCAGAAGGACGCGTCGTCGCCCGCTTCACCGGCAAAATGGAATATGGTCCACGTGCGCTGGGTCATCGCTCCATTCTCTATCAAACCACCGATCCATCCATCAACGAATGGTTGAACGCCCACCTGTTGCGCACAGAGTTCATGCCCTTTGCTCCGGCAACCCTGCAGGAATATGCCGATGAATGCTTCGAGGGATTGAATGGCGCGCGTGACTCCGCCCGGTACATGACCATTACGTTCAACTGCACTGAAAAAATGCGCGCCCAGTCTCCCGGCGTTGTCCACGTGGACGGCACCGCCCGTCCGCAGGTCCTCGACCCAGACACAGCTCCCGATTTCTACAAGATCGCTGTGGCATACCACAAGCTCACTGGCATCCCATCGTTGATCAATACAAGCTTCAACATGCATGGTGAACCCATTGTCTGCACGCCCGACGATGCGTTGCGCTCGTTCAAGGAAGGCAAACTCGATTACCTTGCCATCGGCAACTACATGGTCGTCAACCCCGAATTGAAGAAAAACGGAAAAGCTTAACCTTTAGCCTTCCTTGGTGACCTTCATGTTTAAAGGATAGTATGCGCATCGGCATCATGCTACGTTCCATTGACGAAAAAGGCGGTGTAGGCGTCTACACGCGCAACATCGTCAAGGAACTATTACAGCTTGACCCTAAGAACGAGTACGTATTGTTCTATGCCAATCCAGCGAATATCGGACTTTTTTCTCAGCATGTAAATGTAACAGAGAGGTGGATCAAGGGCTCGAACAAGGCATACTGGGATCAGATGTCCATCCCGCGCGCCTGTCGCAACGAAAAGATCGATGTTCTCTTCCATCCCAAATTTACGGTGCCGCTTTTCGCACCTTGCAAAGCAGTCATGGTGGTCCACGGCGCGGACTGGCTGATCCCTGAGCAGGCCCAGTTCTACACCAAGTGGGATGTGAAGTATATGCAGATGATGCTGCCGCTTTATTTTAGAAAGTGCACAGCGGTCATCTCGGTCTCACAGGAGACAACCGATAATTTCAATCGTATCCTGAAGCTGCCCAAAGACAAAATACAGACGATCTATTTTGCTCCGGCGCGGCACTTCCAGCACATCAACGACATGGTCACACTCCAAAGCGTGAAAGATAAGTATCACCTGCCGAATCGCTTCATTCTCACGCTCACCAAGCGCAAAGGCGATGACCGCAAGAACCTGAGGCAGGTCTTCAAGGCATACGAGCGCTATCATGACCAAACGGAGAATCCACACAAGCTTGTCATAGGCGGCAAGGATTGTCATTTGTTTCGAGACGAATATGGAATTTCCCATGACGGATATGGGCGGGACATTCTCTTCCCCGATTGGATCGATCAAGCGGATATGCCGTCTGTGTTCAGCCTGGCGAGTCTCTATTTATACCCGTCAAACCTGGAGGCATTCCCCATCCCGCTCACCGAGGCCATGGCCTGCGGCACGCCCATCCTGACTTCCAACGTCAATGGTTTGAAAGAGATCGCCGGTGATGCTGCCTTGTTAATGGATCCCAACGATACAGACTCGATCGCAGACGGCATCGTCAGGATCCTGTCTAACAAGGAACTGCATCACACGCTATCCTGCAAAGGCATGGAACGCTCATCCCTATTCACCTGGGATCGCTGTGCACAAGATACACTGTCGCTTCTCGAAAGAGTTGCCTCGAGCTAAACAGTATGCAGGATCTTGATCTCAAACAACTGGCTTCAGGCATAATTATGATCGTCGCACCACATATGGATGACGAAGCTCTTGCCTGTGGCGGGTTGATCGCCGGGCTTCCGTTTAAGAATCGAATTCATATTATCTATGCCACAAATGGAATGAAATCCCCGGCTCCTATTATTGCCGGCCGGGATAAGGTCTCGCCGGACCTTGGAAAGATCCGTATGCGGGAATCCGTTGCAGCCATGAGAATATTGGGAATCACGGAACACAACCTGCACTTCTTCTGTTTGCCAGAAGCCGAGTTGCAGAATAATACTCTTGCCTTGCGGGGTAAACTTCGGCAGATCATCCAAGTTCTTGCGCCGCAATATGTCTTCATCCCATTTCGCTATGACCGGCATTTAGACCATCTGGCTGTCAATCATGCGGTCGTCTCCGAAATTGAGCAAGCCGGACTGGATACACAGCTCATTGAATACTTTGTTTACTATCGCTGGCGGTTGATGCCCAAACGTGACATACGCAAGTACATCAAACCACAATTCCTGTATAGACTTGATATCGCCAAGGTAGCCAATCAAAAGAGACTATCGTTGGCTTGCTTCACCAGCCAGACCACCATTTATTATCCCTGGATGACGCGTCCGATTCTGACACCGACCCTGCTGGACGACGAATGCCAAAACCCCGAATATTTTTTGATTGCCCCCATCTCGTGCTCTGGGACGGCTGTGCTCTCGGGCCCAATGCCTTGGATCCAGCTCGTGCATCGTCTCGAACCAATCCTGTTGAAATGGAAATATTTGACGCTCGCAATATTGAAAAGAGTATTCCAAAACCGTGGATAGTAATCAAGCTTCGAACCAACCGATCCGCGTTGTCATGTTCGGTACTGGTCCCGAAATGAATCCTGATGCAAAACATTTCCTCTGTAGATTAGAGGAACATCCCGAGATTGAATTTCTAGGTGCATTCTGTCAGGCCGAGTCCCAATCGATAAACGCGGTATTCCGTGATCTGTGGAAGCGCCGTGGCGCACTTGCGTTCCCATTGTTTGCTCTCTGGCTGTTCAACAAAGTTCTTCGTTTTATTCTTCATCCACGCGCAGAGATCACATTCATGAGAAAGCTAAACAATATTTCCGAACGCATTCACTTTGTGAAAAACATTCATGCGCAGAAGGTATTGCAGCAGGTCTCAGCACTCCAGCCTGATCTAGGTCTGATCTATGGAAGCCCCATTCTGAAGCCGGAGCTTTTCGAGATTCCCAGGTTGGGCACGCTGGGCATCCATCATGGCAAAGTGCCTGAATACCGCGGCAACAAAACCGCGTTCTGGATGATGTACAACGGTGAGCCCTACGCGGGGGTCACCATTCAAAAGGTCAACAAGGGTCTTGATACCGGCACGATCGTGAAGACGGGCGAGGTAAAAGCCTATCGGCGAGCGTATCCCGCGGTAGTCTCCGAATTGGAGGCGCTGGGCTTAGATCTCTATATCCAGGCGATTCTCGAAGTCAAGCATGGGGTGGCCGAGTTCAAGCCGCAGATAGGAGTCAAGGGGGCGCTGTATCGGAACCCCAAACCGGTCGACTTCCTAAGATTCTGGGGCAAACAAATCAAGAGACGGTTGAATATCGCCAAATGAAAATCTGTATTTTCACTGAGACCTACTACCCGGTTGTGGGTGGTGGTGAAACACAGGCACATCTGCTCTCTGACGGGTTGACGGCCGCTGGCCACTCTGTCATTATTCTCACACGTAGGTCAGATGTGTCTCTGAAAGAGCATGAAAAGTATGGCGACGTGAATGTCTATCGTCTGCCCCCTGTTGGCAGCGGACAATTAAAAAAATGGGGCTTGCTTCTTTCAAGTTTTCCGATGCTTATCACATTGCGCGATCAGTATGACCTGATTTTTGTCTCAGGCTATCGCATCATCGGACTCACTGCCATTTTGATCGGGAAGTTGTTTGGGAAGCGGGTTGTTCTAAAAGCAGACAGTCAGGGTGAAATGTCGGGTGAATTCTTTACGAGCGGATTAAGAAAATATGGCGTCTCGCCCACTTCGCTTTTGTTCCAACTCTTTCTCGGATTTCGAAATTTTGTATTGAAAAAGGCAGATGCATTTTGTGCCATCTCGTCTGAGATCGCTTGTGAATGGACATCACGCGGGATTCCGTCCAATAGGATTCATCTCATTCCCAATAGTGTGGATACGAATCGCTTCGCTCCGGTGGAACCCGAACAAAAACTACTTCTGAGGGAAAAGCTCAATCTCCCGCGTGAAGTGACCATCAGCATTTATACGGGAAGGCTTGTATCCTATAAGGGCTTACCTTTGTTACTGCAGACCTGGAATGACCTCCTAAAAAAACATAAAAATGTGATGCTTGTACTGGCAGGGGTAGGTGGGCTCGATATTCACAACTGCGAAAATGAATTGCATGAGTATGTGGCTTCTCATCGGATGGAACAGCATGTCCTCTTCACCGGCGCGATTCAAAACATCCCGGACTATTTGCAGGCATCCGATATTTTTGTCTTTCCTACGGAAAACGACGCATTTCCCTCCTCCGTGGTGGAGGCGATGGCGTGCGCTTTACCGGTCATTACCACTCCGGTGGGCGCCATCAAAACCATCATTGCCCACGAAGAGAATGGGATATTGATCCAGCCTGGAAATAAGGAGCAACTTTTTGAGGCTTTGGACGTCATGATATCCGATACAGCCCATTCTTTTCTTCTGGGACAGGCTGCCAGGCGGAGAGTCCTGGATCAATATTCAGCAGTAAGTTCGGTGATGAAATATCTTTACCTGTTTCAAAGCATGTTGGGATTTAGATGAGAAGGAACTCAAAAGCATGAAAAAACTGAAGATCAACACATCCCGTCCCAGCGGCTCAGGCTGGAATGAACAGGCTCTGCATCAGTTCGATCCGGTGCAGGTAAATGCCACCTCGTGGGTTGCATCTGTGGGTGGGTTTCGAAAATATTGGTTGTTTGGCTGGCAGTATTAGAGTTTGCCTATGTCCGTCACCACAGCATCCACACAGCAAGAGCAAATATTTCGCGAGAATTCATGGTGGCTGAAAGCCTGCCTGCTCCTCATGTTCTTGCTCGCGACACTCATCCGGCTGGATGAAATCAAAGCCCCCGGTCATTTGTTGGATCGAGAATACACATCTGCAATATTTGCACGCGCCTATTATTTGGCGAACAATAATAACGTTGAGAAGTGGCAGCGAGAGATTGCCATTACCGCTAAAAATCAACAACCCATTCTCGAGCCTCCCGTTCTGGAATACTTAGTTTCCTTGATCTATCGCATCATGGGTAGGGAGGAAATTTTTTATTCCCGCTATTTGACGAATGCATTTTGGTTGATCGGGGGCGTATTCATGTTCCTAATTGCCAAAAAGCTGCTCTCTATGGATGAAGCGGTGGTGGCAACTGGCTATTACCTTTTTGTCCCCATGGGTGTCATCATTAGCCGGAGTTTCCAACCAGACTCTCTGATGATGATGTTATTCCTGATCAGCTTATATTTGATCGTCAGCTATTTTGAAATCCCGACGACGAACCGATTGCTTCTCGCAGCGGTGATTACAGGCATCACCTTAGTGCTTCGACCGTTGGTCCTATTTGCAATTTTTGGTGCATTCCTCGCATTATCTATTCAAAAGAATCAGAACTGGAGGAAAATCATCAATGCGCCAGTGGTCATTTTCAGCAGTATCAGTCTACTGCCTGCCGTCCTTTATTATGGATATGGAATTATCTTTGCCGGCTTCATGCGTTGGAAAATATCCACGAGCTTTCTTCCTTATCTGTTTATCAAAAAGGATTTCTGGTTGGGCTGGTTCGAGCTTGGAACTGAGGTTGCAGGCCTTACTGCCTTGATTATTGCAATCGTTGGTTTCTTTTTCCTTCGAAATAAGATTGCCCAATATTTGGTCGTTGGCTTGGCAATTGGGTATGTCATCTTTGGCATGGCCTTCACGTATCATATTCATACCCACCCTTACTACCATATTCAACTTTTCCCCATCATTGGACTTTGTATTGCACCGGTTCTGGTTGAAACCGTGAAGGCACTTAGGCGATTACCGGGGAAAACTTGGTATATACCCGTGTCTATAGTTTTATTGATTGCTTCCTATTTTAGTTATCGGCAAGTGCATGATAGCCTCTACCAGAGCCATATGGAAGATCCCGCTGTGGCGCGCGAGATCGGTGAAATCGTCCATCATAGCCCTCATATAGTTTTTGTTTCAAATTATTATGGACTGCCACTCGAATATTATGGTGAATTTGGAGGTGCCCCATGGCCCGTCCGCATTGAAGATGCTTTTTATCGCCGTCCGGGCGCGCAAGAATTGTCGGTTAAGGAAAGAATCGATGGTTTAGGTTTTACACCGGAATATTTTGTCATTACCCATTTCTATCTGTATGAAACAAAGCACCAGGATCTCAAGACATACTTAGAGAGTAGCTGCGCTCTGCTTGCACAAAAAGAACAGTATTTAATATATACTTCCTGCAAGTCGCCCGCAGGTGGATAAAATAGACGCTATACTGGGAATGGAATGAGAACAAACACACGAAGCCAACCCAATTACATGCCTCAACTCGACTCTCTACGATTTTTCGCTGTAATGGGTGTACTGGTATCTCATTATTGGATACCCCAAGGGCTTCCATGGCTTATGGCAGATATGGATTGGGGCTGGATTGGAGTCCATTTGTTCTTTGTGTTGAGCGGATTCCTGATCACAGGTATTCTTCTCGACTGCCGTCAGATGGCGGAAGACTCATCACGACCACGTATATATTTTGTTAGTCAGTTCTACATTCGACGTTTTTTGCGAATCTTCCCAATTTATTACCTGGTCATTGGCGTCGCAATCCTATGGAATTTTCCGCAAGCACGCGAACTTTGGGGATGGCTGGTCTCTTATACTTCAAATATTTACATCACTATCTATAATAGCTGGATTGGACTCTTCAGTCATTTTTGGAGCCTGGCTGTGGAGGAGCAGTTTTATTTGTTCTGGCCATGGGTCATCCTGTTTTTTCCCCGGAAATGGACACCCATATTAATGTGTTTGATGATCCTTCTTGCACCGGCATATCGTTTGTACGCTTATGAGATGCATCGCTTCGATATCAGCCCGTTCAACTTTAAGTCTGCGACATTTACACTCGCTAATTTCGACAGTTTGGGAATGGGAGCATTACTCGCCCTTGTTCAGCGTTCCAAAATTCACCGGGAAACAATACAGCGATACCTATCCCGAATCATTCTGCCATTAGGATTGTTAGTCTATATCACATCCCTAGTGCTCTATCATTATCGCTTCAAACCGTCGGTCTTTTTCTCCCTGAATGATTTTTCATTGTCGTTGATCTTCACCTGGCTGGTTGCTGCAACGGCGACCGGTTTTAGCGGTTCTTTGGGATACCTTCTTGAATTATCTCCATTGAAATATCTGGGTAAGATATCCTACGGCATATACGTATATCATTATTTTATACCGTTCCTGATCGCTCCAGTATTTCGCTCTTTTATTTTCCCAGTCGAGACGCCAAGCTTTCTAAATTTTGTTTTATCGAGTGCCTTAACAGTTGCCGTTGCGTCACTTTCTTGGTATGTATTTGAATTACCCATCAATCATCTAAAACGCTATTTCAGCTATAAAACGGTGAATGAGGTAGTCTATTTGCCAGCAGAGGAATTAATGGCTAAGAAAAGTAGTTGACGCATTCCATTAAGGAAAAACATTTTGATAAAATCACCCTCTTCAAAAAACTATATGCCTCAATTGGATGCCCTGCGTTTTTTTGCAGTACTAGGTGTCTTGGTGGCCCACACCTGGCATCCGAACCGGCTACCCTGGTTACTGAGAGACCTGGATTGGGCCGGGTTGGGTGTTCGCTTGTTTTTTGTGCTGAGCTGATTCCTGATCACAGGTATTCTTATCGATTGTCGAAATGAGGCCGAAAGGACTGGCATATCATCACGCGTCTTTCTCAGGCAGTTTTATATTAGACGTATCCTGCGTATCTTTCCTATCTACTATCTGGTCGTCATCCTTGCACTGATCGTGGACATCCCTCCGGCTCGTGAGATCTGGGCATGGCTGATCACATATACGAGCAACATCTACATCACGATGAATAATGAATGGATCGGCAGGCTGGGTCATTTCTGGAGCCTGGCTGTGGAGGAGCAGTTCTATCTGATCTGGCCGTGGATTGTCCTGCTTATGCCACACAAACGACTTGTGCCGATCCTGTTGTTCTTGATTGCGCTCGCGCCTGCCTATCGCCTGTATGCATATGTGACTTTTCCATTTGATATTGGCGCCATGGATTTCAAGGCATCCACGTTTCCACTCGGGAACCTGGACAGTTTAAGCATGGGAGCTCTCCTTGCTTTTGCCTGGGATTCGAAGGTGTCGAAACAAACACTTCAAAAATATCTGACAGTTAGCGTACTGCCTGCAGGTCTCATCCTGTACGCTATTTCACTGGCGCTTTACCACTATAGAACCAAGCCATCCGTATTTTTTGCGATCGGCGATCTCGCCGCAGCGATGGTATTTACCTGGTTGGTGGGTACAGCTGCAGTCGGGTTCAAGGGAAGGCTTGCGAAAGTTATAGAGTTCGCTCCACTGACCTATCTGGGGAAGATCTCGTACGGATTATACGTCTACCATTACCTGATTCCAATCATCCTAATTCCCTGTCTAGCCTGGTTTGGATATAATTTGCAGGTGCCCGGACGAATGAGTTTTGTGTTGTCCACCACCCTAACGATTTTGATTGCATCAGCATCCTGGTACTGGATCGAGTCTCCTATTAACAGCTTGAAGAATCGTTTCCGATACTCACCCGAACATCAGTCCGTTCCATCGGCGCCCAAAAAAATAACAGGGACAGTTACGTAAATCCCGAAGGGCTCTTGCATTTACCTATGCCAAAATTGTCTATGATGAACAGCCATTCATCCACACTATCTATCGCAACTGCCAGCCTGTATGATGGGCAGTTAGCAGATACAGACCATCTCCAATTTCCACGTGTGGATTATATTGAGTTGCAGCGGCTGTTACCGACCGATATTCTCAATTACTCATCGTATGAAAAGGACGGTGTTGGGGAGCTGTTCCGAAGGCTCGAGACTCAGCTACGCACGGACATCTACCTTGCCACATTGGGTTGGCACAAGAGTCGTGCTCACGACCTGGTGTTTACATGGTCAGAACGGGCGGGTATTCCGTTTGCAATATACAAGCGTTATCTTTCATCAGACCATTGCTTTGTAACCATGTTCCAGTGCTGGTCAGACCGACAGGAACTGGTCATCACAAAACTGGATCTAATCCCGGCCATGGACAAGATCGTGGTCCATTGTCGGAGCATGAAGGATAAGTTTCTAAGTCTGGGAGCGGCCGAATCCCAGGTCGAAGTCGTCCACTACAGTATTGACCAGACGTTTTTTTCACCTGTAGTCAAAGTTGAGCAAATCCCAAATTTGATCGTAAGCGCCGGCGAGCCTCGCTCACGCGACTATCCTTCACTTTTCCAGGCTGTAAAGGGTCTCCCCGTAAAGCTGAATGTAGCTGGATATGGACATTGGTATGCACGCGAAAAAAATAATTGCATGGCTGGCAGGATCCCGGACAACGTATCCCTAAGCAGACGTCTTTCCTATTTTGAACTGCGCGATTTTTATGCAATGTCCCAATTTGTTGTGATCCCCGTCCGTGATCTTGTATATTCCGCGGGCGCAACGTCTGCCATGGAAGCAAGCGCAATGGCGCGGGCTGTTGTGGCATTTCGTTCAAGGGGTATCTCAGATTATGTAATTGATGGTGAAACCGGTATTCTTGTCGAACCGGGGAATGTAAACGCCTTGAGGGATGCGATCCAGTATCTCCTATCCAATCCAGATGAGGCAAAACGACTGGGTGACAACGCCCGCCAACGAATCGTGGAGGAGCTGAGCCTGGAAGCATATGTGGGCCAGATCGCAGATATTTTGAAAAAAGCCTAAAGGGCAGAAGATTCCAGTTTTTACGAATCAGCTTTCCTATCGCGGAGAACGTGGCTTTTATCCCGCAGGCGTTCCATCCGTATCGCAGAAAGCTGGCTGGCCAGCAATCCCAGGACAAAAAATAGCAGCCCTATCACAATGGCAAGCATGGCACCAACGCTCACTCCTCTTCCCAACAGAACGATGGGTATGCCCCAGGCAAGTCCGGCCAGAATACAGAGCATGGATAGCGGTAGAAACACCCGCAAGGGATTGAACATCAGCACGATATTGAGCACCTGGATCACCGTTTCAAATCCGGTAAACGTTGTAATGGTGCTTTGACCCAACTTGCGCGGCGATACATGGATGGGGTGCTCCAACACCAGATTACGTTCACTGAGGAACACCAGTGTGATCACATCACTGAACGCCATCGAGTCGGGACAAACGGTCATGTATTTTTGTGCCAGTTCTGTACGGTATAGTTTGAACCCCGAGTTGAGGTCGGTGATTGGTAAGGGCATGAGGATCTTTGTAAAGGAGCGGATGAGAAATTTTCCTGTCGCACGGTACACAGTGGATCTGGCTCCGCTTTCACGTTTACCAACTACCATGTCCGCATCATGCGCGATGGCAAATTGAAAGACCTTTTCCACATCCGGCAGATTGTGCTGACCATCGCCATCGATCGTAACTAGGTAATGTGTGTTTGTATTCTGGATACCGGTCTTTAAAGCCCCGCCATAGCCGCGGTTGACCTTATGATGTACCACGCGGGCATCCGGTTGGGAAACAAGCCCATCTAAGATCGCTTTCGTGTTATCGAGTGAACCATCATTGACAAAGACAATCTCCCAGCCGCGCGCCCGGCAGAACTCAATCGCATGAGGCGCAAAGACAGGTAGATTTTCTGCTTCATTATAAATAGGGATGACAACAGTGAGTAAACAGGTATCCGGTTTTGGTTTCATCCGCGATGTTCCTTGGGCAGTTCAAATCATGATTTCTGTGATAATACCATTCGCAGCCCGTACGTCAACCCAACAGATTGGCCAGCATGTATAGAGCAACACATCTTCGAAGTCTTTGGAAAAATAATGTGAGTGTATTCCACACTCGCATTGCATTCCGTATGCTGGCAACCGGGCTTGGAGCCTTGCACACATACGCTGCCATTCAAAGTCAATCCATGAACGCCGATGGGATTAGCTACCTGGATATCGGCGATGCCTATTTCCGAGCCGACTGGGCGAACGCCGTCAATGCGGTGTGGAGCCCACTCTATTCCTGGATCCTTGGCCTGGTCAATTTCGTCGTTAAGCCGTCCATGAGCTGGGAATTCCCCACCGTACACATCGTCAACTTTCTGATATTTCTCGCGGCACTCGCCAGTTTCGAGTTTATGTGGGGAAACGTTCGAACTACGGTCCCGGACTCAGAAAATTCTATAATTCATGATCTGCTCTGGTGGACACTTGGTTATTTGCTTTTTATCTGGACTTCTCTCGGTTTAATCGAGATCTGGTCTGTAACCCCCGATATGCTTATGGCGACGTTCGTTTTTCTGGCGGCGGGGCTTATTGCACGAATCCGTTCGGGAGATGACAGTCTGCGGCTCTTTCCAATCCTAGGCTTGATCCTGGGGCTTGGATATTTGGCCAAGACTTTTATGTTCTCCGTCGCGCTGGTTTTTCTGGTGCTTGCATGGCTTATCCAAAAATGGACATGGACCGCTCTCTCAAGAACCCTTCTGGCGGTTGCAGTATTTTTACTCATGAGCCTGCCATACATTGCGGTAATTTCCCAAGCAAAAGGAAAGCTCACCATCGGTGAATCAGGAACAGTAACCTATCTGCGCCATGTAGTCGGCATCCCATATCCGCACTGGCAGGGTGATCCGGAACATAACATTGTTCCGACTCATCCATCACGGGTGATCCATCAATCTCCACCAGTCTATGAGTTCGGTGAACCGATCGGTGGCACGTATCCCATTTCCATAGATCCTTCCTATTGGTACGAAGGCATCCGTGTACCCATCAGCTTGAACGACCTACTCATTCCGCTATTCGCAAGCGGGATGTTTTATCTGGAACTCTTCTTTCAAAAGCAGGGTATTCTGGTTTCCTGTGTGCTTGCCTTATATCTCATGGGGCATAAGCAAAAACGGACGTTTTCTGAAATCCTGTATCAATGGGCTTTGGTGATCCCTGCAATCATTGCGTTCGGTTTATATGCATTGGTTTTGGTAGAGGCCAGGTATATCGGCGCTTTTGTTCTGCTCTTTTGGACGGATATTCTTGCGAATATATGCCTGCCCAATTCGCAAAATAACAATCTCTGGATGCGGGTGTTAACATCCCTGGCAGCATTTGGACTGCTTGCTAATATCATTTTGTTCAACCTGGATGGTTTTGCGCGCCTGAATCCATTTTTAAAAGACAGCCTGGTTCCAACCAGCACTGCTCCATCGGCAAAGCCGCTTGCCGTTGCACAAACCCTGCAAACCCTGGGTATCAAGCAAGGCGATAAAGTGGGTGTGATCGGGTATGCCTATGATTCATTTTGGGCCAGACTCGCGGGGGTGAAAATCGTGGCCGAAATGCTCGAAGCGGACGCGGAAGATCTCTGGCGGGGAGATGATGCCCTAGAGCGAAGTATTCTGCTGTCCTTTGCCGGTGCAGGGGTTAAAGCAGTGGTTGCGGAGAACGTGCCGCCCTACGCCCATTTGACCGACTGGCAGCAGGTTGGAAATAGCAACTACTATATATATATTTTTTCGGAGAAGTAAGGTCTTTGAACAAAACGAGCACAAAGCCTGAATGGACGTCATCGAGTTCCATTCCTACGATCGAATTTGCGCCCAAGCCCATGTTGGACGATATCTCTATTGTGATTCCCACACTCGGCCGGCCGATTCTAGAGCAAAGCTTGTTTTGGATTCTTGTTGGGAATGCCTGGCCAGGTTGCCTGATCATCGTGGAACAAGGATTAAATAGCGATGTTATGGATTGGTTGAAACATGTTGAGGAACTAGGCATTCGAGTCAAGCACATCCTTTCGAATCAACATGGACGTTCGGCCGGCATCAATCGTGGACTCGAGCAAGCGGACACACGGTTCGTCGCAATCACGGATGACGATTGCTTCGTTGGAGAGGATTGGCTGATTAACATGGCTAACAAGCTCCGGCTGAGTCCAGAGGCAGTTGTCACAGGACGGGTCGAAGCCGCAGGTGAAGATATGATCGTTGTGGTGACGTCGCCGACTCCATCCATTCAAACTCGTCCACGACTCAAATTTGATTCGATGTCTGGCGGCAATATGGGGACGTCTCTTGATGTCTTTCGGAAGGTTGGGCTGTTTGAAGAAGATCCCCTCATGTCCACGGCGGAAGACGCGGAGTGGTCGTATCGCGCGTTGCGCAAAGGAGTCGCGATCCGTTATGAACCGGATGTGGTGGTGGCACACTTCGGCTGGCGGGATGTAGGGAAGCGGGCGGAGCAGTACCGTCACTATGCATTAAGTCATGGCAGTTTCTATGGGAAATATTTGCGCAAAGGTGACCTATTCATTCTGATGAGAGCACTTGCTCACTGGTTGCGCGCCCTGCGTAGATGGATCAATGGAAGACGAAAAGGCGACCTCGACTCTGCGCTGATCGGACGAGCCTATTTCATGAACTTGTTTCCGGGAATTCTTGCAGGCATGCAATCCAAAATGTATCCTATGGAGCTTAAATGACAGAGTAACACTGCCCCATGCGGGCGGTACTGCCATGTTGTGGCGGACTTTCCGAATGCGAGGCGTCAAGGCCGCTTCATAATGATCCGCCTGCTGGTGTTGGCGATCCTACTGACACCGGCTGACTTTGGGCCATTGGCATTCCTAAAGATCATCGAAGCGATCTTCAATGAAACAATTCCCATTGCTCTTGCCAGGCTCGCCGGAGTTTGGGCAAGGGTATTCAGTATAATTGTCGGGGTAGCCGTTGATCAACCAGGGATTTTAGTAACATCCCAGCAAATTTTACGTCTTATTTCTAGTAACGCCGGAATGAACACTGAAGACCGCTATGGATTTACCAAATATTGTTGTTATCGTCCTCACTTATAAACAGCGTGATAAAACGATGACCTGTGTGACTAATATATTAGCAAACGCAGGTCTGTCTTTCCGTATCCTTGTCTGGGATAATGGATCGCAGGACGATACGATTGCTGCTGTTAAACAACATTTCCCCAATGTTTTGCATCACTACAGCGAGATCAATCTTGGCGTTGCGGGAGGACGAAATGCATCCGCCCACATGGCAATCCACGAACTGGGAGCAACTCATATCCTGTTCTTGGACAATGACATCCTGGTGGAGCCCGATTTCATTAGCGCCTTATATGAGCCATTCAAGACTGACAAGAAACTTGGGCAGACGCAGGCTAAACTGCGTTTCATGCATGATCGAAGTCTAATCAATGACGGCGGTGGTGCGCGAATCAGCTTCATCTTTTGGCGCGTGAGGCCAGTTGGATTTGGCGAGCCAGATCGAGGTCAGTATGATGCGCCGCATCCTTGCATCTCTTGTGGAGGCGCGATGATGGTGCGGGCAGATATTTTCCAGCAGCTGAATGGTTTCGATCCGCTCTTCGGCCCGTTTGGATCGGAAGATCTCGATTTCTCATTGCGCCTGCAAAAGGCGGGCTATAAGGCAATGTATATTCCGCAGGCTGTTGGATATCATCAGGTGAGTCATACTTTTGGGCAAGGATACAGTGAGGAATATGCGCGGCATAAGTCGCGTCACTGGCTTTTATTCATGGGCAGGCACGCAAGGATAGGGGAAAAAATCGCCTTTTATCTTCTTGGCGCGCCGGTTTTGGCTATTCAGGTAT
>WNFZ01008913.1_pt1 | contig 15036 bp, 16 predicted proteins | sample 5400081 | NCBI WGS metagenome assembly WNFZ01 (sample SAMN13153365, study PRJNA577476) | soil metagenome | isolation source: 80 cm soil or saprolite under grassland replicate 1 | place: USA:California | collected 2016-06-15 | reverse complement strand
GGGGGGGGGGGGGGGTAGGTGAGCGTCCGCTTCCGCCGCTCGCTGAGTGATGGGTTGTGGCCCGACAGCGGTCAGATGATCGCTCGAACGATCCTCCGTACGGCTCAATCAGCAGCAGTCGCAGTCGAACCCCTCGGGGACGGCAAGCGCATCCTTGAGCCAGGCGTAGGGAAGATCGTCGACGACCACCTCCTCCACCGGCTTGAACAGCTTGAACTGGTACCGCTGTTCCGCGATCCAGAACGCGACCACGGTCTCCAGCGGCGGGCAACCTGGAAGGGGACAGGCGATTTCCGAAACGGAGATGACCGCCTCCTTCGGGAGCTTGAAGCGCTCGCGCGTCCACTCGGTCACCCGTTCGATGACCTGGAGGCGTTCGGGGCTTTTCTTGACGGAGGCAAACATCGGCTCAGCCTATCAGAATCCCTGCGCGGCGCGCGCGGCCGGAAAGCGCTCGCGATGCATGAGAAAATGCGCCGATGGCACATCCCGACCGTTTCCTTCTCGCCGGCGTCATGGGCTGGCCCGTCATGCACTCCCGCTCGCCGATGCTGCACAACTACTGGTTCAAGCAGCACGGTCTGGCGGGAACCTACGTCCCGCTTGCGATCAGGCCCGAGGGCCTCGCGGGCGCCCTGCGCGCGCTGCACCCATTGGGATTCGCCGGCTGCAATCTGACCATCCCGCACAAGCAGGAGGCGATGAGGATTGTGGACGAGGTGGACAAACTAGCGAAGAGCATCGGCGCGATCAGCTGCGTAGTCGTCGGACCCGACGGATCGCTCGCCGGCACCAACAACGATTGCTACGGCTTCGTCCACAACATCAGGCACGAGCAGCCCGGCTGGCGGGCGGACTCGGGGCCGGTCGTCGTGATCGGCGCCGGCGGCGGCTCGCGCGCGGTCTGCTACGGACTCGCGCAGGAAGGCGCGAAGGAGATCCGGCTCGTCAACCGCTCGTTTGACCGCGCCAAGGGCATCGCCGGGGAGTTCGGCGGCCCGATCAAGGCCCTGCCCTGGGACGAGCGCCACGACGCGCTCGACGGCGCGGCGATGGTCGTCAACACCACCAGCTGCGGCATGGTCGGGCAGCCGGCACTCGACATCCGGCTGGACAAGCTGCCGAAGACCGCGCTCGTATCGGACATCATCTACATCCCGCTCGAGACGCCATTCCTCGCCGCGGCGCGCAAGCGCGGCAACCGCACTGTTAACGGCCTTGGAATGCTCTTGAATCAAGGCCGTCCGGCCTGGAAGGCCTGGTTCGGCATCGAGCCCGAGGTGACGGCGGAATTGAGGGCGATGGTCGAGAGGACGATCTAGGAGACGCAGATGAACGACTTGCGGACGGCGGCACCGCGGGCGGGCTCGCGGTTGAGCGTGCGAAAACTGGCGCCGGCGATCGGCGCGGAGGTGCTCGGGGTGGATCTCTCGCAACCCATGGACGACGCCCTCTTCCGCGAGATCGAGCGCGCGTGGCACGGGCATTGCATCCTGCTCTTTCGCGAGCAGACCCTCGACGACCTGCAGCAAGTGGCCTTCGCTGCGCGCTTCGGCGACCTCGCGCACACGCTCAAGGCCTACGAGGGCGGCAAGCTGCACCCCGCGCTCATGTACGTGACCAACGAAAAGAGGGACGGCAGGTACGTCGGCGCTCTTCCCGACGGCGAGATGTTCTTCCATTCCGACATGTGCTACCTGGAGCGGCCTTTATCGGCGTCGATGCTCTATGCGATCGCGCTGCCGCCCGAGGGCGGCAACACCGTTTTCGCGAGCATGTACGCGGCCTGCGACGCGCTCCCCCCGGATCTGCGGCAAAAGCTCGAGGGGCGGCTGGCGGTGAACAGCTACGAGCCGGGCTACGGCACGAGCAACGTGAAGATGCGCATCAAGACGCCGGCCCCGCCGACCGCGTCCTCCTTCGCGCACCCGGTGATCCGCACCCATCCGGCGACCGGGCGCAAGGCGCTCTACGTGAACCGGCTGATGACCGACTACGTCGTCGGCATGCCGCGCGAAGAGAGCGACGCGCTGCTCGAGCGCGTGTTCGATCACCAGGAGCAACCGCAGTTCCAGTACGAGCATCGCTGGCAGGTCGGCGATCTTCTGATCTGGGACAACCGCTGCACGCTGCACGCGCGCAGGGATTTCCCGGCCACGCACCTGAGAAAGCTGCGCCGCGTCGCGGTCAAGGGCGATCGGCCAGTGTAACGGGTCTTGTCATTCTGTGGAGCCCTTCGACTTCGCTCGGGATGAACTTCGCGACGAAGAATCTGCTTTTTTTGCAAGTAAGGGAGGGGCTTCCCTTCCCAGCTCCTTCTAAAAATGCGGCGCAAGCCGCCGTACGATGCTCGCCCAGGAGAAGTTTTCACCGATCCAGGCCGCCGCTTGCGACCAGTCGAGGTCTTTTGCCCGGTTTTCCAGCAGAGTTTCCATGCAATGGATCAGACTGTCCAGGTCCGGCTCCAGGTAGTTCCCGAGGTTCTCGTCTGACCGTTTCGTACTGGAGACTTTCAGCGCAAAGGAGCGATGGCAGTAATCGTCCGTCGGGCCGCCGTCGGTGACGATGATCGGGACGCCGCACGCAGCCGCTTCCAGTGGAGGAAGATTGAACCCTTCGGCTCGGTACGGAGCCACGTAAGCGTCGCAGGCGCTGTAGAGCGTCCGCAGTTCTGCCAGCGTCAGATTTGCCGATATCAACCCCATGGAGCCCAGGACCTCGGCGTCGATCGCGTCGGGATACAGGTCCTGCACCTGTTTCACCGACGAGTCGCCGCGGATTCCGTACAGGTTGCTTTGGTCCTTGAGCAGCAGCATGACCTGTGGATGCTTCCGCACGACGGCGGAGAATCCCCGCACCAGCTTTTCGATCCCCTTGTTCAGCGTCATCGCGCCGACGTTGAGAAACAGGAACTTGTCCAGGGGCAGCCCGAGCAGCTTTCGGCCTTCGATGCGTTCCTCCTTCGAGCAGGGATAGAACGTGGAGGGATCGACGCCGTGCGGGATGACGATGACCTCTTCCGGGGCAAAGCCGTAATTGACGAATCCCGCCTTGGACCAGTGGGACGGGGTGATGATCTTTACGGCATTGTTCGAATAGGCCGCGTTGCTTTCGCCTCCCCGATAGAAATGCTCGGGGCCGAGACGTTGGTATTCTGAGGTTCCGAAGCACAATATTTTCCGGCTTTCTCCTCCGTAAATCCGGTACGGGTAGCTGATCCTGTAGATGGCGTCGATCGGCTCGCCTTGGTGGCGGGGGATCGAATCGATGAGGGCTCGTTGCGGCGCGCTGAAACCGCTTGCGTTTCTCGACTCGTTCCACTCCTCCCGGTAGAAGGGAAGGTCCCGGTGAAACAGGCAAAGGTCTTCGCGCTTGCGAAGTTCCAGCAGCTGAAACTGGTTGACCATCGCGTAGGAATGGTTGATGCCTCGCCATCCCTCGATGAGAACGTTTTTTCGGGCCACCTTGAATATCATGATAACGTGTCGCGGTCAGTGAACGCCTTGCAGACGGATGCTTTGGCACGCTGTTTGCTTGAGAAAGCTGGGGGAAACGATTATGAAAACAACCCCAAAGCAGTGGGGGCACGGCCTGCCGGATCAGGCGCACGCGCCGCGCCCGCATCCCGAACCGGTCGTCCCGCACGCCAAAGTCCCCTGGCTGCGTAACCTGCGCGGCGACATCCTGGGCGGGATCACCGCCGCAGTGCTGACCATCCCGGTCAGCATGGGTTACGGGCTGCTTGCCCTGGCCCCGCTGGGCGAAAGCTTCATCTCGACCGCGATCCTCGCCGGCCTTTATGCGCCGGTGCTGGCCTGCCTCGTCGCCGTGCTGCTCGGGGCGAACACGACGATGATTTATTCCCCGCGCAGCGTCGTGACTTTCCTCATCAGTTCGTTCGTGCTGCACAGCCTGGTTCGCTCAAGCGTGCCCGCCGTGCAGACAGCGACCCCCGAAATGCTGCTCACTCTCGTTTTCCTTCTGATGTTCCTCGCAGGCTGCTTTCAGGCGCTGTTCGGGCTCCTGCGCCTGGGCAGCCTGGTGAAATACACTCCGGCGCCGGTCATCGCCGGCTTTCAGAACGCGGCGGCGATCCTGATCTTCTGCTCCCAGTTCGACAGCATGTTCGGGTTCAACAAGCCGGTCGCGGTGCTCAGCATTCCCGCGAACCTCGGAACGGTGCAGCCGCTCACCCTGCTCGTGGGGGTGGTCACCTGCGTTGTGATTCTGCTGGGTGCGCGCATCGTCAAGGCGATCCCGCCGACCTTGCTGGGATTGATCACCGGCGGCGTGCTGTACTACCTCTTCGTGCTCCTTGGCTGGGGCGGGCATCTCGGCCAGCTTGTCGGTAAAATCCCGGTCGCGCTGCCAACGCCGCATTTTCTGGCGGAATTCAAGGACGTCTTCATGAGCCCGCAGATCACGCAAGTATTGCCATTGCTGCTGACGGGCGCGGCAAGCCTTGCCATCATCGCCTCGCTGGACGGGCTGCTATGCGCCCGCCTGATCGAGACCGATACCGGCAAGCGCGTGCATGGCAATGGGGAGCTCGTAAGACTGGGCGTCGGTAACATGGCGGCGGCCAGCTTCGGCGGAATCGCGGTCGGCATCAACCTCGCGTCGAGCTTTGCCAACCACCGCAGCGGTGCGCGCACGCCGCTCTCGCTGCTGGTGCACGCCGCCGCCGTTGCGCTCGCTATCATCGCGTTGTCACCGCTGATCAGCTACCTGCCGCGGGTGCTCATCGCGGCCGTACTGGTGGTGGTCGCAATCCGGCTATTCGACCGCTGGACGCTGCAGATCTTGCGCAAGCTCGCCACGGGCGATCTCCCCAGCGCGCGGAGCATGCTCGACCTCTTTATCATACTGGCCGTCGCGGCGGCCGCCATAGCGACGAACATCGCGATCGCAGTCGCGATAGGCGTGGCGGCGACGGTAATGCTGTTCCTGTTCCGCATGAGCAAATCGGTGATTCGACTCGAATACCGATGCGATGCCGTGCATTCGCGCAAGACGCGCGAGCCGAAGCTCATGAAAATCCTTTCCGACCACGGCGCCGCAATACTCGTGCTGGAGCTGGAAGGGCCGCTGTTCTTCGGCACGGCGGAAAATCTCGCACTCCATCTCGAGTCAGCGCAGCGCCAGAATGTTTCGTACGTGATCATGGACCTCAAGCGCGTCACCGAAATCGACAGTACCGGCGCCAAAGTCCTGTTGCAGGCGCATGACCGCATCACCGAAGAGGGGAAATATCTTGTGCTGAGCTCCTTCCCGGAACGCACTCGGCTTGCCGACTTCCTCAAGGACGTAGGCGTGACAGCAGCGCTCACACGCAGCCGCTTGTTTCCCGACCTCGACCGTGCTATCGAGTGGGCCGAGGACCATCTGATCGCGTCACGGGCAGGAGGCACGGAATCCGGTGGTGAATTCCCATTCAGCCGGATCGAGGTGCTCGCGAACATGAGCGAGGCGGAGCTCGCCGCAATGAAACGGGTGCTGGAGCGGCGCACTTATCACAAGGGCGATTTTGTCTTCCGCGAAGGCGAGAGCGGGGACGAGCTCTACGTCATCTCAAAGCGGACGAGGATGCGGTGTGCTACGTGCTCACGCGTCCCAGTTTCGACAAGTTAACCGGCGAGCATCCTGCCATCGCGGTCAAATTCCTTGCCAACCTCGGGCGCGAACTTTCCGGCCGGTTGCGGCGGGCAAACCGCACCATTTATCAGCTCGCGAGCTGAGGGCACCCTCTGAGGGGCCGGGCCACATCCCCCGGGCCGCTCACCCCAGCTTCGCCCGGAAATGATCCCAGGTGCGCTTGAAGAGGCCCGCGTTCCAGAGCTTCTCGCGACACAGCGCGATCTCCTCCTCGCTGAACGCATAGGGCTTGCCGATCTGCAGCGCCATGTACTGCCGGTAGGCGTTTTCCTCCATGTAGTTCGCGAGCACGAAGGCCTCGACGACGTCCTTGCCCACCGTCACTGCGCCGTGCGACTTCATCAGCGCCGCCGGCCGGTCCCCGAGCGTGGCTGCCAGCCGGTCGGCCATCGCGCGGTTATTGATCGAGTTCGGCGAGTCGAGCAGCGGCACCGGATAGACGAGCGACCCCTGCGCATACACCGGCTTGTAGCTCTCGCCGACCATGGTGAGGAAAGTCGACCACTTCGGATGCGCGTGCACGATCGCCCTGACGTCGGGCCGCACCCGGTAAATGCCGCAGTGCAGGTGGCGCTCGAGCGGCGCATTGCCTCTGCCCTCGATCTGATTCGCTTCGAGGTCTATCGTGCAGATGTCATCGACGGTGAGCCGGCTGCGCTGGCACGAGCCGATGTTGATGAGGATGCGGTCGTCGTCCATGCGGATGCTGCAGTGGCCGTTGTAGTCGATGATGTCGGACTGCTCCAGCATGCGGATGCAGTCGACGAGTTGTGCTTTGAGCTCGGCCTGTGATGCGGCCTCGCCTACCTGCTTCACTGCGGCCTGGGACATGACACGTCTCCTTCGATAATCGTCACCAGTTTACCTGGCTGCGGACCTCGCTGCGCCACAGGTCCCAGGCGCGCATGCCGGCGGCCTGGTTGACGACGTCCGCGAGCCGGCCCTCCTCCTGATCGAGCGCGGCGATCGGCGCCCCGCCCCCCAGCGCCATGGTCCAGTGCTGGATGCGGGCATTGACCTCGGTGTAGACGGCGCGGAACACCGCCGACTGCAGCGTCGGCCCGCATGCCACGCTGCCGTGCGCGCGCATCAGCACGACGTCCTTGTCGCCCATGACTTGAGCGAGCGCCACGCCCTTGGGCGAATCGCGGACCAGCAAGTCGGTGGCGCCGAACTTCTCGTGAATGTCGAACACGGGCACGCCCGCGGCGATAAACGCCGCGTTGTGGAACATCGCCTGCATCGGCACGCCGACGAGCCCGAACGGGATCACCGACGGCGAATGGCTGTGCACGATGGACATGATATCGGTCCGCGCCTTGTAGATTTCGCCGTGGATGAAGCGCTCGAGAAAACTGCCGCGGCCGTCGGCATTGCAGGGATTGCTGTCCAGATCGTACTCGATGATGTCATCGGGCGTCACCAGCGCCGGCGCGATCGAGCGCGCCATCAGATAGCGCTCGGGCGCCGAGGGATGGCGCATCGAGACGTGGCCGAAGCCGTCGACCACGCCCTGGGCGGCGAGGATGCGGCTGGCGGCGGCGAGGTCTTCGATCTGTTTGGCCGCGACCGGACCGCCGGATTTGGATCCCTTGCCGCCCGGATACGCGGGCGATGGGCGATCGTGTTTCGACATGTGCTCCCTTCGAGATTTCGCTTGCGCGGTGCCGATGATAGCGGAATTGTCCGGCCCGTTATCATGCCCGATAGTCGCCGCCAATACTCTGCCGATGGCCTGGGCCTTCGGAGATCGGCTTAGCCGTAGCGGCTTCTTTCGCGGTATCGTATTCTGGAAGGACGCAAGTATCGTCGCCCCCGGATTGCTTAAGGTAGATTGGGTTAAGGCAAGCGCACCCGCCTCATCGCTTCCTTGTGAGTGAAACTTTTTCCCGAGGCGAACTCCGCGTCCGCGGCAAGGTTCTCGCGTACATCCTCCTCGCACGCTTCGAACCCATCGCGAAGGACGAATTGAAGCATGGCTTTCGGCGTGCGTCCCGCTTCGCGGGCGAGGCGTTCTAAACGCCGCTGTTGCGCGGTAGTCAGCGCGAGCTGTCGCGTAATTCGTACAGTTGAGCCGACGAACATATTATCGTCGCGAGCCCGGTCGGTGGTGCGGGGACTCCGTCTTGTGAACCTAGGCGAAGACCACAGTGAGCTTGCCGCCAGCTCGGCGTCGGGGGGAATCTTTCACGACAATCTCAACGTCCCGGCCCAAGCTGGTCAGGCACTCAATCAGTTTGCGTTCCGAGACCCCCCGGAATTGGCCGCGGAAAAGAGCGGAAACCTTGGGTTGGGTCAGACCAAGAATCTTGGCGGTCTCGACTTGGGTCAGGCCCTTGCTGCGGACGATTTCCGAGATCTTCCGAACCAGCCTCGCCTTGATCAGCATTTCCTCGGCGTCCGGGTAGCCGAGGTCGGCGTACACATTGCCGCTACCTTCGTGAATCTCGATGCCTTCAATCACCTTCGCTCTACGTTTGCTCATCTTCCAGCTCCTTGGCGCGCTTGGCGGCCACTTTCAACCTGTTCCTGATCAGTTCCAGGTCCGGTTTCGGCGTCGCGGTGCCGGACTTGGACTTCTTCTGAAATACGTGCAACACGAACACCCGCACCGCGTAACGAACCGTGTACACGGCACGGTAGGTGTTGCCGCGCCAGTCCTCGACTACCTCCAGCACCCCCGCAGACCCAAAGCCTTGCAGCGGTTTCGCCTGGGCGTGCTTCCCGCCGGTCTGCGCGATGTATAGTGCATAACCAAACACATGTACCACCTCGTCCGGCAATTTCATAAGGTCTTTCTTCGAGCTTCCGATCCATTCCAGCGGCCTCGGTCGATCGAGTTGGGCCTCGGTCATCGGCAAATTATACCTAAATAGGAATATCAGCGCCAGCCGGCTGCTCGCCGGCGCGCTTGACGCGCGCGTGGAGTTTCTGCGGAGCGAGCGGCGCTGACACGAAGCAAAACGGCGCGGTGGAACGGGCAGCGCCGAGATATACTGCAGCCAATAATTCGCACCCTGCGGATCACCTGCGAAGTGACCGTCATTATTGGAGAAACGAAGGTGGAAAGAGTATTGGCCGCTGTGAGGACGGGCCCGAGCCGGACCGAGATCCGCGATTTTCCCATGCCGGACATCCCCGAGGACAGCGCCTTGATGAAGATGGAGGTCGCCGGGATCTGCGGAACCGACGTGAAGCTCTACAAGACGCCGCCGTCGAACACTCCGGTGATCATGGGCCACGAGAACATCGGCACCATCGCCAGGGCGAGCCGCGAGTTCACCCGCCGCAAGGGCTTCAAGGAAGGGGACCTGGTGTTCGTCGAGCACTACGTCATGTGCGGCAAGTGCGAGTGGTGCCACTTGGGCCAGTACCGTCACTGCGAGAACACCGACTGGCGCTATAACCCCGACGCCATCCGCTACGGCTACACGTCCGCGGAGAAAGCGCCGCATCTGTGGGGCGGCTTCGCCCAGTACGTATACCTCCCGTGGAACGCCGTCGTGCATCACGTGCCGAAAGGCGTTACCCCAGAATTGGCGGGGCTGGTCACCCCCATGGCGAACGGCGTCGAATGGTCGCTCTTTGACGGCGGCGTAGGCTATAACTCGACAGTGCTCATCCAGGGCCCGGGGCAGCAAGGTCTCTCGCAGACCGTGATCTGCAAGCAGGCCGGCGCCTCGCTCATCATCGTCACCGGCACTTCCAAGGACGCCGCGCGGATGAAGGTCGCGAAAGAACTGGGCGCCGACTACGTGATCGACGTGCAGAAGGAAGATCCGCTCGCGCGCATCAAGGAGATCACCGGAGGCAAAGGCGTCGACGTCGCGCTCGACTGCACCGCGGGCGCCGGGACCCTCCCGATCCTGCTCGGCGTGGAAGCGCTGAAGCGCAAGGGCGGGACGATCGTGGTCCAGGGCGAAATGAAGGAATTCCCGAATTTCCCGCTCGAAAAGGTCACGGTGAAGTTCATCACCATCAAGAGCGCGCGCGGCCACAGCTACAAGGCATGCGAGCTCGCCCTCGCGCAGCTCGCCTCGAAGCGCTTCCCGCTGGAGAAGGTGACGACCCACACCTTCGGGCTGAAGGACGTGGACCTCGCGATCAGGTCGGTGGGCGGTCAGGGGGTGCCGGACGTGATCCACGCTTCGCTGATGCCCTGGAAGTGAGGCGACGGTCCGTCATTCCGGACGCGCACAGCGCGAGCCGGAATTCAGTGTCTTCAAGCAGCGCGCTAAGTGCCTAGCCTCCCCCAAGGCCTCAGGGCCCTGCGCGAGCGCAACTACGTGCTCTACGCAGTCGGGCAATTCATCTCGCAGCTCGGCAACTGGGTGGAACAGACCGCGGTCGCGTGGATACTCTACGAGATGACGAATTCCCCGCTGCTGCTTGGCTTGAGCGGCCTGTTCCGGGCCGTCCCGATGATCGGGCTCGCGTTGTTCGGCGGCGCGATCGCCGACCGGGTACCGCGCCGGGTGCTGCTGCTGCTCACGGAATCCTCGATGCTGATCGCGTCGCTGACGGTGGGGCTATTGGCGCTCACGGATCAACTTCAGTTCTGGCATCTCTATGTGCTCAGTTTTGCCAGCGGCACCTTGTCGGCGTTCTCGATACCGGCGCGCCACGCGCTGTTCGCCGGTCTCGTGCCGCGCAGCTCCATGCAAAGCGCAGTCACCTTCAACGCCGTGGCGGTGCGCAGCGGCGCCTTGATCGGTCCCTCGATCGGCGGCGTGGCGCTGGCGTACGGCGGTTATGCGTTTCCATTTTTTATCAATGCCGCGGGTTTTATCGGGATGCTGCTCGCCTTGGCGTCGATGCGCCTGCCCTCCCGCCAGACGGACACGGCTTCATCGCCGACGAACTTGTGGCACGGGATGACGAGCGGCCTGGACTTCGTCTGGCGCAATCCGCTGCTCAAGGTCGCGCTGGGCCTCGAGATCGTGAGCGGCCTGTTCGGCCACAACGTAGCGCTCATCACCGTCATCGCGCGCGACGCGATCGGCACCGGTCCGGAAGGCCTGGGACTGCTGCTCAGCGCGCTGGGCGCAGGGGGATTGCTGGGGATGGTTTTCATGGTGGCCTTCGAAGTGAAACGGCACGTGCACGTGATCCTCTCGGCCGGTACCGTATATGCCGCGTTGCTCACCGCGTTCGCGCTCTCGCCGTGGCTCGGGCTCTCGATGATCCTGCTCTTCGCCCTCGGCGCCGCCGACGGCATATGGGCGGTCACGCGCAACACGCTGGCGCAGTTGCTGGTGCCGGACGCGTTGCGCGGGCGCGTGATGTCGGTGGTCGTGATGGCCACACGCGGCAGCGCGCCGCTCGGCCGCGTGCAAGCCGGATTCCTCGCGGGCCTGGTCGGCGGCCCCGTCGCGGCGCTCGTCGGCGCCGCGGTGATAGGCGCCGCCGTCTTCCGCTCGTGGCGGCTGCATCTGCCGAGAGCTATCGAAGCCGGCGATTCCGGGTCCGTCAGGCAGCGGTAAAACTTCAGCCGAAGTCTTGACTTGCCGCGCCCTGCGACCGCATGATTTTGGCGGTACGGGACGCCGGCGACGGGCGAGACGGTCAATCCTCTAGCATACGGAAAAAGAATGGACCTGGGAGTAGACCGGCCGGTACCCGCGGTCGTCGCCATCGACCTGCATCGCGGTCACCTCGATCCCGCCGTCGCAACCATGCCGCTCGCGCCCGACCGCGCCGCGCGCGTGGTCGCCGCCAACGCGCGCTTTTTCAAGAGCTGCCGCGCCGACGGCATACCCGTCGTGCACTTACTCACGCAGTACCGCGACGCGGCGGAGATCGCTTCCATGCCGGCGTGGCTCGCGCGCTCGCGCAACCCGGACAATCCGCGCACGAATGTGCTCAAGCACAACCTCGCCGGCATGCCCGGCGTCGCCGTCATGCCACAAGTTCTCGACGCGAAGCGCGACTGGGTCGTCGATGCGAAGAAGCGTTACGATTGCTTCATCGGCACCGATCTCGATTTCGTGCTGCGCACGCACGGCATCAACACGGTCTTCATCACCGGCGTCAACACCAACAGCTGCGTTCTCTCGACCGCCTGCGCGGCCTGCTCGCGCGACTACGCCTTGGTGGTGATCGAGGACTGCGTCGACACGATGGACGGGCCTGCGCTGCATGAAGCCGCGCTCGCCTGCATCCGGACGGCTTTCGGCCTCGTGATGCGGTCGGACGAAATTCAAAAACTTCAGGGACTCAAATGAAGCCTACGGAACGCATCGCCTATTCGCCGATCAGCGAGCGCCCGCCGCTCAAGCTCCCCGGCGGGGCGCGCATGGCGGTCTGGGTGATCGTCAACGTCGAGGAGTGGGACATCGACCAGACCATGCCGCGCACGGTGCTCACCCCGCCCGCAGGTGGGTCGCCCATGCCCGACATCCCGAACTGGGCCTGGCACGAGTACGGCAACCGCGTCGGCTTCTGGCGCATGCTCGAGGTACTCGACCGGCACGAGATCCGCGCGGTGCTCGCCGTCAACGGCACAGCGGTCCGCGCCTACGCTCCCATCGCGCGCGCGGCGAGAGAGCGCAAGTGGGAATTCATGGGGCACGGTTACACCCAGCGCAACATGCAGAAGGTCGAGAACGAGCGCGAGGACATCAGGAAGACGACCGAGGCGCTCGCCGAGGCGGCCGGCGGCAAGCGGCCGCGCGGCTGGCTCGGGCCGGGGCTCACCGAGACCTGGGACACGCCCGACCTCCTGGTCGAGAGCGGCTACGACTACGTCGCGGACTGGGTGCTCGACGACCAGCCGGTCGTGCTCAAGACGCGCGGAAAGTCCATCGTCAACATCCCCTACACGCAAGAAAACAACGACATCGCCATGATGCTGATCCAGCACCACCCGGCGCGCGAATACTTCCAGCGGGCGATGGACCAGTTCGACCAGCTCTACCACGACGCCGCCGGCGGCCAGGCGCGCGTCATGGCGCTGGTGGTGCACCCCTACATCATGGGCGCGCCGCACCGCTTGAAGTATTTCCGCATGATCTTCGAGCGCATCCGCGAGCGCTCCGACGTGCTCTTCTGGACCGGCGAGCAGATCCTCGACTGGTATCTGGAAGAACGGCCGCTGAAGTGAGTGCCGCTAAGTTTCAGCTCTTCCGGTCCTTCAGGCGGCTCCCCACACCTTCTGAGAGACCTCCACGATACGCGCGAGCTTCGCCTCCTGGTCGGCCGGGCGCAGCGGATTGCCCTTGACCGAGCTCGCGAAACCGCATTGAGGCGAGAGCGCGAGCTGCGCGAGCGGCGCGAATTTGCTCGCTGCTTCGATGCGCTTCATCAGAATGTCCTCGCCCTCGAGCTCGGGCTTCTTGGACGAAACGAGCCCGAGAACGACTCTTTTCTTTCCCTTGGGCAGGAGCCTCAGCGGCTCGAAGCCGCCCGCGCGATGAGTGTCGTACTCGAGGAAATAGCCGTCGACGTTGACCACGTTGAATAGCACGTCGGCGACCGGGTCGTAGCCGCCCTCGGCCGCCCAGTTGCCTTCGCGGTTGCCGCGGCACTGGTGAAGCGTGACGGTGACATCTTGCGGCAGGCCGGCGAGGGTCTGGTTGATCTTGTCCGCGTACAGGTGGAGCAGCCGGTCGGGGTCCTCGCCCCAGGAGCGGACGTATTCGCGGTGCGCGGGATCGCAGATGAACGCGATGCTCGTGTCGTCGAGCTGGATGTAGCGCGCGCCCGAATCTACGAGCGCTTTCAGCTCCTGACGGTACGCGCCGACGAGGTCGCTCCAAAAGGCGTCCTGGTCCTTGTAGGCGCCGATGTTGCCGCCCATGTAGTAGTGAATGCAGTTCGGCGCCGGGATGGTGACCTTGGGCACCGCCCTGGTGTTCTCCTTGAGAAACTTGAACGCCCGCACCACGGAGCTCGGCCGCCAGGCGATCTTGCCCGTGACTCTCAATTCGGAGAATCCCTGGGTAACGCCCGACTCGTCGCGCCACTTGAGCTTCGCGGAGCCGGTGCGGTCGGCCTCGAAGCCGTTCCAGCCCATGATGAGCTCGAGCCACCAGCTGCGCCGGCGGAATTCCCCGTCGGTGCACGCCCTGAGCCCGACGCGCTCCTGCATGGCGATGACCTCGCGGATGCATTCGTCCTCCACCGCGCGCAGTTCCGCGCTGTCGTGCGGGCCGATGGCGCTGGTCGGGGTCTGCGGGCCGAGAAACTGCTCGCGCGCCAGCTTCAGCCTTTCCGGGCGCAGCAGGCTGCCCACCTGATCGGCGCGAAACGGCGGATTCATCATCATTTCCCGATCGGATTGCGCACGGCGGAGCAGGAGATCAGACCCGGAAAGACTTGAGCGTCTCCGGCGCGAAAAGCTCCTCCGCTTTCAGCCGCCGCTTCGATAGCCCCTGCTCGTGGTGATAGCGCAGGAACGTCTCGAGCACGCGGCGATTGGGCTCGAAGCCGTAGGGCCACCAGTCCTCGCCGAGCTCCCGCCGCGCTTCCTCGACATGCGCGGCCTGCCAGGGCAGCATTGTGGTTAGCGCCATGGTGGTGTCGAGGGTTTCGTAGGTCCTGCGCTGCGCCTGGCGCGATCCAGCGGTTCGCCTGGTACAGCTCGCGGCGGACTACGACTGTGTGCATGATCGGGAAAATTTTCGTCTTTCGGTAATACGCCTTCTCGACTTCGACGTAGTCCTCGAACAGGCGCCTGACGGTTCCGGGCCGCGCCGCGAAGGTCGAGGGCGTGCGCGCGGTGTGCATCGCGTCGAGCTCGCCGTCTGAGATCATCTGCGCGAGCGTCTGCTTCGGTCCGATGGACTTCAGCCTGAATTTCGCCGGCAGCTCGAGCTCGAGCTTCTCGTCGCGTCCGGGTTCTTCCTCGCCGCCCGTCCAGTATTCGCAGCTCGCCGGATCGACGCCGTACTCATCCTGCAGGATGCCGCGGATCCAGACGGGCGCGGTCATCTGGTATTCCGGAACGCCGGTTTTTTTGCCCGCAAGATCCTTCGGCTCGCGGATGCCGCTTTTCGCCGAGACGAAAATGCACGAGTGGCGGAAGAAGCGCGACGGGAACACCGGGATGGCGACAAAGGCGGGCTCCTCCCGCATGAGCGAAACGCAATACGACGACAGCGACATCTCCGCCGCGTCGAACTCGCGGTTGCGCAGCATGCGGAAGAAGGTCTCCTCGACGAAGAGGTTCTGATACACGAGATCGATGCCCTCGGGCCGCACGCTGCCGTCGGCGAGGGCGCGCGTGCGGTCGTAGTCCCAGCAGGCGAGGGAGAGCTGGAGTCTGGGCATCCTGTTCCGAGTTATCTGCACCCTCACCCGCTCGCTGCGCTCGCCGCCCTCTCCCGCTCGCGGGAGAGGGATGGGTTGAGGGAAGGATTTACACCGTCACCGGATCGGTGT
>WNFZ01008435.1_pt1 | contig 15036 bp, 9 predicted proteins | sample 5400081 | NCBI WGS metagenome assembly WNFZ01 (sample SAMN13153365, study PRJNA577476) | soil metagenome | isolation source: 80 cm soil or saprolite under grassland replicate 1 | place: USA:California | collected 2016-06-15 | reverse complement strand
AGGCGGCGCCACGGTCCGCTGTCGGCGCCGCGCATCTCCAGATAGCGCTTGAGGCGCACTTCCGGAAAAATCGTGCTCAAGTGGTTCGCCCAGTCGGAGGACGTGGCGCGCTCGCCCGGCAGCGCCGGCAGCTTGCCGGCGAGCAGATCGCGGAAGGATTGGCCGGCGGCGTCGATATATTTGTCCCCGCGCTTGACGAAATACATCGGCACGTCGAGCGCATAATCGACCCAACGCTCGAACCCCATGCCCGGCTCGAACGCCCAGGGCAGCATGCCGGTGCGGTCGTTGTCGGTGTCGAGCCAGATCTGCGAGCGGAAGGACAGATACCCGTTGGGCTTGCCCTCGGTGAACGGCGAATTGGCGAACAGCGCGGTCGCGACCGGCTGCAGCGCGAGCCCGACGCGCAGCTTCTTGACCATGTCGGGTTCGGAGCAGAAATCGAGGTTCGCCTGCACCGTGCAGGTGCGGTACATCATGTCGAGGCCGTGACCGCCGACCTTGGGCATGTAGGCGGTCATGATGCGATAGCGGCCCTTGGGCATGACCGGCATCTCGGCACGCGACCATTTCGGCGTCATGCCCATGCCCAGAAAGGAGATGCCGAGCGGCCGCGCCACTTCCTCGAGCTGGGCGAGATGCGCCATGAGCTCGGTCGAGGTCTCGTGCACGGTCTCGACCGCGGCGCCCGACAGCTCGAACTGGCCGCCGGGCTCGAGCGTGATCGCGCCCCCCCCGGTGACGTCGAGCAGGCCGATGATGTTGCCGGCTTCGACGATCGGTTCCCAGCCGAGCAGCATCTGCATGCCCTCGAGCAACGCGCGGATGCTGCGCTCGCCGTCATAAGGAACCGGCGAATGTCGATCGCTCGTGAAGGCGAATTTCTCGTGCTCGGTTCCGAGCCGAAAGCCCGCCTTCGGCCTGACGCCCTGCTCGAGCCAGCGCACGAGATCGTCGCGCGTCTCGACCGGCGTCATGTCGACCTGATCGCGAGCCATGCAGGAGGTTCCGGCGCAAAAGGGCCGCGACCTTACACGCGGGTCGCTGAAAGCGGAAGCCAGCCGCAAGGACGCCAGATAACAAAGAACGGCAGATCAATCTGCCGCCTTCGTCCGCAATCCGTCGGCCGCTCAGGCCGCCGCGCGTTTGCTCCCGGGCGCGAAGCGGCGATAAAAACTCTCGCCCTTGCCGGCCATTTCGACGAGCAGCTTCGCGGGCTTGAACCGAGCGCCGTATTTCTTCTCCAGCGCCTTGCACAGCTCGACGAATTTCTTCGCCCCCATCATGTCGATCCACGACAGCGGGCCGCCCGTATAGGGCGCAAAGCCGAAGCCCAGAATGGCGCCGACATCGGCTTCGCGCACGTCGGTCAAGACGCCCTCCTCGAAGCAGCGCGCCGTCTCCAGCGCCTGGATCGCCAGCAGCCGATGCTTGAGCTCGGCGACGTCGATCGCGTCGGGATCGAGCTTGTTCGGCTGCAGATCGGCAAGGCCCGGCCACAGTCGCTTCGGCGCCTTCTCGGGATAATCGTAGAAGCCCTTGCGGTTCTTGCGCCCGAACCGGCCGCGCTTCTCGACCATCTCCTCGAGCAGCGCCTTCTGCCGAGCGTCGATCGCCTTGGCGCCGAGATCGGCTTCCGTCGCCTTGAGGATCTTCCAGGCGAGATCGACCGCCACCTCGTCGTTGAGCGAGAGCGGGCCGACCGGCATGCCGGCGATGCGGCCGACGTTCTCGATCATCGCCGCCGGCACGCCGTCGGTGAGCATCAGGTGCCCTTCGCGGATGTAGGTTCCGACCACCCGCGAGGTGAAGAAGCCCCGCGAATCGTTGACCACGATCGGCGTCTTGCGGATCGCCCGCACGTAATCCAGCGCGACCGCAAGCGCCTCCTCGCCGGTCTTCTTGCCGAGAATGATCTCGACCAGCATCATCTTCTCGACCGGCGAGAAGAAGTGGATGCCGACGAATTGCGCCGGCCGCTTGGATTCCTTGGCGAGCGAGGTGATCGGCAAGGTCGAGGTGTTGGACCCGTACACCACGCCGGCGCCGATCGCAGCCTCTGCCCGCGCGATGGTCTCGGCCTTGACGGCGCGGTCCTCGAATACCGCTTCGACCACGAGATCGCACCCGGCGAGCTCGCCGTAATCCGCGGTCGGCTTGATGCGGGCAAGCAGCGCGTCGCGGTCCGCGGCGCTGGCGCGGCCCTTGTTGACCTGATCGCCGATCAGTTTCTCGGAATAGGCCTTGCCTTTCTCCGCAGTCTGCTGATCGCGGTCGATCAGCACCACTTGGATGCCGGCCTGCGCGGTGACGTAGGCGATGCCTGCGCCCATGAAACCGGCGCCGATGATGCCGACGCGCTCGAGCTTGCTGGGCCGCACGTGCGCCGGCCGCCGCGCCCCCTTGTTGAGCTCCTGCATCGACACGAACAGCGAGCGGATCATCGCCGCGGCCTCGGGCGAGCGCAGGATCTTTGCGAACCAGCGCGATTCGACCCGCAACGCGAGGTCGATGGGGAGTTGCAGCCCCTCGTAGACGCACTGCAGGACGGCACGCGCCGCCGGATAATTGTCGTGGGTCTCGCGCCGATAGATGGCGTTCGCCGCCGGAAACGTCATCATTCCGGCTTTGGAGAACACCGGGCCGCCCGGCAAACGGAAGCCCTCGACGTCCCACGGAGCCTTGGCCTTGCCGCCGGCCTTGATCCAATCCTTGGCGGCCTTGACGAGATCGGACGCCGGCACGACCGCGTCGAGGAGCTTCATCTGCTTGGCGCGGTCGAGCCGGATCTGATCGCCCTTGAGCAGAACCTGCAGCGCATCGGCGGGCGGCAGCATGCGGGCGATGCGCTGGGTGCCGCCGCCGCCCGGGAACAGCCCGACCTTGATCTCGGGCAGGCCGACGCGGGTCTTGGGATTATCCGCCGCGACCCGGTGGTGACAGGCGAGGCAAAGCTCGAAGCCGCCGCCGAGCGCCGTGCCGTTGATGGCCGCGACCCAGGGCTTGCCGCAGGTTTCGAGCCGCCGAAAGATCAGCGACAACTTTCGGCTCTCCTCGAACAGCCGCGCGGTCGCGGCCTCCTCGCCCTCACGCCTGGCGATATCCGCGAAGGTGTGGGCGAGCGATTCCAGCATGGTGAGGTCGGCGCCGGCGCTGAAGCTGTCCTTGCTCGAACTGACGACCGCCGCCTTGATGGCCGCGTCGCTCGCGACCTTGTCGACGATCGCCGCAAGCTCCTCGACCACCCTGGCGTCGATGACGTTCATGGAGCGGCCGGGCATGTCCCAGGTCACGAGCGCGATGCCGTCGGCGTCAACGTCAAACTTGAAATTGGTGAAGGACATCTGAGCTCTCCCGTTCGATGATCGCCGAGATCCGTGACGCCCCGTGCGGGCGGCGTCAGGACGGCGGCGTTGAATATTCAGACCCGTTCGATGACCGTCGCAGTGCCCATGCCGGCGCCGATGCACAGCGTCACCAGCGCGGTCGCGAGATCCCGGCGCTCGAGCTCGTCGAGCACGGTGCCGAGGATCATGGCGCCGGTGGCGCCGAGCGGATGCCCCAAGGCGATCGCGCCGCCGTTGACGTTGACTTTGCCGGCATCGAGATCGAACGCCTGCATGTAGCGCAGCACCACGGACGCGAACGCCTCGTTGATCTCGATCAGATCGATATCGGCGAGCGTCATGCCGGCTTTTTTGAGCAGCTTCTTGGTCACGTCGATCGGGCCGGTGAGCATGATGCCCGGCTCGGAGCCGATGTTGGCGAACGCCTTGATGCGCGCGCGCGGCTCGAGCCCGGCGCGCCGGCCGGCGCGCTTGCTGCCGATCAGGACCGCGGCGGCACCGTCGACGATGCCGGAGGAATTGCCGGCATGATGCACGTGGGTGACCGTCTCCACGTCGGGATGCGCCTCGACCGCCACCGCGTCGAAGCCGCCGAACTCGCCGATCTGCACGAACGCGGGCTGCAGCTGCGCCAACGACTGCATGGTCGTCGACGGCCGCATGTGCTCGTCCTTGGCCAGGATGGTGAGCCCGTTGACGTCCTTGACCGCAGCGACCGAGCGCTTGAACCGGCCCTCGTCCCAAGCCTGCGCCGCGCGCTTCTGGCTCTCGACCGCATAGGCGTCGACATCGTCGCGCGAGAATCCGTATTTGGTCGCGATCAGATCCGCGGAAATCCCCTGCGGCATGAAATAGGCGGGAACCGCCAGCGAAGGATCCATCGGCCAGGCGCCCCCGGAGGCGCCGATGCCGACCCGGCTCATGGATTCGACGCCGCCGCCGATCGTCATCTCGTGCTGGCCCGCCATGATCTGCGCGGAGGCGAAATTGATCGCATCGAGCCCGGAGGCGCAGAAGCGGTTGATTTGAATGCCGGGCACCCTTTCGCCGTAGCCCGCGTGCAGCGCGGCGGCGCGGGCGATGTCGCCGCCGGCTTCGCCGACCGGATCGACGCAGCCGAGCACCACGTCTTCGACCAGCGCAGTTTCGAGCCCGTTGCGGTCGCGGATCGCCGCCAGCGCCTGGCTGGCGAGATTGAGCGCAGTGACTTCGTGCAGCGCGCCATCGGCCTTGCCGCGGCCGCGCGGAGTGCGGACGTGGTCATAGATGAATGCATCGGCCATTTGCTTCCTCCACAGGCTCGGTTCCAATTCACGCCTACCCACGAAACGTTCTTCCCCTCTCCCCTTGTTGGAGAGGGTTTCAGAACGCCTCGGCCGGCAGCGCCATCGTACTCGCCGCACCGGATTTGATGCGGGCAAGCTGCGCGGCGGTTTCCGGCAGCATACGCTCCATGAAGAACCGCGCGGTCACAAGCTTGGCATCGAGCCGCCGCGCCGCCCCGTCGGCCCCGGCCGCAAGCTTTTGTTGCGCCGCTGCGACCATCCGCGCCCACATGTAGCCCAACACCACGAGGCCGAACAGATGCATATAGTCGGCTGCACCGGCTCCGGCGTGATCGGGATTGCTCAGCGCGTTCTGCATGAACCACATCGTCGCCTGCTGCAGATGATCGAAGGACGCGCCGAGTGGAGCGAGGTAGGACTGCAGCGACTGGTCCTGCGCGTGCTCCTCGAGAAAGCCTTTCATCTCCGTGAAGAACGCCGTGACGGCACGGCCGCCGTCCCTGCCGAGCTTGCGCGCGACCAGATCGAGCGCCTGAATCCCGTTCGCGCCCTCGTAGATCATGGCGATGCGCGCATCGCGCACGAATTGCTCCATGCCGGATTCCCGGATGTAGCCGTGGCCGCCGAACATCTGCTGCGCCATCACCGCGTTGGCGAAGCCGGTATCCGTGAGCACGCCTTTGATGATCGGCGTCATCAGGCCCATGTAATCGTCCGCGGCCCGCCGCGCGCCGTCGTCCTCGGCGCGATGGGCGACGTCGGCCTGCAGCGCCGTCCAAACCACGAATGCCCTGGCGGCTTCGTTGAACGACCGGATGCTCAACAGGGTGCGGCGGACGTCGGGGTGAACGATGATCGGATCCGCGGCCTCGACCAGCCATCCGGCGGCGCCGTCGTAATTCATGACGCAAGTGGAATTGCCGTGAATGCCCATCTTCTCCTCGATCGAGCCGCAGGAGACGCCGTTGCGCTTTCCCGGCGTGCCGTCGGGATTGGGCAGGAACTTCGGGACCACGAACAGCGAGATGCCCTTGACGCCGGCGGGCGCGCCTTCGATGCGCGCCAGCACCAGATGCACGATGTTCTCCGCGAGATCGTGCTCGCCGGCGGAGATGAAGATCTTCGTGCCGGTGATCCGGTACGAGCCGTCCGGTTGGGGAACCGCCTTGCTGCGCAATTGCCCGAGATCGGTGCCGCAATGCGCTTCGGTGAGGTTCATCGTGCCGGTCCATTTTCCGGCGATCATGGGCGGCAGATACGTCGTCTTCTGCTCGGGCGAGCCGTGCACGTAGAGCGCGGAGATCGCGCCCTGCGTGAGCAAGGGATACATCGCGAACGCCATCGGCAGCCCTTGGCCGCCGAACTCGACGGGCGCCGAAATGCCGATCCAGCCGCCGTCGGTGAGCTGCCGATAGGCTTCCTTGAATCCCTTGGGCGTCGTGACGCTGGCGTCGTCGTGGCGCGTGCAGCCCTCGGCGTCGCCGACGCGATTGAGCGGGCTCAAGACCTCTTCGCAGAACTTCGCCGCCTCCCCGAGGACCGCCTCGACGAGATCGGGCGAGGCTTCCGCGAAGCCAGGCAAATTGTTGTAGCGCTCGAGATGGAAGACGTCGTTGACGAGGAACATCACGTCCTCGACGGGTGCCTTGTAGGTCGGCATGAGCTTCTCCTGTTCGGGGCCGAGCGCCCGGCCGCATCGGCCGGACGCCGGGCATTCACGTTCGCGGCTGCCCGCGCGCGGCGAGCATGGTTTCGACCGCCTGGCTTGCGCGGCTGAGCTCGGCAATGGCCCGCTCGATCTGCGACTTCTGGCGCCGCAGCCGGCCGATCTGCTCCGTGAACTTGCCGAGCGCGACCCGCAGCTGCGTCGCCTGGCCATCGCCGAGATCGTAAAGATCCAGCATCTGCCGGACTTCCTCGAGCGAGAAGCCGACCGCCTTGCCCATCAGCACGTATCTGAGCCGCGCACGGTCGCGCCGGCTGTAGAGCCGCTCCTGTCCGTTGCGACGGGGCGCGATCAATCCCTTCTCCTCGTAGAAGCGCAGGGTGCGGGCGCTGATCGCGAATTCCCGGGTCAACTCGCGGATCGTGAAGCTTTCCCGCCCCGCGGCGCCGGTATCGAAGCTGGCGGCGAGGCCGGGAAGGACGGGCCTGGAATTGCGGCCGGACGACCGGCGGCCGGAATCGAGTTCGGGCTTCATGGGGCTCTGCTCGCGTGCGCTCCACGGGCCGGGCTCGCCGACCCAGGGCGGCATATATATGACGTTTACGTAAACGTAAAGCCCGGCCGAAGAAATTTTTCGGGCTTCGGGGCAGCGGCCGCAAAGCGCCTTGACCTAGGTCAAAGCGCGCCGGCGCCGCTGCGCTAGCTTTCAGTCTCCAAGGAGGAATCCGACATGACCGCGCCTCCCCGAACTTGGCCATTCGTAAGCACGCTCGGGCGCTGGTATCGAAATTGGAGCACCGCGCGCGAGGGGGCTTTCGAGCTGCAATGCGCCGGAGCCGCCGAGGTCGAGCGCATCGCCCAGGAACTGGGGTTGTCGAGCTTCGAACTGCAAAACCTCGTGAAGCGTCCCGACGAACGCCCGCTCCTGGCCCGGCGCCTGGCCGTGCTGCATATCGAGCCGCCTGCACTCGCCAAGTCGGAACCGGCGACGTTCCGGGATCTGCAACGCGTGTGCGCGCTTTGCGGCGTCCGCGACCGCTGCGCGGCCGACCTGGAGGATCAAGGCCGCGATCCTGCCTGGCAGGAATGGCGCGACTATTGCCCGAACGCCACGACGCTGAGCGCGCTCGCGGCCCTGCAGGTCTGCGGCGAAGCGCTCAAAGCCGATTGAGCAATTTGCGATTCGCGCGTTCTCGCGCCGCGCCTCCTCGCGCGCGGGCTCGCCGCCGATTCTAACCCGCATGCTCACAAACCCAGATACGCCTTGCGGATATTGGCGTCCGCCAGCAGCTGCTGCCCGGTGCCGGACAGGACCACGCGGCCGGCTTCGAGCACGTAGCCGTGATGCGAAAGCGCGAGCGCGTGCTGGGTGTTCTGCTCGACCAACAGCACGGTCACGCCAGACGCGTTGATCGCCTTCACCACGCGGAACATTTCCTCCACCACCAGCGGGGCGAGCCCGAGCGAAGGCTCGTCGAGCATCAGGAGCTTGGGGTCCGCCATCAGCCCGCGCCCGATCGCGACCATCTGCTGCTCGCCGCCGGAGAGCGTTCCGGCGAGCTGCTGTTGACGCTCTTCGACCGGCGGGAAAATGCTGAAGACCTGCTCCAGCCGCCCGCGGCGCCCGGCCGTGGGGGTCGCATAGGCGCCCAGCATCAGATTGTCGATCACGCTCATGTCCGGGAACAAGCCGCGACCTTCCGGAACATGGATGATGCCGCGGCGGACGATTTCCGTCGGCGAGCATCCTTCGATGCGTTCCCCCTCGAGCAGAATGCTGCCCGCGCGCGGCCTGAGCAGCCCGGACAACACTTTGAGCGTCGTCGTCTTGCCCGCGCCGTTGGCTCCGAGCAGCGCGACGATCGACCCCCTCGGCACCTCGAAGGCGACCTCCCACAGGGTCTGCACCTTGCCGTAGGCCGCCTGCAGACGCTCGACCTTCAGCATCAGGCGGCCCTTTCGCCCAGATAGGCGGCGATGACGCCGCGGTCCTGCACCACGGCCTGCGGCGCGCCGTCGGCGATCTTCTCGCCGTGATGAAGCACGATGATGCGGTCGGAAATCCGCATGATCGCCCGCATGTGGTGCTCGACCAGGATCACGGTCACGCCGCTTTCCCGGATCTGCCGCACCAGCTCGCAACCCGCCTCGACCTCGGTCGGATTGAGCCCGCCCATCGGCTCGTCCAGAAACAGGATCTTCGGATCGGTGGCGAGCGCCCGCGCGATCTCCAGGCGCTTCTGCTCGCTGAGCGTCAAGTCGGCGGCGCCGGCAGCGCTCCTTGCGGAGAGCTGCACGCGCGCGAGAATCTGTTGCGCCCGCGCTTGCGCCCTGGGACGAGAACGCTCGTGCAGGAACGCGGCAAGCGTCACGTTTTCGAGCGCGGTGAGATGACGGAACGGCTTGACGACCTGGAACGTCCGCGCAATGCCCTTCTTGACCACCGCGTGCGGCTTCAAGCCGACCAGGCTCTGGCCTTCGAGCGATATTTGCCCGGCAGTCGGCGCAAGGAACCCGGTGATCAGATTGAACACGGTGGTCTTGCCCGCCCCATTGGGACCGATGAGCCCGAGCACCTCGCCCGGATGCAGGGCAAACGACAGGTCGGAAACCGCGCGCAGGCCGCCGAAGACCTTGCTCAGCCCGCGGACTTCGAGCAACGCCATGGCTAGCCCCGATCTCGAAACAGACGCTGCAGCCCGCCCCAGATGCCCTCGGGCAGGTAGCGAATCACCAGCATCATGAACAGGCCGTAGAAGATGAGATGGCCGGCTTGAAACCGGTCGCGAAAGATCTCGCCGATGCTGACGAGGACGACGGCTCCCACGATCGGGCCGGCGGTGGTCGCCAGCCCGCCGACCACGGCGATGAACACCATTTCGACCGAAAGCGAGATGGCGAACACCGCGTCGGGATCGACGTAGCGGAAGTAGAGCGCGTAAAAGCCGCCCGCCAATCCGACCACGAACGCGGAGAGCGCCAACGCGACCACCCGCGTGCGCACGGTATCGATCCCGACCGCTTCCGCGCTGTCGATGTCCTCGCGCACCGCCGTCAGATACGCGCCCAGGCGCGACCGCGATACCGCGAACGTGAGCGCCATCGCCGACACCGCGAGGATGACGGCGAGGTAGTAGAACGGGACCTTGCTCTCCCAGTCGATGGTCGCGCCGGCGAAGGAGACCGGCGGCAGATGGGTAATCAGCAGTCCCATCGGGCCGGCCGTCAGCTGCTCCCAATTGAGCGCGACCAAACGCACGATCTCCGCCACCGCGAGCGTCGCCAGGGAAAAATACGGCCCGCGCAGGCGAAAGCAGATGAGGCCGATCGGCACCGCGAACATCGCGCCGACGATGCCGCCGGCCAGCATGCCGAGAAACGGCGACACGCCGAGGCTCAGATAGGACAGCATCGTCACATAGGCGCCGATGCCGAGGAAAACCGCGTGGCCGAACGAAACCTGACCGGCAAAGCCGCCCAGCAGGTTCCACGACGCCCCGAGCAAGGTCCAGAACAGGACCATGATCATCAGATGCTGGAAGAACGGATTGCCGGTGAGCAGCGGGGCCGACGCCAGAAGGAGAAGTCCGGCAGCAGCCAGGAGCCGCGTCATGACTTGCCGACCCCGAACAAACCCGCCGGACGGAACAGCAGCACGAGCAGAAACAGCACGAACCCGATGGTGTCCTTGTAGGCAACCGAGACATAGACGGCACCCAGCGATTCCACCAAGCCGAGCAGGACGCCGCCGGCGATCGCGCCGGGAACCGAACCGAGCCCGCCGAGCACGACGATGACGAAGCATTTCACGATCAGTATTTCGCCGACCGTCGGATAGAGATAGAGCGATGGCACCAGCAGCACGCCGGCGGCCGCGGCGAGCGCGGTTCCGAGCCCGAATGTGATCATGTCGATGCGCTGCACATCGATTCCCATGAGAGCCGCCGATTGCGGGTTCTGCGCGGTGGCGCGCATGGCGCGGCCGACGTCGGTGCGCGACAGCAACAGGTAGAGCGCGGTCGTGATCGCAATCGCCATGAAGAAGGCGATGGCCAGCGGAATCGGCACCGAGATGCCGAACGGGCGGGCGGGCATCACCGCATAATCGAGGTTGAGCGTGCGATAATCGCCGGTCCAGAAGAACAGCGCCAGATTGGCGATGAGCAGGGAGAGGCCCGCCGTGTAGAGCAACGTGTTGAGCTCGCCCTTGGGAATCACCTCCTTCAACAGAAACCGTTGCACCAGCATGCCGCCGGCGAACATCAGCGGCGCCCAAATGCCCACCGACAGGAACGGATCGATCCCCCACAGCGTGTACGACCAATAGGCACCGAACATCCCGAGCATCACCATGTCGCCATGAGCGAGATTGATGATGCGCATCACCCCGAACACGATGGTCAGACCGACGGCGATCATCGCGTAAAGCGATCCGGTCAGGACGCCGCTGACGACGCTCTGGACAAAGCTTTCCATTTGGAGTCCGGGAAAAATCCCCGCCCGCAAATCGGGCGGGGACCATGGCGTTGCTTACCGCGTGACCGTCGTATTGTCCGGGAACACGTACGCCGTCTCCGCATTGGCCTTCGGCCAAACGTTGAGCAGCTCGCCGTTGCGCCACTGCGCGAGCACGGAATGATCGCGCGAGTAGACGTTCTGGTTGGTGTATTGATCGCCCAACGGGCCGGTCCAGTTGCCGAACTTCACCTTGCCGAACACCGTGGTCATCTCGGTCTGCAGCAGGGCCTGGCGCACCGCATCGCGATCGGCTTCCAGCTGCCCGGTGAGCTTCGCGCGCTTGAGTGCGTCGGCGATGATGTAGATCGCCGAATAGCCCTCGACCTCGTGCTCCTTGGGCAGGAAGCCGTATTTTTCCTTGAACGTCTTGTAAAATCCCGCGGTCATCGCCTCGTTGGGATTCCCCGACCAGGCCGCGGACGAATAGACGTTTTCGGCGAGCCCGCCGAGCTGCTTGGCGAAGTCGACCACGCCGAAGCCGCCGCCGAAGCCGACGAAGGCTCGCGGCGTGATGCCGATTTCCTTGGCGTGGCGGGTCATCAGGATGGCATCGGTCGTCGACACCGCGATCAGCAGCACGTAATCGGGGCTGTTCGACTTGACCTTGGTCATGATCGGCTTGAAGTCGAGCGAATTGACCGGATAGGCCTCGTCGTTGACGATCGGAACGTTCTTGGACTTGAGGAAGCTCATCGCCGAATTGGCGATCGTCTTTCCGAACACGGTGTTGTCGTAGACCACCGCCGCGGACTTGGGCATCGCGCCGGGCACGTCGCTGATGAATTTGTTGAAAGCCTCCGGATAGATCGATCCGGTCGGATTGTTGCGGAAGACCCATTCAAATCCCTTGGACGTGATGACGTCCGCGGACGGATGGTCGACCATGTACGGCGTCTTGAGCCGCTGGGCGACCGAGGCGATCTCGACCGCCTGCCCGGAGGCCCGGCCTCCGGTCAGCACCAGAACTTTCTCCTGCGTGATCAGCTTCTCGGCGACGGTGGCGGCGAGCGGGTTCTTGGCCTGATGATCTTCGAGGATGACCTCGATCTTGCGGCCATTGACCCCGTCCTTGGCGTTGATCTCCTCCACCGCCATCGAGTACGCCTTCTTGAACTTGTCGCCGAACGGCGCGTCCGGCCCCGTCATCGGCTGCGGCGCGCCAATCTTGAGGGCGTCTTGCGCCAACGCAGCCGAGGACATCGCAACAGACAGTGTCACTACCGCGAGCAATTTCGAATTGCTGGACATGATTCCTCCCCTACCTCGTGGGTTACGCTGAGCCTGAGCGATATTCCTCAGACGGCCACGAAGTCGACGAAATCGTAACCCTCTTCGGCCGCTCTGGGAAGCGCATCGGAATGCCTCGATCCTCCAGGTGGCGAGTTCGCAGGTCGCCGCAATGAATTCATTCCGTGCGGTGACGGCAGCCGCAGCAAGCGGAAATTCTCGAAGCAAATCATTTGTTAACCCCATATTTACCGTAACACGGAAAAGTCGGGCCTGAGGACAAGGGCCGAGCCAGCTTCAAGGTGTTGTTTACCGGTGCCGGATCCACCGGGCATGCGCCCTGCTCCTCCCTGTCGTGACGACAGTGCGGGTGCAAGCATGACCTCAGGCGGCGCGTGGAACACGCGACCATTTCGGCCGGAAACGCTGGAGGCGGCGCGGGAAGCGGCTCGCCGGTCCGGATTATCGCTGGCGGAATGGCTCAATTCCGCAATCCTCGACACGGCTGCGGATGCCGGGGTTCGCGCCTGGGCGCGCGGATTCGGCGCGGACGAGCGTGGTCCGGACGACGACCCCTTTAGCGTCATCGGCGAGCGTCTCGACGAACTTGCGCGTCGCATCGATCGCTCGATGAAACCGGGCAACGAACCCGGGACGTGGCGCCCGGACAGCACTTCGAGCCGGTCGGGCCCGGAGATCACAACGTCCCTGCATGCCATCGAGGCTCGGCTCGCCGCGATCGTTCGCGAGCTCGTTCCGCAGAGCCGGGCGGCGACCCAGCGGCTTGCCGAGATGATCCGGGAGCTCAATTCCAGGCTCGACGGGCTGGGAGCGATTGCGCCGGAGTCCCGCGACCACCCAACGCATCGCGCAGCTCTCGACCGGACGCTCGGCCGGGCGGGGGAGGATCGAGCCAAACCCCGCGGCCGAGCCGCGGGGTTGACCAATGCCGTGGCAGAGGTCGCCGCGCGCCAGCGCGAGCTCGACGCTGAAATCGTCGGCGCGCAGGACTTTTCGCGGCTCGAGCAGCAGCTGCGGCATATCACCGAGCAGATCGAGACGCTGCGCCATCCCGCGGATGCGGCCGACGCCGCCGAAACCCGGGACGCCGATCGCATTGCCTTCGAGCGGATCGAGAGCAAGATCCTCGAGCTCGCGCAAAAGCTCGATGCGTCCGATCCGCGCCTCGACAGCCTCGGGGCGATCGAGCGGAGCATCGGCGATGTGATGTTCCAGCTCAAAGAGACCCGGGCCGCGGCCATCGAGGAAGCCGAGCGCGCCGCGAGAGCCGTCGCCAGCGAGATGCTCTCGGATGCCGGCGCAACGGCAATCGAGATCGATGCGCTCAAAGGCGAGCTTGCCGAGTTCCGGGCGAGCCAGGCCGAACTCGACCAGCGCAGCGAGGATGCGCTCGAGGCCGTCCACGGCACCCTGGAGCGGCTGGTCGACCGGCTCGCCACCATCGAGATCGGCGTTCGCACCGGGGCTCGAACCGCAGCCGAGCCGCAAGAGTCCCGCGTTCCAGCGGCCTCACGCTCCGGTTCCGGTTCGGCCGCGCCGATGGTGAACCCGCCCGCCCCCAAGCTCGCGCCCGACTTCGAGCCGACGGATTCCAGTCTGCCGGATCATCCGCTCGAGCCCGGCTCCGGCACGCCGCGCGGCCGCGCCGCGCCGTCGGCCCCGGCGCGGATCGCCGCCGCGGACGCGCTCGTCGCGAACCCTGCTCCGGCGGAACCGGCCGCAAAGGCGAACTTCATCGCTGCCGCGCGCCGCGCCGCCCAGGCCGCGGCGGCAGAAAGCCCCGAGGAACCCGCCGATCTGCCACGGCCGCAGCGGGCGGGCGGAATCGCCATCGCGGTGGCGAACCGCCGCCGTCCGCTCATGATTGCGGCGGCCGTGCTGCTGTTCGGGGCCGGCGGCCTGCATGTCGCCGTCAACGGCCATGTGCCGCCGCTGCCGGGCCTGAACGATTTGGTGCATATCGAAGCGCCCCGGTCGGTCTCCAAGGCGACCCCATCACCAGCCGGCGCGAAGCCCGCAGCCGCGGCCGGTCGCAGCGCATCGCGCGCGGCGCTCGCACCCGATCCGGTCGTGCCGGAGAGCGGACCAGCCGCGGCCCGCCGTCCGTCGAGCGCCACGGGCGATGAATTTCTGCTGTCGCCGATGCCGGATAGCAGCGTGATGCCGGCGGCGGATTCCCAGGTTCGCGAGAGCGTCCCGTCCCGGCTCGCGCCGACGCCCGCCATGCGCACCAGCGAGGTCACCGGGTCGCTGCCTCCCCCCGAGGCCGGTGCGGCTGCGCCCGCCAGCCAGCGCGCGGCTTCGGAACCCGCAGCCAATGCGGCCGACAAGCTGCCGAACGCGATCGGCAATCCGGCATTGCGCGCGGCGGCGCTCGGCGGAAATCCCGCGGCCGAATACGAGGTCGGCGTGCGGTTCAGCGAGGGCCGTGGCGTGCCGCAGAACCTCGAGGAGGCCGCACGTTGGCTGGCGCGCGCGGCGGATCGCGGGCTTGCTCCCGCGCAGTACCGCCTCGGCACCCTCTACGAAAAAGGCCATGGCGTGAAAAAGGACCTCATCGAGGCACGCCGCCTGTATCTGGCAGCCGCGCAGCAGGGCAATGCCAAGGCAATGCACAATCTCGCCGTGCTCCACGCGGTCGGCTTCGAGGGCAGCAACCCGAATTACAAGACCGCGTCGGAATGGTTCCAAAAGGCCGCCGATCACGGGGTCGCCGACAGCCAATACAATCTCGGAATCCTGTATGCGCGGGGGGTCGGGGTCGAGCAGAATCTTCCGGAATCCTACAAGTGGTTCGCACTCGCCGCCCAGCAGGGCGACAAGGATGCCGCCAAGAAGCGCGACGACGTCGCGGCGCGGCTCGACGCGCAGGCCTTGGTCGCGGCGCGACTTGCGGTGCAGACCTGGACCGCCGATCCCGAACCCGACAAGGCAATCAAGGTCGAGCCGCCGGGCGGCGACAGCGAGCGCG
>WNFZ01009312.1_pt1 | contig 15050 bp, 8 predicted proteins | sample 5400081 | NCBI WGS metagenome assembly WNFZ01 (sample SAMN13153365, study PRJNA577476) | soil metagenome | isolation source: 80 cm soil or saprolite under grassland replicate 1 | place: USA:California | collected 2016-06-15 | reverse complement strand
ACAGGACGCGCGTTCAGCGAGCCCACGCTGATCAGCATTGCATACGCGTTCGAACAGGCGACGAGGCATCGCCAGCCGCCAGCGAGCGCGCCCCCACTACCCTCCGACTCGGTTGGTCGGCCGTAGCGCCGAGCGACTGCTGCACTCCGCCGGCGATGGCCCGATCCGCTCGAACCGAAGGTGGGGTGCAGCAGTTCTATCCCGCCGTGCGTGACAACCTTACTGAGAGCACTACTGGGAGATGCATATATCCTTCCGGCTCCGCTCTTGACTTCACTGAATTTCGCCAACCTTTGACGGCGATGAATCGTTGACAAGCAAACGCTTTCCTACAAGGGCAGTACCGCAATGAACATCCTGCTTCTGTCGATGCCTGATTCTTTCGAACACATGCCGTCGCTCGTTGTCCGAATGCCGAATGGTGCACTCACCTCGCTGGCCGGCAACGTTGACCTTCATCACAAGGTCCTCGTAGCGGACCTCATCCTCGTACAGCGGCGTGTGCGGGAAACCGTTGTGCGGCTCATGCGGGAGTTTAAGCCCGATGTCGTCGGACTATCAGTAATGACCTTCCAACGTAAGACCGCAAGGAAGATCATTGACCTGGTGCGCTCACTCGCTCCCGCGGCGCGCGTGACCGTGGGTGGCTATGACCCGAGCCTGGCGCCAGACGCTTACACCGAATTGTCAGGCGGCGTTGATTTCATAGTGCGAGGTGAGGGCGAGATCACTTTCCGGGAACTGCTGCGCGCCATCGAAAATCGGAGCGGATTCGACAACATAGCTGGCCTGACATTCAGAAGCGGCGACCGTTTTTACGAGAACCAGGACCGCAAGGTGAGCAGTCTCAACAGCGGCGAGATCCGGCCACCGAACCGCAACACGCGCGTCCTTCGCGGTTACACAATGCTGGGCAGGCCCGTCGACGTCATAGAGACTTCACGCGGCTGCACGTTCGATTGCAGTTTCTGCTCGATTATCGAAATGCGCGGGCGAAACTTTCACACCTATACGTTCGACCGCGTAATCGCTGACATCCGCGATGCTTACGACCACGGCGCGCGTGCAATTTTCATCGTAGACGACAACATCACGCTTAACGTGAAAAGGTTCGAGGCACTTTGCCACGCGATCAAAGACGCCGGACTGAACTCGATTGACTACACTGTGCAAGCGATGACCTCTGCAATCGCGAATCACGGCGAGAGTCTGACTCGTCTGATGCGCGAGGCCGGGTTCCGCTATGTTTTCCTGGGCATCGAAAACATTCTGGAAGAAGACTTGCAATTCCTGCGTGCCAGCTCAAAGAACGCGAGCCGGGAAAACGGTCGCCGAGTGGGTAACGCGACGATCAAGGCAATAGACTACATCCACCGGAACAAGATGTATGTTGTTGGTGGACTGATTCTTGGTAATCCAGGTGACACACGCGAATCAGTGGAGGCGAATCTGGAATTTGCCAAAAGATATGTTGACTGGCCTTACATTCAGCACCCGACACCCTACCCGCGCACTCCTATGACTAAAGACTTTCGCGACCGCGGGCTGATAGTCAACGAAAGACTTGAAGAATATGACGGCACTACTGCTGTAGTTAGAACGGAACATCTATCGGCCGAAGAAGTAGAGTACATGAGGTGGCGGGCAGAGCGACGGATGAAGAGCCGGCACATGCCTGTAGCGCTTCTGCACAACCCGCTGTTCGTGTTACGCAACGCCACGAAGATGCTCGCGCACACCTATCGTGGGAGTACGGTCAAATCTTTACTGGGATTGGAAGACGAGCGAAAGGCCTTCGCACGCTACCGCGCGATGCGCGAGGTTGAGCGGGATTACGTTTGAATGTGGATGGCATTCCGTCTACTCCCGTCCATCGAGCGGCTCCCGCAAAATTTGATGATGCGAGATTTTAGGAGGCATCAGCAGACGAGGATTAGATTAGCGCTTCAAATCCGCCGTCCAGTTCACCACAACGTTGATCGGTGTGGAGCTTGTTTCTTCAATCATTGAGAGAAAGATAAAGCGCTGCCCGTCGGCAGTGACCGCGTATTGAGTTCTCGAATCTGTCAAGTAAGACAGGCGCTATCAAAAGCCTCATAACCGAAATAGTTATTGACCACTATACTACATCCGTAGTAGCATCCGCCACAGACGTAGTAGATAACCACTGAGGCGCAACTGGAGGCAGAAATGAAGAACGTAAGTCTCTTGTTAGGTGTGTTGATGGCTGTTATGAGTGGCGTTGCCGCTTCTGCTCAGTCCCGCGTCGGTACGGGGACGGCTTCTTCCGTTGAGGCGTCTCTGAACGACCGGGAGGGTCCGGCAATCAGTCCGGGAGACGCGGAAGTCTACTACCGCACCGGCAGCAGACTGCTTGAGCTTGGCCGCTACAACGAAGCAATCGAAGCGTTTTGGAAGGCCATTAAAGTAAAGCCAGACTCGCCCTTGATACATAACGATCTGGGGTACAGCTATTTTCTCGGGGGAAATTACATACAAGCAGTGGCAGCTTACCAGGAAGCGATCAGGCTGCAACCAAACTATGCGTTGGCTTATAACAATCTCGGTACGACCTACCTCCATCTCAAGGATTACGAAAATGCATATTTGTTTCTAAGAAAAGCTCTGCTCCTTAAGCCCGACTACGCGAACGCCCGCTACCATCTGGGAGTAGCCTATTACGCTTCGGGACGGACAAGCGATGCGGCAGAATGTTTTCAGCAAGCACTGCAACTCAACCCAAAACATACTGAAGCGCGAATCAGCCTGGGGTGCGCTTATATCGACCTGGGCCGCTTTACTGAGGCGATTGCTGTTCTCCGGGAGACGCTGGCGATTAATCCACAGTTGCAGGTTGCGGAGAGGAACCTCGGCAATGCTTATTTTAAAGCGGGCAAATTGCGGGAAGCGATGCATGCGTTTCAGAGGGCGTTGGAGCTCAACCCTGACGATGCGGAAGTTCATAACAATCTCGGCGTGGCCTACAACCAGTTGCGTACATTCAAACCAGCGGTAAGCGCATACAAACGGGCGATTGAGCTCGCTCCTGCGTATGCCGAGGCGCATTACAATTTAGCGATTGCTTATCTGGGGCTAAACGATCGACGCAGCGCGCTGGAAGAGTATGCATTGCTTAGGGATCTCAAGGCTGATCAGGCCCAGACACTCTACAAAGCACTCTACGCTGGTCGAATTGTTGAGGTCAGTCACAAATAGGACTGGCACATTTCAAAAAAAAGAATTGGCGCAATTTGTAGGGATGCCACTCCGTGGGCACCCCTCGTCGCCATTGAAGCCCGACGGGAACGCGGGGGTGCCCACGGAGTGGCACCCCTACAAATTTGGCGGAACTTCTTGATGTGCCGGCGACGTACCCGGGCACAGAAGACTCGAAACTGGATACGGACGAATTTTCGGCCCGCAAAAACGTCACAAAAGTCTTGACATGCTACTACTTTAGTCGTAGCGTGACCCTCAACTGTAGTACAGACGCCGAGGGAGCCGTTTTGATTAAGAAGAAGAGCATCAAGCTGACCCGTTTCGAGCTTGAAGTAATGAGCGCCCTTTGGGATTTGGGCACCGCATCAGTGCGCGAGATTCAGGAGCAGTTGCCGAATCAGAAGCGTCCGGCCTACACGACCGTGCAGACAATTGTTTATCGTCTGGAAGAGAAAGGCGCGGTCCGCCGGCTCAAGAAGATCGGCAATGCGCACATTTTTGAGCCCATCGTGACGCGCAAAGCCGCGCACCACCGTCTAATTCACGAGTTGCTGGAGCTATTCGGCGGCTCTGCGCGTCCGCTAATGGCCCACCTGGTAGAGATCGGAAAACTTACTCTTGACGACATTAGGGAATTGGAAGGCGATCTCGCTGAACAGCCTGACAGCAAGACAGAGAAGAAAGGTGTGCGCAGGCGTTAGTCGCTCCGGGCCGCATCGAGGTAAAAACCATGAGTTATCTACAGGTTTTTTCAGAATGGTCCAACTGGGCATGGCGCCTGGCGTTGAATCACCTCTGGCAGGCCACGATCTTTTTCGTTATAGCTCTGTTGGCTTCGTTGTTACTCCGCCGTGGACCGGCGCGGGCCCGTTATCTCATCTGGTTGGCGGCCTCAATAAAGTTTGCTGTTCCCTCGGCAGTCATTATTTTAGCGCTGAGTGGCGCCGGAATTAAGGTGGAGTCAATTCTTGATTCGACGCATCATTCTACTCCTACCTTTCATTACATCACGCCAATGGTTTCGCCGGTTGTCATGCCGGCCAGCTATCTTACAGCAACCAAACCGGTGCAATCATTGAAAAGCCCGAGCAATGAGTCTCCCGCGCCGCTCAGTGGGAGTCCAGTGCCCCTGGTTATGTGTATTGTTTGGCTATTGGGCGCCGCCTCATTCTTTTACGGCTGGTTGAAAAGAAGACGGCAAGTGTCCTCAGCGATTGAAGCTGGTCGCATCATAGGTGCCGGGAGAGAATGGGAAGCTCTCACGAAAGTGACATCGTGGCTGGGAATCACACGGCGTATCGACCTGATCGTTACGCCGGAAGTAAAAGAGCCGGGCGTGTGGCGTGTGTTTGGACCGATTCTTCTTTTGCCGGAGGCGATCAGCAGGCAACTCAACGATGAAGAGCTGGAGACCCTGATGATGCATGAGATGGCCCACGTCCTACGCTGGGACAATCTCGTTAGCAACTTGAACATGGTCCTGTGTTGCGTTTTCTGGTTCAACCCGATCATTTGGTTAATAGACACCTGGCTGTTGAAGGAACGCGAAGAGGCTTGCGACGAGGTAGTTCTAAGATGGAGTGGGGCTGGCGAGATTTACGCCTCGAGCATCAAGAAGATTTACCGCTTTTGTCTCAGCTCGAGAGTCTCAGGTCTGTCTGCAGCCGGCGGCTCCAAGCTCAAGCACAGGCTCGAGCGCGTTATGGCTAACCGCACTGGCGAGCGGTTTTCTCTGGCGCACAAGCTGCTTGTTGTCACAGTGATTGTTGGCAGCGTAATCCTTTCTGTTATAGCCGGAATGCCACCAGCTGAAAAAGTCGTGGCGGAGACCAACACCGTGTTGCAACAAGTCGCCAACGGTCTCGTGCAGCAAAGGGTCCCTCGTGAACGCAAGGAGTGCGATGATCCGGATGTTAAGAAGTGTGTACCCTCGACCAGCACTGCAATTGCGGCCGAAAGCGAGTTGGGCCACGTTGTAGTTCGTTCCGATCCTAATGCTCCACTACAGGCAGGGACAGCAGCTATTGCGCACCTCAATGAGCAACCTGCAACCGCCGTTTCCGACGTGCTTGCGGCCAAGCCGGTTCTTGAACAAGTTCCCGTCATTCAATCTGCGCACGCGGTGGATCTGAAAAAATTTGTCGGCCGGTACGCTGTCGACCCTGGCGTTATGGAGAATTTTGTTCTGGATGTGAGCCTGGAAGACGGCGAGCTCTGGTTGAAACCTTCACATGCAGGCAAGCGGCGGCTAATTGCCCAGTCGGTCGTGGATTATTTGGATTCCGGATCTCCCAATACTCGGATCAACTTTACCTTTGATCCGACAGGGAACATCGAAAGCCTTAAGCTACGGGGTTGGGGGCCAACGATTGTCGCCTTGCGCCTGGTTTTACCGGCGCCCAGTCGAGAGGGGAACATTACTTTCAAGCTCAACGACTTCCCAGACGCACGCATTGTTGCCGTAGCGGGGAGTTTCAATGGCTGGAACCAGTCGCAGTATCTTTTTGAGCGCGCCGGCAACGAATGGATCTGCCGAATTAGTTTGCCGCCTGGAAGGTATCAGTACAAGTTCATAGTCGATGGGAACTGGTTAGTCGACCCGCACAATCCGACTGTGGTGCACGACGATAGAGGCATCGAGAACTCGCAGCTGATTGTTCGTTGAGAGGCGCAAAACTGCGCTATTGCCTTGTCGTTGCCAGAAACTCAATTTGGGCAGCAAGACCGTGACCTCAGGTGCCCAATGCGCCATGGCGATCTTTACGAGCAGTCAAAGAGCTTCAACCCCGGTTCCGTTGTCCGCCTTCTGGACTTGCCCGCATAGCCTCAGAATGAAGGGAAGTGTGTTTGCGCCACACCTTTCCCGTGAGCTAGGTCTCGAAAATAATGTCGTTCCTGCGTTATTGAGCGGGTTCTGCAATCTTAACGGACTTACCGTCACGAATGGTAAACCACATGAATCCACCGTTGGCGTTGTTAGCTGGGCCACCAGGCTGATAAACCTTTCCTTCAACTAAAGGGGGGAAGTGGTCCTGTTTCAGGTTTGTTTTGCACAAAGGCTCTAACCAGAGGCAAATCTCACTTCAGCGGGTGAGGCCGATGCGTTTTGCTAGATCGTTGAAACGAGAGTCTGGGCGGAGGTTTGCGAAGACTGGCTCCACTTTTAGATGCGTCAGATATGGCTGTCGCTCCTCGAATGCTTTTTCCAACCACTTGAACGCTTCATCACGGTTATTCAAGCCCGAGTAAATAACTGCAAAGCGAGTGGCTACGTCATCAATTGGAAGTTTCTCGACAGTATGGGTCGCGTAATTGCGCAATCCGACGGACGTGTCTTTCTTCCCACCGATCAGTTTAGGTCGTTTGACGTGAACGGCGATTCGCTCGATGTCGAACGCGACCGTTTTGGTCGGATTGAGCTGCGGGCCGTGGTAACTGCGATAGGCAACCCCGAGGAGAAGAACCTCAAGGTGTCAGTTGAAGTCATCGACAACACGACAGGCAAAACCACTGTCTTCTGCCAGAACAATCTCTGAAGAACATCCATCGAGGGTGGGTAACTCTAACTCGAACCCGGCGGAACAGACGCGTTGTCTCTGAAGGGAGGCCAGGCATGAAAAGCAAAATCTTCACATGAAGGCGATCGCCTTATTTACCACGGTTGTGACGTTGGCGATTTTGGTGGTTTGTTTCGCCAACCGAGTAACGGCTGTTGAGGATCCCGAAAGTCTACCAGCCCCATTTGGCTTGGCCAGGGGTCAAACGGTCCGTCTTAATGTACTCAACAGCGGTGAAGAGCGCGGCTATATAATTGATTGGAAGTTCCTCGACACTATGGGTGGCGTTGTATTTGAAGGGCCGCAGCCACACTTAATCCCTACCGACCAGTTCAGGTCTTTTGATTTGGACGGCGATGCGCTTGCCGCAGGCCGCGACAGCTTCGGGCGAATTCAGTTGCGGGCAGTGGTGACAGCGTTAGGCGGACCGGACACAAAAAACCTTCACGTCTCCATTGAAGTCATCGACAACGCAACTGGCCGAACCACCTTTATCGCGACCAACCCAAGTAACGATAAGTAAAGATCGGGACGATGAAGAGTTTCCGACGAAAAACACGCGTCATTGTTGAGACGGAAAGGCGGTTGCTAATCACTCGTCACCATATGTCGCTTGTTAGATGCGAAGCATGTGGTCACGGCTGGGAAATCGGGCAATTGCTGCACGAGTCTCTGCAGTCAGATGACAGTTCTACATTTCTTTTTCCTGATAGTTCAAAGGAGGAGGAACCGAAACATGAAAGCGAAAAATAAGGCAACTCAGGTGGCGGTCGTGGCTATAGTGCTGCTCATAATCGCAGCAGGTTGGACACACGCGAACGCAGGTCGAACAACCGCTTCTTCGAAAGTCGAACCATCGATCTCATTGCCAAGCAACTGCGGAAGTTGTGTACATCACTCCGGGATGTTGGCCAATGAAAGGACACTTATCTTTACCGGCACTCGCGATCCGATAACACACGGAGAATTTTCGCCTTCTATCGCTACCGACGGAATGTCCCTGTATTTTGGGTCCGCTCGGGTGGGAAACATCGGCTTTGTTGACATCTGGGTTTCGCATCGCTCAAGCTTGTCGGCTTCATGGGGGCAGCCCGAGAACCTTGGTCCGGATGTTAATAGTCCTTTTAGCCTAACGCTCGCGCGGAGGCAAATCTCATGATCGAGGCGATAAACAATTCGATACGCTCGCACGATAATCTCACGGAGCGTGGGGATGTCGTATTCTGGGACAACCCGACCGATCTCCGGGAAACTCTGAAGTTTGTCTGTCTCTGCGATAAGTCGGTAGGCGAATGCTTCGGCGCGCTGACTCGTGAAATGAACGACACGATGTCGCGGAGGTCGTCACGGGAGGCCGGAGACCAAATCAACTTGTAAGCCATGAGGCCAACTGTTTCTTGATCTCGTCGTGTGGAATGCCTTCACCGCGGTCCAGCTGATCGAGGCCTTTCTGAACTGCTGCCAGAAACTCAATACGGTCGGCGATCTCGGGCTCTATCACAAGCATCAACAAGGATTTTGCCTGGCCTTGATAAATAGAGAGAGTTCATAAGCCAAAGCCGCAATAGGCTAATGCAGTAATCGGATAGCGCGAAGCAGAAAACTTCCGCTTCCATGATCTCCGTCACATTTTTGCATCATTCAAAATAACAAGAGACGTCTTGTTGATTCCTTGGTGTCATTGTGCTTTCTTGTGGCTCTGCCTTTCAAAAAGGAGCTGGCCACAAAAGGCTCAAAAGTCACAAAAGATGTCTTGTTGATTCTCTTGTGCCTTTGTGTTTTTTCGTGGTTGCCTTGGCGGTGTAACGCGTCAGTGTTCCTGTAGCAGATTAAGCTCACGATCGGTAAGCACGCGACCGCTCTTTATTAATTCACGCCGAATCGGTCGCTTGATGTGAGCGGAGCTTTACACTGGCGACGTTTTCCAAAAGCGACGGAACGTCCTCTGGCGGCGAAAGAAGGGTAATTCACAGCCCGGTCACCGTACTGCTCTCGAAGTCTGCACATAATCATTTAAATCGCTACGGTCCACAGTCAGCGTTTGATCGAGTCACGATTGGACTGAATCGTTGCTGGTATTCTCGCGACGTAATGAATGCGCAAACCATCACGTGCTGAATACCAGCGTCGCGAACCGAGAACTCGTTCACCTTACCAAGCCAAAACAAGAATCCGTCAATGTCGGAATTGCGCCGCAGATAGTCTGCGTATTGCGTATAGACAAATGACCGGTTGTATTCGGCGTCGATAAAGGATCGATTGAGAATTGGATTAGTCTGCAAGTTGTCATCGGCTAACCTGTACAGAACCGCTGCTCTGCCCCCTTGATTGAACAAATTAATAAGCGCGGTATGTTGCGAAGTTAGGTCCACGCCACTGTCATTCCTGATACGTGTGAGAAACGCATCAACGAATTCGGGCCCCCCGAGAGTGGCAGGATACTTCGATAGAAACTCGGGGCGCTGAACAAATTCAGTCGCCAAATTCAACTGGGCCTGCGCTTGATTTGGTCCTGCAATCACGCGCGCTCGATCTCTTGCAAAGACATCATAGTTAGGGATCTTCTTCCCCTCAGTGATATTTCCGGGATCGGGATTTGGGAAGGGCTGATCGTTGCCATAAGCGGCACGATAGAGACGATAAACATAGGCCCCAGTCTGCTGAAACTCCGACTCGTAGAAGAAGGCATTCGATACATCAACTCGCTTATTGTGAATGCATACCGCATTAGAGCCGCATTGCGTGATCTGACTCGTCCAATAATCCAGTCCGCCGGCATCGGGTACACGGCTGAGAAAATCGAAGTAGTGTTGCTGCACGAAGAATCGTGCCTGGTCGATCGGGTTGGCAGCGGGCGGGCCAGAATCGTTGTCGGTAATTGTAAGCGTGGCAGTACTAAGGCCGCCCAGCACTGCACCACCGGTCGGGTTGCTTAGCTTCAGGCTCAAAGTCTCACTGCCCTCAACGTAAGCATCATCGACGATCAGCACGCCGAATGTCTTGTTAGTTTCACCTGCGTTGAAGATAAGTGTGCCGGTGGCGGTCGTGTAGTCTCCACGCTGACTCGCGGTGCCATCGCTGGTGGCATAGTCGACTGCCACAGTCCCCGACGTATCACCCGTGCGCGTGACGGTGATGGTAGCAATGCCGTCGGCTTCGCCGACGCTGTAGCTGCCTGCGCTGAATTGCACATTAGCATCGGACGTACCGAGCAGGTTGACCCACACGTTGGTTGCGACCGGGGCATTCGTGTCGAACACGATACTTGCCTGTGCGGTTACCGGCGTGCCGCTGGCGAGTCTCGGCTTTGGCTTTACGAAATACGTGACCCAACCATCGCCTTGGGGAGGTATTTGGTTTGGAGGCAGAAAACCGATACCGGGATCAAGCGGCGGTTCAAGCGTGTGGGGATCGATCGACGTGAACGTCCAGGTAACAACCCCACTCTGCGGATTCAACTCCGCGTTGATGTCGATGTAGATGCCGAGAGGCGTACTCGCGTCGATGCGTGTGCTGTAGACCTGTCGGTCCTCATCAGGCACGTGCACCACCGTGTCGCCGAAACCGATGTCGCCAAAGCGAAACGTCGCCAAGTCCAGGTTGGGGTCGAGCGTTTCGGTGATGACGACCTGTTGGGCCGGTGCGTTTGCCGTCGGTTTGTTCTCGAAGCCGATGAGGTAGGGGATCGTTGAATCGCCGGCGATGAAGTTCTGCGGTCCGAATCCAGCGGGTCCTGAGATGAAGTTCGGATCAACTGGATCGACTTGCACGGTGTCGGAATGCCCGCCGACCTGTCCAGTAGTGGTTGGATTTTCACAGAGAAGAAATCTTTGTTCCAATGGAACACCGATGCAAAGCGGAAGATCTCCGAATATCAAGTATTGGCCACCGGCGGCGAGGGCATCGAAAAGGTAGAAGGCTTCCAATGAGGCCACGACACCCGCGCCAAAGGTAGCGCCGCCCCCTAATGGACGGGCGTAAAATGGTAGGGCCGCTCGCTCTGCTGCTGCCTTGGCAGCCTGCTCTGCTGCTATCTTGGCAGCCCTCTCTGCGCTTAGTTTCTCCGCCAATTGTCTTGGATACGTATCTATATCAATGTTGTAGGTACCTCCCGGTCCTTTTGATTGACCCGATCTGAAGGACTGATAAGTCGGATCTTCATAGCCAGGACCTTTTGGGACTCTAATGAGGCCACTCGGATCCACATACTTAGTTGGATTGTTCAGTGCGTACTCGTAGTAGTTGAAGCCGCCTGCTAGTTCGATCGGGTCTGGTTGGGTAAACCGCCCCTGATTCCGGTCATAGGACCGCGCCCGCATTTGGTTCAGATCGGAACCGTCATCTTGAACCCCATAGAAGCCGCTGAAGAGGAATGAATTCGGAACGGTCTCTGAGCGCAGCAATATCTCGCCAAATGGTAGTAAGGCATAGCGGTTCAGGTAGCCGCCGCCCGAGCCCGTCATGCCAACGGTCGAGCCGACGCCGTCGAAATCGTAGTAGTTGGCCGCATTCGCTGCATCGACGCGGCTAGTGAGACCGAGTCCATAGGTGTAGTGCGCGAGCAATTGCGCTGACCCGATATACTCCGCCACCACGTTTCCCAGTCCGATGGGATCCACCAAATACTCGGTACGCTGACCGCCATGCGTGGTTGCAACGCGGTTGTCAAGAGCGTCGTATTCGTAAGTCCAGGTCCCCAGCGCGTTGGTCATGCCGACGAGGCGATTCAATGAGTCATAGGTGTACGAAGCGTTTCCGGCTGGGCCCAACGACGAAGTCAGATTACCGGCAAGATCGAAGAATTGACTGGTGGCACCTATGGCAGTGTATTCGTTGAGATTGTTGGTGAGGTAAGCAGTAGGCACCCCATTGTCGGTGACCCCGACTCGATTTCCGGCGGCGTCGTAGACGTACGTTAGAGAGCGACCATTGGGCAAGTTTACGGAAGTCAGGCGGTTGTCGCGGTCATATCCGTAGGTGGTTAGACCATCGAGCGTGGTTACGCTGCTACGGCGGCCTAGAACATCGTAGGTATAATCGAAACGCGAATTGACTACGTTGCCCGGCCCGAAATTAGTTGTGTGCAGCAGTTGGCCATCGGGGTCGTAGTCGTAGCGTGTGTAAGTACCATTGCCGGCATCGGCCTCGATAAGCTGCCCCGCCGAGTCATACTTATATTCGACGATTCGGTTGCTTAGAGCGTCAGTTAAAGTTGTCAGTCGCCCAGCGGGGTCATAGGCATAATTGATTGTGAAGCCGGTTTGATCGACAAGCTGCGTCCGGTTGCCATCGGCGTTGTAGCTGTAACTCAGGAAGCGTCCGTTAGGGTAAGTTATTCGCGTGAGCCGGTCTGCTGAGTCGTATTGCAGAGTCGTCGTGCCTCTTGCGTCGCTGACCGAAATCAGATTCGCATGGGCGTCGTAGGCGTAGGTCGTGAGTGAGCCGTCAGCCAGTTGCCGGCTCTTTAGCAACCCCAGGCTGTCGTAAGTGTAGACAGTCGCGCGACCGTTGCGGTCCACCGAGCGCACTAGATTGCCGCTGGCATCGTAGCTGTATTGATTCGAGCTGCCATCGGGGTATGCACTCAACGTCAGGTTCCCGTTGGCGTCATGGCCAAACGTTGTGAAGTTGCCGCGCGCATCGGACCAGCCGGCCAGATGATGGAAGGTTGGCTCGTATGTCAGTGTCTGCTCCGCCCCTACCGGATCCCTGACGCTGCTGACATAGCCTTGCATGTCATACTTGAAGCTCGCGATACTACCACCCGTCGCTTCGACTGCCGTGACATGGTTCAAGTCATCGAACTTGAAAACATGCACGTGATTCAGCGAATCCTGCGTAACCGCAATTCGTCCGGCATCGTCGTAAGAGATCGTCGACGCATGGTTGTTTGTGTCAGTCAAACGAATGGTCGCCGTATCGTAGCTGTAGGTCAGCGCCTGGGCGCCGCCATCGAGTTGCTGTGACCTAAGGCGTCCCTGGCTGTCATAGTCGAAGAACTGGTGTCTGCCCGCCGGCGTGCTGATCGACGCTAGCGCGAACGCGTGGGGACCGATACGCTCAGTGGTATAACTATATCCAGTAGTGCCGCCCGAGGTGGTGACGTTCAGTAGCTCTTCGCCAAGAGCGTCGTAGACATAGGTAGCGACGCGCCCAGCCGGATCGGTGACTTGACTGATTCGGCCTTGGGCGTTGTAGGTGATCGTCAGCCTGCTACCGTTGCTGTGAGTCAGACTAGTGAGCTGGGTTCCCGTGTACCCGCCCGTGATGCGGTTGTGATTGACGTCCTGAATGTAGTCCAGCGACCCATCCGGACGAAATGCCATCAGTTCGCCGTCGATCTCTCGGAGCTGATAGGCGCCCGCCGCCTGTGTCAGCGAACCGGAATCTCCCGGGAATCCGCTGAACACGCCATTGCCCTTGCTAACGAAGATCCGCGTCGTAAGCCCATTGCTGATAATTACAAACCCGTTCCTGGGGTCGGTAGTCGCTGTGACGTCGAAGTTGTCGACCCAGCCGCGCCCCAGGCGCCCGAGCCGGAACCGCCCGGTAATCGACGAGCTCAGGAAAGTCCTCCCAAATGTCAACGGCAATCCCGGCGCTGGAAACGCGACGTCAGTAGCCGTCGCCACATTCGGTATTGGCAGTTGGTCGTTTGCCATCCGTAGCTCAAATGCGAACAGGCGATTCACGCTATTGGTCGCTATACCAATCGCGCCTAACGCTATCGAATCTCGCTTAAGCAGGGCATAGAAATCTCCTACAATGCCTCCGAGCCGTGGACGTAGATTTGCCCAGATAGCATCCCACGCGTCTGGCGGGACGTTGTTTGGGCGCAGCCTGGCCTTCTGGCCGTCCCAATCAATGGCCTGTGTCAGGCTAATCAACGAAAGATCGAATCCGCTGACAACGCCCGCAGCCTTCGGGTCGGGGCGGTAGAGAAACCCGAATTGCAGGCTTCCCCCGGGCGGAATGAATTCGGGCAGCGACGGATCGACGAACTGCTCCTTCTCTTCCCCGGCAACGACGTTGGTCGAGTCGACTTCGACAAACGGGACCGGCGTAATGCTGTCGATGAGACCGTGGATGTCGACCGACATGGGAATCGGGCCCCCGACGCGGACACGCGCTGGCGTCATGATCCGAGTGGATGAGAAGTTACCGACAATGACATCCGTTACTTTGAAAAGAGTCGATGCCGTTGACATCTGGCTGCCATCTTCGGCGCGGACCGTATAGCTACCAAACGGGACAACACTCAGATCAAAAGTCGCCGTGAGTCCTCCCGAATTGAGGAACGACACCGAAGTGGGCCGATACACGGTCCCACTAGCGGCGATGAGGCTCAACGTGGTCGCCGGCGTGAATCCCGTTCCCATCACGTTGATTGTTTCGTTCGGATGGTTAAGACTGATCTTCGGTGTAAAGTCGATCAACGCAAACTGCGAAATGGTGGCTGTGAGGGTAAACGACTGGCCCGCGCCCGCGGCTGTCAGCCCGTGGACCAGGATGTAGTAGTCGCCTCCCAGCGTACTGCTCAGCGTGAGCGTCGGGCTCGTGTTGGCGAGGTCCCCGAGCGTTGATAAATCGAAGGTCGTCCGGTCCGGCAACGCGCCGAAGCGAACGTAAAGCTCGGCCTGCGATGCGACCGCGTACATCGCCGATAGCGTTACGTCGGCCCCTGGGGGGAGAATCAGGTGGTAATACGAATCCTGGTTGGCGGCGATAGCATCGGTGAGTGGCGCCCCGAGGCTGAGCAGGGGAATCATCACCGCGAGCGTTCCCGATGAAGCGCCTGTATTGTTGCTACGGTTGGTGTCCGGCACCTGCTTGCGACTGTCCGCGGTGACGACCGCGTGGTACCCGCCCGCAAGTAACGCGGGCAGAGGCGCCGTCAACGTTTCGCTGTACGAACCAAACCCAGCAACATTTCCAACGTGATGTACGGTCCCCAGCAGGACGGCACTTGCGTCAAGGAAAGGCGTTAAGGACAAGTACACCGAGTCGTACCAGTCGCCGGTGGCTGGAGTGCCACCAAGATTGTTGACCGTATAGCTGATACTGATGTTCTGGCCGGGCTGTGCCGCTGTCGCGTTGATATTGACCGCCCTTACTGCGAGATCGGCCCCGCTCGCCTGAGCGGTGAGTGTCAGACTCGTCGGCTGCAGATCTACACTGAACAGCTGAACACCCGTTATCGTGCTGAATGCACCCGAGTGGCTGGCGAACGTGAGCACCGCGTACATGTCGCCCGCCGTGGGACCGAAGCCATTC
>WNFZ01003334.1_pt1 | contig 15059 bp, 12 predicted proteins | sample 5400081 | NCBI WGS metagenome assembly WNFZ01 (sample SAMN13153365, study PRJNA577476) | soil metagenome | isolation source: 80 cm soil or saprolite under grassland replicate 1 | place: USA:California | collected 2016-06-15 | reverse complement strand
AGCAGATACCAGCCGGTCTGCATCTCTCGATTGGCGGAATTCCTTACTGGACCACCGACACCGGCGGATTCTTTCGACCCGCGGATCAATATACCTCGGCGGACTATAATCGCCTGCTAGTTCGCTGGTTCGAGTATTCCACGTTTTGTCCCATATTGCGGATCCATGGGTTCAAAACCGCCACAGAGATGTGGAAGTGGCCGCTGGCGTACAAATACTTACTCATGTACGACAAATTTAGGTATCGTTTGTTGCCGTATACTTACTCCCAAGCGTGGCGGGTCACCAATAACGACGACACATTTATGCGCCCCTTGGTTATGGATTTTCCGCAGGATCGAAATGTGAACGATATTGGAGATCAGTACATGTTTGGGCCAGCCTTCATGGTGGCTCCTGTGACGCGTCCTAATGACAAACGATCGGTCTATTTGCCAAAGGAAACGAAATGGACCAGCTTCTGGACTGGCGATTCATTTGCGGGCAACCGTCATCTGAATATCGAAGCTCCTTTACAGCAACTTCCTCTGTTCATTCGCGCGGGAGCTATTCTACCGCTTGGCCCTGTCATGGAGTATGCGACTGAGAAAAGCGAGGATCCCATCGAGCTCCGCATTTATCCCGGCGCGAACGGCTCTTTCACTCTCTATGAGGACGAAAATGACAATTACAACTACGAGAAGAGCCAATACGCCACGATTGATTTCACATGGGACGATAGTTCACATACGTTGACTATTGGGCGGCGTACGGGCAGTTTTCCGGGCATGCAAAAGGATCGTCAGTTTATGGTCGTTCTTGTCAGGCCGGGCCATGGTACGGGAATGGATATGACAGTTCAGCCGGACCAAATCGTGCACTATAGCGGGAACCCGGAAAGTGTTCGTGTGGGCACACTAACAAGCAGAACTGCTACCGCTGGAAAGTGAAGTACGGCAGGATGGTTCGGGTTTTCGTCCTCCGGTTGAAGTGGCCGCGCCGAACACAGGACTTCGAGATGGGACTGCCGGATGTTCCCCCGTGCAAGTACTCGTTCCGAGTCTCTGCCAACTGTGGGCTGCCTTTCAGGATCAACATATTTACAGCAAAGGACATCACCTTGCGACCAACCTTAGCTACGGCTGTCTTGCTTCTCAGCTGCACACTTCTTTTTGGACAGAGCGCGGACGAACATCCCGAGTGGCCCGGCAAGGGTCAGCTCTTTGTCGGCACCTGCTATCAGCCGGTGGACCGCTCACCCGAACAGATTCGACAGGATATAGCCCTCATGAAGCAGGCTGGATTCACCATGGTCCGAATGGGGGACCTGTCCTGGGATGCTTTTGAGCCGTCCGATGGGAAATTTGAATTCGCCTGGTTCGACGATATCTTGAGACAGATGAATCAGGCGGGGATAAAGGTGATCCTCGATATCGGCGGATCGCCAGCGCCTATCTGGCTTCACTACAAATACCCATCGGTGAACATTGTGGACGAGCACGGCGCAGTATTGCATCCGGCCGAACGTTACATGGACGATATCAGCGATCCAGCTTATCGGGAGGGTCTCGTGCGGTTTGCTGATGCGTTAACACGGCATTATGCCGACAACCCCGCGCTCGCGGCCATTGGCTACAACAATGAGATCGGTGCCGGTTTCATGTCTTACTCCGACGGGGACCGCCAGAGATTCATTCAATGGCTGAAGGGTAAGTACGGAACTATAGCCGACCTGAACAAGGCCTGGGCTACCCAACGCTGGTCGCGCCACTTGAATTCATTTGACGAAGTGCAGTTGCCATATGCCGACGGCCCTTCTCCGCCGGAGCGATACCTCGATCTCCGACGTTTCTGGTCCGATGTCTCGATTTCAGTGCTTGAAGATCTCGAAAGAGTGCGGGAGCGCAACGTTCCGAACCTGCCTGCAGTTTCTAACCTCTGGGACTACGCTTCACGCAGGGGCTTTGACTACTTAAGTTCTTACAAAAAATACGTGAGCTACGGCGCAGAAGGTTTCTATCCAGGAGACCCGCTTGGCGTCTCATTCGGTGCATTGCTCGTGAAGGGGGACCTTAACGCACCGGCGTGGTACAACGAATTTACGAGCGGCGGCGGGGGAATCTACGGCGGCCCCAAAGGCATAATTCGCATGTGGGCCTACCTCGCATTGATCGATTATGGCCAGACTTTTCTCGCATGGACTTTCAACACGCATCGGGGCGGAGAAGAGCAGGCGTGGTTCGGATTACTCGACCATGATGGCACTCCCTCCTGGAAATACACTGAGTACAAGCAGATTGCGAGCGACTTTTCAAAGCTGCAGCACCTGGGTTTTCCGCGATATCATAAGGCTGACGTCGCCATTGCTTACTCATTTGAAAGTAATATGGCGTCTCATCCGCCTGGGCCAAGCAGTACTGTTCGCCAATACTTTACTGTCGGCTACACTGAACAGGTGCAGAGCGCATTCCAGCCCTTCTTTGAAGACAACATCGACGTTGCGTTGCTTAACATCGGTCACAGCAAACTCGATGGTTACAAGCTGCTGGCGGTGCCGGCGGACTACGTGATGGACGCGGCGAGCGCCGACGCGATCCGGAATTACGTTAGCAATGGCGGCACTGCAATCATGACCGCCATGTCGGCGAAGGTCGATGAGAACAACCAATGGTTCGATACTCCGATGCCTGGGGGATTGAGCGATGTCTTCGGCATTCGTACCGAGGAATTCTATCGGCCAATCACCCTTCCGGGGATCAACGTGAACGGCAAGAGCGAGAAGGCAAGCATCGGGTTCTACGAGGTGCTGGAGCCACGCACGGCGAAGCCGATTGCCATGTTTACGAACACCCCGGAGAAGTCGCCGGCCATTACGGTCAACAATTATGGGAAGGGTCGCGCCATTTATGTCGCTGTTCCCGCGCAGATGTCGGTGCTCGCTCCGCTGGTGCGCAGCCTGTATTCAAGCCTCGATATCGAGAAGGGGCCCGAGACTCCCGCCGGGGTTTACGCACGCGTGGTGGATGGACGAACGCTGTACGTGAATACAACCGGCGAAGAGAAGATCGTGCCGATTCGCGGAACCAAACGGGGCATCATTAGTGGCGTCTCGTATGAAGGTGTCGTTCGCTTGAAACCATACGATGCAGACCTGGTGGAGTGAGAGGGATTTAGCAGCGCGATGTTGTTCAGCGTTCTCTTCTGCTGCGCCCTGGCGGGTTAATTTGCTCTTCCGAATCCCGCAGACCGCGCATTGATCATTCGTTGAGGCGGAACCTGGACCGCCAATGGCTGAACCCGCAACCTTGAGCTGAATGACCCCACAAACAACACTGCAGCTTAATCTTTAAGGCTTATTGCACCCTATTTGCACCTGATTTCATGCATTCTGAGTTGAGAGTTTGTTCTGACACTTTCCAAGCCATCCACCCCAGGAGCAATCGATTTGTGGTGTTCCTCTTCTTAGCAGCCGCATTGCCAGCGTGTCGAAAATAGGTGTCATTCTGGAGCAGCTTCCACGTGGCAAACCGTATGTGCGCCGTCTCAGCGGCGCGCTGGTTATCGGGAGGCAATGCGGTCAGGTTTTCGCTTCCCTTTCTTTTTTCTACACAGGTCTTCCAGCAAGTATCGAAGAGAAGCGCATTCCTGGATCACAGCCTCGATCTTAGGAATCGTGGTCTTCAGTTCGCCCTCTTCGATTGTGCCGTCGGCGATGGTTTCTGCAACGCTCTCCAGCGCCTCGCCAACTTCTCTGATCAGATGAGAGACGGCTAGTAGTTCTTTTTCTGATGTGAGATGCGGCTCCGGAATTTTGAACGCTACCCGTCCGGACTCGCTCTCAAGACAATCGAGAGCTTCGTAATTGTTGAGCAGCGTGCAGATTCGCGGCAACAGATATGCGGGGATCGGACGGTCGCCGCGGATCCAATACATCAACGACCGGTAGTTGGTCCCCAATTGCTGGGCCAGCAAGCGGATGTCGTACTCGGCTTTTGTATCCACCACTCGGCTGAGAATCGCGGGCAGGTCATTGGCGGGCACTTGATCTTTAATACAGCCTCCAATGGTTCAAATGCGGCGTCATTTTGAACCGTGAAAGTGTTCATTGTAGCTGAATTGCACAACTTCCCCATTCGCCGTTAAATGGTTGAAGGTTTAGGCCAGGCACCGTGGATCGGTCAGTTAAGTCTTTGAGAATGTGCCGATTCCAATTGACAAACATGGGTCGGAGAATTACTTTTCTGGGTCAACGGTTTCCTCTTATTTCCGGCCAAGGTAGTCCTACGCTAAAGGCTGTGTCAGTGGAGGAGTTTGCGTTGGAGTCGTCATGACCAAGAAGTGGTACAACTACTTTGTTTCCGTAGATGAAGCCAATCAATCCGCGTCTGCTGCAACCGGCGCAGCAAGCGCCGCTCAGAGCGTAGCCGAGATCGCCTCGAGCGTGGCCGCCGAGCCCAGTTTCACGACACCCATCTCCGATCCCACTTCCTTCGATCAGATCTATGAAGCAGCAGAGATCCCGCTGCCACCGCAGGGCTACTCTATCCTGAAGATCGCGCAAATGTTGGACAGCGAGCACATTCGCAATTTGCCTTCGGACGTAAAGAAGTCCTCGGTGCTGGTTGCGCTTGACGCAGCAGGCGTGGACGTGAAGGAAGTGATCCAGGACGCAGTTCGGCGGGACCGCGCCTTAGACACCTACGAGCGTGTACAGCAGCGCGCCGTCGAGGAACTCGAATCGAAGAAGACAACCGAGAACAGCCAAATCCAGGCAGACATTGACAAGTACGTGACCGAGCAGCGGGCGAAAATGCAGAGCAACAACGATGCGATATCGCGCGAGAAGGAACGTTTTACCGGCTGGCGGTTGAAGAAGCAGCAGGAAGAAAAAAAGATCGCAGACGCAGTGGGGTATTTTGTCAGCGAAAACCCGATCACAACGGGGGACGTCAACGTTCAACAGCAGCCGCCAGCAACCAAGAAGGCGCAGCGGTCCTGACCAGGAGGAATTTATGTGGCAACGGCTTAGCAGGGTAATACGCTCATTTGTCGGCTTTTTCATCTCTGTGGCGGAGGATCCGGAACTTATCCTGCAGCAGAACATTCGCGATATGAACGACCAGGTGCCTCGCATGAATGAGAGCATCGCCATGGTGAAAGCCAACGTGACGCTGCTGGAACGCGAAGAAGCGAAATACAAAGATGATCTGGCCAACCTAACCGCCAAAGTGAAAGCCGCGATCCAGGCCAATCGCGATGACCTGGCGGGAAGTTTTGCAACACAATTACAGCAGACAAAGGGCGCATTGGCGCGGACCCAGGGGCAGCTCACCACCGCGCGCGCGGCTTTCGACAAAGCCATGACGGTGAAGAAGGCCTTCATGCAGGAGAAGGAGCGCAAGACGCAGGAAGCGCTGGGAGCCATCGCAGACTACCGCCGTGCTCAGTGGCAAAAGAAGGTGGCTGACGCGATGGAGCAGTTTGAGGTGGCGGGTATCAGCCAGACCCACGACGAAATGGTGCGCAAGATCGAAGAGATGACCGCTGTCAACGAGGCCCGCATGGATATGGCGATGGGGAATGTTGACCAGCAAAAAATGAAGATCGAAGACGAAGCGCAAAAGATTCAGTCCGACGAACTGGTGAAGCAATTCAAGATTGAGATGGGGCTGGCTGCACCCCAAGCTGCGGCACCGAGCGGTGCGGAGAAGACAATCGCCGCAAAAGACGCGCAACGAACTTCATAAGATAGGCTTTCAGTGTTTGAAGCAAGGGGCTGGGGGGCCCGAGAGGAAACGCCATGGCAATGAAGATTGAAAGAGGTGGCTGGGTCCTTATTTTCCTTATTGGCGTAGCGCTGGTCGGCTACAGCCTGAGTCGGTACGGAATCATAAATCTGGGCAGTTGGGCGGGCGGACATAGTAGCTCCGGAGAAACAATAGACGCCACCAAGCCCCTCGACTTGCCGGTTTCGTCTTCGAGCAGCGACGCCGAGGTGCGGGTACGCGTCAACGTATGGGTCGGCTGCGTGGGTGGCCTGGTGGCCAACGGAGGCCTCGACACCGTTTCCGATTCCATCTACGACAAGAAGGGACTGAAGGTCTCGTTCAAGATCATTGACGATTGGACGGAAGGCGCCTCAGCGCTCGCTACCAATAACGTCGATGTGATGCTGACCACCGCAGATGTTTATGCCAAGGATTACGCGCAATTCAAAGAAAAAGGTTTCGGATCTCACGCATTCCTGATGGTGGATTGGTCCCGCGGCGCTGATGGTGTCATTGGCAAGCAGGGAATTAATAGCATTGAAGATATTGCTGGGAAAAAGATCGCTTTCGCGCCCTTCACTCCGTCTCACTTTCTGCTGTGGAATGGACTGAAGACCTCGGGACTCAACACCGATCAGCGCAACGAAATATTCAACCAGGCTGTGCACACCAAAGACGGGATCGAGCCGGCGACCCTGTTCGCTCAAGAGAAGGTGGATGCCGCCGTCGCCTGGGACCCGGATATGAGCGACGCAGTTGCCAAGCGCCCGGGTTCGAAAAAGATTTATGACACGCGGGTCGCCAATCGCCTGATCGCCGACGTTCTGGTGGTGAGCGACAGTTTCTCTGCCAAACATCCCCAGACCCTGCTGAAGTTTGCTCAGGGCTGGATCGAGGGCGTTGAATTCATCAAGACGCAACCAGAACGGGCCTATAACCTGATTGGCACCATCAAGGATTTCAATATCCCGTCAGATCTGGCGAAGACAATGCTGGGCGGCGTGAAGCTTGCGGATTACGCCGACAATCGTTCATTCATGGGCACGGCGGGCTCGAATTCGGACTACGCCAATATTTTTCAGATGGCGCAAGACATGTTTCGGGAGCTGCGGGTAATCAAACACAGCAATAATGCTGAGGACAGCCTCGACCGTCGTTATGTCGAAAAACTGGCTGGCAGCTTCTCCATGGCTTCGACTGAGGCGCCTATTGAATATAAGGAGCCAGCGCGAGGAGCCACTCCAATCGCGACCCAGCATCGATCGATTTACTTTGATCCCAGTTCGGCAAAGATGAGTCTGGATTCGCGGGCGGTGGTGGATGAATTGGCCAACACCATGCGCGCTTATGAGAACACCGTCGTGGACATCGAGGGGAATACCGATTCAACAGGCGGACGAGGTTACAATGTGCAACTCTCGCACCAGCGCGCGGATGCAGTGAGGGACTACCTGACCCAGAAGTACGGTTTTCCTTCCGCCCGCCTGCGGACCGCTGGTAACGGCCCCGACAAGCCGATCGATTCGAACGCAACTCCTGAAGGTCGCGAGAAGAACCGTCGTACTGACATCAAGGTATACGCAAACCCGTCGAGTTAACCACCCATGAGTGACTGGCTTACTATCCGGAAAGAGGTTTCACCCCGCACCCGGGTGATTTTCGCTATTGTCAGCTGGAGCGTCGTGATCCTCGCGTGGATCGGACTCACTCACTGGGAAATTCTGCCTCCGTTCTCGCTCCCTAAGCCGCTGGGCGTCATCCAGGCATTCGGCAAGTTGTGGACGGAATACGATCTCCTCGGAAACGTGGTCAAGAGCTGGTGGCGCATTGCGCAGGCATTTATGTGGTGCGCGGTGGTCGCCATTCCGCTGGGCATCTTGATGGCCAGTTTTCGCTGGCTTTTCGAATTGATTAATCCCATAGCCGCACCCATGCGCGCTATGCCGCTAACTGCGTTCCTCCCTGCGTTCATCGCCCTGTTCGGCATGGACGAGACCATGAAGGTCGCGTTTCTGTGGTTCGGAATGTTCTTCTACCTTCTGGCGCTGGTGGTGGAAGAAGTGAATCGCGTGGACAATTCTTTGCTCGAAACTGCTTACACCTTGGGGGCTAAACAACACCACGCTCTGTGGCTCCTGTTTCGAGCATCTTTCCCGGCGATTTTTTCGTCCTTCCGAATTCTGTACGATATCGGCTGGACTTATGTGATTCTGGCGGAAATGGTGAACGCCCGCAAAGGCGTGGGCTACATGGTTGAGGCAGCGCGCAAGGTGCTGGATTTCGAGCGGGTCTATGCCGGCATCATCGCCATCGGCATTGCTGCGTTCCTTTTCCGTTTTTTTCTGACTTTCCTGGAAAGCCGGCTGTTCCCCTGGCGCAAGGCTGCTTCGGCTCTTTCCGGAAACGGCGCCGCAGTTCCTAGCGCAACGGCACACCTGAAGGCGGCAAAGCATGGCGCCTAAGAAATCCAAAATCACCGTCAAGAATGTCAACCGATCATTTGCCGGCGCGAATCGGGAGAGAATTGATGCGCTTGAGAACATCAATTTCGAGATCGACGATGCGTTCTCGCGGGAGGGAACCGACGTTGGCGAGTTCCGGGTGCTGCTGGGACCTTCCGGATGCGGCAAATCCACGCTCCTGCGCCTGATTGCCGGACTGGACCGCCCTGACTCGGGCGAGGTACTGGTGAATGAGCAACTCGTGAAGGGGCCTGGTAAAGACCGCGGTATGGTGTTCCAGAAATACACTTCGTTTCCCTGGCTCACCGTCGCTGATAACATAGCGTACGGCTTGAAGATCAATGGTGTTCCCGCAGAGAAGCGCAAGGAAACGGTGGCGCATTTGATTCAGGCCGTCGGATTGAGTGGATTTGAGAAGGCCTATCCGGATACGCTCTCTGGAGGAATGCAGCAGCGGGTAGCAATTGCGCGCACGCTTGCGCTGCGACCGGCGGTGGTCCTGATGGACGAGCCGTTTGGCGCGCTCGACGCTCAAACGCGCAGCGAAATGCAGCAACTACTGCTCGACATGTGGGCCGAAACTGCCAGCACAATCCTATTTGTTACTCACGACGTGGAAGAGGCTATTTACCTGGCGGACAGAATCTTCATTATGAGCGCGCATCCTGGGACAATTATTGAAGATGTGCAAGTGCCCTTTGATCGTCCGCGCGAGTTGAGTCTGAAACAGCGAAATGAGTTTCACGATCTACAAAACTACGTTCTCGGACGGCTGCGGCGCGCTCCCGGGAGCGGGCAGGTGCGAGTGAGTGTTTAAATGGCCCTCACCAACTTCCAGGATCCACCAGGTTCTCCTGATCAGCAAGACAAAATCAACTACGTAAAAGAAGCGTTTCATCTGCAATACAACTGGATTGCGCTGGCAGGCGCAGGCGCGTTTGCCCTGGTTAGCGGCAGCTTCCTGCCCATTATTCTGGCGGCCGGGGTGGAACTGATGTATCTGGCGATGGTTCCGCAGAATTTCAGGTTTCAGCGGCTGGTCCGCTCATGGAAACTTGCCGAGGAGCTGCAAAAACATCAGCAAACCCTAAATCAGATGCTGCGGTCACTGTCTCCCGAAATGCAAAGTCGCTATATCCATTCGGCTCAGGTCTGTGCGTCCATACGGGCCAATTTTGCGCAGTTTTCTTCTACGTCGCAGATTTTCCTGCAGCAGATAGACTCGCGGTTGCAGGGGCTGTTAAACGGCTACGCACGGCTCCTGACGGCTGCGGCCCAGCAGCAGCAATACATGAAGACCACGGACGAGAATCAGATTAAGCGCGAGGTCGCCGGACTACAGAAAGCTTTGAGCACTGATTCCCAAAAAGTACAGGACATTAACAAGAAGCGCATCGAGATCTTGAGCAAGCGTCTGGAGAAATACGACAAGATTTGCGAAAACCAAAAAGTGGTAGATGCGCAGTGTGCGGCGGTGGAAGACGTGCTCTTGCTAGTACGCGATCAGTCGGTGACTATGCGCGATCCCCAACAGGTCAGCGAGAGGTTGGATAGCCTGGTGCATGATGTGGAGCAAACCGAGCAGACCGTGCAGCAGGTGGAAGCAATTTTCAGCGATATCTCACCCGACATGGATGGACTCATGTCGCTCGAAGACACTTCTAGCTCGTCGCCCAGTGCGAATCGGACAAGGATTTCAACCTAGATGGCTGTGAGCGTACCCCAACCAGAGAGCTACCTTAACGCGCTTCCGCCGTGGGCACGGGAGCTTTCGGAAAAATACTACTCCCGCTCTTTTGCGCTGTTTGTGCTCTACGGAAACGTGCGCGATGCGGTCCCGCTTCGCCGGCAAACCGCAACGGATTTCGTTCCGCTTGACGAATTTCTTTCGGGCGCGCTTTTTGGGCAGCGAGATCTTGTCCTTCACTACGACCGGGGCGGACTGAGTTTCGGGTCGCCCGAAAGCCAAGGCGATTTCCGCCGCGCGTTGGAAGGATACGACAGCTTCCACGGCACCTCCTATTCGCAGGGCGGCATCCCGCGCAACCCAGACGCGGTCTTGAATCTGCTGGACAACTACCTGCGTTTGCGGATCGCGGATGGAAAGAAAATCGGCGTGGTTATTGACTTCGCGGAAACCATCGCGCCTGCCGGTGACGTTTCCAGCATGTCTGCCGAAGACCGGAATTCCCTGGTCATATTGAAACGATGGGCGCGCAGTGCTGCGTTTCTCAATGCGGATATCACGATTTGTCTGATCTCGGAGAACCAGATCGAACTGAACCAGGGGATCGTGCAGCACCCCGGGGTTGCTTCCATCGGAGTACCACTGCCGGATTATGCCGAGCGTCTGGAATTCATCCGCGCAATCCTGAGAGTTCAGGGTCTGCCTGCTGGATCTGAAGTCAACGACGAGTCACTCGCAAGTCTGGGTGCCGGGTTGAAACGGGTTCAGTTGCAGAGCTTGATCTCGCACGCGGTGCAGAACCGGCAACCGCTCACGATGAAGTTGTTGAGCGAGCGAAAGAAGGAGCTGATCGAAGCTGAATCCGGCGGCCTGCTGGAGTTTGTGCAGAGCCGGTTTGACTTGTCGTTCGTGGCGGGGAACGATCAGGCGAAACGCAAACTGCAGGACGCAGCGGCCGCGATCCGCGCGGGCAATACCGACGTGCTGCCGATGGGTTATGTAATTTGCGGGCCGGTGGGAACGGGGAAAACGTTTATCACTACGTGCTTCGCCGGCGAAGTTGGCATTCCCGCGGTCACGCTGAAAAATTTCCGCAGTATGTGGCAAGGTGTCACCGAAGGAAATCTGGAGCGAGTCTTAAGCCTGCTCCAGGCCATGAGTCCCATCGCGGTAATCGTCGATGAAGCTGACGCCCAACTCGGAGATCGATCGAGTTCGGGCGACAGCGGCGTAAGCAATCGCGTGTTCGCTCAGATCGCGCAGTTCATGGGGAATACCGAACTGCGGGGTAAGGTGATTTGGTTTCTCCTGACTTGCCGGCCTGACCTGCTGCCGGTGGACCTGAAAAGGCAAGGCAGAGCGGAAGAGCACATCGCGCTTTTCTATCCTGATACGACCGAAGAGCGGGTCGCGCTTTTGCGTGCGATGCAGCGGAAATCCGGCATGGCGCCGTTTCCGCCGGATATCGAAAAGTCTTTCGTCGAACAGTCTGGGAGCTTGTCGGGTGCTGATATCGAGGCGGTGCTGGTTCGCAGCCGTATGAGAAGCAGCCTGCAAAAGAAGCCCGCCGTGGACGCGGAAGATCTGAAGGCAGCTTTGGAGGATTTCATCCCGCCTTATTACCCTACGGAGATTGATCTGCAAAATCTGGTTGCGGTTCTCGAGTGCACGAGCAGGAGTCTGTTGCCGAAACAATATCGAGATGTTGAGCGCAATGAGTTGATCCGCCGAACCAACGAATTGCTCGCGCTTTCGCGCCTTGGTTCAGAAGGATGAGTGCGCGTGTGGTTCAGCGGAGGTTCTCGGAGGGAACATGGACAACCATTCAGTGAGCGATGTCGGTGGAACGCCTGGCGGGCTGGGAGAATTCCTGATCGGCTTCATCATGGTTTGTATTGGGGGATACCTGCTGGCAAACCAAGTGACGGTGGTCGGTTCGTACTGGAATTTCTACGGCGCCAACAGTTTCGGCATCACTCTGTTACCGTTGCTGTTCGGGGTGGGCATTCTTTTCTTCCGCGGTCGCAGCACAGTCGGGTGGGTACTGACGGTAGCGGGAGCGCTCTTCATATTTGCCGGAGTGATCGCCAACATGCACATCTATTTCCAACCGGCCACCCTCTTCCACACGCTGGTGATGCTGGTTGTGCTTGTGGGTGGGCTAGGACTGATAGCGCGGTCCATCCTGCCGCACGGCGCGAAAGCCAGCGAGTAACCTCGAGGGCGAAGAGCTGACGAATCCAGGTTTGTGAATGGGAGGGAGATCGGCAAAGCGTCTTATCTGGTTCGCCCCCCTAGCTTCCGCCACACATTCAACATCATTTGTAAATCTCAGGAATGAAGTTTTGGTCGTGAATTGGCGGGCGAATGTACTTCGCCTTTTCAAGCGCGGGAAGCTTCAGCGGCTTGGGGGTCAGGTCTTCGTAGTGAATACTGGAGAGGAGGTGACGAATCACATTCAGCCGTGCCTTCTTCTTGTTGTCGGCATTGACCACGTGCCAAGGGGCCTGTTTGATGTCGGTGTGAGCAAACATCTCATCTTTCGCTCGCGAATACTCCACCCATCGCCGCCGGGATTCCAGGTCCATCGGGCTTAATTTCCAACGCTTGGTCACATCGTGCATGCGTTCCTGAAAGCGGCGTTCCTGCTCCTCGTCGCTCACTGAAAACCAGTACTTCAGCAAGATGATTCCCGACCGCACCAGCATTCGCTCAAATTCAGGGCAGCTGTGCAGGAATTCAAGGTATTCGCTTTCAGTACAAAACCCCATCACGTGCTCGACTCCGGCGCGGTTGTACCAGCTGCGGTCAAACAGAACGATTTCTCCCGCGGCGGGCAGATGAGGCACATAGCGTTGGAAATACCATTGTGTCTTTTCTCGTTCGGTCGGCGTTCCCAGTGCCACCACACGACAGATACGGGGATTCAGGCTTTCCGTGATCCGTTTAATGGTGCCGCCTTTTCCAGCGGCATCGCGGCCTTCGAACAGGGCCACGAGCCGCAGCCCCTCGTGCCGCACCCACTCATGCAGTTTGACCAGTTCGATTTCCAGCGTAATTCCTTCTCGTACTTGCAGTCTTCTCCCAGGCGCAAGGAGAGTTCTGTGGTTGAGGGAGATGCGTGCTCCGATTGCGTATTTTTTGTGTCGCGAGTCTCGGGCTGACGCTTTTTGCCCATTGCATCCTCCTGGGATGTGATGACATCGACCTAACCGTGAGGCAGTCGAAAATACGACCTAATAGGTAAGGATCGGCCGGACGACGAAACTCTTCGGCGTCGGATACGGCTTCGAGGTTACGGAGGTTCTAAGAGCGCTCTTCTGCCGGTCAGTTGGTGATATTTGCGGCGGAGGTCGGCATTCTCCTCTTAGGCACGCCTTTTTCGTGGCAATCGACGCACTGCATGGAGTGGATGTTGTGTTTGCTGGTCTTGTCCTTGAAGGTTGTGTCCATCTTTTCGACGGCAATGCGGCAAGGCGCGTGCTGTTCGTGGCAGTTGTCGCAAGAGGCGCGAGTTTGTTCGCCATGTTGCGAATGGCAGGAGAAGCAGCTTAGACCTTCATGTACGCCGATCGGGGTGCGGTCGTCCCCGGAATTTACCTGCCGCGTAGCAAGCGCGGCGTGACATTGATAGCAGAGCGCCTGCCGCTGGTCGGGGCTCATTTTCACAGCGCGCGTTGTTTCGAGCATGGAAGGAAGAGGCAGATCGTTGACTGCGACGTGATCAAGCCCCCGTCGATCAAAGAAAGCTAGTGACGGCCGGGCGATCTCCTGTTGCGCGTCGGGTGCAGGAGTGTTGGACTTTGCGAGGGGAATTCCTTCGCGATGAACTTGATGGCACGCCAGGCAGGGCACGGCTGGCTGTTCCGCAAGCTGCGGCTGCACCATGCGCCACGGGCCTTTGGTGTTGATGGGAGCGACGAGATCGCGGATGCCTCCCTGGAAATGCATAGCGTGACAGCGCAAGCAATCATCGATCAACATTTGCTTCTGGTTCTGTTTCTCGTTCAAAAAGATCTCGGCATACGTGGCGCTATGCCGGCTGGAATGCCAGTCGGCAAATTCCTGCTGGTGGCAGCGCTGGCAACGAGCGGTCATCGCCAGGACGTCTTTATTCCTTAGGCTCGGTTTGTCAGGAACATCTCCGCGGAGATGGGCGAATACACGCTTCATGTTGTTGAGATGGAATCCGGCGTCCAGCGTGAGCACATTGCCGTGACAGGCCGAGCAGGGTAGGTTGCGATGGGTGGAGGAATGCCAGTCGGTATAGGGCTGCCAGATTTCGTGACAGCTTGCGCAGGCGCTGCCCTGCGATCGTTCGTAATACACGGTAGGAGCAGCCACGACCAAGCTCGCGATGACGAGCAGTGTCAACGACGCGGCCAACCAGCTGCCGAAAAGGCGTGACAGAATACTCTTGCGTTTGGCGGGCGTGGGATCGGAAGTCATGCCGTCCGGTTCTTCACGATGTATTCACCGACGCGATATGCGTTGGCCATGATAGTGAGCACGGGATTGAACCCGCCGTTGGTGACGTGAACGCTCCCGTCCGCGACGAAAACGTTTTCGATATCGTGCACGCGGCAGTTATGGTCAACCACGGACGTCTTGGGATCATCGCCCATGCGGCACGTGCCCGCCTGGTGTTGTCCGCCGCTGAGCTCGCGACCTGGCACGCGCGGCCCGGTCTGGATTGCCCCGGCCTCTTTCAGCCACGCCTCAGCTTTTTCCGCGATGTATTTTGCCGTGACCACATCAAGCGGATGCCTGTGGCCGGAGAGCCGCGCCACAGGGATTCCCCAATAGTCCTTCACCAACGGATCGACCTCTAATCGCGCTTCGAACACCGGTAGTTCCTGCACCGGACCCATGATCATGATCGAGCGCTTGTAGTACTTGCGCATGTAGTCTTTGTGGGTTTGTCCCCAGCGCGGCATTCCAGGCGGCGTCATTCCAGAGAAGTGAATCGGCAGGCGGATAAACTCATTGCACAACAATGCACCACCGACCAGCCCGGGATTACCGTGGTTGTAGTCGCAGATGCCGATTGACGCGCCGGGACCAAGGTCGTCGAACACGTCGCGGTCCATCAGGCCCATTGCGCCGGTATAGGCGTGGCCCTGCAGATTGCGTCCAACCCAATCGTAGCGATTGCCGATTCCG
>WNFZ01003330.1_pt1 | contig 15061 bp, 15 predicted proteins | sample 5400081 | NCBI WGS metagenome assembly WNFZ01 (sample SAMN13153365, study PRJNA577476) | soil metagenome | isolation source: 80 cm soil or saprolite under grassland replicate 1 | place: USA:California | collected 2016-06-15 | reverse complement strand
AAATCGAGAACCGTAATTAGTGCATAATAATTATCCCGGCTTTGTGCGTTGTGCTTCCAAAACGTTTGGCAAACTTTCGATCCGTGTGAGTACACGGCTGAGTTGAGCGATATCGCGCACCTCGACTACAAGTTTTAGATCCGCGAGGCTGCGATTGATATTCACAGAAACATCGGCAATATTGACGCCCTCGTTTTGGAGCAACGTGGAAATATCACCCATGAGCCCCTGGCGATCATAGGCTTTGACTGTAACAGGTACTGGGAATGTATGTTCCACTTTTCCCCAATCCACTTGTAGGAAGCGTTCCTTATCCTTGCGATGCAAAACGTTTGGGCAATCCTGGCGATGAATGGTGGCGCCGCGTCCGCGCGTGATGTAACCGACGATCTGATCTCCCGGCATTGGGTTGCAACACTTTGCTATTGTAGAAAGCAAACCCTTTAGACCTACAACCTCCACTGCATCTGTAGGCTTTTTGCGCTCCGGAGCTGGCGAGGTGATTTCCAGTATATCCGCTGTTTCTTCGGCCTCCGCTATCTGTCGAATCACCTTATTGACGGACAGATCACCAGACCCAATGGCAATATACATTTCATCGGGAGCTTTGAACGCTAATTCACGCGCCATCTTCTCGAAATTGATCACTGTGATTCCAAGTCTCTGTAATTCGCGTTCCAGGGTGGCGCGTCCTTGTTCGAGATTTTGCTCGTCTTCCTGTTTCTTGAACCAGGCTTTGATCTTGGATCGCGCCCGTTGTGTTTTGACAAGTCCCAGGTTTGAGTTCAACCAATCGCGGCTCGGACCTCCCCGTTTCGCCGTCAGGATTTCGACTTGGTCGCCAGTTTTCAACTCTTGATATAGCGGGACAAGTTTCCCGTTAACGCGCGCCCCGCGACAGCGATGTCCAATATCCGTGTGGACGTGATACGCAAAATCAATTGGCGTGGAGCCTGCGGCAAGATCAATGATGTCACCGCGCGGCGTGAAGACATAGACACGATCCTGGAACACATCTGACTTCATGCCCTCGACAAATTCCTGGGCATCGTTCACATCTGTGCGCCACTCCATCATGTTGCGCAGCCAGTTGATGCGCTGTTCATAGGATTTATCGCGATGCGAACCTTCCTTGTAACGCCAGTGCGCGGCGATACCATACTCTGCATTCTGGTGCATTTCGGATGTGCGAATCTGTACTTCTAGAGGACGCTTGTCATCGTAAATCACCGCTGTATGCAGCGATTGATAAAAGTTATCCTTAGGGGCGGCGATATAATCATCAAATTCGCCGGGGATGGGACGCCAATGCGTATGGATCACCCCAAGCGCCGCATAGCAGGATGGCACATCTTGCACAAGCAGACGGACTGCACGCACATCGCGCACAAGATCAAACGGTTTGCCTTTCTGCGTCATCTTTTTGTATATGGAATAGATGTGCTTGGGGCGTCCGCTGATCTCCGCTTTGATATTATTGCTTGCTAATAGCTGAAGAAGGTTTGCCTTGATTGTTTCGATCTGCGCCTCGCGGTCCGGGCGGCGTTCCTGCAATTGCTCTGCGATCTCCTTATATTTTTCCGGGTTGACATAACGAAAGCCCAGATCTTCCAATTCCCATTTGATTTGCCAAATACCGAGACGGTTGGCAAGTGGGGCGAAGATATCCAGAGTCTCTTTTGCGATCCGTTTGCGCTTATGTTCTGGCATAAAGCCAAGCGTTCGCATGTTGTGGAGTCTGTCTGCCAATTTGATCAGCACCACCCGTACATCATCGCCCATGGCAAGGAATGTCTTGCGCAGTGTCTCAGATACAAGATCCTGTTTTCGTCCAAGTGCGATATTTCCGTTGTTCTTCCCATTATCGGAGGAGTCAGCGGGGTCACTTCCGTTTGGGCTTTCGGCATGCTGGTCGCCCCGCGAGACCCGGGGAAGATTTGTTAGCTTGGTCACTCCATCCACCAGGATGGCAATTGTCTCGCCGAAATCGCGGCGGATGTCATTGAGAGTCACCGTGGTGTCTTCCACAGTATCATGCAAGAGTCCAGCCGCGACAACTTCAGGCGGTACACGCAAGTCCGCAAGGATGCTGGCAACCGCGAGACAATGGTTAATGTAGGGTTCGCCGGAATGACGTTTCTGTTCTCTGTGAGCCTCTTCCGCTACCCGATAGGCACGATGGACCAACTCGCGGTCGGCGAGTGTGTAGTTTTCCGGTAATTGCTCCAGTAGCCTTTCGAGAGGGATGGCATTTATGACTGATTTCATGCGAATATTGTACTACGGGCAAGTAAGCAAAAAATAAGCGCCACGAATTTGAAATCTGAGCGCGGTAAAATTGTTGTAAGAACTAAGCCTTGCTAAGGTTCATGCCTTTCGTGCAGCCTTTGCAAGGCTATGAGCGAACTTGGATATCAAAATGCCTACAGTAAATAATGTCACTCGTTTTCTGGATTCTCACAAAATTGCGTATCACGTTTATGAAACGCCTGCCGAAAAATTGGGTGCTCTGGAAACTGCCAAATTCCTGAATATCGAACCGGACTTGGTTTTCAAAACGATCGTCGTAACGCGCGAAAAGCCAAAGAAGTCGTTACTTGCAGTTGTCCCCGGTTCCTCCAATGTAGACTTAAAATTACTCGCCGCGGCACTGGATGAGAAGAAGGTCCATTTGCCGACCGAACGTGAGGCGGAAGGCCTAACTGGTTTGCAAGCCGGAGGTATTTCACCGCTCGCGCTGATCAACAAAGGCTTTCAAGTAGTGGTGGATTCTTCTGCCCAGAAATTTCCAGAGATCCATATCTCAGGCGGACAAAGAGGGCTTAACATCAAATTGCCGGTCGCTGACTTGATCAAACTTACAGATGCCCGAGTCGCGTCAATCTGTCAGGAGTCAAATTCGCTGACCGATTCACCGTTAACCCAAATGAAATAGTGTCCGCCTGGAAAGTTGCCCGAGTCCATACTTAGTGTGACGAAGTGCCTTTTGGATTATTCCATAAACGAAAAGAGACGAGCCGAAAGGACTCGTCTCTTTTTTACAATTGTATATGTCTAGGGACCTACGAATTTGATCGAACCTGTGTTGATTTCAAACGTCCATTTATCGGGATTGTTGATGCATCCATATCCGCCGCCATTAACATGGACTTTCGAAGCATCACCCCATGCCCATAAGTTATAGCAACCCTGTACCAAATCTGTAATGGTGACATCGTTTAGTTTGCCAAGGTTGTATGATCTGTATCCACATTCTCCTTGTCCTGCTGTTTCATTCAAATAGATTGACACAGTGACGGGAGCTTTCGTTTTATTGACGATGCGAATGGTGGTCTCTTTTCCTTTCGGTGAAGAGAGAACCCTTGTAGAACATGGATCAACGGTGGCATTCCCCGCCGCATTCCCTCCTGAAACTGTTGTCAATGTGGCTTGCAGAGTAGGTAACGCAATGGGAGTGTCAGTAGGCAAAGGTGTTTGCGTTGGTATTTCCGTGGGCGGCAAAAGAGTTGCAGTGGGAATCGCTGCCTGTGTTTGAGCGACCATAGTAAACGCGGCAGCCTCTGCCGTGTGTTGAACATCCGCGGCACTCATCGTGGGCACTGGTTGTGCACCGCATGCGCTTATTGCTACTGCAAGTACAATGATCACAGTGGAAAACATAAACCGTTTCATCATTCTATGTGACTCCTATGGATTAGCAGTGAGGATAGCATCCGCCGAGGGCAGTGATGCTATCATTCTTCACAACAATTCTCCAGCTGCCTTCGGTAATGCGAAAACCGCCAAAGACCTTAAAATCCTGCTTTCCTTCGACAAATGCACCAGCGCTGTATTGTCCAACTGGACCTGTGGAGACGTCTGCAAGATAGCCACATTCTCCCAATTCTGTTACAACATAAAGAGAGAGAATAATCTTTCCTTCTGGCTTGGTCTCGTTAAATATTGAAAAGCTTGCGCTTGGTCCCTGCCATGCTGAGAGTGTTTTATTGCAATTGGCATCCGTAGAAACAGGAGGGGGAGCAAAGGTTGGTGGAATCGATGTAGCCAGGTTTGCTGATGTAGTAGGCAGACCTGTCACCGTAGCAAGTAGGGCATTTGTGCTTGGTTGCGCGATTGGTGTCAGCGTTGCTGGAAGCGTGGGACTGGCAGTTTCGGTGGCAGGAGCTAGTGTGTTGGTTGGTATTGCCTCTTGCGTTTGCGCCACCATGGTGAATGCAGCAGCCTCTGCAGTATGCTGGACATCTACAGAGTTAGCTGTGGGAGTTGATTGAGGAGCACATGCGCTGACTAGAAAAATCAGAACAATGCCCAGAGTCAATACTTTCTGTTTCATATGCAATTATTTCCTTTATCCGTTACCGATGATTCGGTTATAGGCGCAAATCGTCCCGCAGGCGCCAAACCGTTCACGGTTTAAAACAAAGCCTGCGGGACATTCTTACTTAATTACGACTTTATCCTTGTAAAGGACTATCGTTAATTCATCTCCGTCGTGCAACCGAAACTCTCCAACCATTTCCCTGCCGCCAACCCAGGCAACATATCGGTAGAATCCTAACGGCGCCCGAATTGTTGTTGTTCCTGTAACAGGATATTCGATAACTGTATTGCTGCCATCCAGGTCTACATGCAGAGAGATATAAGCTTCCGCTTTTGCCTTGTTGATCAATGTGATGTGCGCGAAAGGGACCAAGGGTGGTAGCGTTCCGTATGTACGTACAGCAAGAGTCCAAGTAGCAGTCGGTGAACCAACAGGGATTGTGGCCGGCGCGTTCGTGCTGGTCGCCACATCGAATGTAGAAGAGACCGCCGTTTCAATTGCTACAGCCAACGTGGCAGTTGGCGTTTCGGTGTCAGGCGATAAAGGTGTTGCAAAAAGGTTCTCAGTGATCGCGGTGGGAGGAAGAGATGTACTCGTAGGTTGCGCCGTTAGCGTTTGTGCTACCGCATTTTGCAAGTTTGCCTGCTCCGTTCCCGCGACATTTACATTTTGAGTTGGGTTCGTTAGAGGCGACAGGGCGGAACAGGACCCTGTTAAAAATATGACGGCAACAGCAAGAATGACCTTCTTCATCTCGCCCTCCTTTGGGCTAGGCCTGACTTACAACCTCCATGAACTGAGTCACAACATCGCGCAGCATTCGCTCAGGTAATGCACCCACTTGGCGATGAACAATCTTTCCGTTTGCAACAAATAACATCGTCGGAATTCCCTGGATGCCATATTTCATCATCCATTCAGGGTTTTCATCCGTATTTATCTTAGCGACAATGATTTTGCCCTCATATTCCTTTGCGAGTTTATCCAAAATCGGCGCCACCATTTTGCATGGATTACACCAGGGTGCCCAAAAATCAACAATCACCGGAACGGAGGATTGAAGAACTGTTTTTTCGAAAGCGGCATCGGTTACGTGAATTGGTTCGTTCAACATAGTCATACACCTTTTATTTTTACCTTTACACAAATAGGACAATCAATAAATTGAATTTGCCCTCAATCGAAAAATGAGTATAACACATGTTGCCACATGATATAATCGCCCGTCATGGCTGATCTTTTTGCAAAATGGAGAAGTGGGCTTGCCAAAACCAGTAAAACAACCTTTGGACGGCTTGCAACTTTATTTGGTGCTACGGAAATAACCCAGGAGACCTGGGATGAACTGGAAGCGCTCCTTCTTCAGGCGGATTTGGGAATTGAAACAACCAGCGAGATTTTGGAGTCCATGCAGCGAATCGTACGGGACCGAGGCTTGACCCGCTCCGATGAGCTTTCGGATGCACTCCAGGATGAACTCCGTTTAAGGCTTGACGCCTCTTCAGTTCCCAATTGGGGAAACAAACCAGCTGTGATTCTCGTGGTGGGCGTTAATGGCTCAGGCAAGACGACTACGATTGCCAAACTCGCTCAGCGATTTCAGGCACAGGGCAAAACTCTGCTCTTCGGTGCTGCAGATACTTTCCGCGCCGCGGCAGTGGATCAACTTCAAGTGTGGGGTGAGCGTCTTAATGTGGATGTAGTTTCAGGCGCGCCTGAATCAGATCCGGGCGCGGTCGCTTTCCATGCTGTGCAATCCGGTGTTGCTCGTAATGTTGATCTAGTGATGATTGATACAGCTGGACGTTTGCACACGCGTTTCAACTTAATGGAAGAGTTGAAAAAAGTCTATCGCGTCGTTGGAAAAGCTCTCACGGATGCGCCTCATGCGGTATGGCTGGTGCTCGACGCCACAACCGGACAAAATGCGCTGCAACAGGCAAAGGCATTTAAAGAAGCGGTTGGCGTGACAGGGGTAATCCTTTCCAAGTTGGATTCATCCGCACGTGGTGGCATGGCATTCGCCATCCAGCGCGAACTGAAACTTCCTATTTTATTTGTCGGTCTCGGCGAAAAGCCAGATGACCTCATTCCCTTCGATCCAGATTCTTTTGTCCGCGGAATTTTGGGTTCCTAATTTTGGAGGAACAATGCAAGACCTTGTCAACCGTTTGAAACCTGCGCAAACCCTGCTCGAGCAGTTATTGGTGCGTCTTTGACCTTGCGTCTAAAGAGCAAACCTTATCCCAACTCGAAAAAGAAATAGAAGCACCTGATTTTTGGGGCAATCCATCACAAGCCCAAAAAGTGATGAAACAGTACAACAACACGAAAGCCGAAGTGGAATCTTGGCGCGCGTTTTCGCGCCGTCTGCATGACGCGCTGGAGCTCGCGCAACTGGATGATGAAAGCTTGCGTGCAGACCTGGAAGCGGAAGTTTCCAGCATCGAAACTGAATTGGAGAAACGTTCCTTCACTTCGATGCTCTCGGGCAAATATGATCGCGACCCCGCGATCCTTGCACTTCATGCGGGTGCGGGCGGAACGGATTCGCAGGATTGGGCAGCAATGCTTGAACGTATGTATTTGCGTTGGGCAGAAGCACGTGGGTTTAGAACTGAAATCCTCGATATTACCGAAGGGGAAGAGGCTGGAATTAAGAGCGTCACGATTGCGGTCGATGGTGAATATGCCTTTGGTTACCTTCGTTCTGAGAAGGGCGTCCATCGCCTCGTGAGATTATCTCCGTTCGACGCCGCTCATCGTAGACATACATCCTTTGCTCTTGTCGAAGTGTTGCCGCAAGTGGCGATGGATGAAGCCGAAATCGAGATTGACCCTGCGGACATCAAGATGGATGTCTATCGCTCGTCTGGCGCAGGCGGGCAAAACGTCCAGAAAAATGCAACGGCTGTCCGTATTACGCATATTCCCACTGGAATCGTGGTCACCTGTCAAAACGAACGCTCGCAGACTCAAAATCGCGAGTTCGCCATGCGAATCCTGCGTGCCCGGCTGCTTGAACTCAAACAAGCTGAAAAAGAGGAAGAGCGAGCGGTGCTGCGTGGGGAATATACCAAAGCCGAATGGGGGAGCCAGATCCGCTCTTATGTGCTACACCCCTATCAGATGGTGAAGGATCATCGCACCGAACACGAATCTGGAAATACGCAAGCCGTACTGGGCGGCGATTTGGATGAATTTATGGAAGCCTATCTACGACAATCCTAATGAGTCGAGGACTTTGTCGCTTTGAGTTCAAGATCTTATATGAAGCAGATCAAAACGCTAATCAGCACGTTTCACTATAATCGACCAGCGATCTCGAGTCGCCTTTTGCTGGAAACCGTGGTCACCTTCGGACTGATCTTGGCGATTCTAATACCGCGCCTCCTGGACTTAAAAAGCTTTGTCACAACTGATGAACGGCTCTGGTTGGAACGTTCTGGCAGATTTTACTGGGCTTTGGCTCATCACGACTTTGCCGCCACGTTCCAAAAAAGTCATCCTGGCGTGACAGTGATGTGGGCTGGGCTCGTCGGCTACAGGGCAGTATTTCCCAACTATTATCAGGAGGGGAAGAACAAGCCGATTAGTTTGTATCGCATAGAGCAAATTGAACGCGAGTCCAACCTACCATTGAGGCTTCTGATAGCGGGACGCATGACGATGGTGGTAATACATCTCATTGTCCTTATTTTGAGTTTCCTGTTTGCCAGTCGGATTTTCGGTAAGCTGCCAGCTTTGATCGGATTTCTGCTAATCGCTTTTGATCCCTTTCACATTGCCTTGTCGACGGTGTTGCACTTGGATGGGTTGCTGGCAGATTTGGGGTTGCTTTCGCTCTTGGCATTTTTAGTGTATCTGAATGAACGCGACAATATGGCGCTTGTGGTCTCAGCTATTGCAGCTGGCTCTGCCTGGCTGACGAAATCTCCCGGATTCTTTCTTATCCCAGTGATTTTTCTGCTAGCACTGATCGATTTTGTACGGTCGAAAAACACATGGGTCAAGGCTGGTTGGTCGAAGCCCGCGTTCCATTATATGAAGGCTCTAATGGGCTGGGGCGTAATCGCTCTTCTAATATTTTGCTTGCTCTGGCCCGCGATGTGGGTTGACCCGGTAGGCAGTCTGAGCCGCGTACTTACGGATGCGATTGGATATGCCGAAGGGGGACATGAATCGGCGCTGTTCTTTAACGGTCATATCTATACTAATGGAGAGATCCCTGATTCTAGCTTTTATCTGATTAGTTTCCTGTGGCGTACCACTCCAGTGACATTGTTGGGATTGCTAACAGCCTTTGTATTGCTAATCCGATGGACGCTTGGTTTTCGTTTGGATAGAAAATCAAACTTCCCAGCAGTCCACGATGCGTTAGGTCCAAATGATCGTCAAATGTGGGCGGTAGTTGCCTTGCTTATCCTCGCCTTGGGCTTCGGCGCTTTGATGTCCATGGGATTAAAAAAATTCGACCGTTATATTATTCCGTCGATTGTTCTTCTGGACTTGGTGGCTGGCGTGGGCTTAGTCTGGCTGGCTGGATGGATAGGGCAATATTTGCGAGATGAATGGAAAGCGACTGTTCATTCACTGCTACTCCTCGCTTTTGTGGCGGTGCAGGCGATGCTGGCTTGGAGGTCCTTTCCCTACTTTATTAGCTACTATAATCCAATGCTCGGGGGCAGCCGACAAGCAATCAAGGTCATGCAAGTGGGATGGGGGGAAGGCTTAGACCAGGCAGCACAGTACATCAATAGCCAACCAAATTCAGATCGGATACGTGTCATATCTTGGTATGGAAGTGGTTCGTTCTCCTACTTTTCCAAGAGCCGGGTCATCCCAACTATTTATGATCACCCATGGACCGCCGCCGATTGGAACCAGTTCAATAAGGCAAATTATGTCGTCGTATACATTCACGAGTGGCAACGCAATCTGCCGCCGGAGATATTGGAGCGTGTGAGAGACACAAAGCCGGAATATTCCGTCTGGATCGATGGATTGGAGTACGTACGGGTTTATAAAATTCAATGAATCTTAGTTTCAACAAACAATGCTTTTCCTCTGACCAGAGCTTAGGATAGTAATATGAAAAAATTGTTTCAGATTCTTTTTACACGCGAGAATCTCCTGGCAATTTTGCTTTGCCTTATTTTGATTGCCTTGATCATCTTCACGGCGGATACATCACCTACCTGGATATATCAGGGCTTTTAGATGTCGATATCGCAACTTTTCATTATTGCGGCAGTTGCCTTCCTGGTTGGACAGTTGAAAAATGGGCGGTCCTTGATTTTGCTTGCAGTGAGTGCCTTCATTATTTATTGGCTACAACCGACTCAAAAGAATATTACGTTTACATATTGGCTTCCGACTGCCACATTGATGATAACGATGCTGACCTGGTTGTTGACGTCAACACCGCAGGCGCGTAGCTGGAAGCAAAATGTACCCGCTGTGATGGTTCTGTCAGGTGTGATCCTTCTTCTGGATCTAAATCGCTATTTCCAATGGGGGCAGATCTTCAGTACCACCACACCGCCTCTCCAGTGGATTGTTATTCTCCTCGTTGTTCTATTGGCTCTCTTTTTTTTCGTTGCGCGATTTAAAGAATATCCAAGCTTTTTGTTTGTTCTTTTCACGATCGGTTTGATCCTTCTATTTATTCTGATCAAAGTGCCGTCAGTGTTGAGCATACTCTATGGAGCAGTATCCGCTTTCCGTGGGAAAGAAGCGAACGGATCGATCATCCTTTCATGGCTTGGGTTTTCGTATGTCTCATTCCGATTGCTGCACACAATTTTCGATCGAAGATCCGGGCGCCTGCCATCTGTCCCTCTTGCAGATTATGTTAATTACGCAATCTTCTTTCCTTCCTTTGTAGCCGGTCCGATTGATCGGCTCGAGCATTTCACCAGCGACTTGCATGATCCCATGCCGCTTAGCCGTGAAGATTGGGTTGAAGTTGGAAAACGTTTCTTCGTCGGGATGCTGAAGAAGTTTGTAATTGCGGATGCCTTGGCATGGATTGCCCTGAATTACAAGTTCGCACAACTGGTAAGCACTCCTGGGTGGATGTGGATTCTTTTATATTGTTATTCGTTCCGAATCTATTTTGATTTTAGCGGTTACACCGATATTGCGATTGGGTTGGGCAGGCTTCTTGGCGTGCGGCTGCCTGAAAATTTTGCTTCTCCTTATCTGAAACCTAACTTAACCCAGTTCTGGAACTCGTGGCATATGACACTGACGCAATGGTTCCGCAGCTATTTTTTCAATCCATTGACTCGTGCATTACGCTCGAGTAAGCAGCCTATGCCAGCCAGCTTAATCATCTTGATTGTTCAACTCAGCACGATGGTTTTGATTGGCTTGTGGCACGGTGTGACGCTGGGCTTTGTGCTTTGGGGATTGTGGCATGGGTTGGGACTTTTTATTCAGAATCGCTGGAGCGATTTTATGAAAAATCGCATTCCCGCCTGGGCACAGACAGACACCGGTCAAAAGGTTCTCCGATATTCTGGTATTTTTCTAACGTTTAACTTTGTATCATTGGGTTGGCTGTTTTTTATACTTCCAAGTTCTGCGCAAGTATGGAAAACAGTGTCAATCTTGTTGGGTTTTGCATGAAATCAAGTTTGAGCCCAGCCCGCATTCTGCTTAAGGCGTTATGCCTGTTTGTAGCGATTAACATCCTTTATGCTGTCATTGATCCGCAAGTATCCCGAGTCTCTGGTTACAATTTCCTGTTTCCTGGACGGACGCGGCTGCCTTTTGGAATCAACGGCGATCCTTATACAGTAAGTGTTGACGACGTGGATGCCATGTTCGCTTCCCATTTAATTTCTGCCGCGAAGAAATCCAGTGAATATCGCGTTGCCCTGATCGGTGATTCCTCCATTTGGGGAGAAGACCTGGCTGCAAACGAAGTGATCTCAGAGCAGTGGAACAATCTAAATATTCAGTGTGGGAATAAGACCATACGAACCTATGATTTGGGCTATCCTCACCCCTCGGTCTTTAAAGACCTGGTCATTTTGGATAAGGTAATGGGATACCAACCAGATCTCATTGTTTGGTTTGTCACGCTCAACACATTAATTTCCCAGCGAACAAATCCGTTCCTAGATGCAAATCATGAACGCGTGGCAAAGCTGCTAAAAACCTATGATATTTCTTTTAAACAAAGCAAGAACTTCAGCCACGATAAGCCTGGTTTTTATGAGAAGACTTTAATCGGTCAACGGTCAAATTTGGCTCGTCAGATCAAACTTCAAATGCTTGGGTTCGTATGGACAGCCACAGGTGCCGATATCAATAACTTATCTGCCGATGAGTTGCCTGATCTTAATGTGGATGACAATCCGGCTTACCATGGATTGCAGCCGACGGAAGATCTAACGAGTTTGCTATCATTCGATGCCATTACAGCCGGATATGAAATTGCGGATCGAGTGCCTATTTTAGTGGTGAACGAACCAATCTTTATTTCAAAAGGGATAAATTCCTCCGTCCGTTATAATTCTCTTTATCCTCGCTGGGCGTATGATCAATATCGTAATACGATCACGACTCAGGCGCAAAGTGCCGGATGGAATTATCTCGATTTGTGGAATGTTGCGCCGCCTGAAGACTTTTCCGATGCCAGCCTGCATCTTAACGTACCTGGTGAGCGCACCCTCGTCGAGCAGATGATTCCAGTTGTACGATCCCTGGGATGCAGTCAAAAACCATAACCCCTATCGAAGGAATTTCCTGTGACAGACATGATTATCTCAAAAATTGAAAATTACATTGCGACTCAAATCCTTAAGCAGCCTGGTCGTAAGATCATGGTAGATGAAAAACTGATCTCTAGTGGACTCATCGATTCATTTAGTTTGATGGACCTGGCATTATTTGTCGAGGATGCATTTGGCGTTCGCATCGAAGATACCGAATTAAACGCGCAGACGTTTGATAACCTGACTCAACTCGCTTCTTTGATCGAATCTCGTCAATGAGTATTCTGCCCGAACGACTCAAAGCGCTTCATTCCCAGACGCCGGAACAAGTTGCCGTTACTTTGCAGTTCTCTGGCAAAGACGATCTTCCGTTAACCTACGACGAGCTTTTACGCGGTTCCAATGCATTCGCGCGGACGCTTGGGCGCGAAGGGATTCAGCCAGGTGAAGTCGTCGTGCTGATTCTCCAGCATAGCCAGGAGCTTGTGTATTCCTTTTGGGGAGCAATATTACATGGAGCAATTCCGTCCATCATGCCTTTCCTGACGGAGAAATTATCCCCTGAGCGGTATCGTACCGATCTGTCTTCATTAATATCGGTTACAAAGCCTGCCGCGATCGTCACCTACCCGGAGTTTGAAGCCGATGTACGCAGCGCGCTGATGGAAGGTGACTCCGTTCGCGCTGTCATCCTGACGAATCAATTTGAAGCACCATCTGAATTTCACTTTGCTGACTTTCGAGGATTCGAACGCGGACCAGATGATATTGTTCTGCTCCAACATTCATCAGGTACAACAGGCTTGCAGAAAGGGGTGGCGCTTTCCCACCAGGCTGTGTTCAACCAGCTCGACGCTTATGGCAAGTCACTTGCATTGAATGAGAATGATGTAGTTGTTTCCTGGTTGCCCCTCTATCACGATATGGGTTTGATTGCTGGATTTTTAATGCCTATCCTTTCCGGCATTCCATTGGTGTTGATGTCGCCCTTTGATTGGGTACGTGCTCCATATCGATTAATGCAGTCGGTTTCAAAATATCATGGCACCCTGACCTGGCTCCCCAATTTTGCCTATAACTTTTGCGCGCAGAAAATCCGTGATCGCCACATGGAGGGTGTGGATTTGTCATCCTGGCGCGCCGTGATCAACTGTTCAGAGCCTGTGCGCTGGGAAAGTCATCGCGCGTTTTACGAGTTTTTCAAGAAGGATGGTTTGAAGTGGGAAGCACTCCAAACCTCATATGCGATGGCGGAAAATGTTTTCGGTGTAACGCAAAGCTGCTTGGGGAGCGAACCGGCCGTCACTGAGGTTGACCGAGAATCCTTTATGGTGGAACGCGTGGCAAAGGATTCGTTCGACGGGCGTCCATCCATGAAGATGATGTCTTCCGGTCGTCCCCTTGAGAATGTAAAGGTGAGGATATTCGATGAAAATGGCAGCGACGTTCCTGATTGTGTGATCGGCGAAGTCGCACTTCAAAGCGACTGTATGTTGATGGGCTATTTCAATCGTCCTGACCTGACTGAAAAGGTCTTTCGCGATGGGTGGTACTTAACCGGTGATTACGGTTTTGTATCTGACGGTGAGTTGTTTGTTTCCGGTCGCAAAAAAGACATGATCATTGTTGGCGGCAAGAATGTATATCCACAGGATTTGGAAGCGCTGACGTACGAAGTTCCTGGCGTCCATGCAGGGCGCTCTGTGGCGTTCGGCTTATTCGATGAGACTCAAGGAACAGAAGAGGTGGTAATCATCGCCGAAGTTGACTCAGAGGACGAGGAGCAACATCAGAAAATAGCAGATGCTTTACGCGCACATGTCACAAAGAATTCGGCAATTGCCTTGCGCCATGTTAAAGTAGTAGGTCCCAAATGGATCGTCAAAACATCTAGTGGAAAGACCGCACGCACAGCCAACAAGGAAAAGTTCATAAATGAGTTGGAGAACAACTGGAAGATGTAGGGTGAAATCTTGGAGCAAAACGAATTCAATGAAGCCATAGAGTTGTTTAATAAGGCAAAAGGTTGTGCGGAAACGGGAGAGGGACTTCGTGCCCTTCGTCTCGCCCAGCAGGCAACTCAAAAATATGATGGATATGAAGATGCATGGTTGTTAATCGCAGATCTTTCATCATATGTGGATCAGAGAATGGCTGCGCTCGAAAAAGCACATGCACTCAATCCCAAGAACATCCAAACCATCACGCTGCTTGAGGATGCACGCCAGTTGCGTGATGATCCATTGGGTGCTGCCGCACATTATGAACAGGCCGGAAATTTTGACAAAGCATTGAAGGTTTATAATGAGTTGGCAACCAGGACGAAAGATTCCAGAGAGTTCGACCAAATATATAGGCAGATTGTCCGTATTGAGGGATTACAAAAGGAAAACATTCATTACGTTGCTCCACAATCATCGATCCTTCGTCTTACATTTGGCTGGCCCCTGTTATATCTGTTCTTGGTTCTGGTGCAAGTAGGATTGAATCCATTTGCACATCCTGCGTTTCTTTTATGGCTGGGTTTACCTTTGGTTGGTATCGGGAGTTTCTTGCTTTCGATCTCCGAAATACGGTCCAAGCATGTTTTCTGGCAAAAAGTATTTTTTGAAGAAGGCGAGGGATCAAGTTTTGCCCGTCTTGTCACTGCAGCAGCAGGATGGCTCCTGGTTATTTTTCCGCACCTCTTTCTTTTGTTAGACTCAATCAACCGTTTACGAATTTTTAGGATCCCACACGAGCCCTTTTAGAGGGAAATATGTTTCCACTCAACGATACAGAGCCCAATCGATATTCATTCTTTCCCCTGATGACAGTGACACTTATTGTAGTGAACTGTTTCATATACTATATTGAAATATTTGTGGTTGGAGACGATTATTGGCCCTTCTTTATGAAGTATGCGGTTACCCCTCGGCTTATTTTGAGCGCACAAGGTTTGGGGGCGCTGTCAAATATTACGGCTATGTTTTTGCATGGTGGGCTGACCAATCTGCTTGGGAATATGCTGGCG
>WNFZ01003328.1_pt1 | contig 15068 bp, 36 predicted proteins | sample 5400081 | NCBI WGS metagenome assembly WNFZ01 (sample SAMN13153365, study PRJNA577476) | soil metagenome | isolation source: 80 cm soil or saprolite under grassland replicate 1 | place: USA:California | collected 2016-06-15 | reverse complement strand
CCCGGCAGGGGGGGTCACAACCTTGCTCCTCGACCGACCGAGCCACTACTATCAAACTATGCTCACTTCCGTGCCTAAATTCGCTATCTTTCCGTGCAAACTAGCGAACAGTTCTTTATTGACAAGAGGAGCGCGTTGCGTTATACTATACGTGCAGGCGGAAAGTGTGCATTTAATTAGTCCCGTTTCAGGGCACCTCTTCGGAGGTTAGAATTATTGCACGCAAATAAGCCTGCTAATGAGCCCGAAATCGTGCCTATAAATTGGCCTGGGAATCCGGGGCCGCGCAGTATGTGGCAACCACATTTATATACGCGAAAGTAGGGCTCTTATTATAATGAGAAGACATTGAGGCCCGAGAGTGGCAAGAAATCCTAGGGGAAAGTGGTTCAGAACCGTAAAGTCGCCGGCAACAGTCCAAGACCTGTTCAAAGAAATGCAGGCACTGGTAGACAACGGATTCGGGGCGGAACTTTTACGCCTACAAATAGGCTACGATGAGCACGATGAGTTGCAGGCGGAGGGAGTGCGTGTTTTTACCTTCGCTGGAACCACAAAGATTTACCTGGTGTTCTAATGGGTATGTCAAAAACAGAACGGAATGAGCTGCTCGACGAATTGCGCGATATTGCGCTCAAATTCTACCGGGGAAACAATGCCGAAAACAGGGACGGATTTAGACAGGTTGGTATGGTCGAGCGATTAGAGGCTATTATATACAAGATAAAGTTCGAGAAGAAACAGGGGGAAAAATGAGGAAATGTAGTCACGCAAAAATGGACGTTAAGTTTGATCTTGAAAAAATCAAGTCACCGCATCGCGCTACGCAAGTTCTAAAGGTGCAGGTTATCTGCCGAACTTGTGGGGAAAAGATTCGCTGGCTAGGTCTACCCGCCGCCTTCGTTCCTGATGCCCCGCATCCTGGGAGCGACAATACCAGTGTTTATTTGCCTGCTTTCTGGCTCGATGAATGACAAGAGATACAGTGTTCTGAACCTGCACTCGCTGCGGCGCAACCTATGCAGTTGGCATATTGGTTGAGGAGGAAGCAGGAAGATTTTGCCCTACGTGCAGAAGAGCAAAAATGAAGATATGGCTTGACGCTCACTGTTATGAGCTTGCTTCATTCCACAGAGTAGCCCTGGATATGACCAAAGAAGAGGCGGAGGCGCTTGTCGCGGAAATGAGGAAGTGGTTGACGAACTATCCCGAAGGCACTAATTACATCTTCACGTTGCCAGTTAATCGAGGGAAGAAATCTGATGAGAAGTAGGCCGTGTTACAAGGCAGCCGAAGGGGTGTATATCGAGTATCCGGCGGCGACGGTAAGGAAGTGGCGGCTGCAGGCGAGGAGAAAACTGCGGCGGAACGCGGAAGGAACCGGGCGCAGAAAAGCCCCCTGAACGTGGTGCCGTTGCACCCTTCGTCCAGAGGGCTTCGTGGTTCCGCCGAACCTGTCTAGCGGTGAGAGTCAGGGAATTCGGGGGTAGATCGGTCCCGGCGAAGGGTCGCCTTTACTTTGACGGCACGGTGAGGGTCTTTCTCTTCGGCTCGGGCCATAGCATCTTGCTCGACTGTGGAGAGGAAGGAAGTGAGGGCGCCGATCTGATCGAGATTGAGCGTCAGGCCAATCGTCTGCCCTCCAAGATGTCCAACGGTCAGATGATAAACCTCACTGCCGCAGAGGTCAAAGGAGAACACTTCCACGCCGGTGTCATCCTGCCATATTTGCATCGTGCTCGTCTGGATCATTTTGGTTGCGTGACCTTTCGTTGACCAACAGTGGTTGGAAAAGGAGACCCCGAAGGTGACTACTTCGGGGTCTTTCCGGTTACTTGGCAGCAAGGGCCTTGTGAGCGGCTCCCATTGCGACCATTGCCTTCTGAAGTTTGCGCTGTCCGAGCTGCACCTCCAGAACCACCTCTTCGATGTCACTCTCTTCGGCCCGGTAGAGGCGGACGGCCTTGGTGATGTCCCGTGCCCGGTCGCCGACGATCTTGGTCGTCACCTCGAAGACCTGCTCCGGGGTCAACGGTGCCTTGACGGTTGCGTTTTCGGTGGGCGTCTTTCCTGCTTCCTGTGCCATTGGTTTTCGTGACCTTTCTGCCCTTCAGGGCAAAGACTACTGAACTGTCTAGAGTATAGCACGGTCCACAAAGAAGGTCAAGTATTTTGCCCCAGTTTTTGAAAATATATTTTTGGGGGCAGAAAGAGAGCATAAAATGGGACGTTCTAACCGGCTGCATCTCACCTACGAGGAACAGGGACGTGCCTGGAGACGAGCAGGAGGGCTGTTGAAAGGGTGCTGGTATCCCGACCCCTCGACTCCTCGCCGGCTGTGGGAAAAGGGCTGGCGTGCCGAAGACGACGAAACGAGACGGTTTCTGGAGCATTATGACCGAACCGCTCGACCATAGGGTTATAGCAGACGGGCACTTGCCGGCGAGATCGAGCTGCCGGCGGTGAAGGTTGCCCTACAGACAAGCGTGCCCACGACCGATAATAGTAATAGGGAGAGATTCCCCGTTCGCTTCGGAATAGAAACAAGCGAGCGTTGACGCGGCTGCAGCCGAGGTTGACCGGCAGCGGTCGGGTAAAGGACACGCAATGAAGGGATGGTTTCGGTCGAAAACGACGTGGGTGGCAATCGCCTCCCTGGCGACTGTGGCAGGCGCTTACGTTAGCGGTGAGGTATCTTTCGGGCAGGCCCTGCAGGTGGCGGTTATGGCCCTGTTTGGTGTTACCCTGCGCGATACTATTTCCCGCATCGGAAAGTAGCGCCCTCGCTTACATCAGACAGGGGGTAGATAACCGCTTACTGCATTTTGCTTCCGTCAATGGTCTGCGTATCACATCGGGCAGACACGGCAAGCATAACGTCGGCAGTAAGCACTACCGGGGGTTAGCGATTGATGTTAGCTGTCGCAGTATGACAGCGGCTCGAATCGAACACCTCAAACGATCCGCCCGCGCTGCCGGGCTTTACATACGGGACGAACGACGGCGCCCGAGAGGACAGAAAATATGGAGCGGTCCTCACCTCCACATTGAAGTTCCTTAAAGCCTTGCCTTGATTCGTGACTGCATTTCTTGTGTCAATTCCCCTAGCCGGAATTGTAGTATCCGGCCAGGGGACTTTTCTTTGCGCTGGACAGCAACCGAAAGCAGGAAGGTAATTCCTCTAGGATGAGCAATCTTCAGAATAGTCAGGGTAAACGGAGCCGCTGGTTTCAAGTCATCCAAGTTCGTTCTCTTTATGCCAAAAAATCTATAGATGGAATTCTTCATCTTCACGTTCGGATAAAGGGGGTCTCTGCTGGAGTCTATTATGCCGCCGTATGCGATGCACAATATGGGCCAGCAGAAACCCGATAGAGTAGGCGATAGCAACAGCAGCAATCGTCAGCAAGAAAACGACTACCACCTGTCCCGTTATTCTACCGATAGAGGAACTCCTGACCCATCGGTATTTGTTGGGGGTCCATAGCGAACGTGTCCTTTAACTTGTTAGCCGCGTGTTCCCACCGATGGCCCATTCGCCGGAGCGTGCAAGTGAGCCAATAGACGGTATACCACGCCCAATCATCTTGAGTCATCATCATTTGATAGTAATTATCCGGCCATTCTTTCCTCCATTTCACGATGAAACTGCGGAACGCTGTTAGGCGCTGATCGAGGAGGGTATCTTCTAGCGCCAGCACCATAGCATCCTCAAAGTCGGTGCGAATACCGCCGCGAATATCCCCTAAATCTTCCCCGACGTGATTCTCCGAATTGAGGAGTCTGTGCTGCCTTCGCATATTGCCCTCTAGAAATGGTTGGTTGCACCCTTATACCAGATGGATACGCCGTCGCTCACCACTTCGGCGGAATTGAACTGTGCCGCCAGGGCGATGGTTGTTCCCCCTTCGATTGCGTCCGCGCCCGCCCGCGTGATTGTCACCGCGTTTGCGGATACATCCGATTTCTTGATACCGAAAGCCTTGCCCGGAGCCACCGCATTAGCCGCCGGTAGGGTCGCCGCGACAGCGCCGGCTGTGGCGTCAATCAGGACGCGGTTGTCGGCTGGCTTGATAGTGTAAGCGCCGACGTTCGTCTTGAAATTCTGAATGCGGCTGCCTCCCAAGTAGTCGAACGTATACCAGCCGTTCACGCCGTCCGAGATCATTCGGACGCCACCCCAACGGTTCTGTAACTGGAGGCCCGATCCAGCGGCTACCTCACCGTCGAGAGTATCTGGGGCTGTCGGGACGATGGCAACGCGGTTCGTGGAGGCGTCAATCTTGACGATCATCAATTGGATGCCGCGTCCGGCCCCCTGGCTGTTCGCTGCCGGCAGCGTCACATTCATCACGCCCGCCGTGGCATCGGCCAGGATTACCCCATCTGTGACCGCTGCCGGCCCCGTCGCCAGCAGCGTCCTTACCGGAACAGCGATTCCGAGGGTTCGGGTGGTGCCGGCCGGCGTGATATCGAACAGCAGGTTGCCGTTGCTGTCGAGAATTCGGAAGGGAGAAATCGTCTGTCCCGGTCCCTCGAAAATGTTGATACCTGCGGCAAGGGTAGAAGCGTTTTTGATTTCGACGATTCCATCAGCGGCCATCGGGTTAGGCTCCTTTGTGACGCTTTTTCTTCTTGATTTGACTGGTGGAGATAGCGTAAGAAGAGGAAGTGCTGTAACCCTTCCTTTTCAGTCGCTTCGCCAGACGATCTCTGGAGCGGTTCTGTGAAGCGGTAAAAATCTTAACCTTTGGCATTACTCTAGGAAACCATAGAAGGCGATGCCTAGCAGTGTCAACAGAATGATAGCAACTGTCACGCCGCAGAGGGTGTTCAACAGCACGCCGCAAATACCCCAGACAGGAATATCGAAACCCGAGTAAACATACCGGCCCGCTGTCGAAGCCGGATCGGGTCCGATGTGAACCTTGCAGGGTAACTGCTCACAGATTACCTTGTCTAATCCGAAGCAGAAAGGGCCGGCATCATAAGGAGGACAGCCTGATGCAGTGGAAGACTTCAATTGTTCGGCTGTTGGCGGCACGCTACCAGAGGGCAGAGTTTCCATCCCGCCAATCCAGGGCGGAGTGGCGTTGGGATTGATGCCGGGTGTATACGGTCCTCCAGGGTAGCTCATTATTGGCGGCAAGGTATAGAAGGCTGCGTAGGTCATCGCCGTCTCCTGAATGGGGTCTCTAACATCGGTGCGGCGCGACGCATAACCGGAGACCTTCGGACGGGAGAAGCCGGCCGGCCGGTTATCGCCGTCGAAGGGTCGAAGCTGCCGCCCATCGGCTCTCGTGTCGGCAGCATATAGATATTACCCTCGGTCAGGCTGCCTGGATTGGGCATCGCGGGCATCGGCGGCATAACACGCGGATTTTCTATCACTCGGTTGAAGGTATTGGTGAGGTTTCCACCTGCTGTATTGATGAAACCGAAAATACTGCCTGGTTTATTAGTGGGTGGAGGCGTTTCCCCCGTCATCCCGCTGTTATCGGTGCCGGGAGAACCGCCGGCTGGCGGCGGCGTCGTTCCTGCCGGAGGAGGCATACCGGAGGGAGTGTCTGCCGGGGGTGGTGTTGTTCCACCAGCAGGAGAAGGGTGGGCAGCAATCCAGGCAGCACAGCCTTGTTTTTTGGTCTGATCGTTTGCCTGTTTCACTGCGTCTTGTTGGAGCTTCATCCATTGCCCAGCCAGCGTCTTATTGGCGCCAGCAGCAGCAACGCAGCTTTGCGCTCTAGCGATAATGCGACAGGTTTCTGCCACGTTATTCGTCGCTTTTGCCGCTGCCAATTTCCCCCCTTCGATAACGAGAGAAGGATAGGCGCATTCATCCGCCGGAGCGAGAGGGGCTGCGGCGGCGCCCGGAGTCGGAATACACAACATCTGCGAGGCATCCCACATCGTGCCAGAGCCGCACTGCATCGAAGGGGTAGCCGGAACCCCCTGTCCGAACCCTCCAGGGCCGTAAGAGCCTCCTGCCTGTCCTAATGGGTCCATTGTATAGCCGCTCAAATCGGCGTATTCTCCACCGTCCGAAGAAACCTGCTCCATTGGCGCGGGAAAACAGAACCCCCGGATAGCGTCCACAATCGCGCCGATGGGATTGGAGCGGATAACGAACGGTCCTCCATAGCCGACCTGTGTTACCTGCTTCCGCATCTGTGGTTGGAGGAAGTCGAAGGGAAGGTCAGGAACGAGCATCTCATTCGTGCCGGGACAACCACCTCCAGCAATGCTGTCGGGCATCAGCGATGTATAGACATCATATTCAGGCATTATTCATCTCCCTTCGGCTGGTGATACAGTTCAGGCACAGGAAAATGTTCTCCCCATCCGTGGGATCGTCGGGCCGATAGAGTCCGCCGCAGCAGAGGCAGATAATATCCTGCCTTGTCGAAGGTATATCTGCCGGCCGGTAATGGGCGATTCTAGCGGCGGTGATATAATCGAACAGTCTTTCCAGGGGGGTCCGCTCGTCCCATTGGTCCTGGTTAGAACGAAGCGCCATTTCTCGCTCTGTCCGTTCCTCCAGGGATTTGACGGGTAATTGACCCTCGGTCATTACCTCGATCTTTGCCTGTCGAGACATCGAAGGTAATTCGAGATCTGATAATCTTACCTGCTCGTGACTCATTGTGATCTCCTTAAAATCCTGGCTGATTGAACGCCCGCAAAATCGCTTCGATCAAACTGAAGATGGTCGGCTGGGGCGCCGTGGTGCCAATTCCCGGCCCTGTTGCGTTCGCCGGCCCTGTCTGTGAATAAGAGCCACCGAATAGGCCGGCTTTACTCTTGGTCGTAGTATAGGGCATATACCCCGTTATTCCCGCCGAGGTTGGGGTGAAACAGATACCATCCGGTCCTACCGTCTCGATTAGCTGTCCATTCGCTACCCGATTTTGCAGGCTTTTTCGGGTCGCTGCATCCAGGCTATAATACTGTCCTGATGGTATGCACATTCGCTGCCCCGCGCCGGATTGCCGATAGGCGTATTCCATTGCCTGTGATTCCAGCTTGTTCGCTGCTGTTAGCTGCGCCAGTTCCGAAGCTGCCTGCTGTTGTATCCGAAAAAATTCGAGGTCCGTTTGCGCCCCCGTGTCAACAGCAGAAGATGCCACAGACGAACCCGATGCTGGAGCCGCGCTTGCCTTGCTTCGCAGTGCCAGAAACGCAACGAGCGCCGCCCCTCCCAATAGCCACGGCGCATTTTTACGCGGAATATGCGTGTCAGCGCCAAGTATTCTGACATCATCGGCCATCAGTCATCTTTCCAATATCTCCCGCGCCAGATGGCCCGGATGTGTTCAGGATGACAGGAATGCCGCTCTCCTAACTGGATCGCAGAAAACACACCCTTTGCACCCCTGATGTCCGGTATCGAGGAAGGCGACAATTTCGCGTTCGGATTGCGTGTTCCCACATTGCGCCGCCCCCTCACCTCCCCGCCTTTCCTCCCGGCTTCGGATACGGTCATCTCGCAGCCTCGCATTTTTCTTATGCTTGGAACTCTTGCGGTAGGACATTGGTTCCACTGAACCTTACATTCCCCAGGGGGTGGGAAGCGGCGGATTATACTGGTGATAGACCTCCTGCGTGATTGCCTGGAGCCACGGTCCCGTTACCCACTCGTTGAACGAAGGGCCGTAAACCTTGTCAATCCCCCACGGTGATTTCGTGTCCGCATACTGCGTGTCGGGGTATTGAATTTGATACAGTCCCATCGCCCCCCATTCATAGAACGGGAACGGCCGCCGCTGCTGTTGCCACGAATTGCACTGTGCTCCAATGGGCAGATCGTAGCTCGTCCCATACTGGTATTGTCCGCTGTTGGAGAGGTAGGGGAATTGCTCGATGCACGCCTCCGAAATGTAGCGAACCTCCGGGTCGCAGTAAACGCCGTAGGCTTCCGGCCCATTGTTCAGGGGGATGTCCGACGGGTTTCGTCTGACCGGAGCGATGGTGTTAGGATACCGGGCATAGATGCCCATTCCTTTTGACGGCCCCATTATCGGGAATTCGGGCATCATTCCCGCGTTCTGGTTCTGGAGATTTTGACTAGGCATCTTTTCACATCCTGTAAGCAACCGGATTGAGGAGGGTCGTGGCGAAGTCAGAGACGCCGCCAAAAGTGCTCTTGACAATGCGGTTTACATTGTCGGAATACCGGACGATCAAGGCAAGCGCAATCAAGCCGCCGGTATAGGTTACGATGCTTTCGCCTAATCGCACTGCTCTATCCCCCGTAGTGACTGCCGCCGCCGCTGCCGCCCAAAAGAACGCCGGCAAACATCGAGCCTGATTTCGTGACGGTTTGGATGATGTTCGAGACGCCGGCACCATTGCGGACGATCAAGGCAAGCGCAATCAAGCCGCCTACATACGTCACGATGCCTTCACCAATTCGCATCAGGGGCTACCTCCCCAGACCAAGGGTTCAGCGGAACCCAAACTTGCTCTTGTGTTTGTAGACGTAGTATCCCGCCCAGACCAACGCCCCGCCGATGAGGATACATTTGAGACTCAAGGGTATCTCCTGTAGCGTCGCCACGCTTACTTTTTCAAGAGCCATACCGCCACCGCTCCGATCACCGCGCCAAGCCAGAATTTGCCTTTCATTGTTATGCTCCTGTTCTGATGCCCTCGGTGAGCAGTTTCCCCAGGTATTTAATCATACTGGAGAGAAGCGCATCCTGTCCTTCTACTGGCGTCAGCAGAACAGCCAGGATAATGAGACCAGCGAAAATCTGCGCGACCCCACCCTCGGTATACAGCGCCGCTATCACCAGCGCCACCACCAGCGCCGAAACCGGGCCTGGATCTTTCAACACGCAACCTCAACACAATGCCTGATTAGCGATAGCCAACGCTACGGTCGGGCTTCCTGTCTTGTAGAGAACGTGTGAATAGACCTCCGCTTTACACGCCCCCCGATCAACAGTAATTGATTCATCCACTAAATGGTATGTAGGCGGGTAACGAATAATGACGCTCACCTGCGTTGTATCTCTTCCCCTTGGAACCGTTGCTCCTACGGGTGCTGGAGCGGTTCCTCCTGCGGGCTGCGTTAGCGTCATTAGATTCCAGTCCTTTGGCGCTAACTGGATCGCTCTCAATACGTTCGGCAATCGCCTCGTAAAATAGAGATAGCCGAGGAACAGCGTTCCTGTTATCAGAACAACCGTTCCTCCTTTTCCGCCCCCAACGGAGACGTTTCTGACTTCGCTCCGTTGGGGACTGGAATTGCGCTCTGGTATGACGATCTCCCGCGCCGGAATCGTCCGCGTTTTTGGTTTCGGATAATTCAGGCGTTCAGGCATTACATTACACGCGGTAGGGGAACCAGTTGCATTACGTAATTTCGCAGCTCCGCCTGCTGCACAACGCCGCCGATCAGGCCGGTAGCAACGGCAACGATATATTCGAGCCGCGTCAACTGGTTGGAAGCGATGCGGTCCCGCAGGCTCGGGAGGGTCGGATCGCCGAAGCCGGTAACGTGGTCGAATACCCATACCTCGTCGGGCAGCAGTTTGGAATACCAGCGTCGCTCGTCCATAACGTGGATCTGCGGCAGGAGGTTTTCCAGGGTCACGCCCTGCTGGATTCGCAGGCGCAGATTGTCAACGCCCGTCGTCGCTGCCACCGCGCCCGACGCTGCCGTAGAAACATCCATTGCCCGGCTGTTGTTCCAGAGGGTGAAAATGGTCTTCAGAATTACGCCGCCAATTTGCGGGCGATAAATCTGATCGCCAGTGCCGGCGATTGATTGGATGTCATTCCGGGTCTGCATTACGAACGAGGTGTCAGGCCGGATGGAATCCGAAGGCACCGTGAAGAAGTCCACGATAACGTTCAGGTTTCCAGCGAACTGTCCTGTGCCGCCCGCTCCAGTAAAATCAGCAGGCGTTGAAACGAGGTCCGTCAGGTCGCCGAAATCGTAGAACAACTGTGGTGATATTCGGATGTCCTGAACGGGGATCAAACCGGCTGCCGCGCTTTCGCCCAGCGTGAGGGCAATCATATACACGCCGCGCAGACTGAAGTCCGTCGCGCCGGCAACAGCGGAGTCGGGCAAAACCAGAGCGCCGGTCGTCTGGTTGAGGATGCAGAACGTCGCCCGTTCTTTGCGGTTACGGCCCACGGTTCCCGTCGCTGTCTGCGTGTAGGGATCGCTGCCCCGGTTGTTCACCAGTTGGATGATGTAATTCCCGTAGCCATCAGAGGCATAGATCGGGCTGGAAACGTTTAGGGTGTAGCGATGTCCACGACAGACCTGTGTCGGCGCCTGGAATCGGCCGGTATTACCGGCGAACTGTCCCGAGAGCCAGCGTCCCGCAGGAGCAGCGACTGATTTTGACGCTAGATCGAACTGCGAAAATGTGCGGTAGTGATACCCCACATTGGGCAGCTCGATAAAGCGTCCTGCGACAGCCGGAGCATACGCCACGGCTCCAACAAGGTGTCTCTGGAGCCGCGCAACGCGGTTGAATAATGCCGGGTTTGGGGCCATCTGCTGTTGACCGCCACGCCCGCGCATTGCCATCATCGGAGGTGCGCCTGCCATTGCTTCCCGTTGCCAGTCTCTCTTCTGTGACCATTTTGTAGGTGCGACCTACGCCGCGACTGTGACTAGGAATGTTGCGTCAAAAACCGCCGGTTGCAACAGCATTACTGCTGCGTATCCATTGGCTTACTCCATCGCACACTAGCAGGCACGAATTGAACTGCGCCGCTAATGAAATGCTCGTGGCCCCGTCGAACGTATCGCTGCCTGACCTTGCCACCGTGACCGCATTGCCGCCGCTGTCTTTCTTCTTGATGCCGACGCGGAAACCAGCCGGAAAAGTGGCTGCTAGAGGAAGCGTCACCGTTGCCGCTCCGCCTGTCGCATCCACGTAGATATATCGGTCTTGCTGTGTCACCGTATAGGGCGTAGTCGTAAGTAGGTTGAAAGCGCCTACTTCGCCGAACTCCACGGTTGGCGGTTGTCCCGCCGGTCCATTGGGAGGCATACTAGAACGCTCCTATGAAGTCGGCCAGACCGGTGATCATTACGCCGTGCTGCAGAAGCCAGCCAACGATCACCTTCGAGCCGACGATGAATACGACGGCTTGAAGTCCGATAGAGCCGATATTGTAGAGGGAAACCTTCACCTCGGAAACATCCAAGGAAAGGAGATCGCTTTCGGTGAAGTATTTCAGACCGAGAAGGGCGACGACCGCACCAGCGAACGAAATGTGCGGCTGCGCCATTACTGACATCATCCCGCCCATATCCATCGTTCCCTGCGGCGGGGTAGCGTTCGGGGGAACGGTGCTCTCGAACTCCCCCGGCATAATGTAGGGCGTAAACACAGGCCAGCCTGCCTTTCGTCGGGGCTGTATCCGGTAGGGATTACAGGCTGGCGGCAGGAGCCCCGACACAAATGCCGCCGCTGCGGCCTAAAAGGTGGGATTTGTGACCTTCTCCTGAAGTCGTGCCGCCGCTGCCTCCATCGAGCCTGCCCCGGTGGAGTCTAATTGGAAGGGTTCGACAGGAGGCACAGAATCCTGTAACTCCATTGCCGAAGGGTTCTCTTCCGGGGAAGGCAGAACAGCCACAGCCTCACCGCCGGCTGTGCTTTTTCTCTCGTCGGGATTTCGACCCTCTTCAACGTCAATATCGTCCTCCATTTCCTCCATCCAATCAGTGAGGTCCTTCCGCGTCTCTTCCGACAGGATGTGATGATGGGCTAAACCCGTCTTGATAACCCGGACAACTTCCTCCAGATTACCCTTCGTCACAGGAACGGGTGGAACGCCGCTCGGTTCCCTGTCTGCTTTCGTTCTTGATTTGCTCACAGCACCCTCCACGCAGAGATAGCCACAAAAACAGCGAATAAATACCAGCCAATAAGAAGAGGACGGACATTGGGATGCTTTTCCCAGGCATCATAAGCGTCAAAGCCAGTAGGAGTGACAGCGATAATAAGCACGACTCCTGCCACGAGGAACGCTTTCTTCGCCTGTTCTGGATCATTGGGTATGCCCAAATTCATTTGACTATTTGCGCCCTGACTGGAAACTCTAGATCCGGTCCTTTGAACCAGAACTCGAAACGCTTGAGCTGCGCCCTGTCTCTGATCCTCTCTCCGTCCGCACTGAATTCTCCCATCGTTCCGGCAACGGTTTGACGGTCGTCCTCAAGTGGTAAATCGAAGATGTAATACCACTCGGATTGACCGATAATATCCCTTGGTATGGTAACTGGTCGCTGCGCTCCAAGTATCGCCGCCTTGCCTCGCGCCCGACCTCGCGTAAGATACGCATTGAGCTGATTTCCCCTCTCAAAAATACGTCTTCCAAAGACCGGCTCCATTGCCCTCGTTTCGTCAACGTAGGTCATCAGCGGGTGCTTGTAGGTGAGGAGCTTCTCCCAAAGTTCATTCCATTTCTCCCCGGTGTATTGGTCTGGTTTCGGGATGTATCGCAGCGCCCTTGCTTTCGGGTCTAGTCTCACCTCGTCTACCGTCTCAAATGTGCCGTCAACAGGATAATCGAAATTGCCGTTCGGATCAATGATGAAAAGGTTCCCGAAAAACTCCTTCGGGTGGCTCTTGCTTATTCCGTATACGGTGAGTAGGCGACGGGCGAGGAAGGATTTTCCGCTACCACTTCGCCCGCCGATGAAACCCCGATCCGCGCCTCGATCTCCTTGAATTCTTGGAGCGATAACGGAAATGTCAAGATAGCCCTCGACAGACATAGGTTCAATTCCTTTAGCTGTCTGTCAACGTCAGCAAGAAGGATAAAAGAAGCCACTCCCAGCAGCCCGATTGCTACGCCGATCAACAGCGGTCCCACGTTAGGGTGTGGGCCACCACCCGACTTCAGGAAGGTTGCGTTGTCGGGATATGCGTTTGCGGAGTCTGCAGAACGTCCCCTGGTGTCGGCATTGGCTCGCCCATCCATTCGTTGGTCTCCTCGTGTGGAAGATTGTCCTCGGGCGGAGGAGTCTTACCGTTCGTGCTGGCTGCGCTTTCCTGCGAGTGTATCTCGTTGTGAAACTTCGTCACCTCCAACCGCTCGTTTTCGCTCGTCTGCTGCAGGATCGAAATAAGCCTGCCGATTGCCAGCGCCGGATCTATCCCTTTGCTAACCGGATCAATATACTGCGGAAACCAGGTCATAAAGGTGTCGGCCAGCGGTTCGCCTACCGAATGAGCCGCTGCCGGCGGTATCTGGTAACATCCGTAAACCTTGTTAGCCAGGAGAGGCGAATACTTCTTGTATTTGTTGGCCCGCTGCACGCCATACCAGGAGAAACCGAAACCTACGACTCCGGCCAGGGTGTCTCCAAGTTTGACTCTTGCTGCTGCCAATTCTGCTGCTGGTAGTAGTTTTCGTTTTCCTGCGGCGGTAGTGGTTGATTTTGCGCCCGACCCAGGAGGCCGGCCACGCCGCCGTTTTGGGGTTTCAGTATCGCCATCGCCAGTATCACCCCGCCCAGCAGCACCGAGAGGAGCGGAAGATAGTTCGCCTCCGTTATCTCCGGCTCCCTCTGCCCCTTCACCAAACGCGCTCCTGAACGAGATCGGGCCGAACGCTCCAGATCCTGGCTCGGAAAAAGCTCCTGCAGCGCTTCCTTCAGTTTCGGCATCTTCTAACCTCATTTCTCACGCTCTCTTATGCTCGACGGAGGACCGTATTCCAACGCCGATAATCTCGCATCAGCACTGGCAAGCCATTGCACCGCACAATTCCGTTCAATGTTTGAGACGTTTACTACCTGGAGCCATTTCATCGCCGCTTCTATGCCGGCGCGAGATAGAGCAATAGCTTCCCTCTCCTCACCGCTCATTTCTGCTCTTTCTCCAGGTGGTCGAGTAGACGGTTCAAAAGTCCCGCCGATTCCTCGTCGTCCGCATCCTTGACGATCCGTTCGGCCAGTTTCTTTCGCTCCGGCCCGGTGTCGGTATCGTCGAGGAATTTTTTCAGCTTGTCTTTGAGTGCCATTATGTGACCTCCTTTGTAATCGCAAAAAGCACTAGGACAATCTCCATAGGTGCAATCGTCAGGACCATTGATACAGAACATCTATCGCCCTTGGATAGTCCAGAGACCTGGGTAGTTATCTGCCTTGAACATACCAGGAAACTTTGAAGTTTTCTTTGGGTATGATCGGTCCTGCTAGTGTTGGTGGAAGCTGCAAGATACTGTCACTAAACCAGAAGTAAAAAGGACGGTTTGTTTTGACGGTTTGAATGACGAGGTTTGTATAGGAATATCCGAGAGTGTTGAGAATCACGCCGCCGTTAGTGTATCCCAGCAGGTTGTTCGGCATCTGAATACAGGTAGGAAAAGCGGAAGGGTCTGCAGGATCGAATGCCGTCGTTATCGCCAAGAACGCTTCCTGTGAACTGCCGATCATTGTCTCGGAAACGATACGTCCGTGGGGTCTGTCCATTGAGAAAAAGATAGGCAATGCAGGCAGCATAATACGCCCACTTCCTCCCGCCGCAGGTCCAGGAGAAGTGAAACAGGTTATATTGATTGTATCATACACGTTGTTAGGCATAACGTGAACGAGCCGCAAGTCTATCACGTCCATTGAAATCTGACTGGCGGCGCTCTGATAGAACGACTCGGTGACGTGAGCAGAGCGGCTGTTAGGATTGTCGGCAGAAATAACCGAGGGCTGGTCCTGATACACGGGGTAGGAAATGGTATCAGGAAAGTTCGGGCCTATTTGCTGGCTGGTTTTGCGCTGGAGCCAGGGAGGAAAACAATCGGCGCTCACGGCCCACTTCCTTTGACGACGAAAGCAACCACCAGAAGGATACAGGAAACTGCCACGGCGACAACGTTCTTGAAATAGGCCCCCACAATGGCGCTAATGAAAGCCGCAATAAGAACGAGCCAGGTAAGGTCGTGCATTTTGGGCCTCAAATACACAAGCGCCGGCAGGTGAGGTCACAATCCACCTGCCGGCGCCGTTTTACCTCCAGCCGCCGGCCGAGGAAGTCACGCAACCAGGATCAGTATAACCGATGCACGCCCGGAAGTCAATGCCAATGTCTAGGCGC
>WNFZ01007418.1_pt1 | contig 15081 bp, 13 predicted proteins | sample 5400081 | NCBI WGS metagenome assembly WNFZ01 (sample SAMN13153365, study PRJNA577476) | soil metagenome | isolation source: 80 cm soil or saprolite under grassland replicate 1 | place: USA:California | collected 2016-06-15 | reverse complement strand
GCACGTGGCTGATGGTAATTTCAGCTTTCTGCAAAACAGACTCATCCAATACATTCGGCTCAAGATGGATTTGATCGATCTCGCGCGCTTTCAAGAAGTCAATGACTTTATTGTTTAGCTCATTTGGTGTAGTGCGAAGAACGTTTCCATTTACTTTCGTTAGTTCCTGAGTAAACAAGGAAACAAGCATCTCCTTATCATATGCCACTGGTTCTTTTGTACTTTCCTCATCAGCTACCTGTTTATCTGTATACCTGTCTACTTGTGTACCTGTATACCTTTCTACCTGCAACTCAGCAAATCTCTCCCGAAATGATTTCCTCGCGAATCTTGGCAAATCCTTGCTATAACCCCAGCCTGTGAACGCGGGGAGACGAATATGATCCCTAAATGGAGAGACGAGACGCGTTCCGAGCGCCGCGAATTTCTGTGAAAGGGCAAACAGACGCGGGCTGCACGCAACGAGGCTGTATATCCTCAAGAAATTTTTACTCAGCCAGGAAAGCCCACTACCTTCTTTCTTCTTTCCTTCTATCATCTCACTTTGCCCTGCTCGGACACGAGTTAATAATTTCGGTAAATCGATGTCCACAGGACAAGCCTCTTTACAAGCGCCGCATAGTGACGATGCCTGCGCCAGGGGCACAAAGTCTGAGCCGAAGAATCCCGCTGAAATGACTGAGCCAATAGGACCAGGGTAGACGCTATGATATCCATGTCCGCCAATCTCACGGAACACAGGACAGGCATTCAGGCATGCGCCGCAGCGAATGCAATAGAGAGACTCTCTAAGTGGAGAATTGCGAAGTTGAGAGCGTCCGTTATCGAGGATAATAAGATGCCGTTGTTGACCAGGAAACGGCGAATGGATCAGTTGCGTATAAACGCTGAGCTTTTGCGTTGTCGCTGAGCGAGCCAGGAGCGACAACATGAGCGCCAGATCATCCAGATTACGGACGAGTCGCTCCATACCCATCAGCGCAATATGGACGGGTGGCAACGTAGTAACCATTCGTCCGTTGCCCTCATTGGTGACAAGACATAATGTACCTGTCTCCGCGACGCCAAAGTTTATGCCACTGATCCCAACATCTGCGGTGAGGAAGACTTCTCGGAGAACTTTGCGCGCGGTGTCAGTGAGAGTGGGAATGTCTTCGGTGTAGGGAATGCCAAGCTTTTCGTGGAAGAGTTTACCGACATCGTCACGGCGCAGATGCACGGCAGGTGTAATGATGTGTGCAGGTTTTTCGCCGCGGAGCTGCACAATATATTCGCCAAGGTCTGTCTCGACAACGCGGATGCCTTCTGCTTCAAGTGCATGATTGAGATTGATCTCCTCGGTAACCATGGATTTGGATTTTGCGATTAAAACTTCTTTACCACGAAGGGAGACGACGGATTCCTTTGTGTTACTTCGTGTCATCTGTCCCGCCGTTTGTTGCGGGGTTTGTGGTAAATCCTTTACAATCTTTAAAACGATTTTTATCGCCTCCGCCGCGTCTTTGGCGCGATGAACAACGATCCCGTTTTGTTCAGCTTTGTGGATGAATTTTTCGAGATATTCCTCGAGATGTTCAATCACATCCGCGCGGACGGCGTGAGCTTGTTGGCGTCTTTCACGCCAATCGGGCAGCGATGCGAACGCAGCAATGCGTCCATTTACGCGGCGTTCCGCATTGGCATCCAGGGCAAGCTGTAGTGTTTTGTTGGCGAGGGAGGAACGAATGCGCTCTCTAAATTCTGTCGTAGTCATATGTTATTTCATCAATTTCATGCCGATATATAAACCGCGACCGTCTAGCCCTTCTGGATCATGTGTAATCCTCAATCCCGCGGCTTTGAACGCATCCATATATTCCTTGTGGGTGAATAAACCCAACTCATGAATTTCAACCTCATGCTCAATTCCTTTTGATGTGCCAATCAGATATTGAAATTCAATAAAGGACATCTTTCCTTTTTGTCCACTGTGACTCATGCGAACAAGTTTCAATTCTGGTTTGTTCACGTACGTCATAGAAGCCCGTCCAAGATGCCATTGTTTTGGTGTGAACCATGGCTCAATCAGTAAGACACCGCCAGGAAGGAGATGTGTGCTCATGTTCTTGATGGCTTTTCCTAAACGCGATTTTGTCTTAACATAACCAATCGAACTGAACAAACAGACAATCACATCAAATCGACGGCCCAGATCATAATCGGCCATATCGCCTTGGTGGAACTGGATTTTGGGATGTTTCTTTTTCGCGACAGATAGCATCTGTGGATCAAGGTCTAGTCCCTCAACTTGATAGTATTTGCTTAATAGACTTGCATGCGTGCCCGTTCCGCAGGCTACATCCAGAAGGGATTTGCCTTTCGCTAGCTTGTACTTTTGAATGATCTTATGAGCTTTGCTTACTTCAGCGGCATAATCCTTGTCAACGGATGCATAAATCTCATCGTAATATTTAGCTGATTTCGAGAACATGATTTCTCCATGGATTCCGTCACACCTGCACTTGCGTGCGGTGCAAATGTTGCGAGGAGCGGCTGGTTGCGCTGTAAACGTCGAAACCAGGGCAACGAAGCAATCTCATATAAACTTAGCTATTCTCATGGAATCAGGGAGATTACTTCGTGGCGCTGCCTACGCCACTCGTAATGACGATCTTTTACATATGATTCAACACTTCCGCAATATGAACTACTCGCTGTGCTTTCTTCTGCCGATGCAATCCGCCTGCGATATGCATGAGGCAACCTGATTCGGTCACAACCAGAGTAGGAGATTGAGTCTTTTCGAGATTGTCGATCTTTCTCTTCAACCATTCAGCCGAAAGTTCAGGGTGCTCTACCGAGAAGATTCCACCGAAACCGCAACATTCTTCCGGATGAGGCAGTTCTACGATTTGCGCGCCTTTGATGTTTGCCAATAAAGCGCGCGGCTGACGGTCAATGTGCATGCCGCGTAAGGTGTGACAAGATGGATGATAGGTGAGTACACCGTCCCAGCGCGCGCCGAGATCAGTGACACCTAGTTTGTCTACCAAATATTCAGTAAATTCGTAAACGCGATTTCCCATGGCTTGTGCGCGTGGAAGCCAAGCAGGATCATTTTGGAACAATTCTGGATATCCATGTTTGATCATATGCGCGCACGAACCAGAGGGGATCACAATATCTCCCTGTGTTTTCTCGAAGACGCGAATCGTATGTTCCACAATCGGACGTGCTTCCGCGCGCAGGCCTGCATTGAACGTGGGCTGTCCACAACAAGTTTGGTCGCGAGGAAAGTCGACCGAGAGGCCGAGGCGACGGAGAATGCTGACGATTGCCTCACCGGTTTGCGGGTAGAAAGAATCGACGAGACAAGTGATGAAAAGTTGCACTGTCGTCATAAATCCATTGTAATCCGATTTCTGTTTCACAAAGTGCCGCATAATTGGGTAAACTTGGAATTTGGTTTTTGGTTTTCAAACATTTCAAGAGTTTACATATTAATGAAACACGCGGTAAAAATGCAAATCTTGATTCCTGAAAGTTTGGTATGATTCTCCATTATGAATACATTCCGTACAAAATTGCCCGATGGATTTGATTTACCCGAACGCCTCAGCCGCTTGAATGAATTGGCTTACAACTTGTGGTGGACATGGCAGCCTGAGGCCGCTCGTCTTTTTGGCCGCCTTGATTACGAGTTGTGGGAACGACTCGGTCACAACCCGATTCGACTTCTGCGCGAGATCGGCCGCCCGCGCTTGAATCAGGCTGCAAAGGAAAAAGATTATCTTGCAATCTATGATCATATGTTTGCCGAATTTGATTCTTACATGAATCAGAAAAGCACATGGACAAATCGAACATATCCTGAATTGAACGGCCGCCCAATCGCTTATTTTTCAATGGAGTTTGGCTTGCATGAGACCCTGCCGATCTATTCAGGCGGTCTGGGGGTGCTGGCTGGCGATCATTTGAAAGAAGCCAGCGATCTTGGTCTGCCGTTGACCGGGGTTGGCTTCATGTACGCGCAGGGTTACTTCTCTCAGCGTATCTCTGAAGATGGTTGGCAGGAAGCACTTAATAATATGATCGATTTCAATTGCCTGCCCGCGCTTCCCGTTTTGGACGATTCTGGTGGGCGTCTGTGTGTAGAGGTGGAGTTCCCGGACCGAACTGTGACGTTAGGATTGTGGGAGATTCACGTTGGACGCGTCCCGCTTTATCTGCTCGATTCAAATCTGGATCCGAATACTGATTCCGACAAGCAGTTGACCGCACGTCTCTATTGGTCTGACCTGGATCGCCGCGTCATGCAGGAGCTTCTACTTGGTGTTGGCGGAGTCCGTGCCTTGCGTGCGCTGGGATATAACCCATCCGTTTGGCACATGAACGAAGGCCACGCCGCGTTCCTCACACTCGAACGCGCCCGAGAACTTGTGGCAAGCGGCAATACGTTTGAAGAAGCGATGGAAAAGACTCGTTCACAGAATGTCTTTACTACACACACCCCTGTCGCAGCGGGGAACGATGAATTTCCGCTCTGGCTGATTGAAAAATATCTCGCAGCATTCTGGCTGCAACTCAATTTGACGCGGGATCAGTTCTTCGATATTGCACGCCATCAAATGCCACAGGGTGAGATGTTCAGCATGGGAATTCTCGCGCTGCGAAATTCAAATGGCCGTAATGCGGTCTCTGAATTGCATGGACGCGTGGCGCGCAAAATGTGGCGTTTCCTTTGGCAAGAGAAGGATTTGAACGAAGTACCCATCACGCATGTCACGAACGGTGTCCATGTCTCTAATTGGATGGCGCGTCGCTTAATCAATCTATTTAGTGATTACTTGGGTGATGATTGGTATGACCATCTCGATGAACACGATTTTTGGTCGAATGTTGACGATATCCCTGCTGCTGAACTTTGGGCAGTGCGCCAACATCTCAAGCGCAAGCTGGCGTTTTACATGCGCGAGCGTGTCCGCGACCGCTGGACGCATGGCGGATTCCATCCGGTGCAAGTTGTCTCCTCGGGTGTGTTGATCAATCCCTACGCGCTGACCATTGGTTTCGCCCGGCGTTTTGCAACGTATAAACGGGCAAGCCTTGTTTTGTCTGATGCGGAGAGATTACTCAATATTATCAATCGTCCCAATATGCCAGTTCAAATTATTTTCGCAGGCAAGGCGCATCCCGCTGATGAACCCGGTAAGCAATTGATTCAACAAGTCTATCGTCAGGTCAAGCGCGCAGAGACAGGTGGGCGACTCGTCTTTATTGAAGACTATGATATGAACTTAGCGCGTTATCTGGTTCAAGGTGTGGACGTATGGATGAATTAATGGTTGGGCAATTGGCGAAGATAAGGCGATGGAATCACAAAGTGTTCAAGATGCGCAAGATTCCGAAAGTTTATATAAGACTTTGGAAAATGAGATCATTCCTTTATATTACGACCGCGACCAGAAAGACATTTCGCATGAGTGGGTTGCACGAATCAAAAATTCCTTGAAAACGAATGTTCCTCAATTCTCCACGCGCCGGATGGTGAAGGAATATGTGAAAAGATTATATGTGAAGGCATTGCCATCCCCCTCTCCTCGCGAAGCATCCCCGAAGGGGGACAGCGGGAGAGGGTGGGGGTGAGGGAGAATTATTTCATGCTTCCCGAGATTACTGTTACCGAACTTTCCGAGAAATTAAAGTCTGAGGATAAATTCATCCTGCTCGATGTGCGTGAACTTCATGAGTTGGACCTCGCCAAATTAACGGACAGCCGGCTGGAGGTCACACCCTTGAGCCGATTGGCTCGGGAAGGCATCCACGCGTTATCTGATTCGGCAAAGTTAAAAGATTCGACAATCTATGTGATGTGCCATCATGGCAATCGCAGTGGACAGGTCACGGCTTGGCTGGTCCAACAAGGTTGGAATAATGTTTTCAACGTGAGTGGTGGGATTGACGAATATGCGCGACAGATTGATCATTCAGTAGGATTCTATTAGTAGATAAGTATATAAGTACACAAGTAAATGGGTAAATATGTGAAAACAAAAAGCCTGCGGTAAGATCCGCAAGGCTTTCTTGTTTACTTGTATACCTGTGTACCTGTTTGTTGCTTACGTCACTGCTTTCCGTTCAAACACAAACTGTCCATCCTTATAGAACAGCTCGCCATCCACAAGAATTTCCGAGTCTGTGCGCAGGTCGCAGATCATATCCCAATGGATTGCGGACTTGTTGTGTGATCCCGTTTCGGGGTAACCTGCGCCGAGCGCCATGTGGAAGGTTCCGCCAATCTTTTCATCGAAAAGAATGTTACCGGTGAACCTGTCAATATCAGAATTTGTGCCAATAGCAAACTCGCCCAGATAACGCGAACCAGAATCAGATTCGAGCATTTTGAACAGATAATCCTGATTCTTTTCAGCTTTCGCCTGATTCACACGCCCGTTGAGGAACGTCAATTCCGCGCCTTCAACAGCCACACCGCCATAGATCGCGGGGTAGGTAAACTTCACCCAGCCGTTGACCGATTCTTCCACGGGTCCTGTAAAAATTTCACCATCAGGCATGTTATGTACACCGACCGAATTCATAAACTTGCGACCCTTGATAGAGAGCGTTAGGTCGACGTTCGGTCCGCGCAATACAACCTGGTTTTTACCTACCAAAAAGTCAATCGCTTTTTGCTGTCCCGCCGCGGTGCTATTCCAATAAGCGATCGGATCATCTTCATTTGCATGGACTGCCCCGAAGACAAAATCTTCATATTGTTTCAAACTCATTCCCGCATCTTGAGCATAGCCGTCAGTAGGATAGAGGGTGGTGACCCATTTGAATACGCCCTCCGCACCCCGCCGCATCTGTGATTCTGTGATGGAACTTTTTGCCTTCTCTAGTCGCTGGGCTTTGATCGGATCAAGATTCGTAGTCGCGCGCGTGTTCGTCGCCGAGTGGATTCGGATGCGACTCTCAAATTGATCATAGGCGTATTTGTAAAAGGTTGGAATAAAGTCCAGCTGGGTATCTTTGGCATACGTCAAATACATATCTTCCTGGACGAATGGCACCATTCCAGGGAAACCGAGCATCGGATGCGGGTGCCCGCCTTTTTCCAGGATTTGAATGTATAGCTCACGTACGAGCGGCTCGGCAGCAGTCGTCGCTTCGATCAGGACGCGATCACCGGGCTCGATCCGCGTGGAATGTTCAACAAGCACTTTTGCGAACTTTGCAATGCGGGAATCAGCCACAAGAACCTTCCTCAGATAAGCTTAGTGTAAGAATGCGCAAATTATATCACCGCGACTTCTTAGGGTATACTCGATTGGCATCTTAGGATGAAATTACAATGCTTGTATTGCCGTCTCGCACTGGCGTGCCGCCATTGCACGCGGCACGAACGGTGAGCTTGTCGAAATGAAACAACTCCTCCAAAACATCAAAACAGGAAAATCAACCATCGAAGATGTGCCTATCCCAACCCCGCACGAGGGGCAGGTACTTGTCAAAGTAGAAGCAAGTCTCGTATCCGCGGGAACCGAACGTATGGTGGTGGAATTCGCCGAAAAAAGTTTGGTTGGCAAGGCGCGCTCGCGCCCCGATCTCGTGAAACAGGTTATCGATAAAGCTCGCCGTGAAGGGCTGGTCAGCACTGCTCAAGCCGCGTTCAATCGACTCGATCAACCCATGGCTCTTGGGTATTCTTCGGCTGGCAGGATCGTCGCGCTAGGGAAAAATATGGGGGGATTCAAAATCGGTCAGCGCGTGGCGTGCGCGGGTGGGGGATACGCTGTCCATGCCGAATATAATGTTGTGCCGCGCAATTTGTTGACTCCACTTCCTAAAAATGTTGATTTCGAATCTGCCGCGTTCACAACATTGAGCGCGATTGCACTACATGGATTTCGTCTGGCTGAACCACAGATCGGTGAAAATGTCGCGGTGATCGGCATGGGGCTTTTGGGATTATTGGGGGCGCAGATTGCAACTGCCGCAGGTTGCAACGTCCTCGGCATCGACATTGACCCAGCGCGGATTGCCATCGCCTCTTCTCTTGGACTTCGAGCTGTTCGCCGCGCAGAAGCCATTGACTCATCTGCCGCGTTCACCACCCACTGCGGCTTCGACATGATTCTGATCTGCGCCGATACGCCCTCGAACGATCCTGTTGAACTCGCCGGAGTCATTGCCCGCGACCGAGCACGCGTTGTGGCTATTGGCGCGGTGGGGCTGACGTTTCCACGCAAGATTTACTACGAAAAGGAAATCTCCTTCATCAACTCGCGTTCGTATGGACCTGGTCGCTATGATATGAACTATGAGGAACATGGAAACGATTATCCGCTTGGCTACGTGCGCTGGACAGAAGGTCGCAACTTTGAAGCCGTCATTGACTTGATGGCGAAAGGTCAATTAAACGTAAAACCACTTATTACTCATCGTTTTGATATTGACCAAGCCACGCAGGCGTATGAAGTGATTACAGGGAAGAAGGAAAACTTTCTTGGTGTGTTGCTTACTTATCCTGAAGAAAAGAAGAAAGAAGAAAGAAGAGTTGTCTTTCCTATTACTTCTTTCAACTCAACTGATGCTGTAAAACTTGGTGTTCTGGGCGCGGGTCTCTTCGCTAATTCTGTTCTCCTTCCCGCCATCAAAAAAGTTGGTGACATTGAACTGGTTGGCATCGCCTCTTCAGGTGGACTTCGCGCCCAGCACTCAGGCAAAAAATTTGGTTTCCAGTATGCCACGTCTAATGATGAAGAGATCATCAACGATCCGAATATCAATACAGTTGCCATCCTCACGCGCCATGACTCACATGCTGAATTAGTTGTCAAAGCACTCAAAGCCGGGAAACATGTCTTTGTTGAAAAGCCACTAGCCATTAACTCAAAACAATTGGAGCAAATCAACAAGTTACTAATCTCTAATCTCCGGTCTCTTCTAACGGTAGGCTTCAACCGTCGTTTTTCCCCTCTTGCTCAACAACTCAAATCTCTAGTCTCCACTCTCCAAGAACCAAAATATATCCACTATCGTGTCAACGCCGGTCTCATTCCTCTTAACCATTGGACTCAAGATCCCAATATCGGCGGCGGACGAATTATCGGTGAAGCCTGTCACTTTATAGACCTCATCACCTTCCTCGTTGGCGCGCCTCCTGTCTCAGTGACTGCACACGCGTTGCCTAACAACGGCAAATACCGCGAAGACAATGTCTCAATGACCTTTACTTTCCCCGATGGTTCCATCGGCGTTGTGGATTATCTCGCCAATGGCGACAAATCTTTCCCCAAAGAACGCGTCGAAGTTTTTTGCGCTGGGCAGATTGCTGTGCTCGATGATTTTGTTTTTTTGCGAACGGTGAAAAATGGAAAGAAGAAAGAAATCAAAGGCGCACAAAACAAAGGTTGGGTGGACGAATGGAAAGTCTTTGCCAAAGCGATTCGTGAAGGCAGCGAACCACCAATTCCCTATGAACAGTTGATCGGTGTGACCAAGTCCACATTCGCGGCGGTGGAGTCAGTTAGAATTGGGAGTAAGGTAGAAATCTTGTAAAATAATAACTCTTGTGATGGGGTAACCCATGAATACTAGCAGACTTCTTCGCGTTTTTCTCTGTCACTCCTCAAACGACAAACCATCTGAGCCGCAACTGGATTTTAGGAAGTAATTCATGGCACGTATTGAGAAGACCGTCTTTATCAGTTATCGGCGCGTGGACGTTTACGCTGCGCTAGCAGTGTACCAAGACTTGTCTAGCAAGGGATACGATGTATTCTTTGATTACACCAGCATCCCAAGCGGGGATTTTGAACAGATTATCGTGAGCAATATCAAAGCGCGTGCACATTTTGTGTTGATATTGACGCCAACGACACTTGATCGTTGTGATGAACCGGGGGACTGGCTCAGGCGCGAGATTGAAACGGCAATTGACGCACAACGAAATATTGTTCCCTTGTTTTTCAAAGGCTTTAAGTTTGGGGCTCCATCTGTTTCAGCGAAATTGACAGGCAAATTAAGTGATCTCAATCGCTACAATGGATTGAACGTACATGAGGACTATTTCCACGCAGCCATGGATCGTCTAAGTGGACAGTTTTTGAGCATGCCTTTGGATGCCGTCTTGCATCCCATTTCAGCCGAGGCGCGAAAAGTTGTCAAGGAGGAACAACTTGCTGCGAATAAAGCATTTTTACAAAGCCTGCAAGAAAAGTCAGCTGTGGAAAAGAAAGGTTTCATTGAAACTCCAAAGCCTAGGCCTGTTGCAACTCCTCCTAACAAAATCACCCTCTCTAACGGTATGGAACTCATGCATGTGCCAGCGGGAAAATTCTTGATGGGGAGCACAAAGGAAAACAAACTTGCTCGTGATGACGAGAAACCACAGCACAATGTGGATATTCCCTATGATTACTTTATGGCTCGCTTCCCTGTGACAAACGAGTTATATAATACTTATGTCAAGTCCAATGGTATCAAACACCCTGTAAATGGCTGGGGAAAGAAAAAAGATCATCCCGTTGCTTATGTTAAGTGGAGAGATGCTATGGAGTATTGTCAGCGGTTGAACAACCTGCTCAAAAATGAATTGCCTTCGGGTTTGGTTTTGCGCCCGCCCACCGAAGCCGAATGGGAAAAAGCTGCACGCGGTACTCATGGGCGCGAATACCCTTGGGGAAATGAGTTCGATAAAAACAAATGTAATACATCCGAAGGTGGCAAAGGCGGTACAACACCTATAGGTTTCTATTCCCCACGCGGCGACTCGCCTTATGGCTGCGCGGACATGGTCGGGAATGCGTGGGAATGGACGCACAGTTTGAAGAAAGAGTATCCATATAATGCAAGCGATGGACGCGAAAATGAAAAGGCTTCTGGCGTTCGTGTGCTGCGCGGGGGGTCCTTCTACTATGATGAGAGGTACGCGCGTTGCGCCTACCGCAGCGACTACGACTTCTTCTACCTCTTCTACGTCGGCATCGGTTTTCGTGTGGTGGCGTCCCCCGCGTAGCGTCTCTCCTGAATGGTTTTGAATCTCTGTTTTCTGAATCTCTGATTTCTGTTTCCAAAGTTTTTCATTCGTCTAAAAGTCGAAGAGTCAAACCTCCCGCCACAAGGCGGGAGGTTTTAAATTTTCGCGTATAATGTTTATGTCGCACTTCGCGACGGGGCTGACCGATCAACGCCCGTGTGCTGCGAGGCCGTTCCTTCAACAACAATGAGAGGAACGCGCGCTGTGCCTACCGCAACGACAACGATATCAACAACTTCAACAACAACATCGGTTTTCGTGTGGTGGCGCCCCATGCCTTTCCTTCAATTCAGGTTTCAGGGGCTTGCCCTTGTTGCCGCAGGCCGGAAATGCTCTATGTTTACGGACGTAAGCCGAGGCGAAACAGGAGAGATAGCGCGGTCAAGTCCTGGCTGACCTGTTCCCTTCTCCTTTTAGGAGAGGGGTTAGGGGTGAGGTCAGGCAAATATCAAAGAGCCTCACGCTTTGCATGGCATTACCATCCCAGCGTGAGGCAATTTTTCTACTGAATAAACCAAATGAAAGCGACTCCTCCTGAAATCGAGAAGTATCTCAAAGACCTCAAAGAAACGCCGCGCCAGCTTTCGATTTTGACGAAAGGTGTCGATACTGTGCGTTTACAGGCCAGACCTGACAAGAAATCCTGGTCCGCGAATGATATCCTTGCCCATTTACGCTCCTGCGCCGATATTTGGGCTCACTCCATTTACGCGATGCTTGCCGAGAACGCACCTGTGCCTCCCGATATCAACGAGCGCAAGTGGGCAAAAACGACCGGTTATGCGGTTGTGCCATTTCCCGAATCTTTCCAAGCCTTTTCGTTACAACGCGAAAATCTTCTGCGCGTTCTGAAAGATTTGCCGTTTGAGTCGTGGGAAAGATCAGCGATCATTTTTGGGCGTAAGCACACCGTCTTCACACAGGCGCGGCGGCTGGCGAAGCATGAATCAGAACATATAGAGCAAATTGAGTCTTTGTTACGAAGTGCAGCATAGACCTTGTTGCCTCAGCAATTACACTGCTGATACAACTTTTGGGGAACTTATTTTTTTCCTCCTCGTCATTGGATTAACGTCGATATAAGAATCCTTTTTTACGGAGGAGAAAATGAAATCTCGATCCAGTCTGTTCATATTGTTTGTCCTCATTGCAATGCTTGTCCTTGCCGCATGTGGCGCACCTGCGGCGACTCAGGCACCAGCCGCAACAGAAGCCCCCGCAGAATCTTTTGTTGCTCAAGCTCCGCCTGTTGAGCAGCCTCTTGCGAAAGAGGGGGAGAGTGTCGCACAGGATCAAGCCGTTGGGCAAGCGCCTTTGGGTCCCTTACCGACTGCCGCCGCGTACGAAATTTCTAACCCATCCGGCGATCTGACGGTGATCGAACGTTCCAACCGTATGATCGTCAAAAACGCGGATGTCCGTTTCACGGTCAAAGATACCGATGTCGCGATTGACCGCGCTACCCAGATCATTGGCGACACGGGCGGATACATTGTCAGCTCGCGCGTTTGGTTCCAGGATTATTATGGCAATAACCTGAAATACGCGACGATGACCATTGGTGTCCCTGTGGATGAGTTCGAGAAAGTCCTGAGCCGCCTGCGGGGATTAGCGATCAAAGTTGTGGATGAAACTGCCGCAGGGGATGATGTCACTGATCAGTATGTTGATTTGCAATCACAATTGACAAACCTCGAAGCCACGCGCGCCCGCATTCAGGAATTTCTCAAGGATGCCAAGACGGTGGATGAAGCACTGCGAATCAATCAGGAACTGGCGAATATCGAGGGGCAAATAGAGCAAATTAAGGGGCAGATGAATTATCTCAACGATCGTTCTGCCTACTCGACGATCACGATCAACTTCGAGCCTGAATTCCCTGTTCTGACTCCTACACCGACGCCAACCCCAGCTCCCACTGCAACGCCTATTCCGTGGAAGCCTGGTCAGACCTTTGGCGAAGCGAAGAATACTGTCACAATAGCGTATCAGAGAATTGCAGATTTCCTCATCTGGCTGGCTGTGGTGATCTTACCAATTGTCCTGCCGCCTGCGTTGATTTTGTGGGGAATTTGGAAATGGTTGAATCGAAAAACTGTGAAAGTGGTGAGTGCTAAAAGTGAAGGGGATTAGAAAAGGTAATTTGTAATTAGTAATTGAAACAGGGACAGCGCATGAAGTGCCGTCCCTGCTTTTGCTACAGGCCAATATTGAGTCGTTATATGCTGATTTTTAATCCCATTTCATTCTTGAGGTAAAGTAATGCTTCAGCATTTCCCCTGACGTCGTCAACAGGATGATGGGAATGAGTGATTTTTCGTAAGTGTTTGAAGTTTTTGGTCATGTCTTTTACCAGACCTTTATACAGCGAACCTAGATTGGTCGAACTATAACCAAAAGGATTGTTCCCTAGGAAATGATGGAAATAATAATTGGTAAATTGCCAATCAAATCCATTATTATCAGAGATGAAAATAGGCTGCTTGTTCGAATGCTCATATATCCAATTTCTAAAATTTTCCATGACTGTTTTAGGATCATCAAATTTCAAAGTTTGCTGGCGAGTGAATCCGCTGATCACTAAGGCTTTGCGAATCCATTGTTCGCTGACAGGTTTTAGCTGCCCATAAAAAGTCTTATCCAGTTGTTCATCAACAATGATAGCCCCAAAACAAATCATTGAATAATCGGCGGGAATCGGACCATCTGTTTCTACATCTACCATAATATAAGTCATAGAATTTTCCTCCTTAGATAAACAAGAATGCAATCACTACTCCAAACGCGGCACATGCAAAATTCACCCAATCGTTATTCAGCCATTTCCAACCTCGAATGTGAATAGTTTCTGCGCCGCAGGTGTGAAGCGGATGTTTCTCGGTCTCTTTCTTATCGATGGGGCAGTAGTACATGGCTTGCACCGTTGCTCCGAGCAATGAATCGAAAAGCGAGCCTGCAATGCCTGCACCAGTAATTAGTAAAAAGTAATTTGTGTTCGGTTTATTAGTTGGGGAGAGCAAAACTGCAAGTAGCGCGATCATGGATGAGCCCAAAAACGCCGCGCCCGTTCCCCATAACGAGACTCCGCCCGACGTCCCTTTTTCGACACGCTTTCTTAAATCTATGATCATGCGCGGAGGAGTCGGATTCAAGACTCCCAGCTCGGTTGCCCATGTATCCGCATTGACCGCAGCCAGGGAGGCAGCGAATCCCATCCAGGGGAGAATTGATGCGGGATAAAACGCGTGGAGCGCGGCGAAGAGCGTTGCCACTCCACCATTCCCGAAAACCTGACCCGCATCGCGTTCATGTCCCTTTGAAAATTTTTCGCTGAGACCTTCTTTGCGCTTTTTAAACGCACGGCTCAGGCCGGATGAAGTGATAAAGAAGGTGAGTAAAAGAATTGCCCATTGCCATCCACCGATGCCGAAGATGATCGTGCCGACGAATGCGGCAGCGAATGCTCCGCTTTTGTCCAGGCTGTGAGCGCGATAAGCTAAATAGGCGATGACGAGCGCGAATATGAAGCTATATAAGATTTGCATTTAGACTGGTGTGCTGACGAGAAATAAAACTGCCATGAGGAACAACAACGCACACAGCGTGCTTGAAACCCAAAGAATGAATGAAAGAGGACGTTCTTTTTCCCAGCGGTAAAAATATAAACCTGCTAGAAGACCTGTGACGAACATCAACGAGCTGATGAGAGGCAGCAGGATCAAACGGACAGAGGGTGCCATCACATTTGGAACGCCCAATGGATTGAACCCAAACGGAACCTGCGAGAGAGATGGGATGAGAAACCCGACCCAGGCAACGAGACCAAGATTGAGGAGGAGGCCCGTCATCCACAAGAAGCGTGCGACAGGACTTTCCCATGCTTGTGTGACAAGGAAGGAAGGATAGACTGATTTTGCTTCAGTAGGCATGAGGCTTCCCAATTCAGTTGCGCGTGCAAAAGTGCGGACAAGCGAAGCGGCGTCCCTGGGTGAAATCGCAAAGACATGTTTGGATGTAGCAATGAGGATCAAGTTTTTCGCGCTAGAAGCAATGAATTC
>WNFZ01003654.1_pt1 | contig 15087 bp, 12 predicted proteins | sample 5400081 | NCBI WGS metagenome assembly WNFZ01 (sample SAMN13153365, study PRJNA577476) | soil metagenome | isolation source: 80 cm soil or saprolite under grassland replicate 1 | place: USA:California | collected 2016-06-15 | reverse complement strand
GCAGTTCTTCACGCAGCGGATTAAGAGCAGGTGCAATCCCAGGATCCTCATCGCACAACGGTTTCGTATGAAGGGCGGGAATGTAATACGCGTCTTCCCTCCAGTACTGCCTCACCTTATCTCCCACAAGCGTAACGTCAAGATCGCTGCTGCCGCGGCCGCCGGCGTCAAATGGCCGACCATCTTCCCAACGCTTGTTGGTAACAACACTACCGCGCAGCGCCACGCCAGTGCCTTCCGGCAAACCTGCCTTCAGCTTCGCGCAGAATTCCCGAAACCTCAGGGCATCGCCTTCAAATGCAAGCCGGATGATCCGCTCTTCGACTTGCTCGTCGCTAAGACTTTTGACGTCTCTGGTTTCCGGCACGTTTTTCCCGCCCTGGGTCAAAAGTGAATCACTGAAAGTTGCTATGAGTTTCAGTTCGGCATTATTTTATAACGCCGATGAAGTTCTTAGTCGAGCGTGACGCATTTCATGAACATAACAATTCGCCTCGCCACATGAGGAAGCCATCAAGGCGCAGGAAATGTTATGATGATCATTCCTCTTTCATTGCAATGCTAAAGGTCGAAACCACATTAGATAATCTGCGAACCGACCCACGATTTAAGGAACTGCTGAAACGCCCGAATCTCCCGGATGAGGTCAGTACCACCTCGCGGTAGCGGGTGGGTTTTTGATACATTTACGATCGAGACTTTCATACTTGAGTGATTACACAATGGTGTTGGGCGCTAAACGTTGTCGAAAATGCTGTGTGAGCAGCTTTCAAGTCTTTGCGCAACTCGAGCAAGTTTGAAAGTCTCGAGGTCGGGAAGGGTGGCTTGCCCCGCTCTTCTTTCGATGCTGATCAACTTTTAGTTTTCCAACAGCCTCGGTAGCGAATGGGTCTCAAGATCACCTTGGATAACCGAACCGAGTTTGTTCCTAATCTAATCGCTACGGAGTAAAGTCCAACTTGATTGCCAGCACCCACCCGCTACCGCGAGGTGGTACTGACCTCATGACACCCGCAGTTCGAGTCATGACATGTGGCCCAGGACATAGCATTACGCCTGAAAAATTCATCAACGAATGATCGAAAGCATTTCCCCCAACACGACGATTGCTCAGTACACGATTGTCTCCAAGATTGGTGAAGGCGGGGATAGGCGAAGTGTGGCGTGCCCACGACACGAAGCTCGGCCGCGACGTCGCGATCAAATTCCTGCCTGTAGCGCTGTCAGAAAACTAAGATTGTCTGCGACGATTCGAGCAGGAGGCGCAGGCGGCGGGAGCACTCAATCATCCGAACATCCTGGTTATCCACCACATCGGCACAAATGAAGGTGCGCCTAATATTGTCTCAGAACTCCTCGAAGGCGAGACCTTACGTTGAAGGTGGTAGGCGCGGGGATTTGAACCCCAGATCCCTACCGTGTCAATCCGCGAACCGACACCGCGTATCGCGCGTAATCCTCGGAATTGTCGAGATTCTTGTTTGATTGCCCCAGCGATTGTCTTAGTATGCCTCTCGCCGCATTCAAGCTATTCAGGAGGTACCAAATGGCCTCGAGAAAAATTCACAGAGGGCACCGGGCTAAAGCCACGGTGTGAATGAAAGTAAGAACTATCGTGCTTTTGTTTAGAGTTTGCGTGGAGAGACACAATGGCTTCGAAAAAAGTTCAGAAAAGGAAACGAAATGTGCTGCCGAAGTTGCCGCGGATTGATAAGATCGTCAACAACTATCTGGATAAGTTGTACGATGCTCCTCTTAAAAAGGACGAGCGTGTCCCTGGCGTAGCTGTGGCGGTTAGGTGGAACAAGAAAATCGTCCACTTAAACTGCTACGGGTATGCGAATCTTGAAACCGGAGCAAAAATAACACCGGATACGGTTTTTGATCTGGGTTCGTTGTCCAAGCAGTTTACTGCTGCTGCAACTTATAACCTTATTATCCACAATCAGCTCGACATAAACGATCCCCTCTCGAAGTTCCTAAAAGAACTTCCACCCTGGGCCGACGCCATAACGGTCGAGGACTTGCTCCACCATACGTCCTCGCTACCGGAATATGTCAACATCTATGAGAAGTTAAAGCCGCGTGAAAAAGGTTGGTACGACAAGGCGCTGAAAAGGCCCGATCATTGGTATCCAAGGATGCCGAATAGAAAGAAGAAGGAAATTACAAACAAGGACGTGCTGGAATGGCTAGCGACTAAGAGACGACTGCGCGCTCCAGACACTGAATACGCATATTCAAATTCAGGTTATGTCCTACTCGCAGAATTGGTGGAAAGAGTTGCCAAAGAGCCCTTCGCAAAATACGTCATGGAAACGGTAGTTTTTGGCTTTGATGAGGAAATGAAAAGCACCTATGTGTTTGATGAAGTCTATGGTTTATCTCCCGATGATCCGGAAACAATCAATCACGCCAGGTGCTACAACCGCGTGGGCGACCGCTTTGTACCAGTTGGTTACACCCCGCTGAACTTCATCGTTGGCGATGGCAATGTTCACTCGACAATTAGGGACCTGGCAAAGTGGGAGAAATTCCTGCACTCGTTAGATTACAACCAGCCGGCTCGGGAACTTTTGTGGTCGCCGGTGTTGATCAAGAATCGCAAGCAGGTGAAATATGGCGCCGGCTGGCGTCTCCTTCGGGATAAGTATGAAGACCAAGTCAAAGTAAGGGGTAAGCTGGTTACCAGAAAACACGAATATCGTGCTGAATACCATCGCGGCGAATGGTTAGGCTGGCGCAGCTTTATCGGCCGTGCTTCAAAATGGATCGTTCCGGAAGGGGGTAAGAGTATTGACGCAAAGAGAGGGGAGAGTCTGGGGATTATCGTACTAAGTAATGCTGACTTCGGTGACAAACAGTTCACTACCTGCCGTATCGCCCAGGAGATATCCAAGGAGTATTTGGGCAAATGGAAAAAAGACAATATTATGAGTAAATTCAATTGTGATTAATGGTGAACCATTGAAAACGGATCGCTGATGTCAGTGTCCGGATCGTAGCGGTGATGTCAATGTCCCGATCGTTTTGGTTTAACCCCGAAGGGGGTTGCCCAGTTTCAGCCCAGGGTTGCTTCAACCCTGGGGTTAACGATGCCCTCATTTAATGCAAACTCTGAAAGAGTTCGCAAGCTTTTCTCCCTGCCCGCTTCTCAACCCTTTCAGGGTTACGATTTCCGCGGCTTGTGGTTAAACCCAGGGTTGAAGCAACCCTGGGCTGAAATTCGCCAACCCCTTCGGAGTAGACACTGCTGCCAAGCCAAAAGGTCTTCAACTAATGAGGTACCCCGCGGCGTGAGCCCGATCACCGCGCACATCGCCTTAACATCGATGTGACTGCAGAGTGGTTTAATCTCTCGCCGCGCCAGGCGTAGGTTCGTAGGCCATCTATCGCTGTCCAGGTCGTGTGGCACCGCGTTCGAATATTTTCCTCATCGGGATTACCCCAACTCCCATCCTCGTTTTGCTCCGCCAGCAAGTATTTGGTACCGCGAATTATCACCGGGTGACTGGCGCGCAAACCGAAGGCTTTCAGAGAGTCAAGCAACTCGCCCAGCACCTCCGGGTCTTTACGTTCACAGGCGCTGGCCACATTCGCCTTCAAAAATGCAAACTCCCGCGGCAGCCAACGCGGTGATAGCCGATAGGTGCCGTAGTCGTTCAGGGTATAGACAACGTGTGTGACCGCATAGATGGCGTCGCGCAAGGATTCAACGTCTTCATCAGCGCTAACCGGGTAAGGTCGCATCGCAGGTAGCCACTTAAGCACGTCCAGATAGTGGGCTCCGAAGCGCAGGCCGCACCTCCCGCTAACGTAGGTGTTGGCCAATGCTCCCATCCAAACCCTATAACGGCTTTGAGTTTCTAAACGCCTCTTACATTGCTTGCAGAACGTTCGCCCGCGCTGGTTCTTCAAGCCACAGTCGCACGGGTAAGGCAGATCATTCGCAGGGGGCTCGCTGACAGGGTTGAACCCAAGTAAGTCCTGAACTGAAAACTGTTTGGCAGCAGCGCGTATTTGCGCGTTGAGCACAACATCCCGCACGCCAAGGCGGCTTAACGCGTAGCGGACTAAGACAAAATCGAGGACCAGGTCCGCGGACGCATCAGGTGGAACAACTGGATGCAGACGGCTCCAACGTTGGGCGAGTTTTTGCGCCCGTGACCTTGCCAGTTGCCGGAGGCTGGTATCACGCGAAGTAGCGCCCATGAGAGCGAAGCAGCAGATCAGCAAGCCGCCATAGCTATCGAAGCCTTCCGGTTTGCTGGCGATGCGATAGATGAAATCCAACCCGCGTTTGATCGATGTGTCTCTGCCGGCGATCGGCTCGGGCGCTTTGGTCATTTGTAGTGGGTCAGTTTAGCGTTAGCGCCGGCGCTTACAGAACCGAGCGCGGTAGCGCCGGATTGCTGGAGTCTACTTTAGTGATAATTTTAGCCGTACAAGGGCATTTATTACTGAAGTTGTTTTTAGGATCCGGCGCTACCGCGCTCGGTTCTGTAAATTAGCTGGCTCACACTGAATTCAAACTGGGCCACTACCAGAATGTTAAAGTTATTGACACCTCGAAAGAAAACTTATATAGAGTGCCCTCAGTTCAAGACTGATCACACGCTAGTGTTTCCAGATCCTTGGACCACTCCGATCGCTCAGAAAGGAAAAACTAAAAATGGGATCAATTAAAGGCGGTGAGCCTACCAAAAAGCCCAAAAAGAAAAGTGCTCCAAAGAAGGCCGCTAAGAAGAAGGCTGCGAAAAAGAAATAGCGGAACCTTAATTCAGGCAATTCCCCTATTCAAGACTGCGAAGGTGAACAGTCCACTGTTCATTTTCGCGGTCTTCAATTTTGACCGCCGTGGCCGCGAGTTTGCAGTGATGTTCACTGCGAGAGCCCAATTTTCTGTAAAAGTTCACCTATGCGTGCATCTTTGCGCAGCTCAGTGAGGCGGGGGTCCATCTTGAGTTCTGCGACGGATATATAATGATTCTCGGCAGCCTTTTGTAAGATCACAACCGCCTGCTCTTTTTCACCAAGCAGCGCATACAGGTAAGCTGCTTCTTTTGGCAGATACACACTTTGCTTCCCCGGTTGATTCAACTCATTTGATATCTTCAGCGCCTCATCTTTCTTCCCCATTAGCGCGTATGCCTGGCCGAGTCCGTAAGTGATCTCACCATCTTCGGGGGCTGCGGCGTGTGCCTTTTCCAGTTCGGCGGTCGCCTCCGGGTATTTCTGTTGTAATTCATAGATTTGGGCAATGTAAGTAAACATTGCACCAAAATGCGGCTCGATCTCCATAGTCTTGCGGCACTGTTCCAGCGCTTTATCGTAGTCGCGCGCATAAAGGAGTGCGACTGCGAAATCTTTATTGATGGCAAGCGAAAGAGGATCCAGTTGCTGCGCTTTTTTGATTTCCTGGAGTGCCTGATCAAACCTGCCTTGTATCAACAACTGTGCTGCATACCAATGGTGGGCAGTAGGATAGTTTGGATTCAACTCTATCGCTCTGCGATACTCATTCTCTGCCCCCTGCCAATCCCAATCCGTAACGGCCTTGATGGAGGCCAGCGAAGTGTGCGCCTCCGCGAGACTGTCGTCATACTTGAGTGCCAGCGTTACGGCACCCTTCGCCAAAGCGTAGCCTTCTTTGGGCGCTAGGAAGCCGTAATCGCTTCGTAGAGTGTAGCAATCCGCTAGTCCGGTATACGCCAACGCATAGTTTGGATCTTTAACAATCGCTTCCTGAAAAAAATTAGTCGCCTGTTTGAAGCCTTCATCGGTGCGCTTGTTCCAATGATAGCGTCCCTTCAAATAGGCCTCGTACGCCTCGCCGCTTTCGGTGTAGGTCTTAGCCAATTGGGTCTGATCCGCTCCGGTCAATTTCAGGCGCAGTTTTTCGGAAACGTTTCTGGCGATTTCTTTTTGGACAGTCTGGATGTCGGCGGTTTTTCGTCGCTGATAGGTGTCGCCCCAAATTGAGCGGTTGTCCTTCACGTCTATCAGTTCAGCTTTGATCGTTAATTCGTCGCCCTGTTGTATGATCTGGCCCTTCAACACCGCGCGCACATTCAGTTCGCGGCCTATCGTCTGAACGTCGAGGTCCTTACCTTTGTAGCTAAAGACCGAGCTACGCGCGATCACTTTCAAGCTGTCCAATTGAGACAGGTTGTTAATGATGCTCTCAGTCAAGCCGTCGCTTAGATACTCGCGGTCGGGATTAGCCATGAGTTGCGGATCGCTGGAAACATAGCTGAACGGCAAGATCGCTAAAGAGTCCAGGTACTCTGTCGACAGCCACCGGCTAATTGCGACCGCCAGCAGAATGAGTGCAAGCGCTGAAGCCAGGAGCGCCCACTTGTTGCGCTGGGCTTTGCTGAGAATGCTCTCCGTCAGGTTGATCGCCGAAGCCTCTTCGGTCCGTCGGGCGTCCGCCTGGGTGTCGTTCGCCGGGAGTTGGGCTGGCAATTGTCTTAGATCCGTGAGGAGGTCCTCGGTACTTTGATATCTCGCCGCTTTGTCTTTGCGGAGCATCTTGCTCAAGAGCGTTTGTAACTCTGGCGAAACTTGAGCTTGAAATTGCTCGGTCGGAATGGGCTCGCCGAGCAATATCCGAGACATAGTGACAGCAGCGCTCTTGTGCTTGAAAGGGTGCTTTCCAGCCAGCATTTCATATAAGGTCACGCCGAGGCTGAAGATATCGCTAGACGCGTCAAGTGTTTCGCCCTGGACCTGCTCCGGCGACATGTAAGGCATAGTCCCAACAACAAGGCCGGGCGAACTCAAGAGCGTTGCCGTGGGCGCCTCATGGTCCACCGTATCGCTTGAGCGCATTTGTTTGGCCAGGCCGAAGTCCAGAATCTTTAGCTGTCCACGCCGAGTTAACATCATGTTTTGCGGTTTGATGTCGCGGTGAACAATGCCGTGCGCGTGAGCTTCCCCGAGGCCTTCCGCAGCCTGTTCGACTATCGTCAAAGCAGTGCTCACTCCCAGTGGCTGACGATTCATCTTTTCGGCTAGAGTTTCACCTTCGATGTATTGCATCACGATGAAAGTGACCGAGTCTGCTTCGTTGACGTCGTAGATGGCGCAGATGTTGGGATGCTCCAGTTTGGCCGCGGCCTGAGCTTCCCTGATTAATCGTTTCTTGAGGTTTTCTTCGGCAAGGAAGTCTGGGGGCAGGACTTTGATTGCGACCTTGCGATCGAGCTTAGTATCCAGCGCCAGATAGACTTCACCCATCCCGCCTGCGCCTAGCTTTTTGATTATCCGATAGTGGGCGATTGATTCAGCAATCATTGACTCTGTTCTGGGAAACTTCCGAACGAATGCTGGGACAGAGTCCAGCCGGTAACTTCTGCCAACACCGCGTCAGGGCCGTTGTAAGTGCCGCCGTATGGGAAACCTTCGGCTTCTGTCCAGGCGATGTTGGCGTCCAAAAAGCCCAATACTGTGGGAACGTCGCCCTTTGCAAACGCTTCGTACAGACCTTGCACTGATTCGAGGTTAGTCATAAATTTTCTTTTGCTAATTCTTTTCTTATTAGTTTGTAGTGGGTCATTTTCGATTTAAGCGAGGTCAATACAGAACCGAACGCGGTAGCGCCGGATGCTGGAACTCAACCTGTATCTGACCGGATTGCGGCTGCCCGGTTTTCGTTCTCTCCTGCTTTTTGTTAACGAATATCACCGCAGTAGACTTTTAGCATCCGGCGCTACCGCGCTCGGTTCTGTAACGGATAAGTCTTCCTCAGTCAATTGCCTGATCTGTGTGGCGCTCATACTTATTAAACTCACCCACTACCTATCAATTTGTTCCTTTGCCAGCCAGGGTTGGGCCAACTCCATCGCAATAAAGTTCGTGCCGTCGCTTTCACCAATCTCGTAGATGTGCGCGATGTTCGGATGATTGAGCGCCGCCGCCGCTTTCGCTTCATGAACGAAACGGCGCATGCGGTCCTGGTTCGCAGCGAGGTCGGCGGGCAGAATCTTCAAAGCAACCTTGCGATCAAGTTTTGTGTCCTGGGCCAGATACACCTCGCCCATTCCGCCCTCGCCAATCTTCGAGCGGATTTCGTAGCGGCCTAGTCTAGCGCCAACGGAAACCAGTGTGCTTGCTCGCCGCCTTCCTAATGTCCTGGCTGCCTGCTGGAAAGAACCCTGTATCTCGAGACCCCCAGCATAGGTAAGGCGGCAATTGTAGCGGAGTTGGGGTCGACGTGCTAGGGATTGATGGATGCAATAACCCTCTCAACCGTGCATCGACGCTGAATTCTCAAAGATGCACCGTTGCAGTCGAAGTCTGGCTTAGGCAGTTGCGCCGCAAGAACAGCCAACGTCCATTAGATAATGGTACCAAGGCTAAGATCCGCAATATCCTGAGCGTCTTTTTCAATCACGCGATCCGCTATGAGTGGCTTGAACAAGGAAGAACTCCAATAAAGCTTGTCCGACAAAGTGCTCAGCGAATGAAAACGCCTGAGGTTCTGGAACCAGTCGAGATTCAAATCTTTTGGACGAACTTGAGTCCCCTTTTCCGATTGATGGTGCTCCTGGACGCGACGACTGGTTTGCGTCGTAGTGAATTGCTTGGGCTAAAGTGGTGCGACATTGATTTCTCTAACTTTACGATCAACATCAGTCGATTGAGATGCCAGACGGTGAATCGGCCCGCATTTCGAATGACGAAGACTTTAAGCATAAATAAGCACACGGCTTGCAGTTTATTATCAGGGATGCGTTATTATCACAGCGATCAGCATTTCGACAATCTTACTTAAGCAGGTCCTCGCGGCGCTTGCGAACCATTTGCGTCGATGGCGCAGAAGCAGAAAAGGAAAATATATGCAGGAGTTTCTCGACGGTTTTCGTCAAACGATCAACACAGCTTCAGAGCAACTGCTCAAGATTTCCGCGGAGCAAAGTCAACTTCCCAGAGCCGCCGGTAAATGGTCGCCAAAGGAAATCATTGGCCACTTGATCGACTCTGCTTCCAACAACCATCAACGTTTTGTGCGCTCGCAATTTAGTGACGATCTAATCTTTGCCGGATACGAGCAGGAAGGCTGGGTTCGTGTGCAAAATTATCAAGGCGAACCCTGGCCCGAGCTGGTCCAGCTTTGGAAATTATACAACCAGCACATATTGCATTTGATGTCCCTCATCCCTGAGGAAACGCGCCTGAAGTTACGCTACAAGCACAACCTCCATCAGATCGCCTCGGACAGTCTTAGTGAGGATGAACCGGTTACGTTGGATTGGTTTATGCGCGACTACGTTGAGCACATGAAGAAGCATCTGGGACAGATATTGGGATAAATGCTCGTTGGTTATGATTTCTTTTTCTGATTAGGCAGGACCCCCGCATCCACAGTTTGACCGGTGCGCGAAATCACTTGAAAGTACAATTGGTCACCGGCAACTTCGATCAGCATGAAGTGCATGTCTTGATCGAAAGCCTTATCAGTCAGTGCCGAACCTTGCTTAACATCTCCCGATCTCAACTGACCACCTGCGCCTGACACAAAATAATAAATTCCTTTTTGCGGTTTGATGCGTTCATAGACGTGGTCATGACCGGTCAAAACAAGGTTCACACCGTAGGTTACAAACAACGGCTCAAGCACGTCACGAATCTGTTTGTCGGAGCCGTGTTTCTTCGCCGAAGAGTAAGGAGGATGGTGGCAGAAAGCGACTTTCCACTCTGAGGTGTCCTTTGCTAATTCATCTTCCAGCCACTTGAGCTGTTTCTTGTCCATGTAGTTGCTATTGAGCGAGTAGAATGCAACATTGCCCTTCGTGAACCGGTAATACTCCTTACCGTTCATATTGAAGTTTTCGTAGAAGCGCTCATTCGGCTGGTCATGATTTCCCAGCGTCGCATAAAACTTAACCTTATTGTCCATTAGCTTTTGGTAGACGTTTGCGAATTTCGTCTGGTAATCCTGCGGTTTCTCGCTACCATAAAGGTTGTCACCCATCATCAAAACAAAATCGAATGGAAATGCGGACCGATATTGAAGCATCGTGTCGGCTACTTGCTGTTGCTTGTCTGTGCCGGAGCCGGTGTCCCCAATTACGGCGAAACGAACTGAGCCCTCCTTCAACGGCAGGCTTAACTTTAATGGCGACGTCGGTCGCGAAGTTACCTTGGCACTATTCGAAGCCAGACCCTGAGCAAAGTTCTGGTTGGTGAAACCGCTGAAAACTATCAGTGCAGTGGTTAGAACTAAGGTGAGAATCCGTCGCATGTGTGTGTCCTCCTATTCTATTTAACCGTACATTTCCATTCTCTATGGAAGCGCGTCAGTCAGATAATCAATAATCAGATTGTTGTCTGTGTCCACCAGCATTAGAGTACGGCCGACATAGCGATACTTGACCTGCTTGGGAAGCTCAGGAAGCTTCAAGAGCAAAGCCGGAGGCATTTCCACAAACTCCTTCGGCTCGGGGTACGGATAATTAACCTTCAGCGGCACAGGAATACTAGTTTCTTTGTCCAGCACGATCTTACGTATTTCTTTTTTCTCAGTCGGTTTGAATTCAGTTTTCAACGTTGTGCGAATGGAGTTCGCAACGTCCGGCGTGAACAAATCGCTCGGCTTAGCACTCGCTCGCGCTGTCCTTAGTGCCTCTACCGAAGCCTTCTCAAAGGCTGTGATCTGCTCGGGTGTGCTGTCTTTAGAAAGTTTTGGCAACTTTCCTTTTACGCTCTCTCGCAGCTTCACATATTGCTTGATGCGCTCCTCGAATCTTTTGATTGCTTTCTTGTCAGCTGGCGAAAGCGAGGGTTGATTAGCTGCAGCAATCTTGTCTACCACCTTCCCCTGAGCTCTGACCGCGGAGGGCGATAGTGTCGTCAAAGAAAACACTACGAACACAGCCGCGCCGGCTGTGCATACTCTAGCTATTCGTTTCATGCTCTCGAAAAACCGCAAACACGATGCCAGTAAAAGCCGAACAACCAGTGGGGCACACGCATCAGTTCATGAGCGATTAATCAGACAACGTTCACGCATGACGAAACGCTAAGGCAATTGAAAGACAATCCTGGCGCAACTCAATGAGCGCCCAACGCCCCGGAGGATGTATTCATTTAGGATCGGAAAGCTGTACGTCAACAATACGACTGGCTCTGGCTATCCAAAAGCCGGATTTGATTTTGGTCAAACGCATAATTTATTCCACTAAGGTTCCGGTCTGGCACACCGCACGCATAGCAAGCAAGCGCTTCCCTCGAGTTCTCTGGAGGGGAGGCTGGACCAGGGTGAGTGTGGGACTGGCCCCAGCCTCCGCAAACTACTGATTGATCGGAGGAGGTCGTATGTCTTTACCCGCAAGGTTAGTCTCAGCAAAGGTAATTGCTGCAAAAATAAATCCGGCAAGACTGATCCTCGCGACCGTGCTCTTACCGATTTTGTATCTGTCGCTCGCGCAACCCGCGTATGCGCAAAGACAAGGACGTTCATCGGGGCCGAAACCCGTTCTCTGGCGCGACCCGGGCGACATCAAATCACGCAACCTGTTCCATGGTCCCGGTTCGCCTGAGCTCGCGCCCCTACCTCCTTTCACATTTATCGAAGAGGACAAGAAAGGTGAGTCGCCGAAGTTTACTGTTAAAGACGCGCGCGGTATTGATTGGTCGGTGAAACTCGGCGAAGAAGCACAAGCGGAAACTGTAGCCACTCGCCTTGTTTGGTCAGTCGGCTATTTTGCTGAAGAGGCTTACTACTTCGATCAGGCAGAAATTCAAAACATGGCCCGGCTGTCCCGTGGTCGAGATTACGTGGCGGAGGGTGGCATAGTGAGAGGTGCACGATTTGAGCCAAAGCGAATACATTTGAGGAAGGGACCAAGTTGGGACTGGCAAGACAATCCTTTCAACGGAACACAAGAGTTGAGCGGGCTGAAAGTACTAATGGTTCTGCTCAACAACTTCGACGCGCGGCAGGAGAATAATCAAGTCTTTTACGTGGTGGCTTCGCAGCCGGGCAGACGAGAAGCGCATCATTATGTCACCGATCTCGGTGCGACACTCGGTCGTGCAGGAGGCCTTGGTGGAAAACGGACCAAGAACGATCTGGAAGATTTTCTTTCTACTCGCTTCGTGATGGGCGTCGAAGATGGAGCGGTCGAGTTTGATTACGACACCCGGCCCACGAAGCTGGGGCATCTCAGCATATTCTACCCGCCGTATTACCGGGGCGAAGTCAAAAAGGAAAAGACTATGCGGGGCATTCCTGTAGCGCACGCTCGTTGGATCGGATCTCTACTGTCCCAGTTGACCGACGATCAACTACGCGACGCATTTCGAGCGGCAAACTACTACGAAGACACGACGAATCGTTATGTCCAGGCGTTACGCGAGCGCATTAATCAACTCACGCGGCTTTAACGGTCTCGTTCGCGCCGCCCTGGTTTTGCGTTCCTTTGCAAGTTCTTTCTAAGCCTTGGCGTAAAATAATCAGCGGAAACAGCAAGGGTCGCAAGGAAATCCGCCAAAAAGTACGAACCGAAAGAATCGCGCCACCTGGAACCGGCCAACCGTGCGACCGGGTTGATCTGATCCTCCCTTGTCACGAAGGCCACTGAAGTTTTATGCTACCTTCCGCTTCCAACAAAATTATTTTCATTTTTCAGCAAACTTGAAAAGGACTATTTCCAATGGACTACACCTTCGAACAGTTGAAACACAAGACCGTTGCTGAGTTGCGAGATATTGCGAAAGGGAACGAACACGAAGCCTTGCAAGGCTACACGCAACTGAACAAAGAGCACCTGCTGGTTGCCATTTCAAAGGCCCTCGGCATCAAGCATGAACACCATGACGTGGTGGGCGTAGACAAAGCGTCGATCAAGGCGCGCATTAGGGAGATGAAGAAGAAGAGAGACGAAGCGTTGACCGCGCATGACCACACACAACTGAAGGTCGCGCGGAGAACCATTCATCGTCTGAAAAGACAGATACACAAAGCGACTGTTTGAGTCTACACGGACTCTTGCGATTATTGACTTTCGCTGTGAACTGGAATAGAAACGCGGTCTGAATTCAGACAACTGGATCAAGTTAAATCAAAGTTTAGAGTAGGATCTTTAGCTTATTAATCCCGGCAGGCGCCAAAGCTAAAGCCTGGACGCTAAACCAAAACCGATTTCGCCTTCCTGCAAACCAAATCAAGAAGTGAGGTAGCTATGAAAAGAGCTATCAGCATAAGTGTCAACGGTGTCGGCCACCAGCACGAGGTGGAACCGCGCCTGTTGCTAGTCCACTACCTGCGAGATGTGCTTGGTCTGACCGGCACACATATCGGCTGCGAGACTTCGCTGTGCGGAGCCTGCACCATTTTGGTCGACGGCCAGGCCGTTAAGTCATGCACCATGCTTGCCGTACAGGCAGATGGCGCGGAAATCACGACTATCGAAGGCCTCGTGAAGAACGGCGAGCTTCATCCGATGCAGGAAGGATTCTGGGAACGCCATGGGTTGCAGTGTGGCTACTGCACACCGGGAATGATAATGGCGGCTACCCAAATCATTGACCGCAATGCCAACCCTTCGCGCGAAGAAATACGGCACGGGCTGGAAGGCAATCTCTGTCGCTGCACCGGCTATCAACACATCGTCGAAGCAGTTGAGTATGCTGCGAAGAAGCTTGGAGTCTGAAGTCGATGCCAATGCTTCGAGAGGGTTTGAACATATTCAAGCTTGGCAGAAGGTCCGCCAAGTTACACGGCTCAGTTTCAGACCCGTAGTGCCACCTTATCGTGCTTTGGACTTGGGTTAGTCAGATCAAAACTAATTCACCGGACTTTATGATTTTTTCGATGAAGTTTCGCGCATGACACCGGACCCGGCTCAACACCTGCGAGGTTCACAGCTATGACGGAAGATCACAAACTCCAGACTCCAGACTCCAGACCCCAGACTGAAACGAAGTACGTGGGACAACGAATAAAGCGAACCGAAGATCCGCGGCTGATCAAGGGTCTCTCGCATTACGTTGATGACATCCGACTTCCTGACACACTCCATGTCGCCTTTGTCCGCTCTGTTTATGCACACGCTCGCATTAACGGTGTTGATACGAGCGAAGCGTTGAAAGCGCCGGGCGTGGTTGCCGTCTATACCGGCAAGGACATCGCCGAAAGAATTGGACCGGTGCCGTGTGCGAGCGCGCTGCCGGGCTTGAAAGTCCCGGATTATCGTGTGCTGGCTCAGGACAAAGTCTATTTTGTGGGGCAGCCGATTGCTGCAGTAGTCGCCCGCGATGCCTACGCCGCGCGCGATGCGCTGGACCTTGTCGTGGTCGAATATGAAGAACTGCCGGTAGTCACTGATGTTGAAGCGGCCGCGAAAGGCGGGACGCTTATTTACGAACATTTTGGCGACAACATTGCCTACAAACTCACTGCCGGAGAGGGCGACATCGATGCGGCCCTCGCTGCCTCCGACCACGTGCTCAAACAACGCATCGTCCATCAACGCCTGGCGCCTGTTGCTATGGAAGGCCGTGGAGTCCTGGCGCGATATTTTCCCGGCGAAGAAGAGTTGACCCTCTGGTCGTCGACACAGATCCCGCACCTGTTGCGCACACAACTCGCCTTGATGATTGGTATCCCTGAAAACAAATTGCGCGTCATTACACCCGAAGTGGGCGGCGGTTTCGGTTCCAAGTTGAACGTCTACGCCGAAGAAGCCTTGCTTGGTTGGATCTCAATGCAGTTGAGTAAACCAGTGAAGTGGATTGAAGGGCGGCGCGAGAACATTCAAGCTACTATTCATGGCCGCGGACAGGTTGGATATGTCGAGATTGGTTGCAAAACAGATGGGACCATTACCGGCCTTCGTTACAATGTATTCGCGGATCTCGGCGCTTATCATCAATTACTTACACCAGCAATTCCAACGTTGACAGGCTTGATGCTTTCCGGTGCTTACCGGATTCCCGCTATTCAAATCAACGTCACTGGTTGCTTCACAAACAAGATGTCTACGGACGCTTATCGCGGCGCCGGCCGGCCGGAAGCAACCTACGTCGTCGAACGCGCAGTGGATTTGGTTGCCGCTGCATTGGGCATTGACCCCGCGG
>WNFZ01009579.1_pt1 | contig 15088 bp, 7 predicted proteins | sample 5400081 | NCBI WGS metagenome assembly WNFZ01 (sample SAMN13153365, study PRJNA577476) | soil metagenome | isolation source: 80 cm soil or saprolite under grassland replicate 1 | place: USA:California | collected 2016-06-15 | reverse complement strand
CGCACGTGCAGGGAACGCCGGCAAACGGATCCACGCCTATGTGGCCGATCTCCCCAGCGGATCCGTCCGCGCCACGCCACAGTTTTCCATCAAGGATGATTCCACCACCCACGCCGGTGCCAAGCGTCACGCAAATAAGTGTACGGTATCCTTTTCCCGCGCCACGCCACATCTCACCAATCGCGGCAGCATTGGCGTCATTCTCTAAAATCACAGGCCACTCGAGTTCACTTTCCAATGCGGCAGCCAGACGAAACCCATCGAGACAGGGCACGTTCGGAGCTTTGACAACTACGCCTTCCGCAACATTAACAGTCCCCGGAACAACTACCGAGACAGCTGAGAGTACCCCGCCCTGTGCTGTTGCATTACGCGCGCAGGCATGAACGGCATCGATCAACGCTCGCACAATGTCGTTTGGCTTCTCTGCCTGCGGCGTCGGCTGCATTTGCCGGCAGTAGATCTTCCCGCTTCGATCTACGGTGGCCACACGAAGATGCGTGCCTCCCAGATCAGCCGCGAAGACAAACTCGGGTTTAGCCGTAGTCGATTTAGTTTTTGAACTTACAATCAATTGTTTGCCGAGCCTCTCAGATACCGTGCCGCCGCCACAGCAGGAGTCTCAATATTACGCTCTTGTTTAAGGTTGATGGCTAGACGGATAAACTGCGCCATGGACCACGCCAACGGGGTCGCCGAGCCAGTGCCTTCGCCAAACTGAATTTCGGGACGTGGGCTATCACTACGATCCCACACCTGTTCCGGAATCATCCCACCGTCGTTTGCAAAAGCCATCATTGCATCCAGACGCTTGCGCGCGGCTGCCAGGTTTCCGTGTGCGATATCGTATTCACCGCGTTCGCCCACCAGCAAAGTCCAAAGCCGTCCTATGCCGGTGCGGCCATCATAATTGCCACCGTCAGCTCTTTCTCCGTAGGCGTCGTGGTTATAGCGATACCAGGCAGCGCCGTTCGGAGTTTCTACTTTGATTAACTGATCGATCAGAGCAAGCGACTCAACAATCAACGGATCGTCTGCGCGTTTGATACCCAGCCGCACCAACTCCAGAAAGCCCGCATCAAGAATCGCGCGTTCATCCGCTACAAGGTGACTGCTATTGATCTCGATTTTTGCGCCGTCGTCAGGATCATCGTTCTCAGTGATGCGCAGGTAGTAGTGACCGTTACTGTGCCGCCCTTTGGTGGCAGTCCAACGTTCAAGCTTCAGTGCCCAATCGTCAGCTGTTTTGAAATATTCGCTGGCGGACAATTTGTCGCGATTGATTACGGCAGTGCTTGCCGCGCAAACCAGGCCGGCGATTTCCGCGGCGATGGTCGATGGCGAATAACCCGATTTTTCCTCCCAACGATCCTGCCCGGTGTACGGACCTTTGCGAAGAATGAAATCTGCGGCGGGCTTGATGTGTTTTAGCCAGTTGGTTCTATCTGTGCGCCGCAACTGGTAAGCAAGTACAAGCGGCAAAGCAACCTGATCCATCTGCAAGCCGCCGCCGATCGGGCGGCCATCGACCCAGGAATTTTGCGGAAAACTGCCATCCTTTTTTTGTTGCACCTTGAAGAGATAATCAAGCGCGCGGCCGGCGGCAGCGCGATCGCCCATCGCAAGAAACGCGGTCGCCACGTGATAGAGATCGCGTGACCAGACCGCATGATAGCCGCTGGTTGTCGACTCATTCGCGTTCGGCCCGCCGCCCCAGGGAACCGAGGGCGACGCGATCATCGCGCCGCGATAGGTCTTATCTTCAAGCGCTTTTAAAGTCAGGGCCGCCAGGTTGAACTGCCGCTGGTACTTTGGCTCGACGCGACGCAGTGGGTTCAGGTAAGCGTGCCAACCGGCGTCGTATTCGCGGTTCACGCGCGAGTAACCTTTTCGCAACGAAGCCTGTGCGTTTGCTAATGCCCGATCTGTAGTAGCGCCAAATGCGAGCGCCAGTGTGAAAGCCTGCGCCTCGCGTATGCGCGCCACCTGCACGACGTTGCCGTTCTCTGCGCGGCGGTATTTTTCGGCTATTGTGCGCGTTCGTCTCAATTGTTGGAGACCATCGCTACTTCCGAGAAAGCCGTTGGTCATCTCTTCCAGGCCACTGTTTGATACGAGTGCTGAGGCCACATCCCCATCCGAGGAGACCAAAGCATTGGCTTCGCTCCAACCGGTGTCATGCATTCCGCTGTTGTTAAGCGACGGATCATAGAAAACGTAAACACGATCGATACCCTCAGCCGCACGCTTGCTAATGGCTATGCTAACTCTAATCAGAATCGTCGGGCGCTCAGGATCTGTGGTGTAGTTCTTGGTAATGGTGTAGGCGCCATTCTTCGCTGAATTGATTTGCTGAAATGATAGCGCGCGACGATCGAGCACTCGCAATTCATGGCGCATGTCGTCCTGCTCGGTTTCACATCCGCTCGTGGTGCAGACAATCAACTGCAAGCTTTCAGTGTTTGGCAAATCGAGCCTGGGGTAATAGACCTCGGTCATCACACCGTTATTCAGCGTAAACCACACTTTGGACGCAAGCGTGTTTGCAGTGCCGAATCCATTCTTGGCGGCGCTGGGCCAATGCGCATCTAGTCCAGGGGCGCCTGGAGCAAGCGTGTTAGTTGTCTGCCCAAACAAAGCTGGGCAACCAAGCCACGATATTGTCGAGAAGACGAGTAGTCGAAACATTATTTCTTTGTCTTTAAATTAGGAAAGGATGCTTTCCACCTGGGTCAGTCTAAACCGGCTCTAATTGGTGCTACAGTCTTCGCGGTCGCAAAAACAGGACGTACCTCTACCTCATGCCAGACCTTAACATTAACACGTCTGCTGCAAGTTCTCATCAAAGAATCACATCCGCTTGCGTCCAGCCATATCAAGGCCCACAGCGGCGACCAGAATCGCGCCCTTGATAATCATTTGCGAGTAAGGTTGCACCCTCATTAACGACATGCCGTTGTCGAGACTCGCCATGATTAGTGCGCCCAAAATCGCGCCGAATACGGTTCCCCGGCCACCCATCAGGCTGGTGCCACCGATTACGCAAGCGGCAATTGCGTCGAGCTCCAACAATTGTCCCGCGTCAGGCGATGCGCTTCCCACTCGCGCCGTATAGATAATCGATGCCACACCCGCGAGACCGCCCATTATGCAAAAGACCGCGAGAACGTGTTTGCGTATGTTTATGCCCGAAAGACGCGCTGCGTCGGGATTGCCGCCGATGGCATAGAGGTAACGACCGAAAGTGGTGTTTTGAGTCAGGAATGCTCCTGCCAAAGCGATCGCGATCAGAACAATTACCGGTATCGGAACACCCTCGTAGCTATTCATCGTGTAAATAAACCAGAGAATAACGGCAGAGGGAAGTACCATACGCAAAGCCGTCAACCCAAAACCGGGCACCTCCGAATGATGACGTCGCCGGGCGCGGTTGCGAGCGATGGTCATCCAGATAACAGCTGCGATACTGAGTGCGGCGAGTATCCAACCGGCGCGCGGGTCAACATAATTTTGTCCGATGGCTTTGAAACTCTGGAGCCGCAGCGGGATCGTTTCACCTCTGCTTAATCCGAGAATGACTCCACGCCAGGCGAGCAGTCCTCCAAGCGTAACAATAAAAGCGGGGATGTTGAGGTGAGCTGTCAAAGACCCCTGCGCCGCGCCGATCACAATCGCGACGATGATGCCGGCAGCCAGGGAAGGTATCAATCCATAGCCCCACCAACCTTGCGCAATCGCGGCGATGCCACCAGCCAGGCCCACCACCGAGCCAATGGAGAGATCGATCTGGGCCGTGATGATTACCATGAGCATTCCCACGGCGAGCACGCCGGTAACCGCGGTTTGTCGCATCAGGTTTGAGAAGTTTCGCGGCTCGAGAAAGATGTGAGTAGTTGAAAAGTGGAAATAGATCCAAATTGCGATGAGTGCAAAGACCATCGTATAGGCACGAAGAACGTCGGTCGGAATCTTAAATTTTCCGATGGTGGTGACCGGCGTGATCGCGTCAACTTCCGCCAACGGTGTTAGATCTGAAGTTGCGGGCGGACGTTCAACTACTCTGTCATTTTGGGTCATCGCATTCTCACAAAGCGCTTACGGCTCTGCCGCCTGATGTGCGGAAAGGCTCTGCCTTTCCGAGCTCTTCGATCAAAGTGCGAGGCTACGCCTCGAACGAAAACGTGGAGGCGAAGCCTCCATGCCAAAAGCAATTGCGCAACGGAAAGGCTGAGCCTTTCCGCACATCAGGCGGCCAAGCCGCGCCGCTCACCGTTTTCTAAGCCGCACGCTTAACCTGTCCGGTGGCGCAGGCCATGACTTCTTCCGGCGTGGCGGCGGCGCGGGTGAATTCTCCGGTTAGGCGTCCTTCATGCAAGACGAGAATGCGATCCGACATTCCCAGCACCTCGGGCAATTCCGAGGAGACCAGCACAATCGCAAGCCCGCTTTTCGCGAGCTTATTAATCTGCGCGTAAATTTCCTGCTTCGCGCCGACGTCGATGCCACGAGTAGGCTCGTCGAGGAATAACACGCGCGGATTCGTTAACAACCATTTGGCCAGCACAACTTTTTGTTGATTGCCACCAGACAGGGTACCCGCGATCGCAAACACGGAATTGGCCTTGACGCGCAGGTCCTTCATCGCTCGTTCGCCGGCTGCCGACTCCGCATCGATGCTGGTAATGAAGCGTCCCGAGATTCTTCGCAAGCCGGCGAGGGTCATGTTGTTGAGAATGGTTTGATCCAACACCAGGCCAAAACGCTTCCGATCTTCAGTAACAAAACCGATGCCCTGCTTAATTGCGTCTGCGGGACTGCTGATATGAATACGCCGCCCCGCGAGCTTGATCTTGCCTGTGACCCGACCGGCATGTGCTCCAAAAATCGCCATCAGCAAGTCGCTGCGGCCGGCGCCCATCAAACCGGCAATTCCCAAAACTTCTCCTCGTCTAACTGAGAAGCTGACATCATCGACCAGCTTTTTACCGGTCACCGCCGGGTCCTCTACTGACACATTTTCTATAGCAAATACAACCTCGCCCTGGGTATGGTCCATCACGGGAAAAATGTCGCCCACTTCCCGCCCCACCATGCGCGCGATGATCTGTGGTTCGGTCCACTCGCTCCTGGCGTTAGTGCCGACAGTTTTCCCGTCTCGCAAAACCGTGATGCGATCGCTGATCCGGAACACTTCATCCAGCTTATGCGAGATGTAGATCATTCCGACGCCGCGAGTCCGTAGCTTATTTAGAATGCCAAACAGGGTCTCGACCTCGCTGTCGGTTAGAGCTGCGGTCGGTTCGTCAAGCACCAGGATCCGGGCGTCCTGAGAGAGCGCCTTAGCTATCTCTACCAACTGCTGTTGGCCAATGCCAAGGCTGCGAATGAGTGTGTGGGGATCGATCTGCAAGTGGAGGTCATCAAGCAACTCGCGCGCTCGGCGATAAAGTTCTTCCCAGCGAATCACGCCCAGCTTGCGCGGTTCCCGCCCGAGAAAAATGTTTTCCCCGACGGTCATCTCTCTCACCAACGATAGCTCCTGGTAAATAACTGCGATTCCAGCTTTCTCTGCGTCTCGCACACCAGTGAATTGTTGGATGTCTCCTTCAATGAAAATCTCGCCGCTTCACCAACCAACGCATGAATCTCGCCCCTCTGTAAATCCAAGCTGACGCCGTCAAGCGCGCGAACGCCCGGAAAAATCTTGGTGATGTTCCTCATTTCTAAGAATGGTTCGGCAGTGGGCATTTTGGTCTTTGGTCTTTGGTCTTTGGTTTTTGGTCTTTGGTTCTTCGTCTAACTCCAGGGTTACATGGAACTCCCCTGAAATATTTTCCATATGTCATTTATCATTCGCGAACTCAACCTGGAAGTTCAACGCAAGTTTTTTCTCAGATGATGCTGTTAGCTCTCATTAACACCTGGCTTCAGCCAGGTGATTGCAGCTTAAGCACAAGTGAGAAACCGTTTAAACGGTTTCAGAATTAGTTGCGTATCCCGGTTCACCTGGCTGAAGCCAGGTGTTAATGAGAGAGAAGTACCCCAATCTTTTTCGACTGAATATGCACTTGCACTTCAAACTTGAATCCACCATTTCTCATCTGACATTGACGGTGCTGATTACGCTTTGAAATGACGGCGACAATTGAAAACCATTAATGGAAAATCATGATCTCCTACTTCCGGGATCCGTAAATGGCAGATGAAAAATGATAAATGACATATGGAAAATCTTCCGACTGCCGACTGCCCAGTGCCGACTGTCTACTGCTTGAGACACTTGTCTGGTGGCAGCCCGGCACAGATCTCTTCAAGCGTGTGGTAGCCATCTTTAACTACGCTGCTCAAAAGATTGTTTCTATCGACAGCAATCGGTTCAAGGAGCATGGATGGAACTTTCTTGAAGGCGTTGTCGATAGTTTGCGTAGTATCCACCTTTTCGCCGCGCGCAAGCTTCACCGCAGCATCTACGGCTCCGTAGGCAAGCGGTTGGATTGGTTTGTAGATTGTCATCGTTTGTTTGCCTTCGACAATGAGCTTTAGCGATGCCAGATCCGCATCCTGGCCGGAGACCAAAACCTTACCCGCCAGGTTTTGACCCTCGAGTGCTTGAACAGCTCCGCGCGCGGTGCCGTCGTTTGAGGCGACCACGGCATCGACCTGATTGTGCGCCTGCGTCAAAGCGGTGCAAAAGCAGTGCATTATTGTCGGTAGGCGAACCGCCGACGATTACAAAGTTGGCCGGCTTCTTGTTGACATGGTCCAGCAAATATTGCGCTTGCATTTCACCCATCTTTACAACCTGGTGGGAGATGTACAGATCGACGTCTGAATTTTTGATCAGGCGATCGTAGGAGATCACTGGAACGTTTTGCCTATGCGCTGCCTCGACAATCGACGCTGCGATATCTCCGTTGTGTGGGGCGACGATGAGGACGTCAATGCCCTGCGTCAACATGTTCTCGGCCTGTTTGATCTGTTCACTGTCGCTTCCATTGGCGACCTGCACGTTTAGTTCAGCGCCGATTTCCCTGCAATGCTTCTCGACCAGATCCTTGTCCCGCTGCCAGCGCTCTTCCTTCAAAGTGTCCATCGAGAAACCAATCTTGACTGGCTCATTCGGGCCCTTGGTTTTCCTTGCGCCACCGTTATCTGTTTTTGTGCCGGATACGCAGGAGCCGGCGAGAAGAGTGAAAAGAAACAAGAGAACTATGGAAGTTGAACGTCGCATTGAATACTTTTCTCCCTTGCAAGATTGGTTAGAACAATAAAAGTTGACGCTATTGTCCGCGCACCTGCTCTTCGCGTGCGATTGCGTCGCGAGCATCTTGACAGCCAGACGCCGCCATTTCTGAACTACCATTTTCGGAGACGGCCAGCAGTTATAGCCAGTGCCGAAGTCTGCAAAAAGATACCGCCAGATTGAGGCGACAGCTTACCAGAGTCTGCCCGCGAAATATATTGAAGTTTTCGCTTTTCGGTGTTATTAAATCTCTATCAAATCTTCGCTTGTGCGCGCACAGAGACCCATTCCCTGGACTCGTGTACGCCAAGCGTTACCAGGTTGCTCCCCAGAAATAAGAGTCGACTCTCGACTGAGTGACTCTTCTATTAGCTCCATCTGCGTTACGGCTGTAATGCGTTAGCACTGCAAAAATCTCGGTGGCCTTCAGGAGGGCGTTCTAATGAAAGATATCAGGTTTACTTTGCTCCGCGTCATGGTCTGCGGGCTCGTTCTGTTGGCGGCAATGGTAACAGCCCAGGCTCAATTCAAAGCGGGCATTCAGGGTACGGTATCTGACTCCGGCGGGGGTCTGGTACCGGAAGCGAAGATCACTCTTACCAGTAAGGAAACCGGCAAGACTCAGGACACCACGAGCAGCCCGGAGGGATTCTACCGACTCTCCGGTTTGGCACCCGGCCAGTACAAGCTCACTGTTGAAAAAGCCGGTTACAAACAAAAGATCTTCGACGATCTGGCAGTCAATGCCGAGACAGTGCGCGGTCTTGATGTGGAGTTGGAACCAGGTGACGTTGCCGCGAGTGTAACGGTCACTTCAGAGGGCGAAGCGCAGCTCGAGACTGAGAACGCCAATGAAAGGCGAGGTATAACTACACAGGAAGTTCGCAGCCTGCCGCAGTTCGGCCGAGATCCTTACGAACTGCTCCGGTTAACACCAGGAATCATTGGGGACAGTTCTCGCAGTTCAAATGGAAACGCTGTTAATTTGGGCGGGCAGAGTACAGGTCCGGGTGGTTCGAATACTTCAGTTTTTCAGACTGAGAACCAAGTCCAAGTTTCCGCTAACGGGCAGCGGGTGACTTCTAACAATTATCAGGTTGATGGTGTCAGCGTGAACAGCCTCGGCTGGGGCGGCGCCGCGGTGATAACTCCTAACCAGGAGTCGGTCAAGGAAGTACGTATTCTCTCGAGCACTTATACAGCCGAGGTCGGACGTAACTCAGGAGCACAGATCGAGGTTGTCTCCCAAAATGGTACGAACCAATACCACGGTAGCGCGTTCTTCAAATATGACTCGCCCGGGTTGAATGCCGTTAATAAGTTCCCAGGTTCTACACAAGCCACTGGGCGCGTCAACCGGGCCTTTCGTAACTATGGGGGAAGTGTCGGTGGGCCACTTTACTTGCCGCGGTTCGGTGAGGGTGGGAAATCCTACTACAGCGGCAAGGATCGCCAGTTCTTCTTCTTTTCCTTTGAAGGTCTCCGCGAGAATTTGTCTAGCGTGAGTTTCAATCAGCCCATCGAAACGTCAGCTTTTCGGAGTTACATTATTGCTAACAGACCCAATAGCCTGGCGGCCAGATTGTTCGGCACTCCGGGCATTGCGCCTCGCATTGCCGGTCTAAGGTCGACAACATGCCCGGGCCTTCCTCCAGGATCTGTTTGCCAGCAACTTCCCGGAGGTCTTGATTTTGGATCCCTAAACCTGAGCAGGCCGACGGGCGCTTATTACGGATTCAATACCGTGATTGATGGCAGCAACCAGGCCGGCGGCGGCCTCGATGGTATTCCCGACATTCAGTTTGCTGACCTATTGGTGCCGAGCCAGACTCGCGGTCAGCAGTACAACGTGCGTTTGGATTTCAACCGAGGGAAGAACCAGTATGCCGTGAGCACATATTTTACCAAGCAGAACAGTCTTGGCGGCGCGTCTAACGGGCGACCGATCGGCGACATACCGTTCAACCCTCTCAATGATGCCGTGACTGTGACCTGGATTCGAACTATCTCTCCGACAACGTTGAACGAAGCGCGCGGGAACTTTACTCGCTTTGCTTTCAACCAGGTTGCCAACACGCAAACGGCTAATTTTGGCATCCCGCAATTCAACATTTTCGACTTCGACACCCCGGTGCGATGCTGTATGAGCATTGGAGCTAATCGCGCCGCCACAACGCCGGGTATCTTTGCTCAGAATACCTATGAGTTTCGCGACACCCTGACGAAAGCCATGGGCAACCAGTCCGTGAAGCTGGGCGGTGAGATCCGCAGGGAGCAGGACAATAACAATCTCTCTGGCGGCTCGCGTCCGCTCTACCAGTTTGCGGGATTCTGGAATTTCGCCAATGATGCGCCTCAACTCGAGCAGGTTGACTTTGACCCAATTACCGGCGGTCCCGTCAACGGCCAGCGTTATTTTCGCACGAATGCATATGCCATCTTCGTCCAGGATGACTGGAAATTTCGTCCCAATCTTACACTCAACCTGGGTTTGCGCTATGAGTACTTCACCCCATTCAAAGAGAAACAGGATCGTCTGAGCAACTATATCCTGCCCGGTGAGGGACTAACGGGAATCGTGAACGGGCGGGTAGCGGTGACCCCCGATCAACTTTTCTCAGCGAGTAAGAAAAACTTTGGACCTCGAATCGGCTTTGCGTATAGCCCCGAGATGTTTCATGACAAAGCGGTGTTACGCGGCGGTTTCGGTATCAGCTACAACCGTCTCTACGACAACATCTTTTCGGACAGTCGTTTCAATCCGCCATTTGCCGCAAGCGGTTTTCTTTGCTGCAATGACATAGGCAATCCGACCGCCCAACCGATCCTTTACGCCTTTGGCGCTAGCAACTCCCCGTTTAGTTTTCCGATAAATCCGGCCTTCGTAAATAAATTCGACCCCGCCACCGGGGCCATCCGAGGCGTGCTAGTCGACGTTGTCGGAACTCCCCCACACGTCCCAACACCCTACGTGTACAACTATTCCCTGGAGGCCCAGTACAGCCTTCCGTTCCGTCTCGTGGCCTCGGCAACCTATATGGGCAGCAGCAGCCACAAGTTAGTCCGTACAGTTGATCTCAACAGATACTATCCGGGTGATACGTTTGATCGGAACCGTGATCGTTTCCAGAATGTCGGTAGCAATGGGCAGCCATGCGGGTCGACGAATCCAACGTGCAGCGCGCCGCACGCGACAGGTAACGCTCTTTTTTCACGCCTCCTCTTCCGTCTGCCCGATGTGAATGCAAACTACAACGCGCTGGTCGTGCGACTAACCCGCAACTTCTCGAAGGGATTTACGTTCGACGGGAATTACACTTTCGGCAAAAGCATCGACACTCAATCCTTCGAACTTGGCGCGCAGCAAACTGATCCGAGCATTCCTGGTCTAAATCGCGGACCATCAGATTATGACGTCCGTCACAACCTCGTGTTGTCAGGACTTTATAACTTGCCGTTCTTTGCTGGTAATAAGGGAGCACTCGGCGAGTTGTTAGGTGGTTTTGAGATAGATGGCATTCTGACCGCTCATTCTGGTTTCCCCTGGACACCCTCCGTGTTTGGCGATGAAGCCACTGACCTTAGTGGAGATGGATTCAGGCCTGATCGCCCGCTCGCCTACTTAGGTGGAGCGATAGAGAATCCGGGGAACCAGGACTTCATCAATGGGATTTTCCCGCGCAACTCAAGTCACCCGAATGGAGGACCAGACTACTTCATTATTACTGGCAACGGTCCGGCGGGTATTGGCCGTAACTCGTTCCGCGGACCAAACTATTTCAGCGTGGATATGAGCGTGGCGAAGACAATCGGGCTGCCAGGATTTCTAAGTGAAACGTCTAACTTTGAGGTCCGTGCTAACTTTTTCAACATCTTCAACAGGCTTAACCTCGCTCCTATCGGGCAGGTAAGTCCCAGTACGGACATTCAAAACACTGGTAACTTCGGGCGTTCCACGAGTGGTTTGGCGGGTCGTGTGGTCGAGTTTCAAGGGCGATTAAGATTTTAACTGACTGCGATTTCGGGCGCGAACGAGGTGAACCCTTAACTTCGTTCGCGCCTTTTCTTCTGCTTGCCGCCCTAATCTTCCCGCTCGATAACTCAACTGTGATAAGGATGTGAAAATGAGAGTTGCAAAGATAACGAGACTATTTCTCTGTCTGGCGCTTATTGCGTTGCTCATACCTGCTGCAGCATCCCAGCCCCAGGCAAACATCGAACAGCGAATAGATGTCCTGCTCGCAAAGATGACGCTGGAAGAGAAACTTGGCCAGCTACAGCAACTCGACGGAGAAGCGAATGGTAACTTCCGGCCCGAACATCTTCAGCTGGTGCGCCAGGGCAAGCTTGGTTCAACTCTGAACGTGCGCGGCGCTCAACGAACTAATGAACTCCAGCGAACCGCGGTGACCGAGTCGCGTCTGAAGATTCCGCTCATCTTCGGCTTCGATGTAATTCACGGTTATCGCACCATCTTTCCTATTCCGCTGGGCGAAGCCGCGAGCTGGGACCCCGCCTCAGTAGAACGCGCTGCCGGCATAGCTGCGGCAGAAGCGAGAGCTGCCGGCGTGCACTGGACTTTCGCGCCGATGGTTGATATCGCGCGCGACCCGCGCTGGGGCAGGATTGCAGAGGGCTCAGGTGAAGATCCATATCTCGGTTCGGCGATGGCTCGCGCGCGCGTTCGCGGATTCCAGGGTAGTGATTACAGCGCCAGAGACAAGATCGTTGCCTGTGCCAAGCACTGGGTTGCTTATGGCGCGGCCGAAGCCGGTCGTGACTACAACACAACGGACGTTTCGGAGAGAAGTTTGCGCGAAGTTTATTTTCCTCCTTTCAAAGCCGCCGTGGATGCCGGCGTGGGCACCTTCATGAGCGCTTTCAATGATCTCAACGGCGTTCCTTCTTCCGCCAATCCCTTCACACTCACGCAAGTACTGCGCGGCGAGTGGAAGTTCGATGGCTTTGTAGTTAGCGACTATACATCCGTCGAAGAACTGATCAAACACGGCGTCGCGGCAAAAGGTGCTGACGCTGCGCGCGAGGCACTTAACGCCGGCGTGGATATGGAAATGGTTAGCCGCCTTTACAACAAACACGCAGGCGAGCTCATTAAGGAGCGCAAGCTTTCTCAGCCAACCATAGATGAAGCCGTTCGACGCATTCTGCGTATCAAGTTTCGTCTTGGTCTTTTCGATAAGCCGTACGTGGATGAAGCCCAGGAACGCAGTGCGATCTTCAATAGCGCGAGTGTCGCAGCGGCGCGGGAAATTGCTGCGCGTTCAATAGTCCTGCTAAAGAATGACCACGACGTCCTGCCTTTGGACAAACATCTCCGGTCAATCGCTTTGATCGGACCCCTGGCGGACAGCCGAGTCGACATGCTCGGATCGTGGAACGGTGACGGCAAGCCGGAAGATGCCGTGACGCTGGTCCAGGGACTCAAAGAAAAAGTCCCGCAAACAAAAATCAACTACGCGAAAGGATGTGAGGTCAGATGTGACAGCGCCGACGGTTTTGAAGCAGCGCTGCGTGCCGCCAGAGATTCAGATGTTGCCATCATAGCCGTGGGCGAATCGGCGGACATGAGCGGCGAAGCAGCGTCGCGCAGCTCGCTCGATCTACCGGGCCGCCAGTTGGATTTGATAAAGGCCGTGCAGGCTGCAGGCAAGCCCATCGTTGTTGTTCTGATGAATGGTCGCGCGTTAACAATCAACTGGCTCGCGGAAAACTCTCCTGCAATCCTGGAAACCTGGTTCGCCGGTAGTCAGGCAGGTAACGCGATTGCCGATGTACTCTTCGGGGATGTCAATCCCGGCGGAAAGTTACCGGTCACTTTTCCGCGCTCTGTCGGACAGATTCCGCTTTACTACAATCACATGAATACAGGTCGACCACCGGATACAAATAACAAGTACACGTCAAAGTACCTGGACGTTGCCTGGACACCGCTCTTCCCTTTCGGCTACGGCCTTAGCTATACGCAGTTTAAGATTACGAATCTACAAGTCAGCGCGCAGCGTATTCCATTGAACGGTAAGTTAACAGTGAGCGCCGACGTCGAGAACAAAGGGAGACGAGCGGGAGACGAGGTAGTTCAGCTCTACATTCGTGATACGGCTGCTAGCGTGAGTCGGCCCGTAAAAGAGCTTAAAGGGTTTCAGCGACTCACACTTCAGCCCGGCGAGAAAAGGCAAGTGAAGTTTGTACTAACTTCGGCTGAATTGGGGTTCTGGAATCAGCAGATGCGTTTTACAGTTGAGCCGGGAGAGTTCAAAGTGATGGTTGGACCAAATTCTGAGGATCTGCTGGAGGCAGCGTTTGAGGTTGAGAAGCGTTAAGGGAAGTAGGCTACAGAGGCACAAAGAACCAGAGCAGATTCAAGAAAGAAAGTCTCATGGTCGGGAAGGCGGGCTTGCCCCCGCTCAGGTTGAGTGGCATCGAGCGGGGGTAAACCACCCCTTCCCAACCTGTGAGACTCGCTGACTTGAGTTGTGTTTGCGGGTCTCGCCATTAGGGCAGCATAGAAAATGAACCCAGTCCAAGGTGAGCTATTCTCTTGTTTGCGCCTGATTCTCGCAGTCCTGTTTCTGCTAGGCTCCTTCACTTCGGTAGTCACACAGCCTCCACTTTCGACGACAGTCGGTCTCCAGGGCCGCCAAACTGTCAAAGAATTCTCACGCGAAGACGAGCTATTCCTCGAAGACCTCCAGCACCGTTCCTTCAATTATTTTTGGGAACAGGCTAATCCGCAAACGGGTTTGGTGCCGGACCGCGCACGAATAGACGGATCGCCTCTGGATGAGAATCATCGCAACGTTGCGAGCATTGCCGCGACGGGTTTTGGTTTGACGGCGCTTTGTATTGCCGCCGAACGCAGCTGGATCTCGCGAAGTCAGGCGCAGGAACGCACACTTAATACGCTGCGCTTCTTTGCGACCAGGGCCTTCCAGGAACATGGCTGGTTTTATCATTGGCTTGATGCCACGACTGGCGAGAGACGATGGAAGAGCGAAGTTTCTTCAATTGATACCGCCTTGCTGCTGGGTGGCGTGCTAACCGCGCGCCAATATTTTCGAGAGGACCGAGAGATAGTCGACTTCGCCACGAAGATTTACGAGCGCATGGATTTTCGTTGGATGCTAAATGGTCATCCGCAGCTTTTGTCGCACGGCTGGAAACCGGAGTCAGGATTCCTAAAACCTCGCTGGGACACTTACAGCGAAGACACCATTCTCTACCTGTTGGCAATCGGCTCGCCGACGCATCCTATTTCTGCTGCGTCCTGGTATGCGTTTTGGCGCGATCGCTATCGCTATGAAGAGTATCCTTATTTCACCACGATTAGCGTGCCTCTCTTCATGCATCAATATGCGCACGCGTGGATCGACTACCGCAACCGGCGCGAAACCAGAGGCGACCGGATTGACTACTTTGACAATTCCATCAAAGCCACTCTCGCGCATCGCGCCTTCTGTATCAATCTCGCGCGCGAGTTCCCGGCCTTTGGGCCAAATGTCTGGGGTATCACGGCTTCCGATAGTGCAAAGGGTTATCTTGCCTGGGGTGGACCGCCGCGCGATCCCGACATCGACGGCACCCTGGTTCCTTCTGCCGCAGGCGGCTCACTGATGTTCACTCCGGAAATCTCTGTTGTGACCCTGCGCACGATGAAGGAAAAACATGGTGAGCGAATTTATGGCAGGTATGGATTCGTGGATGCGTTCAATCCAAAAACTGGTTGGGTCGATAGCGATGTGATTGGGATTAACGTGGGCATAATTTTATTGAGCGCGGAGAACGCACGGACAGGTAACGTCTGGCGCTGGTTTATGAAGAACGCTG
>WNFZ01011320.1_pt1 | contig 15091 bp, 18 predicted proteins | sample 5400081 | NCBI WGS metagenome assembly WNFZ01 (sample SAMN13153365, study PRJNA577476) | soil metagenome | isolation source: 80 cm soil or saprolite under grassland replicate 1 | place: USA:California | collected 2016-06-15 | reverse complement strand
TCTACAACACCTCAGCCCGCAACTTCTCGGCTGTCGTACCGCTTCTGGCTGGCCTCATCAATGAGGCTCAACGCGCGGCGGTCCTGGCATCCGGCCACGATCGCCTGGCCGCCTACGCCAGCCTTAGCGCCTTCTACCGGATCGCATCGCTGGAGCTGCGCCAACGCGGTGACCTCACCCGGGCCAGGGTCGCCGTCGACCGGGCACTCATGGCGGCCGAACAGGCCGACAACGGGCTCCTCGTCGCGTCCATCGCCGCCACCATGACCGTGCAGCTCATGATCCAGGGCGATCCGGAGGACGCGGTGGCACTCGCCCTTGACGCCGCGGAGCACGTACGACGACAGCCGAACGCAGACACCCCCCCTGGCATGGTCGTCTTCGGTGCGCTGTACCTCTACGCTGCACAGGCTGCCGCCCGTGCTCAGGACAGTACCGAAGCGCTCCGCTTGCTCAAGGTTGCCAGTGAAGTTAGTGCGGACCTGGGACAGGACCGCGAGGACTACTGCCTCATCTTCGGGCCGACCAACGTGGCGATCCAGGAGTCCGGCATTCTCGTCGACCTCGGTGAACCAACCAGAGCGGTCCAACGCGCCGAGAAGGTTCGCCCGGAACGGCTCCGCAGTGTCAACCGCTCCGGATACCATCACCTGCACCTCGCACGGGCGCACGGTATGCGCGGCAAGGATCAGGCGGCGATTAGCGCCGTAATGACAGCCCATCGGATCGCACCGGAACTGGTCCGTCACGACCCGATCGCACGCGAGCTGGTGCGGGATGTGGCTCGGCGCCGCCGCCGCATCGATGGGCAGCTACGTAGCCTGGCCCGCGACATGAATATCTTCCTTTAGCCGGATCAAGCCGGCTTGCGAGCCCGCAGTGACAAGAACAGCGGTAGCTCAGCCTCTGAGCGGGGCGGGAGGGTCCACGTCCGCTCGTCCTGCTTGCGCAGGAACGGCCACGGTCGATCCAGCCACGGGAACTCGTGGAAAAACTCGATCACCAGTCCCGCTTGCGCCACGGCCGTGATCAGCTCGGCGACGCTGTGCGGCCACAGATACTTGACCTCGCTGCTCACCTGAGCATCGGGATCGGCATACGTGCCCTGGACCTTGTACCCGATCGGTTCCGACCGCGGGAAGTACGGCCTGCTCACGCGAACCTCGGACGCCGAGTCATCGAGCACTTTAGCGATCGGGTGGATGTCGGTGAGGTAGAAGAACCCACCGGGCGCCAAGAAATGCGCCACCACACGCGCCCACCGGACCAGGTCCGGCAGCCAGCCAAGCACACCGCGGGACGTGTAGACGATGTCGAAGTCTCCGGTCAGCGCCTGCGGCAGCTCCAGGACGTCCGAGCAGACGAAACGGGCCTCCACTCCGAGCTCATCGGCGAGCTTGGTGGCGATCGCAATCGCCCGAGGCGAGAAGTCGACACCGGTCACCCGCGCCCCGCGCCGTGCCCAGGCGATCGTGTCAGTACCGATCTGACATTGCAGGTGTAGCAGGGTCCGACCTTCGACGTCGCCAACCTCGTCGATCTCGTATGGCCGCAGCTTGCTGCTGCCCCGACGCACCGCTTCCAGGTCATACCAATCGGATCTTGCGTGGATTTCCGCCCATTCGTTCCACAGCGTGCGATTGGACTCGACGAAGTCCTCCACCCCGGAACCGCTCACTCTGATCTCCGTAGCTTTCGTTGGTCGCCCGCACGCGAGGTACCCCAGCGAAATCAAGCCGAGACCGGCACGAAGTGTGCCAGTTGCCGGCGGCCGTGATCCCTAGCGTGCCACACGAACAACCGGTCCGCCCCGGACCGTTCCAAGTTGCCAGCGACGTTGACGGGAGCTGACATGGGCCGCCACCGGAAGTCACACATCGACGAGACCGATACCCGTGTGGACGGGCGCCTGCCTGATGGCGACCGTGTACCGCAGCCCGGGTACGCCCGGTGGTCTGACCTGGTAACGCGGAACCAGGTGCCGGCGGTCAACCCGGACCCAGGCGCCGAGCTGGTGCGACCATACGTCACGAAACAGGGCAGACGGTGGTGGCCACGGTGATGGCCACCGAAGACATGGTGATCCTTGTCGCGCGTCGCTGGGTTCGCTTACCGGGAACCGACTGCGAGGTCTATCTGCAGGGCAAGTCCGGCGAGCTTCACATCCGCCGCAACGGCGGCCCGTTTGATGGTTGGTCGCTGCCGTCGTGCGTGTACGTCCGCCGCGTCAAGCAACCGGAGCGGGAGTGATCCATGTCGAGCCGGCTGTGGGTAGTGGTGCGCCGGCGGGCAGCGCGACGTCTCCCAAGGCGTAGGCGACCCGACATGAGCAGACGGGGACTGGAACATAGCCGGGCGGGTTACCGCCTACTGTTGAGCCACTCCGACCAGGTGGTCTTGCCGTGGCGGCCGTGCGGGCAGGTCTGCGGGCCGGCAGCGCGCAGCGCGAAGCCGGGCAGCGGGATACCCACGACCCGGCGGCTGATCCCGCGCGCGGCCTGGTACTTTCGGGCGAGCTCGACCATGGTCAGGATCTCGGGTCCGCCGAAGTCCTCCCGCCGGCCGCGCGGCCCGTCGCCGAGGCATTCGACCACGTACTGGGCGAAGTCCGCGGAGTCGCCCAGCTGCACGGCGACGTTCGACGGCAGCACCCAGAAGCGCTGGCGGGCCATGTTGTCCAGCATGCGGGCCAGCAGCCAGTAGAACGGCGTCGCCGCGACGATGGACCAGGGCACGGCGCCCTCGCGGACTAGGTTCTCGGCGGCGGCTTTCATCCGCGAGTACGGGATCCGGGACTGCTGCACGCCGACGATCGAGATGTGCAGGAAATGCCGTACGCCGGCCCGGTTCGCCTCGGCCAGGAGCCGGCGCGTACCGTCGATGTCCACATCGGACGGAGCGCGGATCAGGTCGCCCAGCCGCAGCTTTCCGCGCTGCGCCGCCGGCGAGTGCGTCGCCGCGTGCACGATGGCGTCAACACCGGCGACGGCCCCGGCGACCCCGGCGCCGGTGCCAAGATCTCCGGTGACCCACTCGATGTTCGGATCGTGGCCGGGCCGGCGGGCCAGGACCCTCACCCGGTGGCCCTGGGCGGTCAACAAGCCGACCACGCCCCGACCCAGGTGGCCGGTGCCGCCCGTGATGAGGATGGTATCCATCAATGTCTCCCTCGTTCGCGAGTATCCCGTTCGGGTCCCCTACCCGCTTGGACGAGACCGCATACCTCAACGTGACGCCGTGGTCCCGCGCCACCCGCGCTCGATCAGGTCGTGACCTGGTGAGCTCTTCCGTCGGCGGGCGGCGAGTGGGAGGCTGATGACACGTTGAGCCCACCCCTTGGCAGGGGGTAACGGATGGGTGGCAAGAGAACACCGTTCGAACCTGAGCTCGCCCCGTGCGGCAAGACCGTGGGGGGCGAGAGTTATCACGACGCCGACGGCGAAGGCTTCTCTGTGTCCGTCCGCTATTACGCATGCGGCTGCCGGCGCACCCGCCACGAGTACCACGACGGCAGCGTCACGGCCACAGCGGTGAAGCACGGCCGCAAACAAGGCAAGATTATCTGGGAAGAACAAGCGGGACATCCGGTCTGACCGCGCGGGAGGACTATGAGCGAGCGCCAGCGAGCGAATCATGGGCTCAGCGCCTTGGTGCCTCATGACGGCGCCGAGCGCAGCGAGGTGCCGGCATGAGCGCGTCGCACGATGTCGTCATCGTGGGGGGAGGCGGGGCCGGCCTACGGGCAGCCATCGCCGTGGCCGAGACCGATCCGAGCCTCAGCGTCGCGGTCGTCTCCAAGGTGTACCCCATGCGCAGCCACACCGTGTCCGCCGAGGGTGGGGCTGCCGGTGCGATCCGATCCGACGACAGTCTCGATGAGCATGCCTACGACACGGTCTCCGGCGGGGACTGGCTGTGCGACCAGGACGCGGTAGGGGCGTTCGTGGTCGAGGCGCCGCGGGAGCTGCTGCGGCTGGAGCACTGGGGCTGCCCGTGGAGCCGCGAGGCGGACGGGCACATTGCCGTACGGCCCTTCGGCGGCATGAAGAAGATGCGCACCTGGTTCGCCGCCGACAAGACCGGGTTCCATCTCCTGCACACGCTGTTCCAGACCTCGTTGAAGTACCCGTCGATCGCGCGCTACGACGAGTGGCACGTGACCCGCCTGCTGGTCGACGAGGGCCGGGTGTGCGGCGTGGTGGCGCTGGAGCTCATGTCCGGCCGGATCGAGGCGATCATGGGGAAGGCCGTCATCCTGGCCACCGGCGGCTGCGGCCGGATCTTCCCGTTCACCACGAACGCCGCCATCAAGACCGGGGACGGGATGGCGCTGGCGTACTGGGCCGGGGCGCCCCTGAAGGACATGGAGTTCGTCCAGTACCACCCGACCGGCCTGCCATTCACCGGCATCCTCATCACCGAGGCGGCCCGGTCCGAGGGCGGTTGGCTGGTCAACAAGGACGGGTACCGGTACCTGCAGGACTACAACCTCGGCACGCCGTCGCCGAAGCCGGTCTTCCGCAGCATGGAGCTGGGACCGCGGGACCGGCTGTCCCAGGCGTTCGTCCACGAGGTCGAGAAGGGGCGCACGATCGACTCGCCGTACGGGCCGGTCGTCCACCTCGACCTGCGCCACCTCGGCGCGAAGGTGATCGACACCAAGCTGCCCTTCGTACGCGAGCTGTGCCACAAGTACGAGAACATCGACCCGGTCCACGAGCTGGTCCCGGTGCGGCCCGTCGTGCACTACATGATGGGCGGCGTCCACACCGACATCCACGGTGCGACCGGCGTTGCCGGGCTGTACGCCGCGGGCGAGGTGGCCTGCGTGAGCATCAACGGCGCCAACCGCCTCGGCTCCAACTCCCTCCCGGAGCTGCTGGTCTTCGGCGCCCGTGCCGGGCAGGCGGCCGCGCAGTACGCCGTCGACGCCGCTCCGCCGCCGGCCGCCGCGGAGGCGCAGGCCGCCGACGAACAGCGCCGGCTCGAACGCGAGCTCCTCGGCCGTGCCGCGGGCCGCGAGCGGATGTCCACCATCCGTACGCAGATGCAGTCCACAATGGAGGAAGCCGCCGGTATCTACCGCGACGGCGACACCCTGGCCAAGGCGGCGGACAAGCTGCGCGAGCTCCGGGAGCGGGCCGCGTCGGCCACGATCGACGACGTCAGCCGTACGTTCAACACCGAGCTGACCGCGGCGCTCGAGCTGACCGGGATGATCGACCTGGCCGAGTCGATGGTGCACAGCGCCCTGCATCGCGAGGAGTCCCGCGGCGCCCACCAGCGCACGGACTTCCCCGCGCGCGACGACGAGCGCTTCCTCGCCCACTCGATGGCCTACCGCGAGCCGGACGGCTCGCCCCGGATCGAGCACATGCCGGTCACGATCACCCGGTGGCCGCCGGGTGAACGGGTCTACGGGAAGTGAGCAGATGCCCGACCAGATAACGATGCAGGTTGCCCGCTACCGGCCCGAGCAGGAGGACGCGCCGACCTTCGACGAGTACGACGTGCCGCTGCGCAAGGACTGGGCGGTCCTCGACGGGCTGAACTACATCAAGGACGAGCTCGATGGGACGCTGTCGTACCGGTGGTCCTGCCGGATGGGAATCTGTGGCAGCTGCGGCGCCACCGTCAACGGTGAGCCGAAGCTGACCTGCGCGACCTTCCTGACCGACTACGCCCCTGGTCCGGTACGGGTCGAGCCGCTGGCGAACTTCCCCATCATCCGCGACCTCGTCGTCGAGCTCACCGACTTCATGACGAAGCTCGGCAAGGTGCGGCCGTGGATTATCCGCGACGAGGAGCAGCCGGTCGAGGAGGGGGAGTACCTGCAGACTCCCGCGGAGCTCGAGGAGTACAAGCAGTTCAGCATGTGCATCAACTGCATGCTGTGCTACTCGGCCTGTCCGGTGTACGGCCTGGACCCGAAGTTCCTCGGCCCGGCGGCGATCGCCCTCGCCCAGCGCTACAACCTCGACTCCCGCGACGACGGCGGGCACGAGCGCCTGACCATACTGTCCCAGCCGGAGGGCGTCTGGGGCTGTACGTACGTGGGGGAGTGCTCGCGGGCGTGCCCGAAGGGCGTTGACCCGGCAGGGGCGATCCAGCGGTACAAGCTCACGGCGGCCACAGCGGCGGTCAAGGCGCTCCTGATGCCGTGGAGCCAGCGATGAGCGCGCCACCGTACGCCCGCCTCTACAAGCCGAAGGTCCGTCTCCTGTGGTGGCTCTCGCGGCGGTCGTACACGTTGTTCGTCCTGCGGGAGCTGAGCAGTGTCTTCGTCGCATGGACCGTGGTCTACCTGCTCCTGCTGGTACGCGCGGTCGCCCGCGGCCCGGCCGAGTACCAGCGGTTCCTGGACTGGTCGGCGAGCCCGTGGCTGGTCGCGCTGAACGTACTCTCGTTGGCCTTCGTGCTCCTGCACGCCATCACGTTCATGAACCTGACGCCGCAGGCGATGGTGTTGCACGTGCGGGGCCGGCGGATCCCCGGGCGGCTGCTGGCCGGGTCGATCTACGCGACCTGGCTGCTGGTGTCGGCGTTCCTCGTCTGGCTGGTGGTGGGTTAGGTGGCCGAGGAGTCCAAGCGCACCGTCGAGCCGTTCGTGTGGTTGATGTTCAGCGGCGGCGGCGTCGCGGCGGCGCTGGTGCTGCCCGTGCTGCTGTTCCTGTTCGGGGTGGCGCTGCCACTGGGCTGGATCTCGGCGCCGGAGCACGGTCACCTGCTGGCGGTGCTGCGAAATCCGCTGACCCGGTTGGGGTTGTTGGGGGTGTGCGCCCTGGCGCTGGTGCACGGGGCTCACCGGTTCCGGTACACCCTGCACGACGGCCTGCAGCTGCAGCGGTTCGACGGCATGATCGCCACGGTCTGCTACGGCGGGGCGTTGGTGGGCGCCGCGGCTGCCGCGTACCTCCTGCTTTTCGCCCTGTGACGACCGGCCCGAGAGCGTCTTCGCGGAGGGCCTGGTAGACCGCGGCCGGGGTGAGGTATGAGAGTACTGGTGACAGGGGTATGAGCCGGCTAGGCTTTCAGGTATGAGCAAGCGGATCACGGTGTACCTGCCCGACGACGTCGCCGCACGGGTGGAGCAGTCGTCCAACGCATCCGCCTTCATCGCCAGCGCCGTCCGAAGCGCCATTCGTCGGGAGGAGACAGAACGAGCGCTGACCGAGGCGCGGATCGAAGTGACTCCAGAAGGTGTCGCCGCCATGCGTGAACGCTACGAGGCGGGGAAGCGCAAGTTGGCCACTCGGGGGAAGGTCAAATGACGGTCACCGTCGTTCTCGACACGACCGCCGTGCTGGCTTATACGAAGGGGTCCATCGCCATGGGAGAGCTGTTGTCCATCATTACGGATGACGGACGATTCCCAGCGTAGAGATGAGCCCGTTGCTGGCCAGCCAAGCAGCCGAGGTCGGCGCTGCGGCACGGGGAAGAGCCAGCATCGATGCGAGTCATGCGGCGCTTGAAGCGGTAGCCCGCGAGGCACAACTCGTCACACAAGATGTCGCGATCATGAGAAGCCTGCTGCCGCCCGACTGGCCCATCGTCGAAATCTGACCGGCCGTTGCGGCGTGACCCAACCTATCCCGGATGCGGGTGTCGACCTCCACCATGCACCTCAAGCTGTGTGGTCGGCGTGGTCGTCAGCCTCGTCCTGTTCGATTAGCCCGGTGTCCAGGCGATCGAGCAGGTCGCGGAAGGCCGCGAGGAGCTGGCTTCGTGTGCTGGCGTCGGCGGAGGCTGCCGGTTCGGGCTCGATGCTACGGTCGGTAAACGTCTCGTTGTCGATGCCATGATCGTACTCGGAACAGGCGGAGTCGCCGGCCTCGCTCCCGCGATCGTGCTGCGGGCTGCGCGAGCGCGGGCGACATGGTGGCAGGCCGACCAGGACGGCCACCGATGGGCGGTAGACGTGCCTCCAACCGGTCGGAATGGCACGCATGATCGTGCGTACTTTTGCAGGAAACCAGTGGCATGCTCGCCCCGCTGAAAGGAGGCCGGATGACCAAGCAACCATTAACCCCGTTGTCGTGGTTGACCGCCTCGGACATCTAGGCGCCTGGAGGTCGAAGAAATTCGGCGATCACATACCGGATCTGACCACAACGATGATGTCGGCCGATAGTGGATGACAGTAACGTCACGCAACGTCGAGGTTTGGATCACGGAGGGATCTCCGACGTGATGGATCGCATTGGCGGACAGGCGTGGACGGTACGGGCACTCTTTAGCCGTCGGTACGTGCTGGACAACTACCAGCGTGAGTACGAGTGGGAGAAGATCCACCTGCAGGATCTCATCAACGACCTGGCCGGCCGCTACCTGAGCCAGCGCAAACCCGAGCACGAGCTGCGCGACGTGGCGACGTTCGAGCCCTACTTCCTGGGTCCGATCGTCACCCATCGCGGGGCGAACGAGACCTACATCGTCGACGGCCAGCAACGGCTGACCACACTGATGCTGTTGCTGATCTGGCTGCACCGCGTACAGAGCGACCGCGACGACGCCGTGCGAGGGTTGGACGCCCTTGTCGTCTCAGACCATTACGGTCGCTTCGAGTTCGCGGTCGAGGACCCCATCCTTCCCCGCCAGCCGGTGCTGTCCGACCTGCTGGAGGGGCAGGAGGTAAAACTGAACCGTCCAATGTCGACATCCGAGAAGAACATGGTCGACCGGTACACGGATATGGATGACCTCTTCCCGGCCGATCTGCTGGATGACGACCTGCCGTTTTTCATCTACTGGCTGCTCGATCGGGTGATGCTGGTGGAGATCTCTACCGAGGATGCCCGGTTGGCGCTCGAGACGTTCGAGACGATGAACGACCGGGGGCTGCGGCTCAGCGCCGCTGACCTGTTGAAGAGCTTCCTGCTCAAGAGCGCAAACCCGGCCGACCGGACCAGGATCAGTAACGTATGGCGGACGCGGATCGCCCAACTGACCGACGCCGACAGCAACGGGCATACCACCTTTATCAAGAGCTGGCTGCGGGCGAAGTACTCCCGCAACGCGGCGGACGACGAGGCCATCGGGGGCGGCTTCGACCGGTGGTTGCGCGGGCACCACAAGGACGTCGGCGTGCACTATCCCGGCGACTTCAGCAGCCTAGTGCTGTACCAGATGGACCGGCTGGCTGGCCGCTACCTGACGCTCCTGGACGCGGCGAAGCGCCCGCGGCCATGGCTCGACCCGGTCTACTTCAACGGGCTCAACTCGGTAACGCTGCAGTACCCACTGATTCTCGCGGCGGTGACGGCGGACGACGACGACAAGACGTTCGCGACCAAGGCGCGAATGGTTGCCGGTTACCTAGACATCCTGGTGGCCCGGCGAATCGTGAACGGCCAGGACTACCGGTATGACGCGCTCTCGCACAGTGTGTTCGCACTCGCACGTGATATCCGCGACCTGGATCCGGCGCCACTTGCTGCACGTCTCGGCGCCGAGGTCGCGGCGTTGGCGGCCGCCTTCGAGGGCGTGACGAGCTACGGGTTGCGGCATGGCAACCGGGCCAAGACGAAATACCTGCTGTCCCGGATCACCGCGTGGTTGCAGGTGATGGTCGATCCCAACCCCGACCGCCCGAGCCAGGCGCAGGCGGTTAGGCAACTCTGGGCCCACGACATCGAGCATGTATGGGCGAACCGGCCCGACTATCAGCCGCAGGTGGCGGCGCGCCGCTTCCAGGCCGTACGCAACAGGCTCGGCGCGCTGGTCCTGCTCACCCGGGACCTGAACGCCGCAGTCGGGGACGACCCGTACCCGCTGAAGGTGAAGCATTACCTGCCACAGAACATCCTTGCGCGCTCGCTACATCCCCAGTGCTACGAGGCCAACCCGAGGTTCCGCGCGCTGATGGAGACGCACAAGCTGCAGTTCCAGCCGTACGAGGTCTTCGACGAGACCGCGATCGAGCAGCGGCAGAAGCTGTACCGGCGGCTCTGCGAGCTGGTCTGGGACCCGTCCCAGTACGGGCTGGTGCTCCCGCAACGGGCGCCCACGCCGAAGAGCCCCGAGAAGGGGCGATTCACGGTCGGCAAGCTGCTGGAGCTGGGCCTGGTAGCACCGAACGCGCGGTTGGTCGCCACGCATCAAGGTAGCCAGTACACCGCACGTCTCACCCGCGAGGGCCATTTCCTGGTCGAGTCGGGGGAGATCCTCACCTCGCCATCAGGAGCCGCGGCGGCCGTGCTGGAACGGCCGTCATGGCCGGGCTGGACGTTCTGGCGGGTGGAGTTGCCGGACGGTACAACCGCCACCCTCGACGCGCTCCGCAAAATGGCACATTAGGGCCGCTTGGAGACCGGCAGGGTTGGTGAGGTCGGCGAGGACGATCTCTGCTCCGGCGTTTCGCAGGTCGTTGGCGCTGTCGCGGCCGGTGGCAACGGCCACGATGGCGGCGCCGCCGTGATGTGCGGCGGCTATGTCGTGGGTGGTGTCGCCGATGATGATGGTGTTGTTGTGGGAGAACTGGTGGTGGTATTTGGTGCTGGCTCGTCGTTGCGCTACTGGGACGATTGTGGCCCGGTCGGTGCCGTCTTCGGCGTATGCGCCGATGTCGAGGTCGATGTGCTGGTTCAGGTCGAACGTGTCGAGCTTGACGGCGGCGACGGCGCGGTAGTTGCCGGTGAGGACGGTCTGGACCACACCGGGGATCTTGGCTAGGGCGTCCAGCGCTTCGCGGGCTCCGGGCAGCTCCCGGCCCCGTGCGCGGAGCTGGTTGGCGTGGCGTCGGTACTGCTCGGGTAGCGCTTGCGCGTACTGCTGCTGGTGCGACTCGGTGGGCTCGATCCCGTGAAGCCTTAGTGTTTCGGCCACGATAACGGGCTCGGTTTTGCCGGTTGCCTCGGCGAGCTCGTCGAAGTGCTGCCCGGTGATCTGTGCGAACGCCGCTCGTGCGAGCTGCGAGCCCAGGCCCCGTGTCTCGATGAGTGTGTGGTCGATGTCCCAGAGGATGAGGCGCGGCTGGGCTAGATCGTCGGCCATGGGCATGAGTGTTCCATCCCGCCAGTACCCTTCAGGCAGACGCGCCACGCCTCGGCAGCGAGGACCGTGATAGTGGAGATCGACGAGTGGGCCATCGGCCAGCGGATCGCCAGTCACCGTGTTCGCCGTGGCCTGACGCAGGAGGAGCTGGCCGGTCTGGTCGGTATCAGCCTGTCGATGATGAAGAAGATCGAGTCGGGCGACCGCCTGGTCACCAAGTTCTCGCAGCTCGTCCTCTTCGCCCAGGTCCTGCGAGTCAAGGACCTCCGCGAGCTGACCGGTGTGCCGCTGCCCTTGATGCCGGACGGCCGTCGCGGCCATCCAAACGCGGACCACGTACGGGCCGCGTTGATGGACCGGGGTGCGGTCTCCGGTGATCCGCCCGACCTTGACGATCTCGCGTTGTTGATCGAACGGACCTGGCAGGCCTGGCAGGAGCCGTCGCCGTTTCGCTATGACGCGGTGGGCCAGCAGCTCCCGACGCTGCTTCGGCGGTCGGAGGCGGCGCTTCGACTGCACGAGGGCGCCGGCCGACGCCGGGCGTTGAAGGAGGCCAGCAAGCTGTACCAGTTGGTCCGGACCTGGACCAAGCGGGTGGGTGAGCACGAGCTTTCGTTCCTGGCCGCCGACCGGGCGGTGTCGTGTGCGCTGGATGCCGACGATCCCGACCTGACCGCAGCCGCCGCCTGGAACTTGGCGATGATCCTGTCGGCCCAGGGCAAGACGCAGGCGGCACGCGCCGTGGTCTACCGGGCGATCGGCGAGCTACGGCGATATCTGGACCGGCCCACGCCGGCTCGCCTGGCCGTCTTCGGCGGCCTGCACCTGATGGGCGCCGCCGAAGCTGCCCGCGAGGACGATGCCAACGAGGCACACCGGTTGCTGGAGGTGGCGAACAGTCTGGCAGGACGGGTAGGCGAAACGAACCATTTTCGCATGGTGTTTGGGCCGACGAACGTCGCTCTGCATCGGGTGTCAACGGCCGTGGAGCTCCCGCGGTGGACATGATCCAACGCATCTACCGGGAATCTCCAGAGGAGCTGCGGTACAGCGTCGTGGTCCGCGAAACGCTGCGGCAGCTCATGGGCCGCGCCAGACCGGCGATCGCGTCCGATCTTCGGCCCTTGCTCGCTGCGGCAAGCCTGCCAGACTAACCGCCGTCGCGGTCCGTGGGGACACTGGCGGTGTCCCTCACCCGCAGTGCCGTACGGTGCCCCGGTCGCGCCGGACCATAGCCACATGACTCAACCGGTGATGTCCGCGGCGTGCTTGTCGGTTCGGTCGTCATGATCGGGTACCGGGGCAGGTGCTGACCACCGGCTCCCTGGTCCGCAAACCTGGTGGCCGGCGAAGATTCCGCCTGCCTCGGTGCCTTTCCATTACCCGTTCCGGTAGGGGGTTGCGCCGACGGAGCGAGTTGCGGCGCATCGACTGCTGGTGGAGCACCTGCCGCGTCGCGACCGGTGGTGGCTCTGGCTTCGGTACGGGTGCCGCGCCTGCGGGAGCCACCATCCATGCATCAACCGCGTCGCGACACTGGACGAGCTCGCCGGTTCGGCGGATCCGCGATATCGGGGACGGTGGTCGGCGTGAGCCGTTGCACGCGGCGGACCGGCCAAGCTGGCTATGCAATGCGTGCGGGCAGTCAGCTGATGGCCGATCGGAGCGTCGCCGACATCAAGCCCACGCAAAGACCAGCCACGACGCTGCCGAGGTCACCATCCATCAACCGGCATCTACAACGGAGCCGGGCTGCCGTCTAGAGCTCCCGCATGGCGGCATAGCTGAGCCGGCCGCCGATGGTCAGCGCGACCAGCTCCTCAACGAGATCCGCCTTCGGCGTCTTCGACACGCCGGTCATGCCGGCAGCCTTGGCGACCGCGCGCAATGCGGTGACATTGAGAGGGTTAAGGAGGCGCCGGCCCTCGTCCCGGCTGCTGGACCGGTTCAGCTCGGCCATGATCGCATCGCTGTCCACCTTGGGGGCGGCCGCTTTACGCGCCGCCGCCGGCCGGGCCGCCTTCACTGGTACGGGTTCCGCTGCGCCCCATGGCACGTAGGTCAGCCGCGCCCGTCCTTCCGCGAGGTCAGCGATGTGGTCCTCGGAGAGTCCGTCCAGAAACTCGGCCACCCGGCGCAACAGCGCCAGCGAGAGCGAGGAAACGTCGCTCATGCCACTGCCCTCTTCTTCTTAGGCGTATCAACCTGTTTGAGAAACTCAGTAGCCAACGCCATCATCTCGACGTACACCTTGTCGGTTGGTTTGAGCCGCAGGATCACAGGCACGCCGTTTGGGTTCTCCTTGCCAAAGGCCGCGTTGTGCCGGAGCGGGTGGGCGAAGATCGGCACCTCGCCGATGGTCTTGCGTGTGTACTCCATGTAGTACTGGTGCGGCGTGATTGGATGCCCTAGCCGGTACTCGACCTTCGTGAACACGACGCCGAGGGGCGTCGGGGCTATCCGGGCTCGCGATCCGTTGTCCACCGCCTGCTGGTTGACCTCCGACACGAACCGCTCGATGCTCACGAGCAGCGCGTCGGTCCCAAGCGTCGAGAGGTAGTCCGGGCTCGCCGGCACCAGGAAGTGATCGCTCGCCACGATTCCGCTCTGGGTAATGATGTTGAAGTTCGGCGGGCAGTCGATGAGGGCGAAGTCGTACGAGCCGAGCGCCGGGTCCGCTAACGCCTCGGATAGTGCCCGGCGAACCCGGAAGACGTGTGTGTCGGCGCGCGCGTTCTGCATCCCGGCGTTGACCAACAGGGTCCGGTCTACGTCGATCAGTTGAAGGTGGGACGGGATCAAGCCGACGAAGCCGCCCCGGCTGGACACCTTGTCGTTGACGTCGACGGGCACCGCGACGAACTCGCTCAGCCGCCGCTGCGGTACGCCGTCGATGAAGCTGTCGAACCATTCCTTGAGGGTGTGCCGGGGTCGATGCACCGCATCAGGGGCGAAGAACGAGTACGTCAGGCTGCTCTGCGGATCGAGGTCCACCAGGAGGATCCGCTTGCCCCGCTGGGCGAGATACGAGCCGAGGTTCGCGGTCAGGGTCGTCTTGCCGACGCCGCCCTTGTAGTTGATGACGGAAACGACTCGCACGGCCTCCCACCACCTAGACGGACCGAGCCAAACGCGGCTACACGCGACAGTAGGAGGGTGTATCCACAAGCACACTCGCCGTAACGGTCAGCCTTCCTCGATGCTCGGGCGACTCCTTGGGCTGGAGCCGGCAGCGGATCTGGAATCGGTGAGCGCGGAAACAGCGAAGGCACCCGCAAGTCCATGTCCGGCGGTCGAGCGGAACCCAGACGGATCTAGGACGGCGTTTAGGATGGGCGTATGAGCGCTGAGACCGTCGGGCGGCACATGCCTTCTGTCGTCACGCTCGATGATCTCGCCGCCATGATCGCTGCGGACGTGTATGGGCATCGTTATGAAATCAGCCCGGAGGGGGCGCTTTCCGTTATGCCGCCGCCCGACTCCGAGCACGCCGCAATCGCAAGCCGGCTGCTGGTATGGCTAGCCATGGCGGGCTGGCCAGCCGAGCAGGTGTTGCAGGCCGCTGGCGTTCGTATCCCCGGGCCTAACGGCGATGGCGGCCGGATCCCCGACCTGACACTGTGGGCCAAGCCGCAGCCGCGGAGCGTCTGGCTGTCGATCACCGACCTCCTGCTGGTGATCGAGATCATTTCGCCAGGATCCGAGGCTACGGACGAGATGATCAAGCGTCGGGAGTACGCCAGAGCTGGCATACCGCGGTATTGGGTGGTCGACCGGGATGCCGCGCAGACGGTCACTGTCCATCGCCTCGATCAGAACGGTGAATACACGGTGACCACTAAGGTGCCGTTGTCCTGGTTGTTGAACACAGCACCAGCCGACCACCTCGGCTGACTGGCTGTCGGGGTCCACTACCAGCCGCGAGCGCGCCACTCCGGCAGCGACAGCCGTTCAGCGCCTAGCGTCGAGTCGCGACCGTGCCCCGGGTAGAACCATGTCTCGTCGGGGAGACGGTCGAACAGCTTGGTCTCCACGTCATGCAGCAACGACCGGAAGTTTTCCGCGTTGCCAAAGGTGCCCCCGACGCCACCCGGAAACA
>WNFZ01003317.1_pt1 | contig 15093 bp, 11 predicted proteins | sample 5400081 | NCBI WGS metagenome assembly WNFZ01 (sample SAMN13153365, study PRJNA577476) | soil metagenome | isolation source: 80 cm soil or saprolite under grassland replicate 1 | place: USA:California | collected 2016-06-15 | reverse complement strand
GTATTTCCCAAGCTGGAATTTGCGGCTGTTCCGACATCGATTGAGTCGATACGAACGGGTGGAAATCAACAGCGATGCCAACTCCGGAGATAATGAAGTGCACGAGCATATTTTACTCGATGGCCGCGCCGAATATTTGTCCACGCCGATGGAGCATTACGCATTTCCCGATATCGCGACCTTCATCCACAAACATAATCGATATGCCAATTGGGAAGCGGCGGTGCAGCAACAACTGCATCGGCACGCGGGGCAGAGGTTACGCGCGACCCCATTTGGAACAGCGCTGGAACGCAAACGGTGGCTAAAGAAACTCGCGATGCACGCGCCGTTCCGTCCAACCCTGCGGTTTCTATATCATTACCTTTGGAAACAAGGTTTTCGCGATGGCTACCGCGGCTGGGTGCTTTGTCGCCTGCTGGCGTGGTACGAGTTTGTCAGCATGGTAAAAGCCCGAGAGATTCCACAACTGACCACAAGACAATAAGACAACTAATGACGAGATCAGGATTGGAGAGACGAGTCTTGTAGTCCTGTAGACCATTCTTTCCATTCTCGCGGTCGAGCATATAATCCCGGAGCGCTATGGCAAGAAGCAGTCAGTCCGACATTGAATCTCGAAGATTGTCCGTGCTGAGTGAGGCGAAATTCACGCGCCAGCAGGAATCAAATCAGGGCACTTTCCGCACAGAGTTGGTTGCATACCTAACGCGATTCACGAGGCACGAGTGGTCGGTTGCCGTTCTTTATCTTTTTCTGGACATCGCGAGCTGGATCGCGATCTACGGAATCGTGGGCTGGCTGCGGTATGATGCGTTCTATGCAACGCCGTTTCAGTTCTTCATCATCGACCTGATTCAACTCGCCGTCATTGTGCAGGCGCTTTATTTCATCGGCGGCTACGATCGTGCCGTGGAGAAACGGACCCTCGCCTACGCGACCGAGCATCTTCTTGCCATCATTGTGGCGGCTGCGGTCAGTGCGCTGCTGATTTATTCGGCAGCGACATTCGATCAAACCATGAAACCGAGCCGCGCCGTGCTGCTCCTGAGTTTCATGATTTTTCTGCCGGTATCCTTGTTCTACCGTCGCTGGATTCAAAAATATGTCGCTGCCGGCAACGTCAACCGGGCATTTCTCGTGATTGGCAGCGGCCCCGCAGCAGTTCGCTTTTACGAGGCGTACCAGCGGTCGCCCAATAGCCAGCAGCTTCATTTTGTAGATCTGGGCAGCCAGCGAGCGGGCCAGCGAATTGCCGGCGAAACTTCACCGGTCGTGGATGGAGACATTGCGAGCAGACTGGATGATCTGGGTGAGCATTACAGCGGGATTATTCTGACGGAGAATGTCAGCTCGCTTGGCACGCGATTGCTGGAGCGGCTTGTGCGGACGCAATTTCATCAGACGCGGGTCTATACCCTGGAATCGTTTTACGAGACTCACTGGCGTTATGTGCCCTTCGATATGATCGATCCGGTTTGGCCGCTCCAAACCGGCTTCCAACTGGCGCGCTCGTCGCCATATCATTATTTAAAGCGCCTCTTTGACATTGGCGCTTCAGCCGTGGCGTTGATCCTTTGCGCTCCTCTTTTGGCATTGATTGCTTTGGTGATCTGGATCGGAGAGGGGCGTCCCGTACTTTTTTCGCAAAGACGAGTTGGTCGGGAAGGAAGACGTTTCGACGTTCTCAAATTCCGCACCATGCGTCTGCGTTCCAGCGAACAAGATGAAGACATTTACACGCGTAAAGACGATCCCCGTGTTACACCTGTTGGAGGTTGGCTGCGGAAACTTCGCCTCGATGAGCTACCACAACTTTGGAACGTCTTTAAAGGGGATCTTAGCCTGATCGGCCCACGCGCTGAATGGACCGAGTGTGCCGAGCGCTATGAGCAGACGATTCCGTTTTATCATTTTCGGCACCTCGTTAAACCGGGGATCACTGGGTGGGCCCAAGTGAATTATCCGTACGGCGAGAGCGATCAAGACGCGATCGAGAAGCTCCAGTACGATCTCTATTACATCCGCCATTATTCACTGAAGCTCGATGCAATGATCGCGCTGAAAACAGTGTATACGATGCTGTTTGGAAAAGGCCGCTAAGCAGCTACACGACAGAGGACAGTGGTCAATAGCTCTAGTAGCCGCCTGCGGCGTCGAAGACAAAGAACCGAAATCTTTGCGGGCGGCACGGCTGCCTCTACAGGGAAAAGCAGTAGTTGGCCCTTATCAGTCGTTCTGACTCGTCACTTGTCGCTGCTTTGTCTAGTTTCGGTTTGCCATGGGTTTCTTTCGCGATGCGGCTCGCTGGATTTTTTGCGCCGCTCTCGTTTATGCTCCATGGGCCTACGGCGGTACCACGTCTACAAGCATCCAGATAATCAATTGGCTGCTGCTCGCTGCGTTTATTCTTTGGGGCGTTGAGCTGATTGTTAGCCGGCGAAAGCCGAGATTTCCGCGAGTTATACTTTTCCTAATACTCGCGCTGATCGGAATCGGCGGCTGGATGGCCATTAACTCCGGATCGATTTACGATTCGGATTTTTATGCGTTTGTGCCACTCAGAAATTTTGCGCCGCGCCTGGCTGGCTCGGTTGATTACGCGATCAGCGCTGCGTGGATGGTACGAGGCACGTTGTTGCTCTGCGCGATCTTGTTCGTTGCCGATCTTTCTCAGAGCAATCGCTGGTTGCTTCGTTTGTGGTACGTGATTGGTCTCGTCGCCGGCTCGATTGCATTTCTCGGTTTGCTGCAGAAAGCGACGGGCGCTCGAATGATCTTCTGGCAAGAGGCGCCTCCCTGGGGAGCGACTACGTTTTTTGCGACTTATTATTATCACGCGAATGCCGGAGCCTTCTTGAATCTAGTCTGGCCGTTAACTGCCGGGCTCGTCATCCGTGCCTTCACCACACGTTGTCATCCGGCCATGCGCGCGATTTGGATAAGCGTTTTTGTTCTAACCGTTGCTGCGGTATTAGCCAATACGTCGCGTGTGGCCCAGTTAGTCGCGCTCTTGTTGATGGTGGCGATCTGCCTGCAATTCGGCCCGGCGCTTCTACGAAAGCTTTCGCGCGCAGAAAAAAGCGCCGTATTTGCCGGCGGAATCGCCATTCTTCTCACTCTCATTGCGCTCGCACAGGCGACTCACCTGGAGCAACCGCTCACCCGCTGGCAATCCCTTAGTGAACGGATCCCAACCGATGCCCGTTGGCCAGCCTCGCGTGTCGCGGTCGGTGCGCTGCGCGACATTGGGTTTTTCGGGTTTGGGCCGGGAACTTTTCGCGTTGTATTTCCTTCTTACAACAAAGAATCAACCAACCCTGTTCCCGGAAGCTGGAGATTTTTGCACGAAGATTACTTGCAGACCGCGCTGGAGTGGGGCTGGCTCGGCAGCAGTTTGTGGGCGCTGTTATTTTTCGGAGGAATAGGAAAGGGGATACGTAGTTATAAAAAACATGCGGCTCGTGATTGGGCGCCGCGGAGACGCTTGCTCCAGCCGTTCATTATCATTGCGCTCATTGGAGTGGCCCTCCATGCCCTGGTCGATTTCCCTCTGCAGATCGCTTCCATCCAACTGTATGTGGCGACGTATCTTGGACTTTGCTGGGGAAGCGCGCTGTGGCGCCAGAGGTCCGAGAACGAGAAATCAGGGGTGGAACTCTCTCCTAAAAGCCTAACGAAAAGCCTGTAGGCCTTAACGTTTGCTAGGCGCCGTTGTCTTTGTGGCCGGAGCTTGATCGATGATGATAGCTGCGAGAATAAGATCCTTCCTCGGCTCCGTACCCATGCGAAGCGTAATAGTAGTAATAGCCAACGCCGCGGCTCCGGCGCAAGCGGTTGAGAACCAAGCCGGCCGGGCGAATCCCTGCACTCGTTAACAGGGAAATTGCGCGGCGGACCGCCGGGCGCGGCGTTTTTCGGGCTCGAAGAACAATGCACACTGTCTGCACATATGGAGTCATGAGGAGAGTGTCACTGACTGCAAGGATCGGCGCACTATCGATCACTACTCGATCAAAAAGCTTTGTGGCCTCAGCGACTAATTGGCCGAAGAAAGGACCGGCAAGGATCTCAGCCGGATTAGGGGCGCGCCGTCCCCCTGCCAGCACGGAAAGCTGACCTCCTGTTGCGGTGAGAATATTCCCAGTCACTGCAATATTATCGCTGACGATCTCAATTTCTCCGGCGGGAATAGGACGTGCCGCAGAGGCTATATCCGCTTCGCCGACCAGGCAATCGATTACTCCTGGCGCACTGTCCTCGTCGAAATTATTTCTTTTTGTGGCTTCCGGGAAACGGAAGATTTTATGCATGTTAGGCCGGCGCAGGTCGCCATCGATCAGCAGAACGCGATAACCCTGCTGTGCCAGCGCGAGTGAATAATTGGCGCTGGTGAAGCTTTTTCCTTCATTCGGCACAGCGCTGGTAAAAAGTGAAACCTTCCGCTCCACTTCCGGGCCCAGCAATGAAAGCGCCGCGCGCAAATTGCGAAAAGCTTCCGCCGCGGGACTTTCGGGGGTTTCCACAACAACGCGGTAGTTCGAACTTCCAAAAGGTCTGCGTCGCCGCTTTAACCGCGTTGCCGTGCCTTCGTCGGTTGTTTCCGGAACAGCCGCGAAGACGGGCAGTCCAAGCGTGTTTTCTGCTTGATCAACGGTTTTGATGGAGCGATCGAGCGTGTCGGCGCCGAGAACAAACGCCAGTCCAGCGGCTAAGCCACCAAGCAGACCCAGCGCGATCGCCTTCGTGGCGCTGGGACTAACAGGCGAATGCGGAAGAGGGGAATGCTCGATCACACTGACCGCATTCGTCTTTACGTCTTTTGTTAGACTTGTCTCTTTGATCTGGCGGAGAACGCTCTCGTAAAGCGCGCGATCGGTCTCGGCTTGCCGGGCCAATTCCTGGTATCCGATCGCTGCACGATTGAGCGCGACCGCGACTCCCTGCTGATCTTCCAGTGCTCCCAGCAAACTGGCTTCGGTGGCCTTGGTCTGGTCAATGGCATTACGCAGAATAGGCGGTTGCGCCATGACTGCATCACGAAGCTTTCCCTTTGCCTCTGCCAGAGAGGCCCGCGCTGCCATCATTTTTGGGTGCTTTTCCTTGTATCGTAAAGCCAGGGTAGCGAGTCCAGCTTCTACCTGGGTGACATTGCGTTGCGCTTCGGTTACCGACGCTGCTGCGGAGATGCTCGGAATCGCTAGCAATGCATCGATGTTGTTGCCGGCCTGTTCGATTTGGTTGAGCTCGCCTTCAAGGCGAAGCCGGTCGGCTTTGGCTGCTGTTAACTTGCTGTTTAATTCCTGCAGCTTATCCTCGACCAGGCCACCCCGAGGTCCACCGGCTCCCGCGCCCGATCCCTGCTGTGATCCTGTTGCGGCGGTGCCGCCGCCAAGTTGCAGAGCATCGGGAGTTTTCGCTTTGTATTCAGCAACGGCCGCCTCGCTTTTTTGTAGATTAGCCTTCAATCGCTCTTCTTCCTCCAGCAAATAACGCAATGACTCCTCGCTGAGCGAAGCGCGGCGCTCGATGGAATTACGAATGTACTCACGGCCAATTGCCTCGGCGAGGCGTTGGGCCACGGCTGGATCACGGTTCGTTACGTACAAATCGATCAGGCGCGTGCCGCGACGCGTTACTGGCTTTACCATGCTCGCAAGTGCGCGACCCAGCGCTTCTTCGAGCGGTGTAAAACTGGTCACGCTAATAGTGCTCTGAGTTTTGCTCCTGTCCGGCGACGGGCCGGTGCTCGGCGTTGCGCCGGAGGCGCCGCCGCTGACAATGCCATGGCCGAGAAGCGCGCGTCCACCATCTTCAGCCAAACCTTCCGAACGTATGACTCGGGCAAGCAGGGTTTGATTGGTGAGGTTCTGCTCGATGGTCCGCAGCGCCTCCTGACTGGCCAGAAACATTGAGCGCATGCGCGCCGTGGGGTCTTCTGTAGTGATAAGAGTCGGCTCCTGAAACTCCACCTCCAGCACCGTATGTCCCTGATAAAGCTTCGGCGTCCGCGCGAGATAACCTAGCGCGAGGAAAAGACCAGCCAGAACACAAAGCGCTACGATCCAAATCCGCTCGACGAGAGAATGCCAGAACCGGCGAAAATCAAACCCGTGCTTCGGCTCGGCATACTGTCCGGCCAAATGAGGCAAGGCTGGCTTCTCAGGATTAGGCGGAACGGCCGTTGTGGTAGCAGAAGGCACAGGATCAATCACGGCAAAATATTAGCTCGGACGAGATTCTACACGCGAGCAGTGCGCTCGGAAAGGTGAAGGCGCAAAAACTTTTCCGCTAAAAAATGCTTTCGCCCACGGTGATGGTATCGCCCGGCTCGACGCGAAAACCTCCGCCGTTCCCCTTTGTGAACCGCTTCGCATTGACCTTGAAAATCTGATCGCCAGCTGCAGAGGAATGTCGTCGTACGGTCACTCTTTCCGGAGCGGCGATGCGCGTGTATCCGCCCGCCATCGCGATCGCTTCCAAGAGATCAATACCGCCAGGACTGCTCTCAGGCATTTCGTAACTGCCGGGCCGATTTACCTGGCCCAAAATCGAGAAGCGCCGTTTCGCATAGCTGAGGAGCATGACATTTACTCTTGGATTTACCAGATAATCGCGAGCATAAAGGTCTGTGAGCTTTGACGCTGCCTGGGTCAGGGTCAATCCCGCCAAATGAATCGACCCTAGCAACGGGACACTTACGTTGCCTTCTGGGTTCAGTCGTCCATTCGTGCGCAGGTCGTCCTCGCCGAAAACCTCGACTGCCACCTGGTCGTTCGGGCTCAAAATGTATCCCGCGGGCGCGCTGACGCCGCTGCTTGACGCCGGCGCGGAAACAGCCGGCGACAATGCGGACGCTGAAACGGAGGGCTGTGACGCTCCCGTTCCGGGAGTGAATTGCGCTAATAAGATGCCCGGAAGCAATGAGACTGCGAGTGCAACTGGCAGCCACCAGCGGGGGGTTCTTAATCGGAGCCGATTCGGACCCCGTCTAAAATCTGAGCGTAGCTCGAACGCCGACCTGGTTATCATAGAAACTGAAAAAATCGAACGAGCTGCTGTCCTCGCGGTGAAGATAATAGACCCCGGTACTCAAAAATCTCGTGATCAGCACGTCAACGGAGGGTTCGATAAAATAGTAATCGTCATTCCGCGTTGCACTCACTCCCCTGGCCGTGGGAAAATAATCCGCATTCTCATAGCCGGCCGCCAAGCCGAGATAAATACGCTGGAGCAAACGCTGCTGAATTCGAAGAATAACGTATGTCGTCGCGAAATCTTGATCGGCGAAAAATCCAGAATTTAGCATCCGCCGCCCGGCCGTCAGCGTTACACTGGTGCCGTCGAACGGGTGGTAAACGGCCCCGGCATCAAAGACCGGTGTAACGCGTCCGCCCCGGTGGCCGTCGAACTGACGGAACTCAACTCCTCCGGAAGCAGTTAAATTCAACTTTCCCGTCGCCTGGTAATTAATGCGAGCATTAACCTGCTCGAAGGTTTGGTCCGGATTTGGATCGTCCACAAAATCGTAGCCGGCGGTGCCGCCAATGCCGACCACTACCTTTGGCGTCCAATTATAGTTAAGGTAAAGCCCTCCTGAAATAATTTCGGAGCTGATGAAATCGGGGTAGTCAAAGATCGAGGCATTAAATTCACCCGTCAGAAATAGTTTCCCGGTGAGCTCATAATTTGCTGTCAAGCGTGTGGTGTAGAGATTCAGCCGTGTGCGCGTGCTCACATCGACGTTTGCCAGCAGTCCGGTCGTATCGAGTGTGCTGTTGAGATTTGCCCCATCGAGTATCGCCACTTCCTGGTTCAGATTTAGCGACAAACGGCTGAACCGATATTGGCCTTCGAGGCGGATCAAATGCTCAACCGCGTCCTCGTCCGAGTGATCGACGAACAGAATTACACTCGGCATATAATCCAAACGGATGTAATTTCCTCCGCGCCCTTCGATGTCGCCGAACCCAACGGTAATCGCTGGTTCGATGGCAAAATAATAATCGGAGACTCGATCCGTATGGCTGATAAAGATGTTGTCGTCATAGACCCCTCGGACGGTGAGTCGCAGGCTGTAGTGAAAACGACGCGGCTCCGCTGAGGAAGCATTCTCACTACTGGGCATCACGCTCTTCGAGTCGAACCCGCCAAGAGGAGTTGTTGGCGCCCTTGGCGGCGGAGCAAGGTCGGTTTGCGCTGCTGTATAGTCAGTCGAAGAAGGCAATGGCTCTTCCTCAACGGGATCTTGTCCTCGCGCAGAAAAAGTGCAGGCAATAAAAATTCCCGCCATCAGCGCAACACTGGCACCGGTCGGTTGAGCGAGCTTTCCGGTGCCGATTGATATGGAAGAAAGAAAGCAGTGGGACGACACGGCGGCGAGGCTAGTGTGCCGCTGCAAAACGGTCAATCGAAAATTTTCGCCTGCAATGGCCTCGTTAAAACGGGCGCCGATTCTGCCAACCGGCGCGCAATTCGTGCCACCGATTCCCAATTTCCAGTGAATCCATGATATCGATTTGCGCTGTTTCGTCATCGGCCGCGGCAACGGGCTCGGAACGAGTTGACGGCCATTGTTGGAAGTAGCCGGCGCCGATTGTGACCGGCGGCTGCGCGCCGACGGATGCGTAGATTTTGCCTCGCCCGCACGTTACCCGGGTCGTCGTGTCGTCGGTCTGAATACGAAACAAGCAGTCCGAATCACCGCTAATCGTTACTTGACGCGAGCTGATGGAAAATTGCGATGCGCTTTTATCACTCTGGCTGAATAGAACCGTGATTTTTCCCTGGCTCAATCGTATTCGCGCGTTCCGATCACGCATGCCGCCATCGCTCTGGTTGCCGTCCTTCGTTATCCTTAGTTCTTCAATCTTGATTTCAGAATTTGCCGACACTTGCGCGAGAGCGGCGGGAACCAACGCAAGGTCAATCGACGCGCCCTCTGGTGTCCGCACCGTATTGCCGTCATGAATCTGGCTTTTGAGCGTGACCGGCTGAAAATCATTTTGTTCCGCGTTTCCGAAGACGACTGTTCCTTTGACGGAAAGCACGGTAGCTGCCGTTGCCCGGCTGATGCCTTTCGAGCAGCCGTTTACCAACGCGCAACAAAGCACGAGCAAAAGAGCGGGTGCGAGAAAACGCATCAGCAACTCATCCCGATGAAACACGATGAAAGAGAAAATTGGCCATGCGGTGGCGCCAAGCAAATCGGGATTGGCAGCGCGTACGGGAGTCGAATCCGATCGCAGAAAGCTGGCATGGGACTCGCGGTGGGCAAATGTAACCACCCCAAATCGGCATCGCCACAATTCATCCTGGCGACCGCCCATAATGCTGAGCTTCGGCTCTTCCTTTTGCGCAATTTTTTGGGAACTTTGCCTTCCAGTTTCCGTAGAAGTGCTTGTGCACGGTGTAACATTCGATCTCATCTTCGGTGTGACCCTAGGTGAGGTTGACTCAAATTTCGCTACGGTTCTGGTACGTGACCGTCTTACCGACTGTTTACCCACATGAAATCCGCTTTACTTGCTGCAATTTTTGCGATCACCGGAGGAGTTGCGATTTTGCTCGCCGTTCCCGCCGAAGAAAAAGCTCCGGTTGTTAAAATCCATCCGGCTAAGTGGGCTGAGGATGCGCCGGTGGTACCTCAAATAGAGGAGGAGGATCTGGTAGTTCCTCAACCTTTGGAGCATTATTCAGTCGCCCAGGCGGAGGCGAAAGCTGAAAAGCAAGCGCCGCGCCGCCAGAGGTATGTCGCCCGCCCGCGTCCAAACTTCTTCGAGAAATTAGTTGTCGATTTCATCAACCTCCAAAAACATCAGCCGGCGACATACCTGTGGCGGCGCGAGTGAGTAAAAAACGGCTCTCCGCGCACAGGCGAAAGAAACCCCTGCAAACAAATGTCTTTTGCCGTCGATGGCAGTTGCGGGCAGAAGTGGGGTAAAAAGAGCAGAAACGTCTATTTTTACTTGGGGAGTCTCCCTCGTGAGAGGGCAGCGCGTACGGGAGTCGAACCCGTGCACCAGCCTTGAGAGGGCTGTGTCCTAACCACTAGACGAACGCGCCGCAAATCAAACGCGGTTAGAATAGCTGGACTGTGAAGACCGGCAAGCGGCTCGCGCAACACTATTTTTTATGTTTCTTATGCTTCTGCCCGGGCTTTGGCGACAAAGTCGGCGACGGCGTCGGAACAGAGCCGTCCGTCGAAGGCCGCACCTTGGGTTGAGCCAGTACAGCCACGTGTGAACTCTTCAATCCTTCCAACGCTAACTTCATTTCCACGCTCGAAGCCAGAGCCGACATTCTTTTGTAATAAACGCTATAGTAATCGCGGAGCCGATCTCGCTTTTCCAGATCTGTCCGCGCAGCTTGAGCGGTCGCCTTTGCCGCGCGCACTTCTGGATCGTTCACCACCTGGTTTTTCAATTGTCGCCATTCGATATGCACCCTGCGCTCATCACCTTCTTTGCCCAGCGACGGTTGCTTAAAAGCCTCGTCAAGCTGCGATAACTCCGGTACGTCGGGAGGGCCGTTGGGTTCTGGAGAAGGTGTGGCGGTAGCCGCCGGCTGTTTCTGTCCCGAGTAAAGATCGACAGACCGTGGCGCGGCATCCTGTGCACGCAATGGCAGCGCGAGCCCGCCCAGCGTTCCCAAAACAATCAGCCCTATTAATTTCATTCTCGTGTGTGTATGTGGCCGGCTGAGTTCAACGCGCCCGCCCTTTCTTTAAAAGATATGGATGCCCTTTCCCTGCGCAATGGTCGGAGCGAGTCGCCGGCGACCGACCTCGTGATTGCAATTCAAATCGGGGTGACAGGATTTGAACCTGCGACCTGTCGCCGCGGCGACCGCTCTACGGGAATTTATCCAGTTCATCTTCCTCTGCCGGTCCTGTAAAAGCGTTCTCTCGCCAAAGCTTCTCGGCGCGTTGCGAAACTCTCGCTTCGAATAAGTATCCATGGCACGCCGTGCTTGGTGGTTTTCGACTCCGCAGAACTGTGTCGGCGAACGCGGTCGCTCAAATCTTCACACGATCCTACATAACGACGGCCCGTCTTCAGGCTTCGCAGAACGTAACACTGGAACATTGACCGGAAGTGGTCGGGGTGACAGGATTTGAACCTGCGACCTGTCGCCGCGGCGACCGCTCTACGGGAGTTTATCCAGTTCATCTCTTCCTCTGCCGGTCTTGTAAAAGCGTTCTCTCGCCAAAGCTTCTCGGCGCGTTGCGAAACTCTCGCTTCGAATAAGTATCCACGGCACGCCGTGCTTGGTGGCTTTCGACTCCGCAGAATTGTGTCGGCGAACGCGGTCGCTCAAATCTTCACACGATCCTATATAACGACGGCCCGTCTTCAAACTTCGCAGAACATAACAGTGGAACATTGACCGGAAGTGGTCGGGGTGACAGGATTTGAACCTGCGACCTCGTGGTCCCAAACCACGCGCTCTACCAAGCTAAGCTACACCCCGGGCTCGTGGCCTGATGAATATCACGCGTTGCAACCCGGCGCATCTTGAAAGTTAGTATTGCCGCTGCGAGCGCCTGCAAATCGCCGTGGGGGACAGGGCGACCGCCCTCCCCATCGAGAAATAACGATTTGCCGCGCGCCCATTGTCATGCGATACTTTAGCCTCTGGATTTAACTGCGGCCCGGTTGGCTGCTTCGTCCTCCTCGCTCCACCTCGCAGCATGTTTAAACACGAAAAACTTAACCTTCTCATTTTCATCGTCCTGGTCGCGCTCCAATTGCTCGGGGTGATCGGACTCCTGACGCGCTTCCACCTTTCTTATGTGCCGATCATGCTTTTGCTCTTTTTTTGGGGCGGAATTAGCACGACGCTTTATCTCCATCGTTACCTGACCCATCGCGGCTTCGAAATGCCGGAATGGCTCAAGTTTATATTCGCAACCGGCTCGGCCGTGACGCTGGCAGGCGATCCGGTCACGTGGGTGGGGGATCACCGTTACCATCATCTCAAATCCGATACCGACGAAGACATTCACAGCCCGGCGCACGGCTTTCCCTACGCCCACATGATGTGGCTGATCCGAAAGCCGCCTGAATTTCGTGAGCGCTCGAAGCGTTATGCGGCCGACGTAAGTAAGATTTGGTACTGCCGGCTGTTTGAAAATGCAGGGATCTACGTTCTGCCGCATCTTACTCTGGCGCTGGCGCTGTACTTCACACTTGGATTCGCCGGAATGCTTTGGTGCCTCTACGTGCCGATGCTGGTCATCTATAACGTGACTTGGTCCGTCAATTCGATCTGCCATATGCCCAGACTCGGATATCGCAGCTTCGATACATCCGATCATAGCCGAAACAATTTTTGGATCGGGGTCCTTGGGTTCGGCGAGGGCTATCATAACAATCATCATGCGCAACCGCGTTGTGCTGCACACGGACTGCGCTGGTGGGAGTTTGACCTCACGCGCTACATCATCTGGACACTGGAGAAGTGTGGGCTCGCCTGGAAAGTGGTCTGGCCTGCGAAGGAAACTAAAGTTTCGGACGCTGTTTCAACTAAAGGCGCCACTCTGCTATTAGCGAGCGCGAAGGCAGAGAACTCGATCTAAGCCTCGTAGCCTAAATTCGGAGCCAATCGCTTCTCGATTGCCGCGACGGGTTCGCCTCGTCGCGTCGCATAATCGACAACCTGATCGCGCGCGATTTGTCCAACGCCAAAATATTTTGCGTCGGGATGCGAAAAGTATAGTCCACTCACACTCGCGCCCGGATGCATCGCAAATGATTCGGTTAGTTTGATGTCCGCCTTCTTCTCCGCATCGAGCAAATCGAACAATGTTTGCTTCTCCACATGATCGGGACAGGCGGGATAACCCGCCGCCGGCCGGATGCCGCGATATTTTTCGCGGATAAGATCGGCGTGCGACAATTTTTCGTCGCGCCCGAATCCCCACGCAATGCGAGTCTGCTTATGCAAATATTCGGCAAAGGCTTCCGCTAACCGGTCTGCAAGCGCCTTCGCTAAAATCGCGCTGTAATCATCGTGCGCCGCCGCAAATTTCTTCGCTAATTCATCCGCGCCGTGAATCCCGACCGCAAATCCGCCCAGGTAGTCCTGTAGCAGGGACCTGTGGCCGTCGCTTGACGGGGCAATAAAATCCGCCAGGCAACGATTAAATTGGCCGGCCGGTTTTTGCATTTGCTGACGCAAAAAATAAAACGTGGCGAGCTTTTCGGTGCGCTTGTCATCAATATAAAGATCGACATCGTCCTCCACGGAGTTTGCCGGCCAAAAAGCATAGACACCGCGCGCGCTCAGCAAGTTCTTCGCCGTGATCTGATCGAGAAGTTCTTGCGCGTCATCAAAAACTTCGCGGGCCTGTTTGCCGACGATCGGATCATCGAAAATCGCCGGGTATCGGCCGCGCAGTTCCCACACGTGAAAGAAGGGCGACCAATCGATATAATCCCGGAGATCGACAATTGACGGACAAACCACACGCACGTCCGTGAATTCAGGTTTTGGCGGTTGGTAATTGCTCCAGTCGGTCGGTGTCCGATTTGCCTGCGCTTCTCTCAGCGCTAGCAGTTTTTTCCCGCGCGTCTTGGCTGAATGTTCTTCGCGTAATCGCGCGTAATCGCCACGTGTTTTCGCGTCAAACTCTGATTTCAGTTGCTCATTCAATAGGGAATTGACGACGCCAACCGCGCGCGACGCATCAACGACATGCACGGTGCTTGCCCGATAATGCGGCGCGATTTTCACTGCCGTGTGCGCGCGGCTCGTCGTGGCGCCACCAATCAACAATGGCAGATCGAATCCGTCGCGCTCCATTTCCTGCGCTACGTGCACCATCTCATCCAGCGATGGCGTGATCAGCCCGCTCAGTCCGATCGCGTCCGCTTTCTTCTCTTTTGCCGTCTCCAAAATTTTCGCCGCCGGAACCATCACGCCAAGATCGATCACGTCGTAGTTGTTACATTGCAGCACAACGCCGACGATGTTCTTGCCGATGTCATGCACATCGCCTTTCACCGTCGCCATCACGATGCGGCCCTGCGGTTTGGCGCCTGCCGATTTCTCCGCCTCCATGAACGGCATCAGATAGGCGACAGCTTTTTTCATCACACGCGCGCTCTTCACTACTTGCGGCAGAAACATTTTGCCCGAGCCAAACAGGTCTCCCACTACACTCATCCCGGCCATGAGCGGACCCTCGATCACTTCGAGCGGTCGCTTGCATTTTTGCCGCGCCTCTTCCGTATCGATATCGATGTGATCGGTGATGCCTTTCACCAATGCGTGTTTCAGGCGTTCCTCGACAGGTTCCGCCCGCCACGCTTCGTCTTTGATCGGCGTCTTGCCTTTCGCTCTTACCCTTTCCGCGAAATCGACCAGCCGTTCGGTCGCGTCGTCGCGCCGGTTCAACAGCACATCTTCCACGCGTTGCTGCAGCTCCGGCTCGATCTCTTCGTAAACCGCCAATTGTCCGGCGTTGACGATTCCCATGTCGAGACCGGCCCGTATTGCGTGAAAAAGAAATGCGGCGTGCATCGCTTCGCGGACGGTGTTGTTGCCGCGAAACGAAAATGAAATGTTGCTCACTCCGCCGCTTACACGCGTGTCGGGAAGATTCTTTTTGATCCAGCGCGTTGCTTCGATGAAATCGACCGCGTAATTGCGGTGTTCTTCAAGACCAGTCGCGACGGTCAGAATGTTTGGATCGAAAATGATGTCGCTGGCGGGAAACCCGGCTCGCTCGGTCAATAATTTGTAAGCGCGCGAACAGATCTCGATCTTGCGGTCTAACGAGTCGGCCTGGCCGCGTTCGTCGAATGCCATCACAATGACGGCGGCGCCATATCGCCGGATCAATCGCGCTTGCCGGAGAAATTCCTCCTCGCCGTTTTTCAAGCTGATGGAATTGACGACGGCTTTGCCTTGCACGCATTTCAGTCCCGCTTCGATCACGCTCCATTTCGAGCTGTCAATCACGATCGGAATGCGCGCGATCTCCGGTTCGCTGCCGATCAGGTTCAGGAAGCGCGTCATGGCCGCTTCGGAATCGATCATTCCTTCGTCCATGTTGACGTCGAGAAGGTTCGCGCCGCCGGCAACCTG